>Ga0187809_10000943_pt1 | contig 14295 bp, 13 predicted proteins | sample NC_wetland_sal_i_8_FD_132415 | JGI IMG/M metagenome (GOLD analysis project Ga0187809, IMG submission 132415) | Wetland sediment microbial communities from Neuse River Estuary, North Carolina, USA - ASW_4 | ecosystem: Environmental > Aquatic > Freshwater > Wetlands > Sediment | place: USA: North... | reverse complement strand
CGGCATGTTCTCGACGAGGCCGAGGATGCCGACCGCGTTGACCTTGGCCTTGCGCGACGCGAGCGCATACATCGCGCCCACCACGGCGGCCGAGCCGGCCATGTCGGTGATCATCTCCTCCATGCCGTCGGCCGGCTTGATCGAGATGCCGCCGGTGTCGAACGTCACGCCCTTGCCGACGAGCACGACCGGATGCGCGGACGACTTCGCCTTGCCGGAGGGGGCATGCTCGATGACGATGAAGCGCGGCGGCTCGGCGCTGCCCTGCGCCACCGCGAGCAGGCAGCCCATCTTCTCGCGACGGATGGCCGGCTCGTCGAGCACGCGCACGCGCAGCGTGCGGCACCGCCTGGCGAGCGCCCGCGCCTGCTCGGCCAGAAAAGTCGGCGTGCAGACGTTGGCCGGCAGGTTGGCGAGGTCGCGCTGCACCTTGCAGGCATCGGCGATGGCCGCCCCGTGCGCGAGTCCGCGGCTCACCGCCGCGGCCGCGCTCTTCGCCACCGGGCCGGCGAGCAGCCGCTGCAGCCGCACGGGCTTGGGCTTCTTGCCGCTCTTGAGGTCGTTGACCCGGTAGACGGCGGCGCGGGCGAGCTCCGCGGTCCCGCGGCCGAAATAGTAATCGTCGAGCTCCTCGGCGGCGGGCCGGTCGAGCGCCACGGCGAGGCTCTCGATGGCGGTCCTGGAGGCCGCCGCGACCGCCGCGCCCACGGCCTTGCGCCAGGTCTTCCTGCCGAAGGTCTTCTTCGCGCCGAGTCCGGCGAGCAGCACGCGCGTGGCGCGGATTCCCGGCAGATCCGCCACCAGCAGCGTCTCGCCCGGGCGGCCGGGAAAGTCTCCCCGGGCCAGCAGCTTCTTCAGCCGCCCGCCGCTCGCCGCGTCCACGGCGCGCGCCTCCTCGCCCAACTCGCCCTCTTCGAAGACGCCGAGGACGAGGCAGTCCACGTCGAGCGTCGCTATTGCCTTGCTCCAGGTCTCAAATCGCATCGCTTATCCCGTGCCGGCCGCTGCCGGAGTGCCGGCGCAGCGCCGGAGTATTTTTAAGTTTACGGGCGCGAACCATTGAGGCCCGCAACCGTCTGCTTTACCTTAGATATTGAGTGTAACCCACCGGCGGTCCGGCGGGGAAAGTCACGGCAGGGCCTCGTTGGGGAAAATTCTCGGTCGCTACATTCTGCGCGAAGTCATCACCGCCTGGATCGTGGTGATGGGCGTGCTGCTCGTCATCCTGCTCGCCAACCAGGTCGCCGCCGTGCTCGAGCGCGCCGCGGCGAGCCAGTTCCCGCAGGGCGTGGTGCTCGAGCTCATCTACCTCGGGATGCTGCAGTACCTGAGCATCCTAGTGCCGGTCGGGCTGCTGCTCGCCATCGTGCTCGCCCTCGGCAGGCTCTATCACGACAGCGAGCTCGCCGCCGCCCTGGCCTGCGGCGTGCGGCCCGCCACGCTCTACGGCGGGGTGATCGCCTTCGGGGTGGTGCTGGCGGCGGGACTGGGCGCCATCACGCTGCAGGTCGCCCCGGGCGCCACGGCGCAGGCGTTGACGCTGCGCAATGCGGCGGTGCGCGCGGGGCAGTTCGCGCCGCTGCAGGCCGGGACCTTCCGCTCCTTCGGCGGCGGCAGCGCCGTCGTGTATGCGCAGAAGGTCGATCCGGACGGAGTGCTGCAGAACGTCTTCGTGGAGCGCAACCAGGGGACCCACGTGGAAGTGGACGTGGCGCGCAGCGCCGTGCATACGGTCTCTCCCGATGGCTCGACTCAGGCCATCAAGCTGCTGGACGGCGAGAGCCTGGCGGGCGTCCCCGGCGGCGCGCAGTTCCGCATCATGCGCTTCAGCGAGAACTTCATCCCGTTTCGTGTGCCGCCCGCCAAGAGCGTGGTCACCGATCTCGATGCGCAGCCGACCGCGGCGCTCTTCGCCTCGCCGGATCCGAAGCGGCAGGCGCAGCTGCAGTGGCGCATCTCGCTGCCGCTCATGTGCATCGTGCTCACCGTGCTGGCGGTGCCGCTCGCGCGCCTGAAGCCGAGGCAGGGTCGCTATGCGCGCGTGTGGGTGGCCGTGGTGGTCTACCTCGTCTACCAGAACCTGCTGTCGGCGGGGCAGGTGTGGATCGCGCATGGCGCCATCCCCGTGCCGCTCGGCCTCTGGTGGGCGCACGCGGCGGTGGTGTTGCTGGCGCTGGCGGTGATCTTCACGCCGCGCCTCGTCCAGCGCCTGCGCTACCGCCCGGCGGCAGCGACATGACCCTGCTCGACCGCTACATCGTCCGCTCCGTCCTCGGTGGCGTGGGCATGATCATGGCGGTGCTGCTCGTCCTCGGCGGACTGTTTCTTTTCATCAGCCAGCAAGGCGACATCGGCGTCGGTCACTACACTGTGGCGGATGCTCTCTGGTACACGCTGCTCAACCTGCCGCAGCAGGTGTACCAGCTGCTGCCGATCACCGCGCTCATCGGCTCGCTGATCGGCCTGGGTCAGCTCGCCCGTGGCAGCGAGATCACGGTGATTCGGGCCACCGGCATCTCGGTGTCGCGTCTGGCCGGCACGGTCCTCATCGCGGCGGTGGCGCTCATCGCCTTCGAGGGCCTGCTGGGGGAGTTCGTGGCACCGCAGCTGATGGAGGCGGCGAACCAGCAGAAGGCATTCAGCCAGTTCGACAGCGTGGGATTCGGCGGCGGCACCGGTGCGTGGGTGCGCGACGGCGATCTGATCCTGAACGTCGCGCGCCAGTCCGGATCCAGGCACTTCGTCGGCATGCAGGTGTTCGAGCTGTCACCCCGGCACACCCTGGTGGCCATCGGCCACGCGGCGAGCGCCACGGCCGTCGGGCATCGCAAGTGGCTCCTCGGCGGCTATACCGAGTCGCGCTTCACCGCGCAGGGCGTGACGACCCGCGCGCCGGGTCGCAAGGTGCTGCAGTCCAACGTGACGGCGGGCTTCCTGGGCCTGGCGGTGCAGGATCCGGAACAGCTGACGCTGCGGGCACTGTGGCAGGTCATCGGGTACTTTCATGCCAACTCGCTCGATGCCCGGCAGTACCTGTTCGCCTTCTGGTCGAAGATCGCGCGCACGGTGGCGATCGCATTCTCGGTGCTGCTCGCCATCCCGTTCGTGCTGGGATCGATGCGGTCGGCGGGGGCGGGGGCGCGGACGATGCTGGGGCTGGTGATCGGGATCGCGTTCTTCCTGCTGCAGCGACTGATCGAGAGCGGGACGATCGTGTTTCACCTCAATCCGGTGGTCCTCGCCTGGCTGCCGACCGCGCTGCTGGCCACGGTCACCCTGCTGCTGCTGGGAAGGGCACGGTAGGCCGTCCGGTTGCCGCGATCACTTCGCGGTGCGCGCGTGCGCGGCGGCCGAGGCCTTCTTCTTCGCCGGAAGGGGCTTCAGCAGGCCGTCCAGGGACTGGAAGATCTCGTCGTAGCGGTAGCCGGGGATCTCGTAGTCCCAGCCGTGGACGCGCGAGTTGATCCGCTGGGCTTCGGCGTCGGCGGTCTTCGCGGTCGCCTGGGCGCTGAGATCGACGTAGTGGCTCTTGGCGTCCTCGTAGCCGGTGAGCTCGAGCCGAAGGCCGTCGAAGGTCTCGAAGACGGCGTGCGAGAGATCGGCGGCCGGTGGCGGGGCCGCGGCCTTGCGCACGTCGGTCAGGGTGAGGTTCGAGAGGGCGCTGCCCATGGAGTCGGCGGCATCGGCCCCGGAGAGCTCGCGGCCGCGCGGTATCCCCTGCACGGTGAAGTCGGCCTGCGTCGGCTTGGCGCGCGAGACGCTGAAGGCGGGGCCCTTGGCCGGGTGCTCCTCGATGCCGCTCACGCGGTCGCGGGCGATGTTGACGACGCCCGGATCGAGCCAGAGCTTCGGATCCGCATCGACCCGCACCAGCGGGCTCGCCAGCAGGCTCTGGGCGGAGTCGACCAGGCGGACGTAGACATCATGGGAGTCGGCGGTGTGCCCGACGATCAGCGACCAGGTCTTCCCGGGGGAGACGATGTCGATGCGCGCTCCCGTCGCCTTCGGCGAGGTCACGTCCGCGACGCCGAGCACCGGGTAATTCGCCGGGATGCGGGTCTTGCGCTGCACGGCCTTCATGGAGGCGAGGTCGAGCAGGAGCTGGCGCAGCTTGCCGGAATCGGCGGGGTAGCCGCGCTCGCTCACGAGCCAGTCGGCCGCGCCGCGGGTCAGGGTCGCGTGGACCTGGCCCGCCTTGGTGATGCGCACCTGGGTCACCTGATTGAGGGCGCCCCGCAGTCCGGGCAGGACGCGCGTCCCGGCGATCGAACCCTCGTCGCCCTGGCCGCGGCTGGAGATCCAGGCGGCGAGCGCGATCACGATGATGCCGATCGCGAAGAGCAGTGAGACGCGTCGTGTAGTCATGCGAGCTCATCCTTCCTGTGCGGGTCGGCCGGCGCCGGGCCGCCCGCGCCCGGCCCGGCGGGACGATGGCGGCGCAGCGCCGCGATGAGCAGCGCCGCGAGCGCGAATAGCGCCGGCATCACGATGATGTTGATGACCTTCAGCTCCGTCCCCAGCCGGTCGATGTCGCTGGCGAGCCCCGCCTGCACGGCCCGCAGCCGCTTGCGGATCCGCAGCTTCTCGGCCTCGAAGTGCTCGATCTGCTGCTGTTGGGCGGGCGACAGGATGAGCGCGGACTTGTCGTTGCGCTTCGATTGCAGCAGCGTCAGCTGCTGCTCCGTCCGCTGCAGCTCCTGCTGTAGCTGCTGCTGCTGGGCGTGGAAGCGGGCGTTCGCCCTGCGCTGCAGTGCCTCGACGCGCAGGAAGGGGCGGGTGAAGCCGGCGCGGCCGCGCACGCTGATGAGGTCGGAGCTGCCGGCGAGATTGTCGAGCGCATTCAGCACCAGGTCGCTGTTGCTCGCCCATGCCTGGGCGATCGTCTGACCGAAGAGGTCGCTCTCGCGCACCCACAGGTAATTGGACAGCAGATCCGTGTCGGCGAAGACCACCAGGTGCAGTGGCTTGATCGAGGCCTTGAGGTCACGCTGGCCCGGCGGCAGCGCGACGCCCTTGGGCGGCCCCTCCGGAAAGGCGGTCTTCACCATGCCGGTGACCCGCGCCCCGAGCGTGTAGCGCTTGCCCGTCGGCTTGAAGCCGTTCAGCAGGACAGCCGGATCGGGCAGCATCGCGAAGCGCTGCGCCGGCATCGGCTGCGAATCGGCGCTCGAGCGCATCAGCGGCACGAACCTGATCTTCGCGCCCTTGATCGGGGTCAGGTAGCCGGCGCTCTCGACGTTGATGTTGGAGAGCCCGGCGGTGATGACATCGTCCTGCGACAGGGCGGATTTTCCGAGGCCGAGGATCGCCGCGTCCTCCACGGGCGGCTCGCCCTGGCGCATGGAGACCGTGAGCGCGTGGCTGCGGTCGGCGATCACCTCGTGCGGATCGAAGCTCACACCCCAGGCGGAGAGCAGCCTGCCCATGTGCGAGGCACGGTCGGCGGCCATCGCCTCCATCGGATTGCCCGACTGGTCCGCTTCCGCGACCGGATCGACGAATGCCAGGATGTGGCCTCCGCGCAGGGCGAACTGATCGATCGCGAACTGCGTGGCGGGCGAGAGGTTCTTCGGGTCGACCAGCACCAGCACGCGCACGTCCGGCGCGATGGCGGTGGCGTTCGGCTGCAGCGGATGCACGTCGAACAGCTGCTCTGCCTGCTGGTAGACCACCCAGGGCTGGCGCATCTGCCCGCTCTGCGGGTTGTAGCCGCCCGTCATGGGCAACGTCGACAGCCACGCCACCACGGGCTTCTTTGGATGCGCGAGCTGGTAGATCAGCTTGGCGACATCGTACTCGAGGAAGCGCTGCTTGCTCGGATCGAAGAACGGGATCGCCTGCTGGCCATTGGTGGAGTTGGTGCCGGCGAGGCCGAAGTAGAACTTCGTGCCGGCCGCGTTCAGCGCCGTGCCGGTGACGCCGAGCTCCGCCGCGCGGTCCTCCTGCACCGAGAACGGCTTCGGGTCGATGATGTGCAGGTGGATCCTGCCGTCGGCCCGCTGCGCCAGCTCCTGCAGGAAGTCGCGCACGCGCTGCCCGTAGGGCTGGATCTGCGGGATCGATTGCGCGGCCCTGGCCGAGTAGAAGAAGTAGAGGTCGATCGGCTCCTTGATGCTCTGCAGGATGCGGTCGGTGCCGGGGGAGATCGTGTACAGCCGGTTCTGGGTGAGGTCGAGCTGCCATCCCGCCAGCGAGTCGTTGAAGACGATGGTCAGGCCGATGAAGGTGAGCGCCAGCGCGAGCACCGCGCCCCAGCCGAGGGTCGAGCGTTTCGTCATGAGGGGCTCCTAGTCCGCCTTGCGCAGGTCGAGGGCGACCGTGGTGGTGAAGAGGAAGAAGCCGATCAGCATCGCGAAGTACAGCAGGTCGCGCCCCTCGAGGACGCCCCGCGCAATCGACTGGAAGTGCGTGAGGAAGGACAGCGAGGCGATGGCGCCGACCAGCGGCTGCGGCGCCCAGCTCTGGAAGGCATTCACCACCATCGGATAGCCGGCGAGCAGGAACGCGAAGCAGACCGCGACCCCCAGGATGAAGGCCACGACCTGGTTGCGTGTCAGCGCCGACATGCAGGAGCCGACTGCGAGAAACCCGCCGGCGAGCAGCAGGCTGCCCAGGTACGCGGCGATGATGGTGCCGTTGTCCGGATCGCCGAGGTAGTTGACGGTGATCCAGATCGGGAAGGTGAGCGCCAGGGCGAGGGCGATGAAGATCCAGGCGGCGAAATACTTCCCGAGCACCGCCTCCCACAGCTTCACCGGCTGGGTCATCAGCAGCTCGATGCTGCCGGACTTGCGCTCCTCCGCCCAGAGCTTCATGGAGATCGCCGGAATGAGGAAGAGATAGAGCCAGGGATGGAAGGCGAAGAACGGCTGCAGGTCCGCCTGGCCGCGCTCGTAGAAGCCGCCGAGGTAGAACGTGAAGGCGTTGGCCAGCACGAGGAAGATCAGGATGAATACATAGGCGAGCGGTGTCGCGAAATAGCTCGCGAGCTCGCGGCGCAGAATGATGCCCACGTTGCGCATGGCGCCCCCGTCCGAGTGGTTTATGCGGTGATGGTGCGGAAGACTTCGTCGAGCCGTCCGGATTCGAGGTGGAGCTCCTTCAGCGCGAGTCCCTTGCTGCTCGCCAGCTCCGCGACGGCCGGCAGGATCGCGGCGCCGGCGCGCGGCAGGGCGGTGATGCGCACGTCCCGCTCGCTGACCTCGACGTCCGCGACCGACGGCAGAGCGGCCACTGCCGCGCGGGCGGCAGCCAGCTGCTCCGGACGCTCCAGCTGCAGCGACACCGCGTTGTAGTATCGGGACCTCGCCGCCAGCTTGAGCGGTGTATCGTCGGCGACGACGCGCCCGCGCGCGATGATGATCGCGCGATTGCAGACGGCGTCGACCTCTTCGAGGATGTGCGTCGAGATCACGATGATCTTGTCGCGCGCCATCTCGTTGATGAGGGTGCGCACCTCGAACTTCTGATTGGGATCGAGGCCGTCGGTGGGCTCATCGAGGATGAGCACCGGGGGGTCGTGCACGATCGCCTGCGCCAGGCCGACGCGACGGCGGAAGCCCTTGGAGAGGGTGTCGATCGACTGCTCCAGCACGGAGGCGAGCTGCAGCCGGCCGATGACGTAGTCGAGCCGCTGCCGCCGGCGGGCGCCCTCCAGGCGCCGCAGGTCGGCGACGAATTCCAGGAAGCGCCGTACGCGCATCTCGCCGTAGCTCGGGGCCCCTTCCGGCAGGTAGCCCAGCCGCTCCTTCGCGGCGAGCGGCTCCGCCTCGACATCGTGACCGCAGATGAAGGCCCTGCCGGCGGTGGGCGTGACGAAGCCGGCCAGCATGCGCATGGTCGTCGTCTTGCCGGCGCCATTGGGCCCGAGGAAGCCGAGGACTTCGCCCGGCCGGACCTCGAAGGTGACGTCCTCCACGGCCGTCACCGTCTGGTAGCGCTTGCTCAAATGCTCGGTTTTTATCATCTGCTTCCTCCGAGGCTGCGGTAGATGCGGGCCATCGCAAAAAGTTCCGCTCAGCGGGCGCGCCAGCCGCCGCGGCCGGAGCCCAGACGCCAGTAGAGCATCATGATCGCCCCGCCGACCATGCCGCCGAGGTGCGCGAAATGGGCCACGCCCGCCTCCGTGCCGGTGACGCCGAAGAAGAGCTCGAGCACCGCGTAGCCGCTGACGAAGAGCCATGCGGGCACCGGGATCGCGAAGTACAGCAGCAGTCGCACGCGCGGGAAGAGCACGGCGAAGGCGAGGAGGATGCCGAAGATGCCGCCGGAAGCGCCGATGGTGGCCCCGCCGCTGCCGGCGAGGTGCTCCACGCCGATCTGGGTCGCGCCCGCGGCGATCACGCACACGAAGTAGTACACCAGGTACCGTCGCGGGCCCCAGTACTGCTCGAGCGCCGGGCCGAACACGTAGAGCGCGAACATGTTGAAGAAGATGTGCATCAGCCCTGCGTGCAGGAACGCATAGGTCACGAGCTGCCAGGGGCGGAAGAACGAGTCCGGTCCCGGCGGCCAGAGGGCGAAGTGCAGCAGGATGGCCCGCATCGCCACCTGCTCGAGCAGGAATACGGCGACGTTGGCGAGAATGATGGCCCGCGTGGCGGGAGTGAGCGCCGGAAACATCCGCGCAGTCTACGCGCCGATGCGCCGCTGCAGAAACACCAGATCGAGCCAGCGGTCGAACTTGTAGCCGACCTCGCGCAGGCAGCCCGCCTGCTCGAAGCCCAGGCGCTCGTGAAACCGGATCGAGGCGCCATTGGCGGCATCGACGGCCGCGATCATCATGTGCTTGCCGAGCGCGGCGGCACGCGGGAAGAGCGCCTCGACGAGGCGGGAGCCGACGCCGCCGCCCCGACGGTCGGCGCGCACGTGCACGCTATGCTCCACGGTGAAGCGGTATCCCGGCCAGGCCCGGAAGTCGCCGAAGGTGGCGAAGCCGAGCACGCCCGAGGGATCGGCCGCGACCAGCACCGGGTAGCCCGCATCGCGGCGCGCGCGCCACCACTGGCGCCGCTCCTGCAGCGTCACGGGGGTGGAGGAGTAAACCGCGGTCGAGGTCGCGATCACCTCGTTGTAGATGGCGGCGAGTCCCGCCAGGTCGCTTTCCGCGGCATCGCGCAGCTCCATGTTGGCTCGGCCGGCGGCTAACGCGCGGGGGGGAGCTGGTTGCCGAGGCGCTCGGCCGCGCCGCGCAGGAGCGGCAGCGCCTTCTCCAGCAGCTCCCGCCGGGTGATGCGCGAGGCCTGGGCGCTGATGTTCATCGCCGCCACCGTGGCGCCGACGACGTTGCGCACCGGCACCGCGATCGCCCGCAGGCCGATTTCCAGCTCCTGGTCGTTCACCGCGAAGCCTTCGGCGCGAGCCGCGTCCAGGATCTCCTCCAGGCGCGGCCGGGAGGTGACGGTGAAGCGGGTGTGGGCCACCGGCTCGAACTTCGACAGCTCCTCACGCGTGCGCTGCGGCGGCAGCGAGGCGAGCAGGACCCGTCCGAGCGCCGTGCAGTAGGCCGGCAGCCGGCTGCCCACGCGCAGCGTGACCGCCATGATGCGGCGGGTCGCCGCTCGGGCGACGTACACCACGGCGCCATCGTCGAGCACCGCGACCGAGGTGGCCTCCCCGATCTGCTCGCTCAGCTGCTCCAGTACCGGTTGCGCGGCGATGGGGATGGGGGCGGTGGAGAGATAGGCGTAGCCCAGATTGAGGATCCGCGGCTGCAGGCTGTAGGTGCGCCCGTCGGTGGCGGCGTAGCCGAGCTCGCGCAGCGTGTAGAGGCAGCGGCGGACCACGGCGCGCGTGAGCCCGGTGGCGCGGCTGACATCGGCGATGGTCAGGCGTCGGTCGATGCCAGAGAACGCGCGGATCACGTGCAGCCCGCGCGCGAGCGACGTCATGAAGTCCGGGTCGCCACCGCGGTTGAGGCCGTCGTCCGCGCCGGCGCCCGGCGGCGGCGCCGTGGAGGGCGCGATAAACGCACGCGGGCTCTTGGGAGGCGCTTTCGGATGCAACACGACCTACGCAGACTGGACGCGGCTATCGGTACGGTAATCGTACCTGCGACGCCACGGCGTGTCATCCGGCAACGCCCCGGGAGCGTGGAAAATGTGAGAATGCCGCACATGAAGATCGCAGTTCTGTTCGGCGGCACCAGCTCGGAGCGGGATGTCTCGATCGCGAGCGCGGCGCAGGTGATTCCGGCGCTGCGCGCCCTCGGGCACGAGGTGCTGGCCGTCGACACGGCGAGCGGCAGGCTCTCGGGCCCCGAGGAGGAGCGGCTGCTCATGAGCGGCGTCGGCCCGCAGCCGCCGTCGGGCTCCGCGCTCGCCGGCATCAGCCGCGGCGCGCCCGTGCTCGCGGCGCAGACGGAGCAGATGCGGGACGTCGACCTGGTCTTTCTCGCCCTGCACGGCGGCGCGGGGGAGGACGGACGGATTCAGGCGGTGCTGGATCTGGCGGGCCTGCCGTACACCGGCAGCAACCACATCGCGAGCGCGACCGCGATGGACAAGGATCTCTCCAAGCGCCTGTTCCGCGCGGCGGGCGTGCCGACGGCCGACTGGAGGATGGCGCCCGTCGCGGCCGGCGAGGTCGCTGGCGCGCTCGGCTGGCCCGTGGTCGTGAAACCCAACAAGCAGGGCTCGACCGTGGGTCTGAGCGTCGTGCGCTCCCCCGATGCCCTCGCCGGCGCCATCGAGCGCGCGCAGCGCCATGACGACGAAGTGATGGTGGAGCGGTTCGTCCCCGGCCGCGAGCTGACGGTCGGCGTGCTGGAGGGCCGCGCGCTGCCCGTCGGGGAGATCATCGCCCCCGGCGAGGTGTTCGATTACCAGGCGAAGTATCAGACCGGCGGCGCGCGGGAGATCTTCCCGGCCGACCTGTCGCCCGACCTCGCGGCGCGCGTGCAGTAGCTCGCTGTGCGGGCGCATGCCGCCCTGAAGCTCGGCGCCTACAGCCGCATCGACTTTCGCCTGGATCCCCGGGGCGGCATCTGGTGCCTGGAGGCCAACTCCCTGCCAGGCCTGACCGCCGCGAGCCTGCTGCCACAGGCCGCCCGCGCCGCGGGCATCGGCTTTGCCGAGCTGCTGGAGCGGATCTGCAGGGCGGCCCTGCGTTAGCCCGCGCGGGAGGCCGCCTGGCCGTCGCGGCGGCTGGCGAACTCCGCGATCAGGCCCTGCAGGGTGTCGGGATCGACGGGCTTGGTCAGATGATGATCGAAGCCGGCGGCGCGCGAGCGCTCCCGATCCTCCTGCTGACCCCAGCCCGTGACCGCGATGAGCAGGGTCTGCTGACTCCAGTCCTCCTGGCGGATGAGGCGCGCGAGCTCGTAGCCGTTCATGCCGGGCATGCCGATGTCGAGCACCAGCGCGTGCGGCCGCTCGCGCTGCGCGACGGCCAGGGCTTCCCGGCCCGAATGGCAGACGTGCAGCTCGTATCCGCACATCTGCAGCAGCAGCGCGAGGCTGTCGGCGGCATCCCGATTGTCGTCGGCGATCAGCACGGAGCACCGCGGCTCGGCGGCGGCCGGCTGCATCGCCAGATGCGCCTCGGAGCGCGCGCCCCGGTGAACGACCGCGGCGGCCGGCAGCCGGATCGTGAAGGTGCTGCCCTGCCCGGTGCCGGGGCTGTGCGCCTCGACGGTGCCGCCGTGCAGGGCGACGAGCCCTTTGACGAGCGCGAGCCCGATGCCGAGGCCGCCTTCGGAGCGGTCGATCGCCGAGTGCACCTGCGAGAACATCTCGAACACCTCGGTGAGGTGGCTCGCGGACAAGCCGATGCCGGTGTCGCGCACCGAGAACGTCAGCTCGTCGGCCTCGAGCGCGGCCGTGAAGGTGATGTGACCGCCCGGGTCGGAATACTTGGCGGCGTTGGTGAGGAGATTGGAGAGGGCCTGCGAGAGGCGCAGCGGATCGACCAGCAGCTCCACCGGCTCGGCCGGCAGCACGGTCTGGAGGATGTGGCGCTTGGCATCGATCATCGGGCGCGCCGTCTCGATGGCGGAAGCGACGAGCGCGGTGAGATCGACGTAGTCCTTCTTCAGCTCCAGGCGGCCGCGGGTGATGCGGGAGACGTCGAGCAGATCATCGAGCAGCAGCGCCATGCGCTGCACCTGGCGGGAGATCACATCCCGGCCCCACTGGCGCCGGCGCTCATCGACCGCGGGCAGCTCGAGCAGCTTCACGGCGTTGCGGATCGGCGCCAGCGGGTTGCGCAGCTCGTGCGCCAGGGTCGCCAGGAACTCATCCTTGCGCCGGTCCGCCCGCCGCAGCGCGTCCATGGTGGCCTCGAGGCGCGCATTCGCCTGTGCCCGCTCCGCCTCGGCGGCCAGCCTCACCTTGACCTCGTCCTGCAACGCGGTGTTGGAATGCATCAGGGCGTCCGTCCGGGACTGCACCTCATCGAGCATGCCGTTGAAGGCGTCCACCACCAGGCCGATCTCATCGCCGGTGGTCTCGTGCACCCGCAGCGTGTAGTCCTTGCGCCTTACCACCTGACGGGCGACCTCGGCGATCGCCGCCAGGGGCCGGCTGATGCCGCGCTGCAGCGAGCTCGACAGCACGAGCGCCAGCGCCAGGCTGAGCAGCGTGACCACGCCGGAGATCTCGAGGTAGCCCCAGAGGCGGCTCATCACATCGTAGCGGGCGCGCAGGTACACCGCCCCCAGCAATTGGCCCTCGCGCTCGATGGGACGCGTGAGCTCCAGGTATTGTCCCGAGACGTGCACCCGGTCGCGCTGCGGCAGCGCCAGCCGTTGCGGCGGCGGCGCTTCGCCCGGGCGCAGGTAGCTTGCGTAGAGCGCGCCGTTCGCCCGGTAGAGCGCCGCCGTCAACACCGCCGCGTTGGCGCGCAGCGCGCCGAGGTTGCGCGTCGCGAGCTTGTGGTCGTCGAAGGCCAGCGCGGGCGCGGTGGCCAGCGCGATGATCTGCGCCTCGGAGTGGATCTCGTTGTCCCAGTCGTGGCGATAGACGGTCAGGTCGCGCACCAGCATGGCGAAGCCGGCGAAGACGAGCGCCGCCGCGGTGGTCACGAAGATGACGCTCATCAGCTTGCCGCGCACGCTGCGGCGCGCGCGGCTCAGCCTGCCCTGCAGCAGGGGCTCCGCATCCTCGGCGCGGTGGGCGGCACGCTTCATCGCGACGCCAGCCGGGGGCAGGTGGACGCGGCAGGCACTTGCGGCGGGTCCGGGCAGGCCGCATCCGAGCCCACCGGACCTTCGATGTGCGTCGCCACCGAGAGCAGGTCGGCGCTGATGGCGAGGCCCGCGCGCCGCGCGGCGGCCAGGGAGATCTCGAAGCGCACGTGTTGCCGGATCAGGACAAAGTTGATGGTGCTGCCGTCCGCGAGGCCGTCAGGCTGACTGGTCACCACCAGGACGGGGCGGCCGGCGAGGCGCTGCAGCCGGCGCCTGAGGATACCCGGGTCCTGCGGTCCGATGAACAGGATCTGCGCGTCGCCGAGCTGATCGAGGCTGCCGATCCGCCGCACGCGCGCGCGCCGGCCCTTCAGCTGCCGTTGACTCAGCATACGCTCGAGATCGCCAGCGACGGCGTCATCGTCGAGCACCGCGATGGTGAAGACTGGCTTTTCCAGGGAGGCGGCCGGCCAGGTTACGAATCCCGCGAAGCGGTAGAGGAAGGCCGCCTCGATCTCGTCCTGGGGGTAGGTCGGCGTGGCTGCGCGGGTCCCGCTGGCGAAGCCGCACAGCGCCGCGATGGCGGCGAGCGCGAAGGCGTGGAAAGGGGACCGACGCGCCGCCATGGCCTAGTGCACGCTCCAATCCACGCGCGCGAAGACGCTGCGACCGATGTACTCCCCGTAGGGCAGCGGCAGCTCCAGGTGGCGCGCATGCAGCAGGTTGGTGCCGCTGAGGGAGAGCTCGAGCGTGCGGGTCGCGCGCCACGCCAGCCGGGCGGACAACTCCCAGTAGCCCGGCAGCGCCGGGTCGGGCAGGGCGCCCACGTGACGCAGCGTGGCATCCAGACCGAGCCGGCCGGGCAGGCTCATCGAGGAAGTGAGCCTGAGCTGCGAGTGCGGATCATCGCCCGCCTGCGCGGTGCCGAGCAGGCCGCTGGCGCCGGGGCCGAAGCGCAGGTGCTCGGTGAGCGTGCGCACTCCCGGTGACAGCCGCCACCAGGGGAGTACCTGCCAGTCGGCCCAGGCCTCGATGCCGTAGGTGTCCCCGTGCATGCGGTTGCCCCAGGTGAGCGGGAAGAAGCCGCTCGCGGAGACGTTCTCGATCGTGCGCAGGTCGCTGTAGACATTATAAAACCCCGACACCGAGAGCGACAGGGCGCGGATCGG
>Ga0187809_10000942_pt1 | contig 14299 bp, 15 predicted proteins | sample NC_wetland_sal_i_8_FD_132415 | JGI IMG/M metagenome (GOLD analysis project Ga0187809, IMG submission 132415) | Wetland sediment microbial communities from Neuse River Estuary, North Carolina, USA - ASW_4 | ecosystem: Environmental > Aquatic > Freshwater > Wetlands > Sediment | place: USA: North... | reverse complement strand
GACATTGCAGGTACCTTTCTGGTCTCTGTGCCGTACTGGCGTTGGTCTCGATCCAGTGGATCGGCGTCTTTCATCGCATACGCGTCCAAACGCCCGCTTAAGGCGTATGGTTAATGGATGGTGACCATTACGCCGGCCGGCGGCCTTTGAATTGAATTGCAATTGTCGGAGTCTGGAATCGCGAAGGAATTGGCGGCCGCCCCGCGGCGTGGCCGTGCCTCGCCACCGCATCGCCACTCTTTATTAAGGACGGCGTCTTATTGATTGGGGCCGGGGCGCTCGTAGGTGCGCGGTCATGAGTATCATTTCGTCAGGCGGCCTCGGCGCCAATAGCTGGCTGGCGAGCGCCTTCACCTCGATCCAGCAATCACAGAACCAGGGCGGCATTCTCGGCGCATTGCAGGATGCCGGCTCGAACGACGGTTCCATCTCCTCTTTCCTGAGTCAGGCGTCCTCGTTCTCGAACTCATTCGCCCTGATCTCGACGAACAGCACGACCAGCGCGTCGAGCTTCTACGCCCAGATTGCGTCGCAGAACGACCAGACGCGGCAGCAGCAGCAGCTTCAGGATGCGCTGACTTCCCTGCAACAGACCCAGTCGATGGTGCAGCCGACCAATACGCTCGACCCGTTCATCTATTTCCCCGACGGGTCCTATCTCGACACCAATGCCAATATCCTGACCATGCAGGACGGCACTCAGTACGACACGACGACCGGGCTCAAATACGTCGACCCGTCTACGATCCAGGATCTCGGCGGCGGCTCCTATCTCAATACGTCGACGAATGTCATGACGATGGCCGACGGCACCCAGATCGACATGGTCACCGGCCTCAAGATCAGCGACCTCAACGCGATCACCACCGCGTCGTCGAGTTCGACCTCAAGCTCGGATACGAGCTCCGACACCAGCTCGGGCTCCTAGAGCGTGCGGCTGACCGCGAGCGGCTGGCCGGCGCGCGGGCCGGGCGCATTGGTGCGGCCGCCGGCGCCATAGGTCGACGGCGCCTGCTTGCGCGCCATCTCGCCGGACACGCCGCGAATAATGCCTTCGGAGACGGCATGCGCCGTCGCCAGCACGGTCAGGTTGGTTTGCAGCAGCGCCTGGAAGGCGGCGTGACGCTCGCGCAAATTGGCGAGCGCCTGCGGCAGCGATTTCGCCAGCATGCCCTGCGCGACCTTCACGCGGCCGCTTTCGGCGGCGTAGCGGACGGCGAGCTCTTGCTTCTGCGTCTCGAGCGCGAGCGCATCGCGCAGCCGGCCCTTGCGAATGTGCGCCGTCTCGGCTTCGACAGTCTCGATCAGCCGATCCATGATCGTGTTGAGGCTGTCGATGACGCGCTCGGCCTCGGCCGCGTTGCCGATCGGCGCTTTGGCGGCGGGTTCCGTCACGAACGGCCCTCCTGGTGCGCGAGCAGGCTCTGGTAGACGTGGGCGGCGATGCCGACGCCGCCCGACTTGGCGATCTGCCGGGCATATTGATCGGTGAGCATCGAGCGCCACACGCCGCCGCCGCCCTTGCCGCCGAATGGGCCTTCGCCGTCGATGCCGGTCTCCATGCTCTGGAACATGGAATTGAGAAAGATGCCTTCGAAGTCGCGCGCCGCGGTCATCGCCTTGGCCTTGGCCGGCGTGTCGATCTTGGCAGCGGCCGCAGCGCTCTGCGCGCGGGCCAGGATGTCGGTCGCCGATACGCCCGCGGCGGGCAGGGTGAAGGTGCTGGTCATTACATCACCTCGATGTCGGCCTGGATGGCGCCGGCGGCCTTGATCGCCTGCAAGATGGCGATGAGGTCGCGCGGGCCGATGCCGAGCGCGTTCAATCCATCGACAAGCTGTTGCAGCGACACGCCATCCTTCACCACGGCGAGCTTCTTGCCGTCTTCCTGCACGCCGATGCGCGTGCGCGGCACGGTGACCGTGGTGCCGCCGCGTGAGAACGGCGTCGGCTGGCTGACCTGCGGCGTCTCGGTGATGGTGACGGTGAGGTTGCCCTGCGCCACAGCGACCATGGAGACACGCACATCGCGGCCCATGACGATGATGCCGGAGCGCTCGTCGATGACGATCTTGGCCGCTTCGTCTGGCTCGACCTGAAGCTGCTCGACTTCCGTCAGCAGCTTGATGACGTTGCCGCGATATTGCTGCGGCACGGTGATGCCGACGGTCGCCGGATCGAGCGGCTCCGCCGTCGGCACGCCGATATAGTCGTTGACGGCGGCGGCGATGCGCTTGGCCGTGGTCAGATCCGGGTTGCGCAGCGCCATGCGCAGCTGGTTCTGGCGATTGAGGTTGAACTCGATCTCGCGCTCGATGATGGCGCCGTTCGAGATGCGGCCGACGGTAGGCACGCCGCGCACGATCTTGGCGGCTTCGCCCTCGGCCTGGAAACCGCCGATCGCGACTGAGCCCTGGCCGACGGCGTAGACGTTGCCGTCGGCGCCGAGCAGCGGCGTCACGAGCAGCGTGCCGCCTTGCAGGCTCTTGGAGTCGCCGAGCGCGGAAACGGTGATGTCGATGCGCGTGCCCTGCGTGCCGAAGGGCGGCAGGTTGGCGGTGACCATGACCGCCGCGACGTTGCCGGTGCGCAGCGTCTGGCCGCGGATGTTGACGCCGAGGCGCTCGAGCATCGCCTGGAGCGACTGCTTGGTGAATGGAATGTTGTTGAGTGTGTCGCCCGTACCATTGAGGCCCACGACCAGCCCATAACCGATGAGCTGGTTCTGACGGATGCCTTCGATATTGGCGAGGTCCTTGATGCGCGACGTCGCCCCGGCGCTACCAGGGACGAACATGGCCATCAGAGCCGCGACGAGCGCGGCGGCAAGGGTCCTCGTCATCACTGCTCCCCAATGTGACGTATGACTGCTCCTCTCCTTGCGAGCGGCGTGCCAAGCAGCGCGCGCGAAGCCAATGCGTTGAAGCGGCTGATGAATTTGCAAATTCGCGCCGCGCCGGTACGGTCATCGCGCCCGGCAGAAACGGGCGGATGCGGCAAGTTTTGCCGGGGCTTTACCGGGGGTTAACCATAACGGCGCAGGGTGGAGGCGTTGGGGCGCGGCTGCGGGGGATTGGCTCACGATGCGCATTTATGGAGCGAACGGGACTGCGCTTGCCGCACGGCCGGCCGCTGCGCGCCGTGCCGCCGGCGGCGGCTTCAGCGTCTCCGACGAAACGACCTCGAATGCGACGGGGCAGAGCGCGGGCTTGCGCGCGATCTCGACCGTCGACGCGCTGCTCGCCTTGCAGGGAGTCGAGGATGCGACCGAGCGGAAGAAGCGCGCGGTCGCCAAGGGGCGCAATGCGCTCGACGTGCTCGAACGGCTCAAGCTTGGTCTGCTCGACGGCAGCCTCGATCAATCGACGCTGGCGCGCCTGAAGATCGCCTCCGAGGGACTCTCCGAGGAGACCGGCGACTCTGGTCTCGACGACGTCATGTCGGCGATTGATCTGCGGGTCGCTGTGGAACTCGCCAAGGCGGGCGTGCAGTAGCCCGACCGTACCTCCGGACAGTGCCGCCAAACCTGCCCAAGACTTGGGCGGGCGTCTGCCCGCGATCTGGCAAGTCACTGAATTGTCACGAAAATCTGGCTATGAACATGGCGCGCGGAAGTTATTGTCCGCTCCGAGGGGCGCGTATATAAGCCTGCCGCACGTAGAGGGGTACGACTCTACGCAACGATATAAGAAGACCAGGGGAGTGCAGTGGGATGTTGGCGAAGAGCAAAAATTACCGGCCCTCGGACAAGGAGCCGTTCATGAACGAACGGCAGCGCGACTATTTCCGCGCAAAGCTCCTCGCCTGGCGCGAGGACATCCTGAAGGAAGCCAAGGAGACGCTCCAGCATCTTCAGGAAGAGAACCAGAATCATCCCGACCTGGCCGACCGGGCGTCGTCGGAGACCGACCGCGCCATCGAACTGCGGGCGCGCGACCGCCAGCGCAAGCTGATCTCGAAGATCGACGAGGCGCTGACCCGGATCGACGACGGCACCTACGGCTATTGCGAGGAGACCGGCGAGCCGATCTCGCTGCGCCGGCTCGAGGCGCGGCCGATCGCGACCCTGTCGGTCGAGGCGCAGGAGCGCCATGAGCGGCGCGAGCGCGTCTATCGCGACGACTGAACGTCGGCGCATTCTCGAATATGCGGAAGCCCGGCCATCGCGCCGGGCTTTTGCTTCTTGCCTAGCGACAGGGACGGCGCACGCCGTCGTAACCCATATACGTGCCGCTGTACGGATCGAAGGAGCGATAGCGCGACGCGCAATAGGCTTCCCAATCGGGCGGACCGTAGGGGCCGGGGCCGTAATAGTAGGCGGGAGGCGGCGGACCGTAATAATAGCCGGGCCCGTAATAGTGAGGCTGCGAGGCGATGATGCCGCCGAGGATCATGCCGGCGGCGAGTCCTCCAAGCACCGCGCCGCCGCCGCTATGACCGCGGCTGCGAACCTGCTCGACGATCCCCGGCGAGACGTTCAGCCTGGCGGCGCCGACCGCGAGCGGCGCGGCTCCCGCAGGCGCGGCGGCAAGCAGCGCGCCCGTGACCGCGACTGCGATTGTCAATTTTGCGGACCGTGACGTGCGCATGGCATCTCTCCATATCGGCGGAGAGACTGCGGCCGGCGACGGAACGCAGCTTTGATCGGGATCAAATGACGCTGGCGGTGCACGATTTAAAAAACCGACGGCCCTCGGCAGGGGAGCTACCGAGGGCCGTGGCGTTTACGCCTGTCCCCGCTCGCGAGACGAGGGAGGCGCGGGAGATCTGGGCGGACACCGCGCGCGAGGCGCGCATCCGCCCGCAGGATTAGAAGGGCAGGATCACGTCGAGCACCTGCGAACCGTAGCGGGGCTGCTGCACGTCGGTGATCTGGCCGCGGCCGCCATAAGCGATGCGAGCCTGGGCGATCTTGGACGAGTCGATCGTGTTGTCGCTCTGGATGTCCTCGGGACGGACGATGCCACCGACGATCAATTCGCGGATCTCGAAGTTGACGCGGATCTCCTGCCGGCCTTCGACCACGAGGTTGCCGTTCGGCAGGACCTGCGTGACGACTGCGGCGACGTTGGTCTGCAACGCCTCCGACCGGTTGACCGAGCCCTTGCCGTCGAGCGACGTCGTCGAGTCCGAGGTGAAGATGCGCGTCGGCACGGCGGTGTTGAGCACCGGCACCTTGCTCTTGCCGAAAAAGTTGTCGATGCCGGAGTCTTCCTTGGTGTCGCGGCTGCGTTGCGTCTCGTTGGCGATGATCGCCTTGTCGGTGATGTTGACCTGCACAGTCAGGATGTCGCCGATCTGATGCGCGCGCTGGTCCTTGAAGAAGGCGCGCGAGCCGTTGCGCCACAGCGAGTTCGGATTGTATGAGGCGGGCTGCGCCGCCGGCATCGGCATCTGCACCGGCTTGTAGCCCGGCCGCGCCGTCGGATTGTCGATTTCCGACAGGGGCGGCGCCTGGCCGATGTTCTTGAGCCGGTCGACCGCCGCGCAGCCGCTCAGCAGCGAGCCGGCCAGCACCGCGAGAACCGTGACACGCAGGACAGAGCTTGGTTTCATCGACGTTGCTTTCACTTTGCGGCGCGACCGGCGCCTTGAATTAACGAAGCGGAGCGGACGCACGCGCGTCGCCGAACTGCGGAAGGTTGGCGGCGAGGCGCGGGTTGCCCATGCTGATGGCGACGCGGCCAGGCGCGGTGACGACGCCTTGCAACATGCGCTTGGACTGCTCGTTGAGCACGGAGATGACGTCGCCCTGCGCGCCGCCTTCGGCCGCCTTGCCGCGCACGGTCAGCATGACGCCGGGAATTTCGTAGACGAGCGTCACCATCTCGTTGCGCTGGACGATCTCCGGGCGCATCAGGTCGATGCTGCGCATGAGGCGTCCGGCCTGGAGGTTCTCGCGCGCGGCGAGCCCGACGATGCGGTCGCGGTCGGTGATGGCGTCGCGGCCGACTTCGGCGCGCGGCCGCCGCTCGATCTCGATATCGGCATCGCGCAGCACGGCGCCGCGCTCGACCGCGTGTGCGAGCACGGCCACTTCGAGCGTCGCCTGGGCGCGGCCGCCGAGCCGCAGCGTGCCGCGGCTCTGCGCGCCGGTCGGCAGGTCGATGTCAGCGTCGAAGCGGCCGCTGCGGCCGTCATAGGAGAGGCGCGAGACGCGCGGCTCGCCGATCGCCGACGGCGACACATACATTGCGCGCACCGCGCGATCGAAATTGATGGTGATGTCCTTGATAGCGCCGAGCTGATACTGTTCGGACAGGGCGCGCGCCACTTCGTCCTCGACCGCGCTCGCCGGGATCATGCGCGCCGCGCGCGTCACCTTCACGTCGGTCACGCCCGCCGTGTCGAGCCCGATCAGCGCATGCGCGCGCACCGCGTCGACGACGGCGGCGGCCGGCACGCTGCCGGTCATGCCGAGATCGGGCGAGCGGAAGATCGGCTCGTTGGCGATCATGCCGGCGTTCTCGACGAGATCGCCGATGCGCACGAGATCGCCGGTGACGGTCGTCTCCGCCTTCAGCACTGGACGCGGCGGCGCGGAGGCGGGCGTCTGCGCCATGGCGGCGGCCGAGAGCGCGAGCGAAGCGGCGAGGGTGAGTGCGATGCGGATCATGGTTCTACCTCAGCGCATCAGATTGGAGGTCGCTTGCAGCATTTGGTCGGCGGCCGTGATGACCTTCGAGTTCATCTCGTAGGCGCGCTGCGCGGTGATCAGGTTGGTGATCTCGGAGACGGAGTCGACGTTGGACTGTTCGAGACTGCCCTGGAGCAGGTCGCCGGCGCCGTCGGTCTGCGGCAGGCCGTCCTGCGGCGTGCCGGAGGCGGGCGTTTCCTGGTAGAGGTTGTCGCCGATCGGCAGCAGGCCCGCCGGATTGATGAAGCGCGTCAGCGTCAGCTGGCCGAGGACGGTCGGCGTCGTGGTGCCGGTCGGGATCACCGAGACCTGGCCCTGCGCGTTGATGGTCAGGCCGGTCGAATTCGCCGGAATGGTGATCGCCGGCTGCACGACATTGCCCTGCGCCGTGACGATGCGCCCTTGCGCGTCGGTCTTGAACGAGCCGTCGCGCGTGTAGTTGTAGGTGCCGTCCGGCATCTGGATCTTGAAGAAGCCGTCGCCGCGGATCGCGACGTCGAGCGGATTGGTCGTCTGCGTCAGGCTTCCCTGCGACATCAGGCGGCCGGTGCCGACCGTCTTGACGCCGGAGCCGAGGTCGATGCCGACCGGGAGCATGTTGCCCTGCGACGAGGTCTGCGTGCCGACGCGGCTCAGATGGTCGTAGAGCAGGTCTTGGAATTCGGCGCGCTGGCGCTTGTATGACGTGGTCGTCATGTTCGCCAGGTTGTTCGAGATGACCTGGACGTTGAGTTCCATGGCCATCATGCCGGTCGCTGCGGTGGAGAGCGCGCGCATGTTTCAGTGTCCTCTCAATTCGGCACTTCGGCGAGCTTGTCGATCGACTGCTGGCCGAGATCGCTCTGCTGCTGCAACAGCGTCGCGACCTGGGTGTAGGCGCGGGTGATCTCGATCATGCGCGACATCTCGACGACGCCGCGCACGTTCGATTTCTCGAGCACGCCCTGTTCGACCGTCGCCTTGGTCGTGTCCTGCGGAGTGTCGCCGGCGGCCGGCTTGAAGGTGCTGCCGCCGTCCTTCTGCAATTGCTGCGGCTTGGCGAAGGTGACGAGGCGCAGCGCGCCCCGCTGCGTGCTGGTCTTCGAGCTGCCGTCGCGGGCGCTGATGGTGCCGTCGGCGGCGATCGAAATCTGCTTGTCGTTCGGCTGGAAGGTGATCGGGCCGGCGGTGCCGAGCACGGGATCGCCTTCGCCGGTGACGAGCTGGCCGGTGGCGTTGAGGTGGAATGCGCCGTTGCGCGTGTAGCGCTCGCCGCGCGGCGTCTGCACGGCGAAGAAAGCCTCGCCGTCGATGGCGACGTCGAGCGGGTTGCCGGTGCGCTCGATGCCGCCCGCGGTCATATCGTGCCAGACGCCGCGGTCGCGCACGAAGCTGACGCGGCTGCCGGTATCCGAACGCGCGCCGGTCGAGAGATATTCCTCGAACAGCGAGCCGTCGGCCTTGTAGCCGGTGGTGTTAATGTTCGCGATGTTGTTCGCCACCACGTCGAGTTCGCGGCCGAGCGCGACCTGACGCGATAGTCCGACCAGAAATGCATTCTGCATCGGCAGCTCCCCTGATCCGGCGGCCGCGGCGAGCCCTCCCGAGGCGCGCAGTGGCCGCTTCATCCGTTCAGCCGGCCGGCTCTCCCAAGCCGCCCGGCTGCCAAGGGTGTTGCAGCCGCCGTGCCAAGTCATAAAACATAGCAAAATCAATCAGATGTATGATTTCGTCCGGTCGAGACACACGGCAAAAAGCAGTTTCGACCCGGCAAATTTTTCCCGCCAAGGGAACTGGATAAAGGTTCCGTTAACCATGCCGACCTAGCTTCGCCTTACGGGGGCATTCGGGCGGCGCGACTCGCATTGCGAGGCTGTGCCGCCTGCCCGAGGCGGGGAAGCGGGGTCATCATGGCAGCCAAAAGCAAGAAGAAGACAGAGGCGGATGACGCCGAACCGGACGCCGAAGGCGCAGCCAAGCCGAAATCGAAATTCTCGAAGAAGACGATCATCATTGCAGCGGCGGCCTTGCTCGTTCTCGGCGGCGGCGGCTATGGCGGCTTCCACTTCTTCGCCGGACACGAGGCCAAGGCCGAGAAGCCGAAGGAGGCGGTGGTCAAGCCGGCGACCTTCGTCGATCTGCCGGACGTGCTCGTCAACCTGTCGAACTCCGGCACTGACCGCACGCAATATCTCAAGGTCAAGGTCGTGCTCGAACTGCCCGAGGCGGAGCTTGTCGAGCGCATCAAGCCGCTGATGCCGCGCGTCATGGACGCGTTCCAGACCTACCTGCGCGAATTGCGCCCGACCGATCTCGACGGCTCGGCCGGTCTCTACCGGCTGAAAGAAGAGCTGACACGGCGCGTCAACGCGGTGCTGGCGCCGAACCACATCACCGCGGTCCTGTTCAAGGAAATCGTCGTTCAGTGACGATCTAGACCATGGCCGACAATCCCTCGATCGATCAGGACGCCTTGGCCGCCGAATGGGGCCAGGCGCTCGATGCCGAAACCGCGGCGCCGGGCGGCGCGCCTGCCGCCATGGGCGAAGAGGCGGCCGCCCAGTGGGCGGCGATGGTCGACGACGGCGACGCGCTCCAGGCCGGCAAGGGCGGCGCCGAGCGCATCCTCAATCAGGACGAGATCGACAGCCTGCTCGGCTTCAGCCTCTCCGACGTGTCGCTCACTGACAATTCCGGCATCCGCTCGATAATCGACTCGGCGATGGTCTCCTACGAGCGCCTGCCGATGCTCGAGATCATCTTCGACCGCCTCGTGCGGCTGATGACGACGAGCCTGCGCAATTTCACCTCCGACAACGTTGAAGTTTCGCTCGACCGCATCACCTCGGTGCGCTTCGGCGACTACCTCAACTCGATTCCGCTGCCGGCGATCCTCGGCGTGTTCAAGGCGGAGGAGTGGGAGAATTTCGGCCTCGTTACCGTCAATTCGAGCCTGATCTATTCGATCATCGACGTGCTGCTCGGCGGCCGCCGGGGGCAGGGCGCCGTGCGCGTCGAGGGCCGGCCCTATACGACGATCGAGACGAGCCTGATCAAGCGCATGATCGAGGTGGTGCTCGCCGACGCCGAACTCGCCTTCAAGCCCTTGTCGCCGGTCAAGTTCAACATCGACCGCCTCGAGACCAACCCGCGCTTCGCGGCGATCTCGCGTCCGGCCAATGCGGCCATCCTGGTGCGCCTGCGCATCGACATGGAGGATCGCGGCGGCACGGTCGAATTGCTGCTGCCCTATGCGACGATCGAGCCGATCCGCGCGACGCTCCTCCAGATGTTCATGGGCGAGAAGTTCGGCCGCGACCCGATCTGGGAAGGCCATCTCGCCACGGAAATCGGCCAGGCGCAGATCGAGGTCGACGCCGTTCTTTACGAGGCGCGGCTGCCGCTGCGCCGCATGATGCAGCTCGAGGTCGGCGACACGCTGATGCTCGAGCTCAAGCCGGATGCCATGGTCACCGTCCGCTGCGGCGACGTCACCATGACCGAGGGCCGCATGGGCCGCGTCGGCGACCGCGTCGCCGTGCGCGTCGGCAAGCCCTTGCGCCGGCCGCGCACCACATTTGCCATGTTCGAGAAAGCGGACGAGGCGAGCACCCGTATGGAGGCACCGTGAGCTATCAATTTGGTTTCGCGATCGAGAGCATGGTCTCGGTCCTGCTGCTTTTGACCATTCTTTATTGCGTGAGGCTCAACCGCCAGCTTCGCCTGCTGAAGGCGGACGAGCAGTCGCTGCGCGTGACGATCTCCGAGCTCGTGACCGCGACCGAGATCGCCGAGCGCGCCATTGCCGGGCTCAAGCAGACGATGCGCGAGGGCGAGCAGGTCCTCTCGACCAAGCTTGCGCGCAGTGAGGAGCTGTCCGGCGAGATCGAGCAGAAGATGAAGGCCGCGGAGACGCTGCTCGCCAAGCTCGCGCGCATCGCCTCGGTCGGCCGTCCGGCGCCGGAGCCCGAGCGCATCCAGCCGCCCGATCCGAAGGCGGTCGCCGCCGCGGCGCAGGCCTTCACGGAGAGGGCGCGCGCCCGTCTGAACGGACTCGCGGCGTGAAGAACTTCTGGCGCGATGTCAGGCTGATCCCGGTTGTCCTGCTGGCGACCGTCTGCCTGCTCGTGCTCAAGGTCTCCGGGCTCGTCTTTGACGGCGGCTATACGCTCGCCGAGCGCTTGCAGAAGCGCGACACCGGCGGCCTGACCGTCACCACCGCCGACAGCGTGCCGCAATATCCCAAGATCGTCGTCGCCGATGCGGCCGCGCCGAAATCGCCGCCGCGTGCTGCGCCCGACAAGCCATGGGCGCAGGCGATGTTTAACTTCAACGGCGATAGCCGCGACATCACCGGCTCGGTCGGGCACAAGGAAGAGAAGAAGGAAGAGAGCAAGGAGGAGGGGCACGGCGAGAAGTCGCCGAGCAAGATCGCCGGCATGCCGGTGAGCGACAAGCCTCCCGAGCCGACCAAGGTTGAGGTCGGCGGCGCCGTGGTGCAGGGCGTGCCCGGCCGCACGACCTCGCCGGGCGAGCGCGCCGTGCTCGAGCGCTTGCAGGAGCGCCGCCAGGAGCTCGACAGCCGCAATCGCGAGCTCGACATGCGCGAGAGCCTGCTCAAGGCTGCCGAGCAGCGCATGGACGCCAAGATCAACGAGCTCAAGACGATGGAGACGCGCGTCGACCGCGCCGAGACCCAGCAGAAGCAGACCGACGCCGATCGGTTCAAGGGCATCGTCGTCATGTACGAGAACATGAAGTCGAAGGACGCCGCGCGCATCTTCGACCGTCTCGAGATGAAGATCCTGGTCGAGGTGTCGACGCAGATGAAGCCGGCCAAGATGGCCGAGATCCTCGGGCAGATGACGCCGGAGGCGGCCGAGCGTCTGACCGTCGAACTCGCGCGCCGCGCCACGGGCGGCAAGCCCGGCCCGGATCAACTGCCCAAGATCGACGGCCGGCCGGTGAAGCAGTAGGGCGGGGCGCAGACACGCAGCGTCCGCGTCGGGCCAGAAGCCGACATACGAGCCGAATGCTGTCAGCTACGCGGACGGACATACAGTCCGCCGGACGTCTCCCACTCACGGTTAACGCTCCGTTAAACGCCAGCCACTAGGCTTTTCCGGCCGGCATGGTCGCCGGCCGGATCGGTTTGATGACGGCTCTGCCTCCACGCCTTGCGGAGATGCGAGACCGCCCGTCGCGCGCGCTTGCGCGGGCGGGCCGGCTTGCCGTCGCGCTCCTGTGCCTGGCCCTTGCAGCCGCCGCGCCGGCGCGCGCCGACGATCCCGTCCACGGCACCGTCAAGATGAGCAAGGAAGACGGCTTCACCCGCATGCTCTTCCGCTTCGACCGCGAGGTCGTGACGAAGGTGACGACGAACAACCTGATCATGATCGTCAATTTCGCACGGCCGGTCGATGTCGACGTCGATACGCTCAACGCCGCCGCGCCCGACATGATCAGCGCGTCGCGCCGCGACCCGGACGGCATGGCCGTGCGCATCGCGCTGACGCACCGCATCCGCCTCAACGTGATGCCGGCCGCCGAGCGCATCTTCATCGACATGCTGCCGGAGAAATGGATCGGCCCGCCGCCCGGCCTGCCGCAATCGGTGGTCGACGAATTGGCCGAGCGGGCGCGCGTCGCCGAGAAGCAGTTGGAGCGCGAGCGGGGCGGGGCCACGCGCAAGCAGATTCCGCTGGTGCGGGTCGTGGTCGGCGTGCAGCCGACCTTCACGCGCTACGTGTTCGCGCTGCCGGATGGCGCCGACGTGCGCACCGAGCAGACTCCGGACAAGGTGACGCTGCATTTCGACCAGCAGATCCGCTGGGACCTGGCGGATGCGGTGGCGAGCCTGCCGCCGGGCGTGAGCACGATCGACGCCGATATGGAGTTCGGCTCGACGACCGTGACCTTCGCGCTCAACGGCGCGCCGGAGGTGCGCAGCTTCCGCGAGGATCAGTCGCTGACTGTCGATGTCGGCAGCGCGAGCGACAAGCGACCGCATGCCGTGCTGCCGGCCGCGGCCGCGCCGGAGAAAGGCGCGGCGGATGCCTCGCCCGTGATCGAGGCGCCCGAGACCGTCGCGGCCAAGGACGAGGACGCGCAGGCAGCGCCCGCAGCGCCCGCCGCCGCCGCTACCGAGCCGGCCAAACCTGCGGCCGAGGCGAGGCCCGCGCCGGCAAAGCCCGAGGCGAAGACATCCGAAGCGTCGCCGCCGCCACAGCCGCCGCCGGCCGTGGCCATCGATCCGGGCGCGCCGGTGCCGGTCGGCGTGCAGCGCGCCGGCGACACGCTGCGCCTGACCTTCGCCTTCGCCGCGCCGACGCCGGCCGCCGTGTTCCGCCGCGCCGACGTGCTCTGGCTCGTCTTTGACAGCAAGGCGCCGATCGATCCCACCGCGCTCGACAAGCAGGCGCAGGTCAAGCGCGCCAGCCTCACGCGCGGCGCCGACGGCGAGCAGATCCTGCGCGTCAAGCTCGACCGGCCGCGCCTCGTCAGCGCCGTCGCCGACAACGCCACCTGGACCATCACCGTCGCCGACACGATGGTGCGCCCGCCGCAGCCGCTCGCCATGCTGCGCAACGCCACCGCGCCGAACCGCGGCAATATCGCCGTGCCGTTCGAGGGCCCGCACGCGCTGCACGACCTACGCGATCCGGAAATCGGCGACCGGCTGATGGTGATCACCGCCGCCGCACCCTCGCGCGGTTTCATCAAGGATCAGCACTTCGTCGAACTGCGCGCGCTCGCCTCCAGCCAGGGCGTCATCATTCAGCCGGTCGCCGACGATGTCGCGGTCAAGCTCACGCCCGACAAGATCGTCGTGTCGCGCCCGGGCGGCCTGTCGCTGTCGGCGACGACCGTCTCCAAGGAAGGCTTCTCGTCGAACCTCCAGGATGTCAGCTTCGATCCGCAGGTCTGGGGCTTCGACCGCAACGCGCCGTTCCTGCCGCGCCAGACCGAGCTTCTCAACAAGGCGGCGGCGGCCGAGCCCGCCAAGCGCAAGGAGGCGCGCTTCAACCTCGCGCGTTTCTATCTGGCCCAGGGCATGGCGACCGAGGCCAAGGCCGTGCTCGACGTCGCGCTTGGCGATCAGCCGAACGGCGACGAGGTCACCGGCTCGATCCTGCGCGCAGTCTCTGAAATCCTCATCGACCGCTCCAGCGAGGCGATCAAGGACCTGTCCGGCTCGCGCATCGGCAATCAGCAGGACGCAGGGCTCTGGCGCGGCGTCGCCTTCGCGCGCGAGGGTAAATGGAAGGAGGCGCGCGAGCGCTTCAAGGATTTCGACGTCGCCATGGCGACGCTGCCGCTCGAATTGCAGCGGCTGGCGATGAAGGAGGCGTTGCGCGCGGCGATCGAGGTGCAGGACTATACGGGTGCGGCGCGGCTCATCAACGAGTTCGACACGGTCGGCGTGCCGCCCGACCTGAAGCCGGCGATCGACGTGCTGCGCGGGCGCATCGCGGAAGGGCTCGGCCGCAAGGACGATGCGCTCAAGGACTATCGCTCGGCCGTCGCTTCCGCCGACCGCAAGGCGGCCGCGCAAGGCCGCCTGCGCGAGATCGAGCTGCAATTCTCCTCCGGCGACATGCAGCGCAAGGACGTGATCGGCGCGCTCGAGACGCTGACCACGGTGTGGCGCGGCGACGAGACCGAGACCGAGGGCCTGCGGCT
>Ga0187809_10000940_pt1 | contig 14310 bp, 11 predicted proteins | sample NC_wetland_sal_i_8_FD_132415 | JGI IMG/M metagenome (GOLD analysis project Ga0187809, IMG submission 132415) | Wetland sediment microbial communities from Neuse River Estuary, North Carolina, USA - ASW_4 | ecosystem: Environmental > Aquatic > Freshwater > Wetlands > Sediment | place: USA: North... | reverse complement strand
CGTCATGCTGGGCGAGTGGCGTAGGCATGGGCATGGGCATGGTGATCCTTCCGCGCCCTCAAGTCTAAATTCCCCGGGGGCTGCTGTCTCACCTTCATTGGCACGGAGGGTGCTGCGCCGAATTCCACACTTGAGCCCTGCACCGGGCGTGCTGCGACATTGATGCGACGTGCTAGTGTATCGCCGTAGTCAGGTATTTTTCTAACTGCTTGGTCGCTTGCCCGTTCCGAATTATCGATGACTCTATAATCATCTCAAGATCGGCGTTGCGCACGAATCTCACTTGAGCCGCCCAGACGGGCGTACCCTTTCAAGGAAACCGCAAATCACTGCAAATCGCACCGGCCACCCGGAATGCAGTTGCGCCGGATTCCAGCGGTTCTAAACAAAGCAAGTACGTCACTCAGAATAGATCACTTGATCCGCTAGTGCCAACATGTGCGCACGCCATCCAGGTACAGATTCGCAGTAATAATACTGTTCATGCATGAGGTGTTGAAGAAGTTTCCAATACCGGTCAAGTAGAACATTTCCATATTACTAAGTCATTGACCCAAAATTAAATACCTCCCTGGCACGCGTATTGCGTCAGCTCCTGTGCTGATACTGCGTCAGCCGCGATCGCAAATCGCGCCATTTCCCAGCGGGGGACAAAACATCATGCGTAAACTATTGCTCGGCGCGACAGCGCTGCTGGCCGCTACGGCGCTGTGGGGTTCCGGCGCCAATGCCACCCCCACCATCTCTTTGGGATGGAGCCAGACCGCGGGTAGCCCCACGACGGTGGCGACCTCTAACACGGGGACGCTGAACTTCAGCGGCGCTCTCGGAACCTTCTCTTCAAACATAGTCACGGCGATTGGAACGCCGCCGCTGCCGGAACCTGCATTCCAGACCACTTCCATCGATGTGAAGACCGTCCAGCCGGGGCCACAGACACTGTATGTCTGGATTACCGAGCAGGGCCTGACCTCGCCTACCGGCATCAACAATTTCCTCAGCGGCTTTACGGCCAACGCCTTCACTGGAGCTGTCGATTTCGTGAAGGAGTTCACCTATGTCGATCCCAGCAATGGGCTCTATGGCGGAACACAACTCGCGAACGCGATGTTCAAGACTGCACCAGCCTCGAGCTCGTCAATCGACCCGACGCCGCTGCTCGGACCCGGTGCGTACTCTGAAACAGTGGAGTACATCGTCTCGATGAACGGCCCCGGTTCGGCCAACGACACGATCAGCCTCAATTCCGTTCCGGAACCGACCTCGCTGGCGCTGCTTGGGGCGGCCTTGGCCGGAATGGGGCTCATTCGCCGCAGGCTGGCCTGAGTTCAAGCAGCGCTCCCGGGACTCGCCCGCTTTGCCGCTGGTGGTGGCGAGTCCTGGCGCGGCTGGCGATTGCAACGGAGCGATCATCGCCAGGTCTGGATTGCCGCCGAGCGACCAACGAGCGGGAGAGGAGCGCGCCCGAAAGGCGCGCTCCAAACTTGTCACGGCCTCGGCCATGCATATTTGTCGTACGCAGCGCTTCTTCGGCGAGCCGTTTCGCATTTGGAGGCTGTCTATTCGGCCGTATCGGTGTTCTTACTGAGGTACTCCAGCAACGCCGCCTCCAAGACCGATTGATGCGAAATACGCTGCCCCAGCCGGTCCTCTCGTTCGGTAACAAAATGGCGGAGGCGGCGGTAATCGCGCTCCAGGAGCCGCAAGCTGAGGGTGTGCACATAACTGCGCCTGTCAACCCTCCGGTGAGAAGCAGACAAGTCAATAAGCACGCTTTCCATGAGCGGACTCCTTCCAACGCGGAGCCGTTCTGGTGTCAATTTCGCCATCCTCGTCGCGAAATCGTGAAGCGTTTCACCCGGCTCCGCTTGCCTCACGTCCTTCGACTTTGATTTGCGGCAATAGGCAACGCAACAAAAAAGTTAATCTATCGTTCAAAAAAAGCAATTGGCCCTCCCGGTCTCCGCACAAAATTGAGACTTTCCATATCCGAAGGCGTATTCGAACCATCGACGCTGCCTTCGAGGGGGCGGGAAGCCCAGACTTGGGTCTGGCCGAGAGCAAAGCGACGTGGTACCCTGCTTACCCCGGCAGCGTCACCGTCGCCTTCACCCCGCCCACCCGCTTTCCCGGCCCCGCCGGCGGCCGGTTCGCCAGCACCACGTCCCCGCCATGCGCGCGCAGGATGTTGCGCGCGATCGGCAAACCCAGTCCCACCCCACCGGTCTCCCGCGAGCGGCTCGGCTCGCCGCGGTGGAACGGTTCGAACACCCGCTCCAGTTCGGCCGCCGCGATGCCCGGACCGTCGTCCTCCACCTCGATCGTCACCATCCGCCCGGCGGCGCCAGCTGACACCGGAGGGATCAGCCGCACCCGCGCCGACCCGCCATAGTTCAGCGCGTTGGCCACCAGGTTCGCCAGCGCCCGCTTCATCGCCAGCGGCCGGGCGCGCAAGGTGAAATGCGGCGGTCCCTCATAGGCGAGCAGATCCGCCAGTTCCGGCTGCGCGTCCCCCGCCTCGTCCAGCACGGTGCGCAGCAGCTCCGCCAGGTCGAGCGGCGACACCGGTTCGGCGCTGGCGGCGTCGCGGCCGAACGCCAGGGTGGCGGCGACCATCGCCTCCAGTTCGGCCAGGTCGGCCAGGATCTTGCGCTGCTGCTCTTCGTCCTCGATGAACTCGGCGCGCAGCTTCAGTCGCGTGATCGGCGTGCGCAGGTCGTGGCCGATCGCGGTCAGCAGCTCGGTGCGGTCCTGCACGAAGCGGCGGATGCGCGCCGCCATGGTGTTGAAGGCAGCGGCGGCGGTGGCGACCTCGGTCGGGCCGTCCTCCGGCAGCGGCGGCGCGTTCACGTCGCGGCCGAGCGCCTCGGCGGCGGCGGCGAGGGTGCGGACGGGTGCGGTCAGCCGGCGCACCGCCCATAGCGTCAGCAGCGCCGCCACCGCCGTCATCAGGATGAACGCCGTCAGGAACGCCGGCGAGTGCCACGGGCTGATGCTCGGGGCCGGCAGCGTCACGTTCAGCCAGTTGCCTTCCGGCAGGCGCAGACCCACCACGGTGGTCGGGTAACCGGCGCCACCCAGCATGCGGAAGTCGTGCGGACGCAGATTGGGCGGCAGCGGCACCAGGATGATGCTCAGGCGCAGGATGCGCTGCAGGCGGAAGGACAGTTCCGGCATGCCGCCCAGCGGCGGGGTGGGGCTGATCACGGCGGAGACACCGGGCGCGTGGTGGATCTCCTCCAGCACATGCTGCCGTTCGGCAGGGCTGGTCATCACCACGGCGCGGTACAGCCCCATGGCGCGGATCGCCACCTCGCGCGCCGCCTCCAGCCGCTGCAAATCCATGCGGTCGAAGGCATGGATGGTCAGGCCGGCGATCTGCACCACGATCAGACCCGCCAGCAGCACCACCGCGGTCCGCGTCGCCAGGCTGCGCGGCCAGAGATGCAGCCTCACAACCGCTCCACCGAGGCCGCCAGCACATAGCCGCCGCCGCGCACCGTCTTGATCAGCTGCGCGTTGCGCCCGTCATCCTCCAGCTTGCGGCGCAGGCGGGAGATGGCGACGTCGATCGCCCGGTCGAACGGCCCGGCCTGGCGGCCACGCAGCAGGTCCAGCAGCATGTCGCGGGTCAGCACCCGGTTCGGCCGCTCCGCCAGTGCCAGCAGCAAATCGTATTCGCCGCCGGTCAGCGCCACTTCCGCGCCGTCCGGATTGAGCAGCCGGCGCCGGGCGGGTTCCAGCGTCCAGCTGGCGAAGCGCAGCGGCCGGCTGCCGGCCTCATGCCGGGCGGCCGGAGCGTCGCCCGCTCGACGCAGCACGGCGCGGATGCGGGCCAGCAGTTCGCGGGGATTGAAGGGCTTCGGCACGTAGTCGTCCGCGCCGAGTTCCAGGCCGATGATGCGGTCGGTTTCCTCGCCCATCGCGGTAAGCATGACGATCGGCACGTCGGACACGCCGCGCAGCCAGCGCGCCAGGTCCAGCCCGGTTTCGCCCGGCAGCATCAGGTCCAGCACGATCAGCTGGTAGTGGCCGTTGGACCAGGCGCGGCGGGCCTCGCGAGCGTCGCGCACGGCGGTGACGCGCAGCCGGTGCTTCTCCAGGAAGCGGCCGAGCAGGTCGCGGATTTCCCGGTCGTCGTCCACCACCATGATGTGGGGCATCTGCTCCATGCCTGAATGATAGCGATGAACCGGGGCGGGCGGCAGGGTGTGTTGCACTCCGTTGCACTTCGTCGCGGCGGCGCTGCATTGCCGCAACGTGCGCGGCCCATGTTGGCGGTGTTCGCAATCTGGGAGGACAGCATGCGAAAGACCGTCATCGCCGCCGTTACGGCATTGTCGCTGGCCGGGATCGGCGGCGGCGCCATGCTTGCCACGGCACAGTCTGCGCCGCCGCCGACCCCTGCTCCGGGCCCTGGCTTCGAAGCGCCGCCCGGCCCGCATCCACACTGGGGTCACGGGTGGCGCCACCACGGGATGCGCGGTGAACATGGCCCGTTCGGCGGGCCGCGCACCTTCGCGCTGGTGCACCCGCACGCCGACCGCAACCTGAGCCCGGCGGACGTGCAGACCATCGCCCAGGCGTTCCTGCTGTGGCACGGCAATCACAGCTGGAAGGTGATGGACGTGGCACCGGTGCAGGACGGCAAGATCGGCTTTTCCTACGCGACGGCGCAGGGCGGTGTGATCGCCCGTTTCACCATGGACCCGCATACCGGGCGGGTCGCGCGGATCGACTGAGCCAACCAGCGGTGCGGCGGTCGAGATGCCGCCGCGCCGGGCCTGTTTCGGCCATTTTCGGGAGCGCCGCTACCCAGCCACCGCCAGGGACTGGGGCTGCCGGGCGCGCACCGGCTCGGTGCCATCCGACGTGGTGACCCGCCGCAGGTCGCGCGGAAAGCGCTCGTCGAACGGCAGCCCGCGGTGCATCGTCCGCCGGTTGTCCCACATCACCAGGTCGCCGACCTGCCATTCGTGGCGGTAGGTGGTGCCGGCGCGGGTCGCCAGTTCGATCAGCTCCATCAGCAGCAGGCGGCCATCCGCCACATCCATGCCCTCGATGTGCGACGCGTGCGAGGCGACGTAGATCGAGCGCCGTCCGGTGACCGCATGGGTGTTGACCAGCGGCTGCAGTACCGGCGGCAGTGCAGCGTGCTCCTCCGGCGCGAAGTCGGTGAAGCCGAGCAGCGCCCGCGAATGCATCAGGCTGTGCCGGACCCGCAGGCCCTGGAGCATCGCCTGGCGCTCGGGTGCAAGTGCTTCATACGCGGCGCAGGTGTCGGCGAATTCCGTCTCACCGGCACCAAGCGGCCCGGGCGGCGGCACGGCGTGGGCGTACAGCAACGAGAAGGCGCCGCGCGGCAGCTTGAACGAGCTGTCGGTGTGCCACAGCCGGTTGCCCAGATTGACCATGCGATGCCGCGCCGCCCCCGCCTGCGGCTTGCCGGTTTCCGCGTCGAGATTGGAGACGTCCACCATCTCCGGACGGTCGAAACGCAGCCGGATGTTCTTGCGATACGACAGCACATAGCGTTCCGGCTGGCCGAAATTGCCGGCGAACGCGATCTGCTGTGCATCGGTCAGGGTCTGGCCGCGGAACACCAGCACGGCATGCGCATCGCTGGCCTGCCACAGCGCATCCGTTGCCGCGTCCGCGAGCGGTTGCGCGAGGTCGATGCCGCGCACCGCCGCGACGAATCCTGGACGGATGGTTTCCACACGGATCTGCATCATTGTCTCCTCGCCTGCAGTCGCCGTTTGGTGTTCCGCCGGGTGGGCGGCGGCGCGGATCAGAATCCGACGCGGTCGCCGCCTTTCAGCTTGAGGATTTCCCGCGCCTCGGCCGGCGTGGCGATTTCCAGGGAAAGGTCCTCCAGGATGCGGCGGATCTTCGCCACCTGTTCGGCGTTCGACTTCGCCAGCTGCCCCTTGCCGATATACAGGCTGTCCTCCAGCCCGACCCGCACGTTGCCGCCGTTGATCCCGGCCATGGTGGTGAAGGCCATCTGATGCCGCCCGGCCGCCAGCACCGACCAGACATACTGGTCGCCGAACAGCTTGTCCGCCGTCTCCTTGGCGAACAGCAGGTTGCGCGGTTCGGCGCCGATCCCACCCAGGATGCCGAAGATCGACTGCACGAACAGCGGCGGCTCCACCACCTTGCGGTCCAGCATGTAGGCCAAATTGTACAGGTGGCCAATATCGTAGCACTCGTATTCGAACTTCACCCCGTGCGCCTTGCCCAGACGCTCGACGATGCCTTCGACGTCCTTGAAGGTATTGCGGAAGATGAAGTTGTCGGTGTTGTCGAGATAGGGCTTCTCCCAGGCGTATTTCCAGTTCTTGATGCGGTCGCCGGCGCGGGAGATTTTGAAGTTCATGCTGCCCATGTTGAGGCTGCACATTTCCGGCCGAGCCGCCAGCGGCGCGGCCAGACGTTCGTCCAGCGTCATCGTCAGGCCGCCGCCGGTGGTGATGTTGATCACCGCGTCGGTGCTCTGCTTGATCACCGGCAGGAAGCGCATGAACACGGCCGGGTCCGGCGTGGGCGAGCCGTCCTTCGGGTCGCGGGCATGCAGGTGGATGATCGCGGCGCCGGCTTCCGCGGCCTCGATCGAGGAACGGGCGATCTCCTCCGGCGTGATCGGCAGGTAGTCGGACATGCTGGGCGTATGGATCGCGCCGGTGACGGCGCAACTGATGATCACTTTGCCGGCCATGGACTTGGTCTCCGAAACGCTGCGAGGGCCGGCAGTGTGCACCGTGCGGCCGGTGCGGACCAGAGGCCGAGGTCACGCTGCGCAGCTGCCGCTGGCTGCCCACCGATGGGAATCCCGGGCTGGCGGCACCAATTCGGTGTGGGGCTGCCGCAACGGGCGGCAGTCCGCACACAGCCGGAGGCTACCATGATCAGGCTCCTGGAAGGCTTTCCCGACAGCGTCGTTGCCGCCGCCGCCACCGGACAGATCACGCGCGCCGACTACGATCGGGTGCTGATCCCGCGCGTCGAAGCGGTCGCCAGGGATCATGCGAAGATCCGCTGCTATTACGAGATCGGCCCAGGATTCAGCGGGATGGAACCCGGCGCGATCTGGGAAGACGTCAAGGTCGGCGTGGAATATTGGATGCGGTGGGAGCGGGTGGCCGTCGTCACCGACGTCGCCTGGATCGCCCAGGCGGTGCACGCCTTCCGCTTCCTGATGCCGGGGCGCATCCGCGTATTCCCCAGCAGCGAAAAGCCCGCCGCCCGCGCCTGGGTAGAGGCCGCCTGAGCGCCGCCGTTGACGCGAACTGAGTCCGGGCGCCGGTTCACCTCTTCCGCGCAGCGGGAGAGGTGAAAGGCTTCGCCGCACCCCGCGCTGGCCCGCCGGCCCACCGCGGCCTAGCATCGCCGCAACAGGCGGGAGGAACCGACATGCCGGCACGCACCGGGCAGCAATACCTCGACGGATTGCGCGCGCAGGACCGCGAAGTCTGGCTGAACGGCGAACGCGTGCGCGACGTCACGACCCAGCCCGGCCTGTCCGGCGGCGCCCACGCCATCGCCGCGCTGTACGACATGCAGCACGACCCGGCACTGCGCGAAACCATGACCTACACGCCGCCCGAAGGCGGCGAACCCGTAGGCCTGTCCTTCATCATCCCGCGCACGCTGCAGGACCTGGAGCGCCGGCGCGAGATGATGCTGCGCTGGGCGCGCTCCACCTGCGGCATGATGGGCCGCTCGCCCGACTTCATGAACGTGGTGTTCTCCACCTGGGCCGCCGCCGCCGACTACTTTGCCGAGGGCCGCCCCGAATTCGGCGACAACGTCCGCAACTACTACCGCCATATCCGCGACAACGACCTGACGCTGACCCATTCGCTGATCAACCTGCAGCGCAGCCGCACCGTGTCCGGCCTGTTCAACCTGCAGGAAGGCACCGCGCTGCGCATGCTGCGTGAAACCGATGCCGGCATCGTCGTGCGCGGCGCCCGCGTGCTGGCGACGCTCGGTCCGCTGGCCGACGAGATCGCGGTGTATTCGCCGCGCGCCGCGCAGCACGCCTCCGGCCACGATCCCTTCGTGCTGAACTTCGCCATCCCGGTCGGCACGCCGGGCCTGCGCTTCCTCTGCCGCGACAGCTTCGACATCGGCCGCTCGCATTTCGACCATCCGCTCGGCTCGCGCTTCGAGGAGATGGACTGCATCGTGTTCTTCGACGACGTGCTGGTGCCGTGGGAGCGCGTGTTCCTGCTGGGCGAGGTCGATCGCCTGAACAACACCGCGATGCGCACGCATTTCTCCGCCCACACCGCGCACCAGGGCGCCACCAAGAACCTCGCGAAATGCGAGTTCGTGCTCGGGCTCGCGCACCTGATGACGCAGACACTCGGCAACGCGAACCTGCCGCATGTCGAGGAGAAGCTGGCGGAGATCACCCTGAACACCGTGCTGATGCGCGCCTGCATCCGTGCGGCGGAAGCCGATGCGCAGCTCGACGAGTGGGGCGTGATGTGCCCGCACGGCCCCACCATCGAATGCACGCGCAACCTGTTCATGACCGCCTATCCGCGCATGGTGGAGATCCTGCAGCTGATCGGTTCGTCCAGTTTCCTGATCACCCCGGGCGAAAAGGACATGGATGGACCGCTGGCCGGCGACATCGAACAGTACCTGGCCACCGACACCATGCCGGCGCGCGAACGCGTGCGGCTGTTCCACCTGGCATGGGACGTCGCGTGCAGTTCCTTCGGTTCGCGCCAGGTGCTGTACGAGCGCTTCTTCGCCAGCGATCCGCTGACCCGCTCGCGCATCCTGAACACGATCTATCCGAAGCAGGAGGTCATCCAGCGGGTGCTGGATTTTCTGCACCGGGATGATGCGGTCGGCGAATAGCGTCCTGATCCCGGCGGATGCATCCCACCGGCCCACCACCACCGACTTTGCCGCGTGCGGCTGAAAGAACCGTGGATGGCTGGCCGGCGCCTAACGACGTCGTGCGCCGGCCGCAATCGGCTCCCGGTCGACCACCGGATCGGTGCACTCGAAACGGAAGTGGTGCAGCTGGCGCAGGGTTTCGGCGTCCGCAAGGTCAGCTGCGCTGCATTCTACAGCATCTTCCGGGCGGGTTGGATCGCCTGTCGCCGTGGCTGAGCGCGAACTATTCATTGGAAGCGGCGAGCCTACCCGATCGGAAAGCGCTCTAATACTGCGATTCCGAATTCCCGACCGGAACCGAAGCAGCATTGTGCCCGAGAGTGCGGAATCACGTCGTGGCGGGCCTGCGCCCATAGGCGCTAACCTAACGCCAAGCCGGCTTGCTCCTGCCGCTTGCCAGCCAGGCAAGCTTCAACTCAAAATACGGATGAAGATGGGTGCACCGTGACCATACGATGCCAGGGTGAGCATCGTGCACAAGGCGCATGAGGCCCGGTTATTCCAATACGACCACTGGTCTATTCGTGTTCATCTGCGGCCATTAGCGTTTTCTGCGTTAAGTCTTTCTTGCTTCGCCGCGGGCAAAATGCCGCGCCAGGAGCGAGACTCGGACGGCGGTGCCGGCTCTGCCGCTGCAACACGCCAAGTGTAGGCCCTTATGTTAGCGTATAAGCCTGCGCCCCCCACAACCTCGGCCAGGTTCGGGTGGCCAATTCGCGAACGCAGTTGTCAGGGGCGACGGGGCTCGGCGATATCCGCGCGCAAGGCAGGAATCGCGCCGCTCGAATGCCGGAATAGCGGGAAAATCCAGAGCAACTTCACTCTTTCTTAGGATTTGCGTGCTACCAAAAAAAATTGCTGTCCGGAAACGTGAGGCAGGCAATGAGAATTCGACCCCTTCGGTTCGGGCTGCAGGCCCGCATCACCTTGGCGTTGGCCATGGCTTCCACTGCGACCGCGCTTGCTCTGCTGATCGGCACCTTGTGGGTCGTCGACGGCATTATCGATCGGGCGGATCGGCGGGAATTGCGCGGCCACTATGACGCGCTGCAATCGATGCTGCAGGAGGAGGCGCACCGCGCAACCGCGATGAGTGCCGTCATCGCCGGCATGCCGGAGGTGCAGCAGGCCCTGGCCAAAGGCGATCGCGCCACGCTGCAGAATTTCTTCGGCAGCGGCTTTGCCGAACTGAAATCGCACTATGGCGTGGAGCAGTTCCAGTTCCATCTGCCGCCGGCCACTGCCTTCCTGCGGGTCCACATGCCGAAGAAATTCGGCGACGACCTGTCGGGATTCCGCAAGACGGTGGTGGACGCGAACGCCGCCGACAAGCCGGTCTTCGGTCTCGAAGGCGGGGTCGCCGGGCTGGGTATCCGCGGTGTGGTGCCGATCGATCTTGCCGGAAAGCATATCGGCAGCGTCGAGTTCGGCCTGTCATTCGGGCGGGCCTTCTTCGCACAGTTCAAGCAGATCCGGCATTTGGACGTGGCCTTCCACCTGTTCGATGGTTCGGCATTCAAGACCTATGGCGGCACGCTGGAAGGACCTACGCTGTTCGCGGCAGCGGACTATCGCGCTGCGACGGCGGGTCAGTTTCTGATCCGCCAGGGAATGCTCGGCGCCAAACCGGTCGCCGCTTTGGTTGGCCCGGTCCATGACTTCTCCGGCAAGTCGATCGGCAGCGTCGAGCTCGTCATGGACGCATCCGAGTACGTCGTCTCGCGCAACCAGGCGCGCGATCTGGCCATCGTTACTGCCGGACTCGCGCTGCTGACCGCATGCCTTACCGGATGGTTGCTCGCACGCGGCATTGCCCGTCCCATACTCGGCATTACCGAGGCGATGCGTCAGCTTGCATCGGGCAATCAGCAGATCGCTTTGCCCAGGCGGCGGAGCGACGATGAGGTCGGGCGAATGGCCGGCGCAGTCGAGGTGTTTCGGTTGAACGCGATCGAGTGCACACGCCTCCAGGAAGAAAACGAGGCGGAACGCCAGCGCGGCGAGCAGAAGACGCGTACCGCTTTGGAAGGCATGGCAGAAAGGATCGAGGCTGAGACCGGTGCGGCCCTGGCGAAGGTCAGGCAGCGCTCCGGCGTCATGGTCGAGATTGCCGATGCCATGAGCGCCTCGGCCTCCCGTACCGGCGCTTCGGCTGAAACGGCGGCAGCGGCCGCCGCAACAGCCTTGGCCAATGCCCAGGCTGTTGCCGGGGCCGCCGAACAGCTTGCTGCCTCCATCCGGGAGATCGGGGAACGCGTGACCGAATCCAGCGCGGTCGTCCGCCACGCGGTTGCAGCCGGAAGCCAGACACGGAGCACCATCGAAACGTTGAACCAGAAGGTAGAACGGATCGGTGCTGTTGCCGACATGATCGGAGAGATCGCGGCAAGAACCAATCTACTCGCGTTGAACGCCACGATCGAGGCCGCGCGCGCCGGGGATGCCGGTAAAGGCTTTGCTGTCGTGGCCAGCGAGGTCAAGCAGCTTGCCAGCCAAACCGCGCGTTCGACGGACGAAATCACCCGCCACATAGCGGAAGTACGTGCCGCTACGACGGCTTCGACCGCAGCGGTCGCGCGGATCGAACAGACCATAACCGAGGTGAACACGATTGCGGATTCGATCGCCGCGGCGGTGGAGGAACAAGGCACCGCGACCGCGGAGATTGCCCGCAATGTGACCGAAACCGCCAACGCGGCCAATGAGATGACGGCACGTACCTCCGAAGTGTCGGCAGAGGCCGGCGATACCGGCCAGCACGCAGATGAGGTCCGGGAAAACGCCGGAAGCCTGAACCAGGCAATGCAGGAACTCCGTCACGCGGTGATCCGGGTGGTCCGGACGGCAACACCCGAAGTGAATCGACGCACCGGCACGCGCTTCACCGTTGATCTGCCCTGCCGGCTGACAGTTGCCGGGCAGAGTTACGAGGCCCGCATGCTGGACATTTCGGACGGCGGCGCCCTCGTCTCCGGGGTGCCGAACCTGGCTGTCGGCGTGCGTGGTTCGCTGGAGGCGTTCGCCATCGGCTTCCCGCTGCCATTCACCGTTCAGGCCAGTGGCGATGAGGGATCGCACCTGGCATTTGAACTGGACGAGACTGTTACGGCGCAGTTCCGGGGTATACCGGAGCGGCTTGAGCAACGCCTCGCGGCATGAACCTGGACGCATGTCTGGCCGGCCTGAGCACAATTGTCGCGCAGGCCGGCCGAGTCCATCCGGGCTGGATCATTGGCGTTCCATCACCGGCAACGCCAAGGATCTTCCGCACCGCGTCCGGCGCCACGGGCTGGATCATTGGCGTCCCATCACCCGGCAACGCCGCCTCTACCCACAGGAACGCCGGCATGATGAATGGCCGTGTTCTAAGAAAGATTACGTAATTATGCTATTTTCCTTGCCAAGCCCGGCAAAAATGTGCATAATCCCGCGCCAACGCCTTCCCCTCCAACCGGTCCTTCCCAACCGATGCCAAATCCGTCCCCTCCGCCCCACCCTCCTTCGCAGCCCTCCCAAGGGCTCGGTGCGCGCCTCGTCCGCCGGTTCGGCGGGCGCGGTGCGGAGCGCGGTCGCCGGCATCGGCCGCCTGCGGCGAAGGACCGCGCCGCCAGCCATACCCACGCCGACGCCAGCCAAGACGCTGCAAACGCCCGCCCCGCCCAGGCGTCCACGCCAGGCGGCGCGCCGCGCCACGCTCCCCGCCGACGCCCCCTTCACGCCCGAGAAATTCTCCGAACTCAGCCCGAAGGCCTGCGCCATTCTCAACCTGCCGTTCGAGGACTGCGACCCGGCCTTCGTGCGTTTCGTCCTGGCCGTGCTCGCCCGCTATCGCGACGCAACGCCCGAAATGAGCGTGACGGAAGCCAGGGCGCTGTTTGCCGAACTGTGGGAACTCCTGGGCGGTCCGGTGAACCTCGCAACGCCGGAAGCCGCGCAAAACCAGCCATCAAACGCAGCCGCCACCGAGGAGCCGGCCCCCGTCGCTGAAATGCTCACAGGCCCGGCCGCCGAACCCAATGCAGCACCGCCCGCGCTTCCGGCGTCGCAAGCAGCGCCAGGCGATACGCCGGACGATCTGCCCAACGGATCGAGTGCCCTGCCCGGAACCGAAGCAGCAGACGTGCCCCACGGCGCGGAAAGCGCTGCCATTGCCGAACCGGATGCCACGCCGTTTGTCACGGCCCTGCCGAAGCCACGCCTCTCCTGCCGCCGTCCGCGGCGCCACGACCGCCGGCAGGTGCACGATCGCCGCCATTCCGCAGGGCCTGTCCGGCCCGGCGTCGTGCAGGCTCCGCCGCGCCGCCGAAGCTACGCCGCCCGCGCCAGCCCGCCCTGAACAGCCGCACGCTCGCGCCAAGCCGCCCTGAACGGCCACGCGCCCGAACCAAGCGCCACCTGAGCAGCCACGCGCCCGCGCCAGCCCGACCTGAACAAAGCCGCGCGCCCACACCGGGCGCGCCGAATCCGGAAAACATGCACGGGGCCACCGCCTGGCGGTCCCACCATGCCGATTCGCGCCGGCTGTTCCGCATACCCGGGCGTGCCCGGGCCGAACGTCGCAGCCCCTCACCGCCCCTCGCGCCGCCAGGCCAGCACCATCAGCCCGACCAGCAGCGGCAGCGCCGCCCAGGGCGGCAGCAGCGTCAGCGCCGACACGCCCGTCACCAGGTGGTCGTGCCGCCGCTCCAGCCCGATCCAGGAACTGCCGGACGCCGACCGGTCCGGCTCGCTCCGCCGCAGCTCCGGAATGTCCGGATCGGCCGCGGTGCCGAGGAAATGCACGCCGCCATCCGACTCCCGCGCCAGGTGCCCCACCACGCTGGCGGTGGCGCGCAAATCGGCGATCTCCAGCGGATTGGCCGCACCCGCCGCGGCATAGGCGGTGCGCGTGCCATCGGTCGCCTGCCACACCCCCGGCGTGGTCGCCGGCAGCGCCGCGGTGGAGCGCCCGGGTCCGTCCGCCCGCAGCGCCAGCTTGTGCGTCCTGCCGTCCGGATCGGTCACCGTGACATCGCCCGGCGGCGCCGGATCGAGCGAGCGCCGCTCGATCGTCAGCCGCCCCTCGGCGACGTGCGCCACCAGCGCATTCTCCTCCAGCGCCGGCTCCTTCATCAGCCAGTGCGCCACGCGCTTCAGCAGTTCGGCCTGCGGCCCGCCGCCCTGGTGGCCGCGCGACCACAGCCAGATCTGGTCGGACAGCAGCAGCGCGGTGCGCCCCTTGCCGACGCGGTTGAGGATCAGCAGCGGCGCGCCGCTCGGCGTGCGCATCAGCACCTCGCCCTGCACGTCGGTAGGCACGATGTGGCGGTACCACGCCCCCCAGCTCGGCCGGCCGTCCGGCTTGTCCGGCGGGTTGGCGCCGGGCAGGCCGGCGGTGACCGGATCGCG
>Ga0187809_10000939_pt1 | contig 14327 bp, 14 predicted proteins | sample NC_wetland_sal_i_8_FD_132415 | JGI IMG/M metagenome (GOLD analysis project Ga0187809, IMG submission 132415) | Wetland sediment microbial communities from Neuse River Estuary, North Carolina, USA - ASW_4 | ecosystem: Environmental > Aquatic > Freshwater > Wetlands > Sediment | place: USA: North... | reverse complement strand
GTACGCCGGCCAGCCGACCCATCCGATCTGCCACGGCATCGGTGCGCGCGCACACGAGCCTCCGTACCCCCATCAGGCCGCCGGCGGTGCATTCGAGGAAGGGATGGTGCTCGCCTTCGAGCCCGGCGTCTACTGGGAGGGCGGAGGCGGGCTCCGGGTCGAGGACAACTTCCTCGTCACCGCGGCGGGAGTCGAGAAGATGTCACCGTTCCCCGACGGAGTCGTGCGTTGTCATTGATCTGGACCGGTTCGCTCAGCCAGCCGTACCGCATCGGCGGCCACGTCGGCCTCTACGACACGACACTCCGCGACGGCGAGCAGACGGTCGGCGTCGTCCTCGACGCCGAGCAGAAGCTCGAGATCGCTCGACTGCTCGACGCGCTCGGCGTCGACCGCATCGAGGCCGGGTTCCCGCGTGTGTCCCAAGACGACTGGGACGCCGTCAAGCTCATCGCCGAGGCCGGCCTGCGGGCGGAGGTCTGGGGCTTCTCGCGCGCGGTCCCCGCCGATCTCGAGGCCCTCGTCGAGCTCGGCGTGCGCCACGCGGTCATCGAGTCGCCAATCTCGGACGCGAAGCTCGAGGCCATCGGCGTCCCGCGAGAGACGATGCTCGAGCGAATCACGAACGCGATGCGATTCGCCGCGGACCATGACATCTACGGCGCGTTCTTCGGGGTCGACTCGACGCGCGCCGACCTCGACTTCATGCGATCGGTTTACGAGGCCGCGGTCGATGCCGGCGCGCGCGAGGTCGTCGTCGTCGACACGCTCGGCGTCGCGGCCCCCGAGGCGGTCCGCGATCTGGTCGGGAGGATGATCCAGTGGCTCGACGGGACGCCCGTCCACTTCCACGGCCACAACGACTTCGGGCTCGCGACCGCGAACGCGGTTGCCGCCGTCGGGGCGGGGGCGACCTGGATCCATGGGACGATCAACGGCATGGGCGAGCGGGCCGGCAACGCGAATCTCGGTGAGGTCGCGCTGACGCTCCGGGCGCTGTACGGCGTGGAGTCGAACCTCGATCTGGGCCGCATCCGCGCCGTCTCGGCGCGTGTGCAAGAACTGTCCGGCTACGAGCTGGAACCGTGGAAGCCGGTCACGGGGGAGACGCTGTTCCGCCGCGAGTCGGGTGCGGTCGCGTCGCAGTTCCACGATCCACCGTCGATCGAGCCGTACTCCTCGGACCTGGTCGGCGCCGAGCGCGGCCTCGTCCTCGGGAAGAAGAGCGGCATCGACTCGATTCGCATCAAGGCCGAGGAGCTCGGGCTCGACGTGCCGGAGTCGCGCCGGGCGGAGCTGCTCTCGCAGGTGAAGGCGTTCGGCGCCAGCAAGCGCAGGCTCGTGACCGACGAGGAGTTCCGAGCGATGGTCGAGGGATGAACAACCGCACGATGCCGCCGTGCACGGTGATGCCGGTGCTCGTGTATCCATCGGTGCGCGAGGCGGTCGACTGGCTTTGCAATGCGTTCGGATTCGTCGAGCGCTGGGAGGCGAAGGGGCACCGGGCGCAGCTGCTCGTCGGAGCCGGCGCGGTCGTCGTCGTCGACGGGGAGGCCGCCGGCTCGTGCGGCGCGCACTCGATCATGGTGCGCGTCGCCAACGTCGACACGCACCATGGGCGTGCGCTGCTCTGGGGCGCCCGCATCCTGAGCCCGCCCGCCGACTATCCGTACGGCGAGCGCCAGTACACGGCCGAGGATCCAGGCGGGCATCGCTGGACGTTCTCCGAGTCCATCGCAGATCTCGCGCCCGAGCAGTGGGGCGGGAAATCTGGGCCCGGAATGGCGCGTGGCTGACTTCGACGCGGTCATCATCGGCAGCGGCGTCAACTCCCTTGCGTGCGGGGCGCTGCTCGCGAACGCCGGCTGGCGCGTGTGCGTGCTCGAGCGCAACGAATGGCTCGGGGGCGCGATCCGCACCGCGGAGCTGACCGGGGCGGGGTACCTGCACGACGTGTTCAGCGCCTGGCATCCGCTGTGGGTCGGCGGCGCTGCGCACGCGGAGCTCGGCGACGACCTCGCCGCCCGTGGGCTCGAGTACCTGAACACGGATCTGCCGACGGCGACGGCGTTCCCGGACGGCTCGGCGGCTTTCCTCCTGCGTGATGCCGCAGGGAACGCTGACGAGCTCGGGCCCGAGTGGCCAGGGGTCCTCGAGCGCTTCCTTCCGAACGCGGACATCGCGTTCGGTCTGCTCGGCACAGAGCTGTGGAGCTCCGCCGGGCTGGCGCTGGCGGCGAAGGCGTACCGGCGCCTGGGCCGCTCGGGCGTCGCCGCGTTCAGCGGCGAGCTGCTGCAGTCGAGCCGCGATTGGCTCGTCGAGACGTTTGCATCCGAGCGCGCGCACGGCGTCCTCGCACCGTGGGTCCTGCACACCGGCCTCGGCCCGGACGACGCCTCCTCGGGATTCATGACCCAGGTGATCGCAGTTGCGGTGCAGGAGGGCGGCATGCCGATCCCACGGGGCGGCGGCGCGAGGCTCGCCGACGCCCTCGTGCGGCTGATCCGCGACCGGGGCGGCAGCTGCGAGACGGGATGCGACGTCGAGCAGGTCATCGTGCGTTCTGGTCGCGCCGTCGGCGTGCGTCTCGCCGGCGGCGAGAGGATCGAGGCCACCCGCGCGGTGGTCGCGAACGTGACGCCGACGCAGCTGTACGATCGCCTGCTGGACGGGGTGACGGGTCCGGACGCCGCGCGCCGCTTTCGCTACGGCCGGGCAGAGATGCAGATCCACTTCGCGCTGTCGGAGCCCGCGCGATGGGACGGCGACGAGCGACTGAACCGAACGGCGATCGTCCACGTCACGCCCGGCCTGGACGGCGTGTCACGCGCGGTGAACGAGGCGACGCGCGGCCTTCTCCCGGAGGAGGCGACGATCGTCGTCGGACAGCCGCTGACGATGGACCCGTCGCGCGCTCCCGATGGGAAAGGATTGCTGTGGATCCAGCTGCAGGAGCTCCCGTCTCGGCTGGAGTGGAACGACGAGCAGCGAGAGCGGTACGCCGATCGGATCCAGGCCCGCCTCGCCCGGCACATGCCGAATCTCGAGTCGTCGATCGTGCAGCGGGTTGCGCTCGGGCCGCACGACCTCGAGCGGATGAACGTGAATCTCCGGCGGGGCGACCCGTACGGCGGCGCGCTGACGCTCGACCAGAACTTCCTGTGGCGGCCGTTCCCCGGCAGCCGCGGGCACGTGACGCCGGTCGACCGGCTCTGGCACATCGGTGCGAGCACCTGGCCCGGCCCCGGTCTCGGCGCCGGCTCGGGCACCATCGTCGCGAAGAAGCTTCTCGAGCCGCCCGTCGTCGGTCGCGCGGTCAAGAAGCTGCGCGGCCTGGCACGGCGCTGAGGCCTGTGGGCGAACTTCCGGGCATCTGCTCGGAAGCCGCCACGCTCCGGTGACGCCGCCCCCGTCACTATTTGCCCCACCCAAGAGGGTGGGGGGATGGAGGTGGGAACCAGACCGGCGGGAGACCGTGCTTGCCGTCACTGTGTCGCCCTCGTAGATTCCTGACACCGCGCGTTCGCCACGAGAAACGAGGGACGATGAGATTCAGCATCTACAGCGAGCTCCAGAGCTGGCCGGGCAAGTCCTATTCCCAGCTGTACGGCGAGGTGCTCGAGCAGATCGAGAACGCCGACCGCTTGGGGTACGACGCGTACGCGGCGATCGAGCATCTCTTCTTCCCGAAGTTCTCCGCGTCGGCGAACGTCTTCGGCCTCTTCGGCATGGCAGCGGCGCGCACGAAGAGCATCAAGTTCCGGACGATGCTGCACATCCTTCCGTACCACAACCCGCTCGTGCTTGCGGCGATGATCCACGAGTTCTCGCTCCTGACGAACGAACGGTACGAGTTCGGCGTCGGCCGCGGGCACGGCTGGATCCCGCTCGCCGCCGGGCTGCCGCTCGACGAGAGCGCGCGCCCGCGGTACGAGGAAGCACTCGATCTCTTCATCGAAGGCTTGCACAAGGACCGGGTCACGTTCCACGGCGACTACTGGAACGTCGACGACAGTCACGTCATCCCGTTCAGCGGACATCGCTTCCGCGTCGTCCTCGGCGGCACGTCGGATCGCACGTACGACCTCGCTGCGAAGCACGGCTGGGCAGTCGCGGTCCCGCCGCTCCTTCCCTATGCGGCGTTGAAGGACCAGCTCGACCTCTATCGCACGAAGTGCGCGGAATACGGGACGACTCCGGACATCATCTGGATCCACGCCTGCTACATCGACGACGACCGCGATCTCGCGAAGCGAGAGGCGGAGCGGCACATGCGCGGCTTCCTGGAAGGAAACGCGTCGCCGCTGACCGAGTACGCCCCTCCGCCCACGGACAAGCTGAACGCGGCCGGATACGGGTTCTACGCCTCCGGCATCATGGAGAAGCTCGCCGCGACGCCCTACGACGACATGATCGCCGGCGACATCGTCTGGGTCGGCACGCCCGACGACGTCGTCGAACGGATCCGGGAGACGATCGAGGTCTGTGACGGACTCACCGAGATCGCGATCACGACCAACCCCGGCGGCGTCGCCCACTGGAAGGCAATCAAGGCGCAGGAGCTCTTCGCGGAGCACGTCATCCCCCGCGTGCAGGAGCTCGTCTCCGAGCCGGTCGCCGCAGCTCTCTAGAAGGCGAAGATCGAGCGCCCTTTGAGCTCGACTGCGTAGATGTCGCTGGCGAGCTCGAGATGCGCGTGCAGCGCCGCCGCCGCTCGGCCTGCGTCGTGTGCCGCGCACGCCGACAGCAGCTCTCCGTCGAGCTCCTCGTGCCGGTCCTGGAGCGCGCCCTTCTCCGCGAGCAGCACGGGCCGGTAGCGCTCGCAGCTGTCCCAGCACGGCCGGATGAGGCGCACGAGCCAGAGGGACCGCGCTGCCTCGTACACGGTGAAGTGGAATGCGGTGTGCTCGCGCATCGCCGCCCGGGTGTCGGCTCGGTGCCGCGCCTCGTCGTAGGCGGCGAGATGCGCGCGCGCCTTCGCCTCGTCCTCCGCGTCGAAGAGCTCGGCTGCGCGCCGTACCGCCATGGTCTCCACGGCGAGGCGGATCGAGAACAGCTCGCGCAGCTCCTCGACGTCGAGCCCCATCACCTTCGCGCCGTGGTGCGGCACATGCTCGGCGAGCCCGAGCGCCTCGAGCTGCCGCACCGCCTCGCGGATCGGCGAGATGCTCATCCCCAGCCGCTGGGCAAGCTCCTCGAGCCGTAGGGGTGCGCCCGGCGGGAGCTCGCCGAGGATGATCGCCTCGCGGAGGCGCTCGAGCGCGGCTTCCGCCATCGTGCGGTGCCGGACCACGGCCACGGACGCGGAGCGTGAACGACACTTGATCACATGTCAAACCCTGTGACACGATCACTTCGGCGTGTCGAGGGAACCCGGCGGTCTGCCCCGCATCTCCGTATCGCAGGTGAGCACGCTCGCCGCGAGCTTCGCCGACGACGTCCGGGCGTACTCCGCCGCGGGCCTCGACGGCATCGGCGTGTGGGAGCTGAAGCTCGGAGACGGCCCCGACGACGACGCCCTGGCCGTCCTCCGCGAGAGCGGCCTCGGCTCGGCCACCGCCGTTCCGAGCGTGCCGTCGATCAATCCGCTCCCGCTTCTCCCCGGGCCGGAGGAGCCTCGCGACCGTGTGCGCGAGATCCTCATCTCGCTGAACCGGCTCGCCGCCTTTCAGCCGACGGCGATCACCTGTTTCACGGGCCCCGGGGACCGGGCGGTCGCGCTGCGAGGGCTGCGGGAGGTCGCCGCCGAGGCGGAACGCCTCGGCCTGCGCGTCGCGCTCGAGCCGTTCCAGCTCGAGGGCATCGAGAGCTGGTCGATCCTGAATACGCTCGGCGACGCCGCCGCAGTCGTCGACGAGATCGGTTCCCCGGCGGTCGGTATCCAGTTCGACGTGTGGCATCTCTGGAACACGCCCGATCTCTTCGACGAGATCGACCGGCACGGCCGGCTCATTGCGGGCGTGCACGTGAACGACTGGCGCGAGCCCACGCGCGGCTGGGCCGACCGCGTCCTCCCGGGCGACGGCATCGCCGGCGTGCCTGCCATCCTCGGCGCGCTCGAACGCGCCGGATGGAGCGGCTTCTACGACATCGAGGTCTTCTCGGACAACGGAACGTTCGGCTCGGCATACCCCGACTCGCTCTGGGATGTCGATGCCCGAGAGCTCGCCGAACGTGGCAGGAGCCAATTCCTGGAGTGCTGGGAGGAACGGAGGGTTGCGGCATGAGCCGCTCCCGGAGAGGAGACGGAGTGAGACGCATCGCAATTCTCGCCGTCGCGGCCGCGGCCCTCGTGGTTGCCGCGACCGCGGCGGCGCGCACGAGCGCCGGGTCGCCGATCGTCATCGGCTGGGCCCATGACTCGACCGGACCGATGGCGCCGTTCGACGGTCCGGCACTCGCTGCAGCGCAGATCCGCGTCGCTCAGATCAATGCGAAGGGCGGTGTCGACGGGCATCCGCTCGCCATCAAGACATGCGACACCCAGGGCGACAACCCGGCCGTGTCGAAGACCTGCGCCGACAAGCTCATCGCCGGGGGCGCGAAGGTCATCTTCACCACCTGCGACGTCGACCTCGCGGCGCCCGTCGTACAGGAATCGATCAACAAGGGCCTCCTGACGATCGCGCCGTGCATCGGCACCGATCAAATGGGCCCGAAGCGCTTCGGCGCGAAAGGCGCTCTCGCCTTCAGCTTCGGAAACGTTGCGCAGGACGAGGGGTCGGCGATGGCGCAGTTCGCCTGGGCGAAGGGATGGCGGACCGCGGATCTTGCGACCGACACGGTCATCGTCTACTTCAAGAACGTCGTCCAGGCGTTCGCGGCCCGGTGGAAGCAGCTGGGCGGCAAGATCGTCGATCAGGAGACGTACCAGGATCCGGCCTTCCACGGCAACAACGTCCAGAACGCGGTCAGCCGCATCAACTCGCACCAGGCCGACGTGATCGTGACGTCGACCGCCGGGGCATACGGTGCGCTCGCCCCGCTCATCACGGGCCTTCGCACGCTCGGCAACAACACGCCGGTGCTCAACTCGTGGGCGGGCGACGGCGTCTACTGGCTGCCGAAGAGTCCGAAGGTGACGAACTACTACTTCGTGACGTACGCAGACGCGTTCGGCGGCGACCCGAACGCGGCCATCAACGCGCTCGCGAAGAAGATCCACGCGGCCACCGGCGGCTTCGTCACCGGTCCGGCCGCGATCGACGGGCTTGCGACGGCGATCCGCGAGGCCGGTGGGTCGACGAACGGCGCAGCGCTCGCTGCGAAGATGGTGACGTTCCATCACGTCCCCACACTGTCGGGGCTCGTGACCTTCTCGCCGCAGCTGCACAGCGTGTTCCACCGTCAGTACCGTGTCATCGAGATCAACAACAACGTGCCGCGGCTCGTCGCCGAGGTCGTCGCGAAGGTCGTTCCGAAGATCTAGTGGCGGCGGAAGCTGCGTCGGACGGGAGGCCCGGAGACTCGCTCCGGGCCTCCTCCGTCTCTCGATCGTTCGAAGGCGTCCAGGCGCTGCGGGAGGTGACGCTCGAGCTCCGTCGCGGCGAGGTGCTTGGTTTGATCGGCCCGAACGGGGCCGGGAAGTCGACGCTCGTGAACGTCCTGAGCGGCTTCGACCGTCCGACGCAGGGGCGGGTCCTGTTCGAGGGGCGCGACATCACCCGATGGCGCGCGAGCAGGCGGGGCCGGAACGGGCTCGCGCGCACGTTCCAGCACAGCCACGCCTTCCGCGGCCTGACGGTGCGCGAGAACGTCGAGGTCTCGGCCCTGGGCGCGGGCTTGTCGCCGGGGAAGGCCGCCCGGCGTGCGGGAGACGTGCTCGAGCTGCTCGGCCTCGACGCCCACGCGGACGTTCCGGCTGCCGCGCTCGCGCACGGCGACGAACGGCGGCTCGGAGTCGCACGCGCGCTCGCGACCGAGCCCCGCTACGTCCTGCTCGACGAGCCGGCAGCGGGGCTGCCGGAAGCAGAGGTCCCCGAGTTCGCCGCGGTCGTGCGCTCTCTTCGAGACGACCACGGGGCGGGCGTGCTGCTCATCGACCACAACATGACGCTCATCATGGACGTCTGCGACCGCATCCAGGTCCTGGACCAGGGCGTGACGCTCGCACAAGGCACGCCCGCCGAGATTCGCGCCAACCTCGACGTCGCCGCAGCGTATCTCGGCGAGACGGCCGTCGCGGAGGAGTCGTGACGCTCGTCCTCGACGGCCTGCGTGTCCGCTACGGCGCAGTCGAGGCGGTTCGCGGCCTATCGCTCGAGGTCGAGCGCGGCGAGATCGTCGGGCTGATCGGCCCGAACGGAGCCGGGAAGTCGTCGACCCTGCACGCGATCATGGGTGCCGCCCCCGTCGCCGGCGGCGACGTGCGGCTGGCGGGCGCGTCTCTCCTCGGCCGCAGCCCCGAGGACGTGGCGAGAGCCGGTGTCGCGCTCGTTCCGGAGGGGCGGCGGATCCTGGGCGAGCTCACGGTGGAGGAGAACCTGCGGCTCGGGCTCGCGGCGAGACGAGGCCGTGTGAACGGGTCCGCTCTCGATCCGGCGTTCGAGCTCTTTCCCATGCTGCGCGACTTCCGCCGCAGGCCGGCAGGCGCAATCTCCGGCGGCCAGCAGCAGCAGCTCGCAATCGCGCGCGCGATCGTCGCCGAGCCCGACGTCCTCCTCCTCGACGAACCCTCGCTCGGGCTTGCGCCGCGCGTCGTCGACACGCTCTTCGGGACGCTCGCCGCGATTCGCGACCGTGGGCTCGCCGTGCTGCTCGTCGAGCAGCGTGCGCAGCGAACGGTCGCGCTTGCCGACCGCAGTCACGTGCTCGCGAACGGCGAGCTGCGGCTCACACTCGGCCCGCAGGACGCCTCCGACATCGACCGGCTGATCGCCGCGTACCTCGCGTGACGCTCGCAGTCCTCAACGTGACGTGGCAGACGCTCGCGGATGCGCTCTCGCTCGGCGGGATCTACGCGCTCATGGCCGTCGGCATCGGGCTCGTCTTCGGCGTGCTGCGGCTCGTCAACTTCGCATACGGGCAGCTCGTCATGGCCGGCGCGTACGCGATCGCCTACGCATCCGTGTGGGGATGGCCCTCGTGGGCGGGCATCCTCCTCTGCTTCGGGATCGTTCTCGCGCTGACCGCGCTCATGGACCGGATCGTGTTCCGGCCGCTGCGGACGCATTCGCCGGCGGTGATGCTCGTGGCCACGTTCGCAGTCGCCTTTCTCATGCAGAGCATCGCCGTTCTCGCGTTCGGACAGCTCGGCACGATCGCGTCCTCGATGGGGCCGCTCAACCAACCGTGGGACATCGGCGGCGTCCAGATCAGGAAGATCGCGATCGTCTCGATCGTCGTCGCCGCCGTGTGTCTCGCGCTCCTCCAGCTGTTGCTCAGGCGCACATCCGTCGGCTTGCACATGCGCGCCGCCGCCATGGACTTCCGGACCGCGCGGCTGCTCGGCGTCCGCGCGAACCGCGTCATCGGCGGAGCGGTGCTCATCTCCGGATTGCTCGCCGCCGTCTCCGCCGTCATGCTCACCGCCCGCAATCCGCAGGTGACGCCCATCTTCGCCCTCGACGACACCATCGTCGTCCTCGCCGGCGTCGTCCTCGGCGGCCTCACCCGTCCCGTGCCGGCGACTCTCGGTGGGTTCACGATCGGCTTCGCGAGCGGGATCCTCGGCGGCGCGCTGCCGACGAACCAGAGTCAGTACCTGCCCACGTTCCTGTTCGCGGCGGTGATCCTCGTCCTCCTCGTCCGCCCGAACGGGCTGTTCGCCCGTGCCGATGGAGCGGCCGAGCGGCTATGAGAAAGCTCCCTGAGCTGGTCGCTCCCGCGGTGCTCGTGCTCGCCACGGCCCTGCTCGGGCTGGTCGTCTCGAGCGCGCTGCAGACGTACTTCCTCGACACGCTCCTGAAGGTCGCGATCGTCGTCGCGCTCTACGTCTTCATCGGCAACTCGGGCGTGCTCTCGTTCGGACACATCTCCTTCGTCGCGCTCGGCGTCTGGACCGCGGGCGTGCTCACCGTTCCGGAGTCGCAGCGTGCGGCGATCATGCCCGGCCTCGCAGGCTTCCTGAGTCACGCGACCGTCGGAAACGTCCCATCGCTCCTGCTCGCCGCGTGCGTGGGGCTCGTGTTCGCGTTCGCCGTCGGCCTGCCGCTCATGCGCCTTTCCGGTCTCGCCGCAGGGATCGCGACGTTCGGCGTGCTCGAGATCGTGAACAACGTCCTGCGGTACTACGACAAGATCGGGCCGGGCCTCAACGCGTTCTCCTCGGTCCCGGAGACGACCGGAATCTGGCAGGCCACGATCGGAGCCTTGATCTGCATCGGAGTCGCATTCTCGTACCAGCGCAGCCGGTTCGGCCGCCAGCTGCGGGCGGCGCGCGAGGATCCGGCGGCGGCGTCCGCGGCCGGGATCTCCATCTACCGTCAGCGGCTGCTCGCCTTCGCCGTGTCGGGAGCGCTCGCCGGTCTCGCCGGCGGCCTCTACGTGCACATGCTGCCGGTCGAGATCGATTCGCTCTACCTCGATCTCACGTTCCTCACCCTCGCGATGCTCGTCGTCGGCGGCTCGGGAAGCCTGCTCGGCGCCGTCGTCGGCGCGCTCGCGATCGGAGGCCTCGACTCCTTCCTGTCGGCCGCGGAGAACGGCGTCGACCTCGCAGGCTGGCACCTCGACCTTCCGACGGGGACCGCCGTCCTCGCCGTCGGCGCGCTGATGGCGCTCGTACTGATCGTGCGCCCGGCCGGCCTCTCCGGCGGCCGCGAGTTCTCGCTCGGGTGGCTGAAGCGGTGAAGGTCGTGGTTGCGGGAGCCGGCACGATCGGGAGCCTCTTCGCCGGGTACCTGGCACGGGTCGCCGACGTCGGCGTCCTGACGCGCCGTGACGAGCATGCACGCGCGCTCAACGAGCGCGGGCTCCGGGTGTCCGGGCGAGGCGACTTCACCGTCGAGCTGCGCGCCTCCACCGATCCCGTCGAGCTCGGCGACGCCGATCTCGTCATCGTCGCCTGCAAGGGCGGCGATCTCGAGCCGCTCGCGGCGAGCCTACGCGGCCGTTTTTCCGGCGCGACGGTGATGACGGCGCAGAACGGCCTCGGCGCCGAGGAGATCGTCGCCGCGCACGGCGACTGGCCGCTGCTCTCGTCGGTGACGTTCATGAGCGGCACCCGTCACGACGATGCCCACGTCCAGTACGTCCTCGATACGGCGACCTGGATCGGACCGTACCGCGGGACGACCGCCGCGGACGCGGAGCGGGTGGCCGAGCTCATCCGCTCCTCGGGGTTGAAGGCGGAGGCGTTCGACGACCTTCGTCCCGCGCAGTGGTCGAAGCTCATCTTCAATGCGACCGTGAACAGCGTCGCGGCACTCACCGGGCTGCCGCACGACTCTCACTTCGCCGAAGGGATGCTCGGCGAGCTCGTGCACGGCCTCGTCGAGGAGGGAAAGGCCGTCGCCGCGGCGGCCGGCGTCACGCTCCGCGAGGACCCGTGGGAGATGAACGTGCACGCCACGCGGCGGGGCCATGCGCACTACCCATCGATGCTCGAGGACGTGAGCGCGCACAGGCCGACCGAGATCGATCTCATTTCGGGCTCGCTGGTCCGAGAGGCTCAAAGGCACGGCGTCGACGTCCCGTTGCACACGGCGATGGTCACGCTCGTCAAGGCGAAGGAGGCAAGCTACTCGTGAAGGTGTGTGTCGTCGGATGCGGGGCAGTCGGGTCGCTGTTCGCAGCCAACCTGGCGCAGCTCGAGGACGTGGAGGTGTGGGCGTACGACGCGTCGGAGCCTCACGTCGACGCGATCAACGCGAACGGCCTCCGGCTGTCGGGAGCCGGGGAGGTGCTTGGCCGCCTGCGGGCGACGACGGACGCCGCGCAGCTGCCGGCGTGCGACTTCGGGATCGTCGCGACGAAGGCGATGCACACCGAGGCGGCGATCGCCGCGACGGCGCACGCGTTCGTGAACGGCTGCGTCGCCACCGTGCAGAACGGCATCGGGAACGAGGAAGTGATCGCGGAGCACGTCGAACAGGTCATTCGTGGCACCACGTTTCCAGCCGGCAAGATCCTCGAACCGGGCCACGTGCAGTGGGATGTGAAGGGGGACACGACGTTCGGCCCGTTCGAGCCGCGCCCGGCTCCCCTCACCGAGGTGGAGCGGCTCGCCGACGCATGCACGCGCGCCGGCATGCCGACGCACGCGGTGCCCGATGCGCGCGGGCCGCAGTGGCGCAAGGTCATCTTCAATGCATCGACGAACCCGATCGGCGCGCTCACCGGGCTCACCCACGGGCGCGTGTGCGAACGGCCCGACCTGCGCGCGCTCGTCTCCGCGCTCGTCGACGAGGGCAAGGCGGTCGCAGCCGCCGAGCGGATAGAGCTCGACGCCGACCCGGAGCAGCTCATCGACCACGCCGCGCGCCCCGAGGTCGCCTACGGCCACAAGGCCTCGATGCTGCAGGACCTCGAGGCGCGCCGCACAACCGAGATCGACTACCTCAACGGCGGTATCGTGCGCTTCGGGCGTGAGCACGGCGTGCCGACGCCCCTGAACCAGGCGATCTGGGCGCTCGTGAAGGGGGTGGAGGCGTCGTGGACGAAGTGAGCAGGCGGCATGCGAACGTCCGGGCGGCACTGGCGCGCGACGGGCTGGACGCGGCCGTCGTCTGCGGCTCCGAGTACACGGGCTTCGAGGGAGCGGTCACGTACGTCAGCGGCTTCACCATCGTCCACCGCTACGCGTACGTCCTCATCCCGCTCGAGGGCGAGGCGACGATCGTGTTCCCGAGCGAGGCGCGCTACGTCGGCGAGCACGGCGACTCGGCGATCGCCGACCAGCAGTTCGTCGACCGGCCGGGGGAATGGCTCGCGGATCGGCTCCGGGGCCGGCGCGTCGGAGTCTATGGTCTCGACTACGTCATGACGGTCCGCGACTTCGCGGCCTTGAGCGGCGCCGCCGAGCTCGTCAATTGGGACGTCGAGTTCGACCACGCGCGCGCGGTCAAGTCGGACGCGGAGCTCGACTCGGTGCGCGACAGCGTGCAGATCAACACCGACGGCTTCCATGCGTTTCGCGCCGCCTACGCACCGGGGAAGAGCGCGGCCGAGGTGATGGCGCCCGCCGAGAAGCTCTTCGTCGAGCGCGGCTGCGGCCGCCTGACGATGAACATGGTCCTCGTCGGAGCCGAGTTCGCGCTCGCCGGCAACGACACGATCCTCGAGGACTTCTGCGTCCCGTCTCTCGAGATTGCCGGGCCGGGCGGCCACTGGGTCGAGGTCTCGCGCGCGCTCGGCACCCCGAGCGCTGAGGTGTCGCGAATGCTCGAGGCGTATGAGGAGTACTACGAGACGGCACAGACCGCGCTCCGGCCGGGCGCGACCGCGCACGACGTCCACCGCGCCGTCTCGAAGGGGTTCACGGACCGCGGCTACCACCTCGGCCACGTCACCGGGCACTCGATCGGGATGACGATGATCGAGTTTCCGAAGATCGGGGAGGGCGTCGAGACGGAGCTCGCAGCGAACATGGTGTTCTCGATGCACCCGCACGCGATCGCCGCCGACGGCCGAGAATGCCTCTACATGCAAGACACGTGGCTCGTCACCGAGGCCGGCGGCGTTCCGCTCGCCGGCCTCGAGCTGAGGATCTGGTGATGGCTGAAGACGAATTCGCGCCGATTCTTCCGGGCGGAGGGGCGAGCGACTATGAGCGCTACCTGCGCACCGACGAGCTGCTGTCGCTTCAGAAGGGCGACGACGAGTGGGTGCATCGCGACGAGCTGCTCTTCCAGACCGTGCACCAGTCGTCGGAGCTGTGGCTCAAGCACGCCTGGAACGAGGTCGAGGAGGCGACGCGCCTCATTCAGGAGCGCGATCTCGCCGCCGCCCAGCGCCTGCTCCGCCGCGCGAGCGCTTGCATCCGCTACGTCATCGGCTTCCTCGAGCACCTCGAGCTCATGTCGCCATGGGAGTATCAGGAGATACGTCGCGTGCTCGGGCACGGGTCGGGCTTCGACTCGCCGGGCTTCCGGGAGATCCGCCGCGTTTCGCCTGCTCTCTACAACGCATTCGACGAGGTGCGCCGCGAGCGAGGCCTCTCGCTCGTCGACCTGTACGTGCACGGCCGCGAGCACGAGGATCTCTACCAGCTTGCAGAGCTCCTGATCGATTGGGACGAGCAGGTCGGCGTCTGGCGGTTCCGTCACGTGAAGATGGTCGGACGCGTGATCGGCGAGGACGTCGTCGGAACGCAGGGCACGCCGGTCGAGCTGCTCGCCGGGCTGATCAAGCACAAGATGTTCCCCGAGCTGTGGCGCGTCCGCACC
>Ga0187809_10000938_pt1 | contig 14331 bp, 11 predicted proteins | sample NC_wetland_sal_i_8_FD_132415 | JGI IMG/M metagenome (GOLD analysis project Ga0187809, IMG submission 132415) | Wetland sediment microbial communities from Neuse River Estuary, North Carolina, USA - ASW_4 | ecosystem: Environmental > Aquatic > Freshwater > Wetlands > Sediment | place: USA: North... | reverse complement strand
CGTCAGCTTGGTGTTGTATTGCGGGATGAGCCGATAGCCGACTTCCGCGCCCATGTACTGCTTGAACCAGTCCTGCGGCACCACGTAGCTGTAGGTCAGGCTGCCGACCGTGTCGGGAGCATGGCCGCCGGTGGCGATCGAGAACTGGTTCAGGCTGACGCTGCGGCCATCGAGTCCGTAATAAGCCCGCATGTCGGTGCGCGGGATCGGATGCGAGTTGGCGCTCACCTTGAGCTGGTACACCGTGGCGGAGATGTCGGGCGAACCGCTGGTGGTGCCAAGCAGGCTGGGATTGAGGCCGAATGCCGCAAGCTGGCTGCCGGTCAGGTTCGGGCTGGCGGTGTTCGGCGCGAACTGGTTGTCCTGCTTCTCGATGCCCACCCGCGCGTTGAGGTTGAGGCGCGTGTGCGGCACGGCGTTGCTCGCCAGCATCAGCGTCACATAGTGGGCGCTGTTGCTTGGCGGCAGCGCGTAGGACGATGCCGTCTGGAACGGATTGGAGTTCGCCACCGGCCAGGGCAGCGTTACGAACAGGTGGTTGTCGCTGAAGTGCGAGTAGGTGTACTGCAAGATGCCCTGGTACAGCCGGGTGTTGTACGCGGCCGTCGCATCGTAGCGGTCGGTGTCGTAGTCCACCGGCAGGGCGAAGGCCATGCCGCCCTTCCAGCCGTAATAGGTCTCCTCCAGCGAGCCTTCCTTGTGCTCGTGGCGCACCGCACCGGTGAAGGTCCAGTTGCCCCAGTCATAGTGGAAGTTGCCGCCGAAGATGTTGCGCCGCGTGCCGGTCTGGAACGGCAGCATCGCGCCGGTCGCCTGCAGCTGCTGGATGGTGTAGTTGGTCGCCGCGCCCGTTTGGTTGCTCTGTGACAGCGCGCCGCCATAGGGCAGCAGGCCGGGGTTGAGGAACGCCGTTCCACCGTTCACGGTGTACAGCGAGTCGATGACGTTGCCGGTATAGGTGATGGCGTCGTAGTTCAGCCCCAGGCCCCAGCTGCCCTGGTCTCCGGCGCGCACTTCCAGCGAGCCGTTGTTGAACAGGCTGTTGTTGACGCTGTTCTCCCAGCTGTGGTCGCTGCCGACGCCGCTGCCGAGCCGGTTGCCGCTTTGGAAGACCAGGTTGTCGCCCTCGATTCCGTAGTAGCGCGTCGTGCCGGAATCCCACGGCGCGCGGTATTCGAAGTGGAACCCGCCGACCGTGTCCAACCCGGAAGTGTTCAGGCCGTTGTAGCGGCCGAACTGGTCCGGATTGTTGCCGAAGACGCCCTGCAGTCCGACGGTCAGTTCGCCGCTGTACGGCTTGGCGGCGGGGTCGGCCGCCGGAGTCGCGGTCTGGCCGAAGGCGGCCAATGGCACCAGGCAGGATGTCGCCAGTGCGATGGCCCGAAGCGTGTTGTGCGTGTTCATGTCAACCTCGTGCTCGTCACCGTCGCATCAGCGGAGGAAGTAGGCGCCGTTGGGATTGTTCGATCCGTGCACCTGCGAGTGGCAGTTGAGGCAGGCCCGCTGGTTGGCCAGCGCCGAACTGAAGAACTGGCTGCCGGTCGGACCGAACGGGATCGAGTGCGCACCGCCGAACGCGCCGCCGCTCGAGTTGGCCTGCGAGCTGTGGCAGGAGGAGCAAAGGAAGTTCAGCGGCTCCTTCAGCAGGCGCGGCTGGTTGGAGCCGTGCGGGCTGTGGCAGTTCAGGCAGTCCTCGCGGACCGGCTGATGCTCCCAAAGCATCGGGCCACGCTTGTCGGCATGGCAGGTGTAGCAGGTCTGGTTGGTGGTGAATTCCTTCAGCAGCTTGGTATCGCCGGCGGTGCCGTGCGGGTTGTGGCAGTCGCTGCACACCACCTTGCCTTCGCGCATCGGGTGGTGTGAGTACTCGTAACTCTCGGCACGCTGCCTTGCGTGGCAGGTGAAGCACTTCGCCGGCTGGGTCAGCCGCGTCAGCACCGGGTCCTGCGCCGCATGCGCAGTGTGGCAGTTGGTGCAGGCGACGTTGTTGTTCTGGTGCGCGCTGCCTTCCCAGTTCATCCGCTGGCCGTTTTCGTGGCAGGTCAGGCAGACCTTGTTGCGCTCCGCCACCGGCGAGGCATGCGGGCCGCTGAACACGATGTCCGGGTAGGGCTGCTGCATGGCGACATGCTTCTTGCTGTCGCCGTGGCACACGACGCAGCCACCCTGCGCGAATGGCGTGCGGGGATCGCCGATCACCGCCATCTTGCTGTGCAGGATCGCCGTTACCTTCGGATCGCTGCCGTGGCAGGTGAGACAGGTCTTGATGCTGGCCTGGGCGACGGCTTGCTGTGGTGCCGTCGGCTGTGTCTGTTGCGCCGACGCGGGCAGCGCCGTCAGCGATAGCGCCACGCCGAACGTCAACCATAACGCCAGTTTTTGCTTCATAGCGGTGTCTCTCGATCTTGCCTGCGGCCGGCGGCGGCATCGGCGATGCAGCTTGCGCTTCACCCGGCTTGAGCAGACGGAACTTGCTCAACCGCATAGGTCTGCCGATTGATGACGAAACGGTAGCGCCAGCATTGCCGAAAATTCATAAGACCAGTGAGCATGTGACATAATTGCCGCATCGCCATGGCGTCGCGGCGGCGGCCGGTTCGTTCCGGCTTGACCTGTATCAATGACCGGCAGTGCGGCCACGGGCAGAACAACAGATGGCCGAAACGATCGCAGCCCGGTGGCGGCGCGCGCCCGCGACGGCCGTGAAGCGAAAGCAGACGAAGTCACGGAGACGCAGGTGAAAATGCCCAGCCTGATGGGCAGGACCGCGCTCGGCGCAGGCTTGACCGGCTGGATCGGCGCGGCGGCGGTTGCCGTCGCGCTGACGCTGTCGGGAACGCATGCATCAGCCGCTCCTGGCGCCCTTTCCCCCGATGAGCAGCAATGCCTGGCCTGCCACGGAATGCCGGGGCTCGAAAAGCCACTCGAAAACGGCAAGACGCTGTCGCTGACCATCGACGGCCAGCACTTCGCCGACTCGGTGCACAGCAGGATCGGCTGCACCGCCTGTCACGTCGATATCGACCGCGCCACGCATCCATCCGCGGTGAAGTCGATCGGCAGCCAGCGCGAATTCTCGCTCGAGATGTCCGAGACCTGCCGCAACTGCCACAGCGAGCAATACCACCAGTGGAAGCAAAGCGTGCACGCCGCGCTGGTCGGGGACGGCAGCCCGGTGGCGCCGACCTGCGTCGGCTGCCATGCGCCGCACGGCGTCGTCAAAGGCGCCGCCGCGACGATGGACACGGTGCCGTGCCGGACCTGCCATGCCGACATCTTCACGGCCTATGCGTCCAGCGTGCACGGCCAGTTGCGCAGCAAGGGACTGACCGCCGCGCCGCTCTGCTTCGGCTGCCACGGCGCGCATGAGGTCGCGGTGCCCTCAGCCGGATCCGGCAGGCGCGATGTCTGCCTCAGCTGCCATACCGAGGCGGTTGCCTCGCACCGTACCTGGCTGCCGAATGTCGATCTGCACTTCAGCGTCGTGTCATGCCCGGTGTGCCACGCGCCAAAGGCGCAGCGCATGGTCAACCTTATTCTTTACAACAGCACGACCCAGAAGGAGACGTCGCGGCCACTGGGCATCCCGGAATTCGAGACGCTCGATTCCGGGCATGGCAATGGCAAGTCCGGGCTCGATCCGACGACGTTGCTGACCCTGCTGCGCGCGTCGGACGGTCCGCACGGCAAGACCGCGCTGCGCGGCCGGCTGGAGGTGCGCACCGGCGTCCAGGACCATGAACTGACCCTCGCATCCGAGGCGATCGGCACCTGCAGCACCTGCCACAAGCAGGGCTCGATGGCATTCCAGAGCGTGGTGGTCTCGGTCGCCGGTCCCGCCGGCATTCCGATCCACTACGATGCCAACACCGAAGTGCTGCGCTCTGCGCTGACCATCAACTCGGTTGGCGGCTTCTACGCCATCGGCGGTACCCGGGTGACCGTGCTCGACGTGCTGCTCGGCCTGGCGCTGGTCGGCGGCATCGGCGGGCCGCTGACGCACATGGCCTGGCGCTGGAGCTTCCGCCGCATCCTGGACCGCAGGTCGCACCATCACCCGCACGGAAAAGGCTGACACGATGCACCGGATCTACCTTCATCCGCTTCCCGTGCGGATCTGGCACTGGATCAATGCCGCGGGCTGCGTCCTGCTGGTGCTGACCGGATTGCAGATCCGCTACGTGGGCCTGATCGACGTGGTCCCCTTCAAGACCGCGGTGACCGTCCACAACTGGACCGGCTTCGTCGTCGTCGCGGATTTCTTCCTGTGGCTTTGCTTCTACATTTCCTCCGCACGGGTCAGGTCGTACCACACCGACCTGAACCCGGTGAGGTACTTCCTCGGCAGCATGCGCCAGGCGGTGTACTACGCCATCGGCATCATCGAACGGGCGCCCAATCCGTTCCACCCGAGCGTGTACCGCAAGTTCAATCCGCTGCAGCTGATGACCTACCAGATGATCATGATCATCCTGCTGCCGATCCAGTGCGTCACGGGTATCCTGCTGTGGAACCTGACCGGATTCGCCGGCGTGGTCACCGCGCTGGGTGGCGTGCGCGTCATCGACACGGCACACGTGGTGATCTTCATCATCTTCGCATTCTACATTCCGGCGCACGTCTACCTGGCTGCGATGGGGCGCACGCCGCTGGACCACTTCAAGGCGATGCTCACCGGCTGGGAAGAGGAACCGGAAACCGTCAAGGCGAAGCCGCAGCCGAAGCGCGAGCCCGCCGAATAATCCCCGCGGCCGAGGCTGCGGTCGCCAAAGCCGGTTCACGACGGGGCTGACTCGACAGCAACATGCGGCGGGCATACAGCCCGCCGCATGTTGCTTTTCTACGCCACGCATGACGGCCAGTCGCGGCGTATCGCCGAACACATCGCCGGCCGCCTGGGTCAGGCGGGAATCGCGGTGCACCCGCAGGATCTGTCGAGCGCGGTGCCCGCTCCCGCGGCGCTGCAGGCGGGGCTGGTGATCGTGGTGGCGGCGGTGCGCTACGGGCGCCATTTGCCGCAGGCCGAACGCTTCCTCGCGCTGTGCCGTGACACGGCGATCCGCCTCGTGCTGATTTCGGTCAACCTGACGGCCAGGAAGCCGGGCAAGGACACGGCCGAGGGCAATCGCTACCTGCAGAAGGCGATCGCGCGGCATCGGCTGCGGCCGGTGCTGGCGGCAGCGGTGGCCGGGCGGCTCGACTATCAGCGCTACAGCTGGCGCGACAGGCAGATGATCCGGCTGATCATGAAACTGACCGGCGGACCGACCCACAGCCAGGCCTGCGTGGAGTTCACCGACTGGACCGCGGTGGACGGGATCGCGGCCCGGATCGCCGCCCTGCACGCCGCCGGCTGATTGCGGCCGCTTGCGGTCACACCTCTCCCGCTTGCGGGGTTGGGGCGCGAAGCGGACCGACGCGGCGAACGCAGTGAGCCGGGAGAGGGCGGCTCATCACGCTGGTTCGTGATGAGCTGCCCCCTCCCGCCTCGTTTCGCTCCGCGACCTCTCCCGCAAAGCGGGAGAGGTGAAGCGAAGGGGCCGGCCATGACGCGTTGCGGTGCGATCCGCCTCCGCCTGCAGCGCGACGTCCAGGGCGCCGCGTTACATCAGGCTGGGAATGTCGGCCGACCGGTCCAGCACCGCACGCGGCGGCTTGGAGAACCACATCTGGTACATCGTCACCAGCCACATGAAGGCAAAGCACGCCCCCATCAGTGCGCCGCCGCCGATCACCATCCATGCGAAGGGATGGTACAGCTTCGTCAGGTACCAGGAGCTGATGTCCGTCAGGATGGCGACGTAGGGCAGCGCGATCACCGTGCACTTCAGCCAGACCGGCCGCACGTAGGCGTGGCTGAACATCCAGCCCATGATGAAGAAGATCATGGTCAGGCCGAACATGTGGATGTGCGACACCCGCACCAGCTGGTCCACCGGCGTGCCGGTGTTCTGCGCCGTGACCTTCTGCACGCCTTCCCAGGCGCTCAGGTTCGGGATGTGCGGATTGCTGCCGCTGTGACAGATCAGGCAGCGCTTCTCGATGATCGGCTTGACCTTCGTCTCATACACCGTGCGGCTGGAACCGCTGTGCAGCCATTCGATGATCTGCTCATGCTCGTCTGTCGGCAGCATGGTGCGCATCGGCCCGTTCAGCGCCGATTCCAGCGTGGAGGCGTTGCCGCTGCCGGAATACGCCACCACGATGTCCTGGTAGGACAGCATCATCGGATTGCCGCCGGCGCGTCCGGCATAGGTCAGCCAGATCAGCGTCAGGGCGAACATGTAGCCGATCGCCAGCGTGAGCAGCGTCGCGGTGAACAGCGTGCGCTGGCTGTACGGCATTTCCGAGTAGTGGTGGAACATCCGATGCAGCGGGGGGCCACTCATGCTCGGATCTCTTGGGCTGGCGGGTGAGGACAAGATCGTATGGCTCATGCGGGTCTCGCGGCGGCGGGACCGTCGTGGCGCGCGGCCGGCGCTGGCCGGGAGGGCATTCCGGCCGTCCGCGCGGTCGTCACGGCGATGCCTGGCCGGCTATTTAAGCGATGCATAATAGGCCGCGAGGTTCGCTTCGTCCTGCGGGCCGAGCTTGTCGGCTTGCGCCTTCATCATGGCGTTGTTGAGCTTGCCCGACTTGAAGTCGTTCAGCGCGACGACGAATTTCGCCGGATCCATGCCGGCCAGCTTGGGGGCGATCTTGGTGCCTTCGCCGGCCGGGCCATGGCACATGGCGCAACTGGTCGCCGCGGCCTTGCCCGCGGCGGCATCGCCCGCTGCCTGCGCGGCGCCGGCGAGGCCGAGCGAGCCGATGATGACGGCGCTCAGCAAAATGCGGTTCATCGTGTTTCTCCTGCCAGAGTTCGTTGGGCGTGGCACCTCGGACATGGCCGATTTGCCGGGTCTCGTTCGACGTTTCTTCCGGGCCGCGCGATGCGGCTGACGGCCAGCTTGCGCCGCCGCCGCGAAATTGCGGAGTCCGGCAGCGGACCGGTGCGGCGCCGGAACACGTCGCCGGCCCGGTCCGGGTTACTTCAGCGACGCGTAGTAGGCGGCGAGGTTGGCGATCTCCTCGCTGCTGAGCGACTTGGCCGCGGACTTCATCATCGCGTTCTCGCCCTTGCCGGCCTTGTAGCCGTCCATCGCGGCGATGAACTTGTCCGGCGCCATGCCGGCGAGCTTCGGACCCATCTTGTTGCCTTCACCATTCGGGCCGTGACACATCGCGCAGCTGGTCGCCTTGGCCTTGCCCGCCGCGGCGTCGCCGGCCGCGTGGGCGGCGCCGGCCAGTCCGAAGGAAGCAGCCACCAGCGCGGCCAGTACAATCCGGTTCATCCTGTATCTCCTGTCAGGCAGGGTTGCGTTCCCGTCGAATTCAGCGGGTCGGGACCGGGACATAGACGACCGCGTGAGCCTTCTGACTCGCATAATAGTCCGCCAAATTCGCCACATCGTTCTCGGACATGCCGTCCATCATGGCCGACATCACCGAACTCTGGCGTTTGCCGGCGCGGTAGGCGTTCAGCACCTTCGCCAGGTAATCCGCGCGCTGGCCGGCCAGGGCGGGCATCAGCGGATCGGCGCTGTTGCCGTTCACGCCGTGGCAGCGGTCGCAGCGCTCGACCCACTGGGTGGTGCTCAGCGGCTTGGCGACATTCGGCTGCTGCGGCTGCAGTCCGGCGTAGTAGGCGGCCAGGTTCTTGATCATGCCGTCGTCGAGCGCGGCGGCCAGCGCCGTCATGGTGGCGTTCTTGCGGGCGCCGCTTTTGTAGGCCTGCAGCGCGTCGGCAAGGTATTTCGCATCCTGCCCGGCCAGGCTTGGCGAGGACGGATTGCCGCTGACGCCCTTTGCGCCGTGGCAGGCGGCGCAGGGTGCCGACGCATCCTGCCCGGCCGCGGCGTTGCCGGCCACCGGCGTTCCCGCCCGGGCAGGCTTCTCCAGCGCGTAATACAGCGCGATGTTGTTCATCGCCGCGCTGCCGAGCGGCGCGGCCATCGCCTTCATCGTGTCGTCCTTGCGCTCGCCGCTTTTGTACTCGGCCAGTGCGGTGACGAGGTATTTCGGTTCCTGGCCGACCAGGCTGGGAACCCCCGGCGTGGCGGTCACGCCCGCCGCGCCATGGCACGCGCCGCAGGTTGCCGCGGCCGCCTTGCCGGCATCCACCGCACCGACCGTCGGCGCCTTGCTTCCCGCCTTCGGTTCGGCCGGCGGCAGGCTGCCGTACCAGGCCGCGACATTGCTCATCGCGTCGGCGCTGAGATAGGTGATCGCGCCGTTCATCGTGTCATCGCCGCGCGCCCCGGACAGGTAGGCGCGCATTTCGCTGTACAGATAGGCGGAGCGCTGGCCTGCGAGGTCAGGCACGCCGGCAATGGTGCTGATTCCGGCCGGTCCATGGCAGTCGGCGCAGAAATGCTGGGCGACGCGCTTGCCTTCCTCGATATCCAACGAGTTGGCATAGAGCGGGCGCATCAGTTCGTGGTTGCTCAGCTGCGGCTTGCCCGTCTGCTGCGCCAATGCGGTGGGGACACCCGCACCGCAGAACAGCGTAGCGAGCACGCAAGCCGTCAGCACCGCGGCCGTGCGGGCCAACAATCTGTCCGACCCGGTTCCGGTGCAGCCGGCCGGGCCGGCGAAATCCGTCATGGGTCCCCCGCGGCGCCGGCCCACGTTCGGCATGCGTGGCGTGTCGCGGCCGGGTTGCTCCGCCTTGCTAGCCGGCGGGATCGTCTGCCTGGGCATGATGTCAGTCTTCTCCGCCTCCTGGGGCAGCGGCCAACGCTGCCGGCCGGGCATCTCTGACCAGCCACCCGTTATCCTCGTCCCGGAAGCGGGCGATACCTAGCTCCAGGATACCGAAAGTTAATGATACCAGCCGGCCGCCCGGGCGCCGCGCAGGGGCCAAACGCGGCGCCGCCGCACTGGCCCGGAGGCTCGTGCGGCGGCACGCGGCGTCGGCTTCCGGCATCTGTGGCTGTCCGATGGCTGCTTCGCCCTTCAGTTGTTCTTGGCGCCGGCGGCGATCCAGGCGCGGATCGTGTCCAGGTCCTTTTCCGGCAGTTGGTGACCCATCGCCGGCATGTGCGTGTAGTAGTCCTTCTTCCAGTCGAGCACCTTCATCAGCGTGCCGAAACCCGGCTGGTGCGGAATGACTGTCTGGCCATGGCGCGAGCCGGCCATCACCCCGCGGTAACTCGTCAGATCGAGGCCGATCGACTGGAAGCCGATCTGCCCTGGCGCATGACAGTGGCTGCAATTCTGCTGAAGGATCGGCAGCACGTCCTGCTTGAAGCTCGGCGAATCGGCGGTTTCCGCCGCGAAGCCCGCACCCGCTGCCAGAACGCAGAAAGCAGCCGCGGCCATGGCGGTGAAACAGCCCTTTTTCGTACTCAAGCGCATAGGCAACCTCCTGTCGCGTAGCACCGGAAAAACATGCATAATGGTTTGGCATTCACGGGCATTGATCTGGATCAACGTAACCGTTTTTTGGGCAGAACGTCCCCCGCACCTCAACCGGCGCGGCGCGGCGCGGCTTGGCGCAGGCTGAGTTCGGCCGCCAGCCGCTCCACCCCGCTCTCCAGCCGGGGCTCGCTGAGCATGCCGAAGCCAAGCAGCAGGGTCCGATCGTCGGGACTGCCAAGCAGGTCGGCTTCCAGGCTGCACTGGCGGGCACGCTCTGCCAGGGCCGCGGCGCTGCCCAGTTCGAAGGGTGGGCGCCAGGCGAAATGCAGTCCGGCCCCGGAACCCCAGGTCTCGACCGGCCCGAAATGGCGCCGCAACGCGCCCAGCAGCGTATCCCGCCGGTTCATGTAGATCTTGCGCAGGCGATGGACGTGGCGGGCATAGGCGCCGCTGTCCAGGAACTCGGCCAGGGCCGTGCTTTCCAGCGCCAGGGTCGAGTCGTCCACCAGGCGCTTGGCTTCCCGCGCCGGCTGCACCAGCGCCGGCGGCACCGCTATGTAGCCCAGCGTCACCCACGGCCCGAGCGCCGCGGCAAAGCCGCCGATCAGCAGCACCCGCTGATTCTGGTCGAGGCTCATCAGCGGCGCGGCTTCCATGCTGCCGTAGCGGAACTCGCCGTCGAAATCTTCCTCCACCACCACCGCGCCGGCCCGTTCCGCCCATTGCAGCACGGCCATGCGGCGGTCGCTGCCCAGCAGGGCGCCGGTCGGGCGCTGATGTTCCGGCGTGACATGCAGCAACGCAGCCGGCCCGCTCGGCAGCAGTTCCGGGCGAAGGCCGCGCTCATCCACCGGCACGTTCACCAGGTCGGCCCCGGCCTCGGCGTAGGTGCAGGCGGTGTGGTCGTCGCAGGGGTCCTCCAGCACCGCGCGGGCGCCGCTGCGCAGCAGCAGGTGGCTGGCGATGTGCAGCGCCTGCTGCCGGCCGCTGACCAGGATGATCTGGTCCGGCGACAGCGCCAGCCCGCGGGACGTGGACAGCCAGCCGGCGATCGCACCGCGCAGCCGGACCATGCCGGCGGCGTGATCGGCCGGTGCGGTATAGCCGAGGCGGTCCACCGCGTTGCGCAGCAGGGCGCGCCAGCGGGCCAGCGGGAACAGGGCGGGGTCGGGGCGGCCGATCCGCAACGCGCCGATGCCGCCGCAGCAGGGCAGGGCGGACAAGGCTCCATGCGCGTGGGGACATCCAGCGGATCGGTCAGGCAGATCTGCCAGTACGTGGCTGACGAAGGTGCCCTTGGCGGGAACCGTCTCCAGGAAGCCTTCCGCGATCAACCGCTCATAGACCAGCAGTACTGTGATGCGCGACACGGCGAACTGATCCGCCACCATGCGGGTGGACGGCATACGGGTGCCGGGAGCCAGCCGGCCGGCCTGAACCAGGCTGCGCAGTTGATCGAAAATCTGCTGTTGCAGCGGCTGGTCACGCACCAGCTTCAGTGGAATCAGCACGTGTCAGTCCCCCAGAAGCGCTTTTGGCGCATCCCACGCACCGAGGCGGGGCCAACCGGACCGGCTTTGAACGGCATGAAATTCCGGTATGGCACTTCAGTCCCCGACTCCTGGCGGCTAGGATGACGGGCCAAAACCTACCGATGTGTGCAGCTCCCGCGTTGATTCAGGTCAATGAGATGCCGTTAAACCCGGTTAGGGTTGTCGCCACGCCAAAGATTCGCCGGCGCCGGCCGGATGCCGTTCACCGGACGAACTGACACGCAAGAGGGGTGCCGCCCGCATGAGTCTGTTTCATGCCTATTGCCGTAACGCGCTGGATGATATCCGGGCCCAGGGCCGCTATCGCGAGTTCACCGCGCTGGAGAAGCGGGCCGACCGCTTCCCGTACTATCGCCGGCCCGACGGGTCGGAGGTGCTGGTCTGGTCGGCGAACGACTACCTGGCGATGGGCGGCCACCCGGTGGTGGTGCGCGCGGCCTGTGAGGCGGCGGAGCGCATGGGCGCCGGCGCCGGCGGCACCCGCAACATCAGCGGCACCAGCCCGGTGCATGACGAACTGGAGGCCGAACTGGCCGCGCTGCACGGGAAGCAGGCGGCCCTGGTGTTCACCTCTGGCTTCGTGTCGAACCAGGCGGCGCTGTCCACCCTGCTGAACAGCCGGCCCGCCGGGCCGGACGAGCTGTGGCACGTGTTCTCCGACGCGAAGAACCACGCGTCGATGATCGCCGGCATCAAGGGTGCCCGAGCGGTGGTGCACATCTTCCGCCACAACGACATGGCGCATCTCGAGCAGCTGCTGCGCGATTCGCCGGCTGCGGCGCCCAAACTGGTGGCCTTCGAGTCGGTCTATTCGATGGACGCCGACATCGCCCCGATCGGCGCGATCTGCGACCTGGCGACCCGCTACGGCGCGCTGACCTACCTCGACGAGGTGCACGCCGTGGGCATGTACGGCCCGAACGGCGGTGGCGTGTCCGAGCGCGACGGCGTGGCGCACCGGGTCGATATCATCGAGGGAACGCTGGCCAAGGCGTTCGGCTGCCACGGCGGCTACATCAGCGGCGATGCCGAGGTGGTGGACTACATCCGCTCGGTGGCGCCCGGCTTCATCTTCACGACGTCGATGCCGCCGATGGTCGCCGCCGCGGCGCTGGCCAGCGTGCGGCACGTCAAGCAGGACCATATGCGCCGAGCCCGGCTGTTCGAGCGGGCGGATGCGCTGAAGCGCCGGTTCGACGCCGCCGGCCTGCCGCGCATCGAGTCGGCCAGCCACATCGTGCCGCTGCATGTCGGCGAGGCCGCCCTGTGCAAGGAGGTCAGCCGGCGCCTGCTGGACGAGTTCGGCATGTATGCCACGCCGATCAACTATCCGACAGTGCCGCGCGGCGAGGAGCGCCTGCGCTTCACCCCGACCCCGCTGCATACCGACGCGATGATGACCCGGCTGGTCGATGCGCTGTTGGACATCATCCGGCCGGCGCGGCGCCAGGCCGCGTGAGAACCAGTGACTTCGTTCGCAGTACCACGTCGTGGCGGGCGAAGGCCCGCCACCCACGACTTGCTGCGAGTGGCTCCTAGCTGCGAGCAGCGCCTGAACCTGGAGTCTCCGCCAGCCAGTCGTGGGTGGCGGGCCTTCGCCCGCCACGACGGGTGCTTGTCCCGCCACGACGGGTACTTGTCCCGCCACGACGGGTACTTGTCCCGCCACGACGGGTACTTGTGACGAGTCCGGCACAAACGAGCATTTCCCCCGTTCCTGGTCCGCTTTGCGGCCCAGGCCTGCAAAGGGCGGGGGAGGAGACCAACGGATGATCATCGAACTCGGCCACTTCGCCCTGATCCTGGCGCTGTGCGTGGCACTGGTGCAGTCCACCGTACCCCTGATCGGCGCCGCGCGTGGCAACACGACCTGGATGGCGACCGGCCGGTCCTGCGCCATCGCGGTGTTCCTGCTGACCGCGATCAGCATGCTGGCGCTGATGCACGCCTACGTCACCAACGATTTCAGCGTGCTGAACGTCGCCGAGAACAGCCACACCGACAAGCCGCTACTGTACCAGATCACCGGCGTATGGGGTAACCACGAGGGCTCCATGCTCCTGTGGGTGTTCATGCTGTCGCTGTGCGCCGCGGCGGTCGCGACCTTCAGCAACAACCTGCCCCGCGAGCTGCGCGCCCGCGTGCTGGCGGTCCAGGGCATGATCGGCGTCGGCTTCTTCCTGTTCATCCTGCTCACCTCCAACCCGTTCCTGCGCGTGTTCCCCGCGCCGGCCAACGGCCAGGGGCTGAACCCGGTGCTGCAGGACCCCGGCCTCGCCTTCCACCCGCCCTTCCTCTACCTCGGCTATGTCGGCTTCTCGGTCGCCTTCGCCTTCGCCGTCGCCGCGCTGATCGAGGGCCGCGTCGATGCCGCCTGGGCGCGCTGGGTGCGCCCCTGGACCCTGGCGTCATGGTGCGCGCTGACCATCGGCATCGCCATGGGCTCCTGGTGGTCGTACTACACCCTCGGCTGGGGCGGCTGGTGGTTCTGGGACCCGGTCGAGAACGCCTCGCTGATGCCCTGGCTGGTCGGCACCGCGCTGATCCACTCCTCCATCGTGGTGGAGAAGCGCGACACGCTGAAGTCCTGGACCATCCTGCTGGCGATCATCACCTTCTCGCTGTCGCTGGTCGGCACCTTCCTGGTGCGCTCCGGCGTGCTGAGTTCGGTGCATTCCTTTGCCACCGATCCGCGCCGCGGCATGTTCATCCTGATGCTGCTGGTGGTGGCGATCGGCGGCTCGCTGACGCTGTATGCGATCCGCGCCCCAGCGCTGAAGGGCGGCGGCCTGTTCGCGCCGATCTCGCGCGAAGGCGCGCTGGTGCTGAACAACCTGTTGCTGTCCTGCGGCTGCGCCACGGTGTTCATCGGCACACTGTATCCGCTGTTCCTGGATGCGGTTGGCGGGCCGAAGCTGTCGGTCGGCTTTCCCTTCTTCAACCGCACCTTTGCCCCGCTGATGGTGCCGTTGCTGCTCGCGGTCGGCGTGGGTCCGCTGATGGCCTGGAAGCGCGGCGACCTGCTGGGCGCGCTGCAGCGCATCTGGGTGGCCTACGTGATGGCGGGCATCGCCCTGCTGATCGCCTTCTACGTCACCCATGGCGGGCCGGTGCTGGCGGTGCTGGGCCTCGGCCTGGCGGCGTGGCTCGCCACCGCGGTGGTGACCGAATGGGCCGAACGGATCAAGCTGTTCCGGGCGCCGCTGCATGACAGCTGGAGGCGGGCGATCCACCTGCCGCGCGCCACCTACGGCATGAGCATCGCGCATTTCGGCCTGGCCGTATCGGTCGCCGGGTTCGCCGCCTCGGCTTTCGCGGTGGACTCGATCCAGGCGCTGCAGGTCGGCCAGTCGCTGAACGTGGCCGGCTACAGCAT
>Ga0187809_10000937_pt1 | contig 14348 bp, 17 predicted proteins | sample NC_wetland_sal_i_8_FD_132415 | JGI IMG/M metagenome (GOLD analysis project Ga0187809, IMG submission 132415) | Wetland sediment microbial communities from Neuse River Estuary, North Carolina, USA - ASW_4 | ecosystem: Environmental > Aquatic > Freshwater > Wetlands > Sediment | place: USA: North... | reverse complement strand
GTCGTTGAGCCGTCACCGACCGCGCGAAGCCGGTACGACGCCAGAACGTGTCCGTTGCGCGCCAGTTGGCCGGGTGAACTCAGTCCGACAGGCTGCTAGGGTGCGCCAACTTCAACGGGGAGGCTCCTCATGCCCAACACCATCGCGCACCGAAAGCTCGGTTCCGGCGGACTGTCGATATCGACAATCGGCCTGGGCGGCATGTCGCTGTCCGGCGTGTACGGCCCGGCCGACGACGCCCAGTCGGAAGACCTGATCCGCTACGCCATCGACCAGGGCGTGGACCACCTCGACTCGTCCGACATGTATGGCTGGGGCCACAACGAGGAACTGATCGGGCGAGCGATCAAGGGGCGGCGGGACCGCGTGGTGCTGGCCACCAAGTTCGGCCAGACGCAGAACCCCGGCGGGCCGAACGGCGTCAATGGCCGGCCGGATTACGTCATCCAGGCCTGCGAAGCCTCCCTGAAGCGGCTCGGCGAGACGGTGATCGACCTGTATTACCAGCACCGCGTCGATCCCGACGTGCCGATCGAGGACACCGTCGGCGCCATGGCCAAGCTGGTGCAGCAAGGCAAGGTGCGTTACCTGGGCCTGTCCGAGGCTCGCCCGGAAACCATCCGGCGCGCGCACGCGGTGCACCCGATCGCCGCGGTACAGACGGAGTATTCGCTGCTGTACCGCGCCGAAGCCGAGGAAACCCGCGAAACCACCACCAGCCTCGGCATCGGCTTCGTCGCCTACGCCCCGCTCGGCCGCGGCTTCCTGACCGGCGCGATCAGGACGCTGGACGACGTGGACGGCCGGCGCGCCGCCCATCCGCGCTTCCAGGCGGAGAACTTCGCGCATAACCGCGAACTGGTGGCGCGGGTGGAAGAGATCGCTGCGGAGAAGGGGTGCAAGCCGTCGCAACTGGCGCTTGCCTGGCTGCTGGCGCAGGGCGACGACGTCACGGCGATCGTCGGGACGAGGCGCAAGGAACGGCTGATGGAGAATCTGGGCGCGCTGAACGTGCAGCTGAGCGCGGCGGACGTGGAGCGGATCTCCTCGGTCGTACCGCGCGGCGCCGCGGCCGGTACGCGCTATCCGGCCGGCGGCATGCGGGCGGTGTATCTGTAGTCCGGGGCGCGCCCGGGCGGGGTTACTCCCGCATCGCCCGGGCGCGTTTGGCCGCCGGACGGTCCCAGCAGCGGTGCAGCCAGGCCGTCACCTGCGGCCAGCGCTTCAGGTCCATGGTGAGCCCGCGATACAGCGCTGCCGCCACGTTCAGGTCGGCGACGCTGAACTCCGGGCCGGCCAGCCATTGCGCCTTGCCCAGCGCGGTTTCCAGCACGTCCATCGCCGGCTCGATCTCCGCCCACGCGGCCTTCGCGATCTCCGGCTTGCGTTCGGCTTCCGGCAGCACCAGGGCGTGGTTGGCGTAATTGACGATCTGCCGGTCCAGCCGGTCCACCTCCCAGAAGCTCCACTGCCATGCCAGCGCTTCGTTGCGCGGGTCCGTCGGGTAGAGCTTGCCGAGCTTCTTCGCGAGGTACAGGTTGATCGCCATGGATTCCGACAGCACGAAACCGTCGTCCTCGATGGTGGGCACGCGGCCGTTCGGGTTCAGCGCGCGATACTCCGGCGTCCTGGTTTCGGGCGAGCGCGGCAGGATATCGTTGTGCTCGTATTGCAGGCCGAGTTCGGTCGCCATCCACAATGTTCGGATGGCGCGCGAGCGGGCAGAGCCGTGGATGCGCAGCATGGTTTCCTCCCGGTTGGCTCCGGCAGTATCGCAGCATTGCCGCCGGATTCCAGCGGGGGAAAGACATGCCGCCGGACGACATTGTGGGAAGGCTTTGCTGACCGCGGTGCGTCTGGCGGGTTGGCGGCGGCCTGGAGTATTCCGCAGCCTTCAGGGGGAGTTCCATGGCGTCTGCCAGGTTCGACCCTCGCGACTTCTCCGTGACGGCCTGAACACAAAGGGGAGTCTTGCATGAGCGACATGTCTGTCCGCTTCTCCGACGGGACCGCTTACGAGCAGGGCATGGGACGCTGGAGCCGGCCGGTGGGCGAGGTGTTCCTCGACTGGCTGGCGCCGCCGGCCGGCTGGCGCTGGCTGGACGTCGGCTGCGGCAGCGGCGCCTTCACCGAATTGCTGGTGCAGCGTTGCGCCCCCGCGGAGACGTTCGGCATCGATCCGTCCCAGGCGCAGCTGGCATTCGCCCGCAACCGGCCCGGGGCGCGCGGCGCGGTGTTCCAGCCGGGGGACGCGATGGCGCTGCCCTTTGCGGACAACCGGTTCGATGCCGCCGTCATGGCGCTGGTGATCTTCTTCGTGCCCGATCCGGCCAAGGCACTGGCGGAAATGGTCCGGGTGGTGCGTCCGGCCGGGCTCGTCGCGGCCTATGCATGGGACCGGCTGACGGGCGGCTCCCCCTTCGCCCCGGTGCAGGCCGAACTGCGCGCCATGGGCGTGCCGATGGTGCTGCCGCCCAGTCTCAACGTCTCCCGCACCGACGCGCTGCGGGAGTTGTGGGCGGACGCCGGACTGACGCAGCTGGAGACGCGGGAAATCGCCGTGCAGCGGGAGTTCCCCGATTTCGATGCATTCTGGGAGGCCAGCACGAAGACGGGCACCGTGCGGCAGACTCTGGCCGGGATGCCGCGAGAGGACATCGAACGCCTGAAGCAGCGCGTGCGCGCTCGCATGACGCCCGGAGCGCAGGGCGCGATCACGCATCAGGCGCGCGCGAATGCGATCCGTGGCCGCGTGCCGGGTTGAAACGGGCCCGCGAGCAAGGGGAGGCCAGCCGCATGCCGGACTCCGGCTCCAGGACGATCACCGATCCGAAGTCACTGCCCTTCACCGACCGGCATGTGGGCGCCCATTACGCCGCCGTGCACCGGACCGACGCGCTGCAGATCGGCATCTACGCGCTGGACCCGGGTGGCTGCATTCCGCCCCACCGCCACAGCGTGAGCTGGGATATCGCGCTGGTGCTGGAAGGCGAGATCGAGGCGTGCATCGGCGAAGGGCCGGCAGCGCGCGTGGTGCGCTGCGGCGTCCATGCCATGAACCTGGTGCCGCCCGGCATCGTGCACACGCTGCGCAACCCGTCGGCGGATGCGCAGGCCCGCTTCCTGCTGGTGCAAAGCCCGTCGCGAGACTTCGACTTCCTGCGCGTGGCGTAGTCAGCGATACAGCGCCCGCGCGTTGTCGAAGAAGAACCCGCGGCGCTGCTGCTCCGGCAGCGACATGGGCAGCACCTGGGCGGGATCGTCGTAGTCCCAGTGCGGATAGTCGGTGGCGAAGATCAGCCGGTCCCAGCCGATCCAGTCGATCGCGTCCAGCACCTGCTCGCGCGGCTGCGGCTCCTCCATCGGCTGCGTGGTCAGCCACACGCGTTCGCGGATGTACTCGGACGGCGCGCGCTTCAGATGCGGCGTTTCCATGCGCAGCCGGCGCCAGATCTTGTCCAGCCGCCAAGCCAGCGGCGGCAGCCAGGCGAAACCGCTCTCGATCAGCACCAGCTTGAATTTGGGCAGGCGCTCGAATACGCCCTCGATCACCAGGCTGGTCAGGAAGGCCTGCGCCGACTGCGCATGTCCGACCATGTCCTCGATGTAGTAGGACGGCCAGCCGCCGCCGCTGACCGGATAGCCGCCGAAGCCGAACGCGTGCACGCCGATCGGCAGGTTGGCCGCGTTGGCCGCTTCGTACAGCGGCCAGTAGCGCTTCTGCCCCGGGGGCTCCGCGGTGCGCGTCACCATGAGCACCTGCACGAAGCGCGGATCGCCGGCCCAGCGCTCCACTTCCTTCGCCGCCGCTTCCGGATCCTCGAAGGGCACCACGATGGAGCCCTTCAACCGCGGCTCGGGGGCCAGCCAGTGCTCCACCAGCCAGTCGTTCATCGCGCTGCACACCGCCGCACCATATTCGCGGTGCTGGAACGATGAACCGTTGTCGCCGGTGGCGTTCAGGATGCCCAAAGTGATGTTGTTGGCATCCAGCAACTGCCGCTGCATGAATTCCAGGTTGCTGCCCGGCTTGCCGCCCGGCGGCCAGGCATCGCGCCGCGCCGCGTTCGGCTGGCCCTTCGGATAGGCCGGACCGGCCTGGTACGCCTGACGCGGCCGGTTGCCGAAGGTGAGCGCGTGGTCCTGCCAGCGCTTTTCCAGCCAGGGGAAGATGTCCTGGATGCTGTTGCGCTGCGGATGGATATCGCCGTCGGCGATCGCCAGCTTCGAGGTATTGGCTGCGGCGGGAGTCGGACGGGAAGTGACCTGCACGTTCATTGGACCGTCTCCGTCAGGCGGGCATTTCGCCCGGAGTGTAAGGCGTCTACCTGCAAGCAGTCGATACGCATATCGGCCTCAGGCCGCATCGGGGCGGCGGACCGTCATGTCGCCCCGGCCGGCCAACAAGCCCTTCACCGAGATATCTTCATCGAGTTCTTCCCAGTGCAGGCCCTGTCCCGTGACACTGACCCGGCATTGCCTGCGCTGCTCTGGAGAGGCGTGCAGCAGCCGGGGAAACCACGCGAGCGGCACGCCGATCGTGCGCCCGTCGGTCAACTCGACCCACATGGTCACGTCATCAAACCGAACCGAGGTCGCCGAAGTGCTCATGCCATGCTCTCACGATCTCATCCCGACGCAGTTCCATGAGCCTGACCAACTCGCTCTGCTCTCGACGAGTGAACCCGAAGCTCTCTGCCACCTGAACTTCCGGGTCCAGCCAAAGTTTTGCTTCCGCGTCGCTCCGACCAGCGTGGATGTGGATCGGTTCGCGTGGACTGCCCTCATTGGAGAAGAAATAGAAGCGGATTCCCTGGTGACGGAAGACCACCGGCATTCCTGCACTCTCCTGGCGAGATCGTTCACGCCACCGTCTCCGTCAGGCGGGCATAGGTTGCCCGCGGATTGTCGATCATGATCTTGCGGACGAGATCGGGCGAGAGTCCCTCCGGCAGCGCCGCCTCGCCGTCGAACTGCCAATGCGGATAGTCGGTGGAGAACAGCAGCAGCTCATCCGACCCCATGTGGTCCAGCAGCTTGTCGAATGCCTCCGCATCGGGCGGCGCATCACAGGGTTGTGTGGTCAGCCGCACATTGGAACGCACGATGTCGATCGGCGCACGATCCACCCAGGGGATTTCCATCCGCAATCCGCGCCAGAATTTGGTGAGCCGCCAGAGATGCGCCGGCAGCCAGGTGAAGCCGGATTCGATCAGCACCACCTTCAGGTCCGGAAACTTGGTGAATACGCCTTCGCAGATCAGGCTGGTCAGGCATTGCTGGAAGCCGGCGGCCTGCGCGGCGTAATCCTCGGTGTAGTAAGTGGGCCAGCCGAGTGGCGTGACCGGATGGCGATAGGCGCTGCCGGCGTGGATGCCGATCGGCAGGTTGTGGCGTTGCGCAGCGGCGTAGATCGGCCAGTAGTGCCGCTTGCCCAGCGGCATGTCGCCCATCACCAGCAGCAGCACCTGCACGAAGCGCGGATCGCCGGCGAGGCGCTCGATCTCATCGACCGCGTATTCCGGATTCTGCGATGCCACCACGATGGAGGCGCGCAGCCGCGGCTCGCGGTCCAGCCACTCCGCCGCCATCCAGTCGTTCACCGCGCGGGCGAAGCCGGCGCCCATGTCCTCGCTGAACAAAAGCTGCGCGCCATACAGGCAGTTGCAGATGCCGATCGCGGTCTCGAACGGATCCAGCACGCGCTCGCGCAGCAGAGCCAGGTCGGAACCGGGCTTCTTGCCGCTCACCCGCCAGTCCGGCCGAACGGTCAGCGGGGAATTGGCCGGGTAGGCGATTGACTCCAGCTCATGCACGCCGCGCTGCACGACGATATCGCGCCAGTGGTCGGACAGATACGGGTGCAGCGCCTTCAGGTTCGGCACCGCCGGATGCAGATCGCAGTCGATCCCGCCGGGCGCCAGGACGCTCATCTCGGTTCACCCTCTCGTGGCTTTGACGGAACGCTACCATGGCGGGCGGCGGACAGGCTACTGCCGGCCCCGGCCGACAGATTTGCCGCGCAACCCCGCCGCGGCTAGCCTCCCCCGCGACAGACGGGTAACGCCCGAAGCTTGGGAGGTGACCATGGACATGCCGCTGAACGCCCCAGCCGCCGAGGTCGAATGGCCGGAGGCCGGCGTATCGCGCGTCCCCTTCCGGCTGTTCTCCGATCCGGCGGTGTACGCGGCGGAGCAGAAGCGCTTCTTCCGCGGCCCGATCTGGAATTTCCTCTGCCTGGACATCGAAATCCCCAATCCCGGCGACTGGCGGCTCGCCGTGGTCGGCGAAATCCCGGTGGTCGTCACCCGTGACGAGCATGGCGATATCCACGCGCTGGTGAACCGCTGTGCGCACAAAGGCGCGCTGGTCTGCCTGCAGCAGCGCGGCAACGCCAAGGCGCTGACCTGCGTCTACCACTCCTGGAGCTACGACCTGTCCGGCCAGCTGCAGAGCGTGGCGTTCCGGCACGGATTGCGCGGCAAGGGCGGCATGCCGGACGATTTCGACACCGCGCGCCACCGCATGGAAAAGCTGCGGATAGAAACCTTCTGCGGCCTGGTGTTCGGCACCTTCTCCGAGGCGACGCCGCCGGTGGAGGAGTACCTCGGCGAGACCATGGCGCGCATGATCCGCCGCAACCTCGGCCGCCCCTACAAGCTGCTTGGCATGCACAGCCAGATGATCCACAACAACTGGAAGCTGTACGCGGAGAACGTGCGCGATTCCTACCACGCCACCCTGCTGCACACCTTCTACACCACGTTCAAGGTGAACCGGCTGGACATGGATGGCGGCATGCTGCTGTCCGACAGCGGCTGGCACAGCATCAGCTACGCCAAGCGCGCCACGCTGCAGGCGGCAGAGGAATACAAGACGATCCACTCGGCGCAGTACGGCTCCGCGCTGGAAGGTTCGCACCTGCTGGACTCCTTCACCGAATTCGACGACGGCGTCACGCATTGCATCCAGACGGTGTTTCCGACGCTGGCGGTGCAGTACACGCTGAACTCGCTGGCGGTGCGCTTCTTCACGCCGCGCGGATTGGACAAGACCGAGCTGTTCTGGATGTACCTCGGCTACGCCGACGACGATGAGGAAAAGACCCGCATGCGCGCGCGCCAGGCGAACCTGACCGGGTCGGCCGGGCTGGTGTCGCTGGAAGACGGCTGCATCAACGAGTTCGTGCAGCGCGGCACACGCGGCAGCGAGGATCATGCCGCGGTGCTGGAAATGGGCGGGCGCGACGTCGCCTCGTCCGACGGTTCGCGCGCCACGGAAACGGCGATCCGCGGCTTCTGGCAGGGTTATCGTACGGTCATGGGGCTGTGAGCACGATGATCGACCCGGCGCTGCGTGAGCAGGTTGCCGATCTGCTGTGGGACTATGCCGACGCGGTCGATGACGACCGGCTGGAAGAATGGCCCGGCTTTTTCACCGAGTCCGCGCTGTACCAGATCATCCCGCGTGCCGCCTACGATGCCGGCCAGCCGATCGGCGTCATGCTGTGCGAAGGCCGCGGCATGATGCAGGACCGCGTCAACGCCCTGCGCACCGCGAACATCTACGAGCCGCATGCGTACCGTCACATGCTCGGGCGCCCGCGCATCGCGGCGGCCGATGCGGGCTGGGACGTGCGTACCGGCTTCTGCGTGCTGCGCATCGGCCAGGATGGCGACACCGTGGTGTTCGCCACCGGGCGTTATGTGGATCGCGTCGTGCGCGACGGTGCAGCGCTGCGGTTCGCGTCACGCCGGGTGGTGCTGGATTCGCACCGCATCGACATTTTGCTGGTGCTGCCTCTGTAATCGGCGTGAGGTTCCCCTCTCCACCCGCTGGGGCGGAGAGGGTTTTTGTACGGGCTACCGCGTCAGGTCCTGTTCGAATCGTACCGACACCGCGGCGCTGGCAATCACCGCGACGTCGCCGCTGGTTTCATCCGGAACGTCCAGCCCGCCCCTCACCACCTGCACCGTGGCCTTGCCATGCGGCAGCGACGCCTGCACCGCGGTCGCATCCACCTTGTCCGGCTGCTGCACGCCAATGGTGACCTCCACCAGCATGGTCTTCGAATCCAGGCCCAGCGATCGGATCAGACTGAGAGAGCTGTGGTGCAGCGCGTCCTGCACCGCGCGCAGTGCCGCCTTGGTGTAGTTGCCGCCGTGCAGGTCATTGCCGGTGCCGAGTTCCAATATGACTCGCTTGCTTGGCATCTGCGCTCTCCTATGGAACGTCGAGCCGCACCACGGCGGCGGCTTGCGCCAGCACCGTCGCGCCGGTGCCGGCATCATTGGGGATTTCCAGCCCGCCCTGCACCACGGTCACCGTGCCGGTGCCATGCGGCAGCACGTCGAGGATCGCCTGCCTGTCCACCTGTTCGGGCTTCGGCACGCCGATGGTGACCTCGACGCGCATGCTGTCCACGTCCTGGCCGAGGGCGTTGGCGACGCTGAGAGAGTTGTGCCACAGGGCGTCGCGCAGGGCGCGCACCGCGGCCTTTGTGTAGTCCACGCCGCGGATGTCGGTGCCCATGCCGATCTGCAGCACCATGCGTTTCCATGCCATTGTCAGCTTGTCTCCCTGGCAAGTTCGATGAGGGCGCGGAGGTATTCCTCGCCGGATTCCACCCATAGTTCCTCGCCGATGCGGCTGCGGAACTCGTAGGCACGCAGTTCGAAGTCGGCCATGCCGTCGAATTCGTCCAGCCAGTTGCAGATGGCGAGCAGCTCCGCGTACAGCCGGCTGTCGCGCAGGGCGCGCACTTCGGACGCGAGCTGCTGCAGGTGGCGCGCGACGTCGGCGCTGTGCTGGTCGGACGGGTCGGCGTCCAGCTTGCGCAGGCGCGCCTCGGCGGCATTCTCCAGTTCGACGGCTTCGCGGGGATCGTCTTCGGACATTCGGCTGGCACTCATGACCGGGCTTTCCCGGCAGTTCCGGAGCGGTTTCCGCATGCTAGTACAGCCCGACGGAAATAGTAACCCGGCTGACCAGCCACGTCGTGGCGGGCGCACCGTGCTCAGGGGATCAGGCGATCATTCGAGCCAAGGCACCGCGTGTCCTGCCGTCCTGGTTGGCGAGGGCAAAACTGGACGCGGGGAGAACGCGCCGTCCCCGCGCCGCCCGGCCGGCTATGCCGCGACGCATGTCTGTGCCAGAACGGAACCTCCGCCGCCGCCGAACCCCCATGTCACGATCCGTCGCAGCCCCCCGCCCGTCGCCGATACCAGAAGGCCTTCCGGCCTGAGCGCCCCCCTTGCCCCCGCGCGCAGCGGCCGGCACCACGCCTGGCTGCTGCTGGCCGGTGCCTTCCTCACCTTCGCCATCGCCGCCGGCTGCATCCAGGCCTACCCCGTCTTCCTGGTCGCCTTCATCGACGCCTTCGGCTGGAGCCGAGCGCAAAGCTCGATCGCCTTCGCGGTCTCGCAGGCCGTCTCCGGCATTAGCGCCCCGCTGGTCGGCGCCATGGTGGACCGGCTCGGGCCGCTGCGCATGGTCCTCCTCGGCGCCGCGTTGCTGGTCGCCGGGCTGGTCGGCAGCGCCTATGCCACCGCGCTGTGGCACGTCATCGTGCTGTACGGGGTGGTGATGACCCTGGGCGCCAATTGCCTCGGCCTCGTGGTGTTCGTCCCGACTTTGTCGCGCCTGTTCAGCCGCAAGCGCGGCATGGCGGTCTCCGTGGTGCAGTCGGCCAACGGCTTCGCACGCGCCTATACCGCGCCGCTGTCGCAGGTGCTGATCAACGGCGTCGGCTGGCGCGAAACCTACCTGGCGCAGGGCGCCGCCGTCGCCCTGCTGGTGCTGCCGCTGTCGCTGCTGTTCCGCCGCACCACCCCCGAGCGGCGCACCAGCAGCAGCCTGGGGATCGCGGCCGAGGCATGGACCGTGCGCGAGGCGATGCGCACGCCGCATTTCTGGCTGCTGTTCCTGGTCTATGTGTTCACCGGCCTCGGCAGCTTCCTGGTGGCGCTGCACCAGCTCGCCTTCGCGGTGACAATCGGCTTCGACAAACTCTATGCCGCCGAGGTGCTTGGCTTCGGCGCTTTGCTGTCGCTGCCGGGCGTGATCCTGACCGGCACCATTTCCGACTATGTTGGCCGCGAGCTGTCTGCCGTGGTCACCTACGCGATGTCGATCCTCGGCGTGGTGTTCGCGCTGCTGATCCATACGCCGGACCAGTCGCTGCTGCTCTGGCTGCATGCCTGCTGCTTCGGCGCCACCTGGGGCGCCCGCGGGCCGGCGATCACCGCCAAGACCGCCGACCTGTTCCCCGGCCCGAACCTCGGGGCGATCCTCGGCGTGATCACGATCGGCACCGGCCTGGGTGCAGCCCTGGGCTCCTGGATGGCGGGATGGCTGTTCGACCTCACCGGCAGCTACGACGTGCCCTTCATCCTGTCGATCCTGTTCTACCTGTGCGGCGCCGTCGCCTTCTGGGCGCTGCGCCGGCCCCCCGCCGCCCATCTGCGCCCTGCCATCGCGGAGTGAAACCGGCGTGACACCGCGCTTCCGGCAGGGGCTGTTTCCCGCCTGCCGATGGCCGTTGCGGCAACCCGGTTGCAAAACCCGCAATGCTAGTCAGGCCCCAAAGGAGGGTTTGGGCCATGACAAGGATCACCGTATGGCAGGCCTGGGTCGCTTTCCTGACCATCGACGCGCTGCTGCTTCTGGGCACGGGCTCCGCCATGGCGGCCTCGGTCAGCCCGCCGGCCATCCCGATGCACCTGCCTGCGGTGCTGTTGGGCGGTCTCGGCCTGCTGGTCACCACGCTGACCGGACGCCGCGCCCGCTGACCCGGCGGAAGCAAGCTGCGCCTGGCGGACGGTGATGCCGAACCGCTGGCGCAGGCGCCCGCCGGTGTGACAAGCTGCTGGCGTTTCGCGCCGCAGCCGGGAGAACAGGCGTGCAGTCGAAGATCACCGGAACCACGCTGCCGGTCTTGCAGATCGGCCTGGAGCCCGGCGACGCGGTGGTGTCCGCGCCGGGCGAACTGTCCTGGATGACGCCCAACGTGCAGATGCGCACCACCACGCAGACCGCCGGAGCGCGCGGATTGTGGGGCGCCATCACCCGCGCGGTTTCCGGCGGCGGCCTGTTCATGACCGAATTCACCGCCGCGAACGGGGTCGGCGCCGTGGCCTTCGCCGCGAAGGTGCCAGGCGTGATCGAGCAGGTGGAGGTGCAGCCAGGCCGCGGCTACCTGATCCACCGCCACGGCTTTCTCTGCGCCACTCTGGGCGTCGAACTGACCACCGGCCTGCAGCGCTCGCTCGGGGCCGGCGTGTTCGGCGGCGAGGGCTTCGTGCTCCAGCGGCTGTCCGGCAGCTGCACCGCCTGGGTGGAACTCGGCGGCGAGATCGTCACCCATGCGTTGGAACCCGGCGAGACGCTGCTGGTGCACCCCGGTCATGTCGGCATGTTCGAGGAGAGCGTGGCGTTCGACATCACCACGATCCGCGGCATCAGCAACGCGCTGTTCGGCGGCGACGGCATCTTCCTGGTGCAGCTGACCGGCCCGGGCCGGGTCTGGCTGCAGACGCTCACCATGCCGAACCTGGCGCATGCGCTGGCGCCCTATTTGCGTGGCGAGAACAGCGCGCCGCCGGCGCAGGTGGTGGAAGCCGGCGTTGCCGGCGCGGTGCTGCGCGATATCTTCGGCGGCCAGCGCTAAGCGGCTTGGCAGGATCAGGGCGTCCCCGCGGTTGCCCGGACCTGATCGCTCTCCCACGGGCGGCTGCGACGTAGTATTGGGAGAAGCATGTCCCCGCTCCTGTCCCTGGTCTCCGAGGGCCCCGACCCAACGCCCGCCGAACTGATCGCCGCCCGGCCACAGCTGCGCATGCACGCCATGGACGGCCTGTTGTTCGATGACGTGCCGCTGCACCGCATTGCCGACGCGGTGGGCACGCCGTGCTGGGTGTATTCGGCCGCCACCATGCGCGACCGCGCCGGCACGCTGGCCGATGCCCTGCGTGGCGCCGGGTTGGATGCGCAGCTGCACTACGCCGTGAAGGCGAACGACCGGCTCGCGGTGCTGCACCTGTTCGCGCAGCAGGGCGTCGGCGCCGACGTGGTCAGCGAGGGCGAACTCCGCCGCGCCCGCGCCGCCGGCATTCCGGCGCACCACATCGTCTTCTCCGGTGTCGGCAAATCGGAGCGCGAACTGCGCCTCGCGCTGGAGGAGGACATCGGCCAGATCAACGTGGAAAGCGCCGAGGAGCTGGACATCCTGTCCGCCCTCGCTGTCTCGCTCGGGCGCACCGCGCGCGTCGCGCTGCGGGTGAACCCGGACGTGGATGCCGGGACGCACGCCAAGATCAGCACCGGCCGGGCGCAGGACAAGTTCGGCATTCCGTATGACGACGCAGCCGCGTTGTACGCCCGCGCCGCCGGCTTGCCGGGAATCCAGCCAGTCGGACTGGCCACGCATATCGGCAGCCAGGTGCTGGCGTTGGCGCCCTTTCGCGCCGCCTTCGCCCGCATCGCCGACCTGGTCCGCACGCTGCGACAGGCGGGCCATGCGGTCGACACGGTGGACTGTGGCGGCGGGCTGGGCATCCCCTACCGCAACGAGCCCGCTCCGTCTCCCGCCGGCCTGGCCGCCGCCATCCGCGCCGCGTTCCACAACCTGAATGTGCGCGTGATGCTGGAGCCGGGGCGCTGGCTGGTGGGGCCCGCCGGCGTGCTGCTCTCTTCCGTGGTGCTGGTGAAGCAGGCCGGTGACGGCCGCTTCGTGGTGCTGGATGCGGCGATGAACGATCTGGTCCGTCCGGCGATGTACGATGCCTGGCATGGCATCGTACCACTTTCCGCGGTGGACGCCCTGGGTGCCCTGTCGCCGGCTGACATCGTCGGACCGGTCTGCGAGTCCGGCGACACCTTTGCCCGCGACCGGCTGTTGCCGCCGCTGGCGCGCGAGGCGCGCGTGGCGATCCTGGACGCCGGCGCCTACGGCTCGGTGATGAGTTCCGCGTACAATGCGCGCCCCCCTGCGGCGGAGGTGATGGTCGATGGCGGCCAATGGTCGGTGATCCGCCCGCGGCAGACCCATGCCGACTTGTGGCGCGACGAGTGCATCCCAAATTCCCCGCGATGATCCGGCACCCGGCATGACCCAGGATACGGGCGAGCTTGCCGCCCTGCTGCGCCGGCTGGCGGGCCGCCGAACGCTTGCCCGCCTTGCCATCCTGTTCGAACGCGTCTGGCCAGCGCTGTGGCCGCCGCTCGGGGTGGCCGGCTTGTTCGTCTGCGCCGCCTTGCTGGACCTCCCGCGCCTGTTGTCGCCGAACGTGCACCTCGCTTTGCTGGCGGTCGTCGCGATAGTGATCGCCGGCCTGCTGCTGCGCGGGCTGATCGGCCTCGCCCCACCGGACGAGGCGGCGGCGGACCGGCGGCTGGAGCTGGCGTCCGGGCTGACCCACCGCCCGCTTTCGGTGCTGACCGACCGTCCTGCGCATCAGGACGCGGCCGGGCTGATGCTGTGGCAGGCGCATGTCAGGCACGCGATGCGCCAGGTGCGGCGGCTGCGCGTCGGCCTGCCGCATCCGGGCCTCGCTCGGCGCGACCGGCGCGCCCTGCGCTGCGCCCTGGTGGTCGCGCTGGTGGCGGCCTTCGCCATCGCCGGAGAGGATGCGCCGGCTCGATTGGCCTATGCCGTGGAGCCCAATCTGCCGCGTCCCGCCGGTCCACCGGCGACCGAGCTGCAAGCCTGGATCACCCCGCCGAACTATACCAATGTCGCGCCGCTGTTCCTGAACGCGAAGGGCGGCCCGGTATCCGTGCCGGCCGGTTCGCACCTGACCGTCAGCGTCACCGGCGGTTCCGGCACGCCGCTGCTGCTGCTCGGGGGGCACGGCATCGCGTTTCGCATGCTGGCGAAGGACAGCTTCCAGGCCGACCAGGACCTGGTGCAGGGCGGCCACCTGGCGGTGCGCCGCGGCGGTGGCGAACTGGCCGGCTGGGATCTGACGGTGGTGGCTGACCGTGCGCCGTCCGTGGCCTGGGCGGAGCCGCCCGGCCAAGCCCGTGGCAGCCAGCAGACCCGGCTGCCGTGGACGGCGAGCGACGATTACGGCGTGACCGCGCTGCAGGCGGAACTCCGGCTGAAGGCGCGGCCGAACGCGGCGCCTCTGGTGGTGGGCGTTCCGCTGCCAGGCGGATCGCCGAAAGCGGCGCACGGCGTGCAGCAGCAGGACCTGACGGCGCATCCCTGGGCGGGCCTGCCGGTGATCGCCCGGCTGGTGGCGAAGGACGCCTCCGGGCAGAGCGGCCAGAGCAAGGACGCCGAATTCGTGCTGCCGGAGCGGTCCTTCTTCAATCCCGTGGCCAAGGCGCTGATCGCCATCCGCAAG
>Ga0187809_10000936_pt1 | contig 14350 bp, 13 predicted proteins | sample NC_wetland_sal_i_8_FD_132415 | JGI IMG/M metagenome (GOLD analysis project Ga0187809, IMG submission 132415) | Wetland sediment microbial communities from Neuse River Estuary, North Carolina, USA - ASW_4 | ecosystem: Environmental > Aquatic > Freshwater > Wetlands > Sediment | place: USA: North... | reverse complement strand
CGAAAAGCACGGCGGCCTCGCGGCAGGCCCGATGCTCGCGCCCCACCGCCGAATGCCAGTTCGGCCGCCCGAACGTATAAATGTCTTTCTGTTCTTCGCCGGCGGCAAGATCGGCGAACCAGTTCGGCCGCTCCCAGCCGAGTTTCTCGCCGAATACCGCGCCATCGGCCAGAAGCGTCTCGTAAAGTGGCGATCTGCGGCAGGGACGGGCGGAATGGTGCTCCTCCGACGGCCATGCCATGGTGTAATGCTTGCCATAGGCCTCATAGGTCCGCTTGCGGATCCAGTCATCGTCGAAATGCGGCCGCCCGAAGCGGCGGATATCGGCCGGCCATAGATCGAAGGGCGGCTCTCCATCGCGGACCCATTCGGCAAGCGCCATGCCGGCGCCGCCGCCTGAGGCGATGCCGAACGCGTTGAAGCCGGCGCCGACGAAGAAATTGCGCTGTTCCGGCGCTTCGCCCAGAATAAACATGCCGTCTGGCGTGAAGCTTTCCGGGCCGTTGACAAGTTGCTTGACGCCGACGGTCTGGAGCGCCGGCACGCGACCCAGCGCAAGTTCCATGATTGGCTCGAAATGGTTAAAATCGCTTTCGAGCAGCGTGTAATGGAAACCTTTCGGAATGCCGTCAAGCGCCCAGAGAACCGGGTTTGGCTCATAGCCGCCCATGACCAGCCCCCCGACCTCCTCCTTGTAATAGGTCAGCCGGTCCGGGTCTCTCAGCGTCGGCAGGTCCGGCGTCACGCCCTCGATCCGCTCCGTCACGATGTACTGGTGCTTAACCGGCACCAGCGGCACATTGACGCCGTACGATTTGGCGAATTCCCGCGTCCACAGCCCGCAGCAGGCGACGATCTTTTCGCAAGCAATCGGGCCGTGCTCCGTCTTCACGCCCTTGACTGTTCCCTCCTCGATGACGACCGAGAGAACCTTACAATCTTCGATGATCCGGGCGCCGGCCATCCGCGCGCCTTTCGCCAGCGCCTGAGTGATATCGGATGGATTGGCCTGCCCGTCCGTCGGCAGGAAGGCCGCGCCGACGAGATCGCCGATGTTCATCAGCGGCCACAGATCGAGCGCCTCGCGGGGCGACAGCAGTTGCATGTCGAGGCCGAAGCTGCGCGCGGTCGTCGCCTGGCGACGCACCTCCGTCCAGCGTTCCAGGTTGCACGCCAGCCGCAAGCCGCCATTCATCTTCCAGCCTGTCGCCTGGCCAGTCTCCGTCTCGAGCTTCCGGTAGAGGTCGATGGAATAACCGAGAAGCTGCGTCACATTGGCGTTGGAACGCAACTGCCCGACGAGACCCGCTGCGTGGAAGGTCGAGCCGGATGTCAGCTTCTTGCGTTCGAGCAGGACAACTTCGACGCCGGCTTTGGCGAGGTGATAAGCGGTCGAACAGCCGATTATGCCTCCGCCCACGATCACCACTTTTGCTGATGAGGGGATCTCCGCCATGTGGGTCCTCGCCGCTTCTCTCTGATGCCAGCATTACGCGAGCGGCGATGAAGGTAAAGGCCCGCGGGACCACGCTCGGGGCAATCTTGCGCTGGCCGCCGGAAATTTCGTACGACACCGGGGCCGGCGTAAGGCGCGGTAGCGCCGGGAGAGGTCGGCGAAGGAGGAGCTGAATGACGGCGGTCGACGAGGCCATCGCGAAAGCCCGCACGCTTTCCTGCTGGACAAATCCGAGTGAGATAGAGCCGCTTCCCGGCGGCATCACCAATATCAACCTGATCGTGAAGGATCAGGGCCGCAAGTTCGTCGTCCGCTTCGGCCATGATCTTGCAGAACACGGTGTCACGCGGTCGAACGAGGTGGCGATCAGCCGGGCCGCCGCCGAGGCGGGCGTCTCGCCGGTGGTGCATCATGTCGAACCGGGCATTCTCGTTCTAGCCTTTGTCGACGCAGCGCCCATGACCGAAGCCGATCTTCATGAGACGGACACGTTATTGAAGGTCACTGCGCTTCTCCGTGAGGCGCACGGACAAGTGACCGCCCATGTGCGCGGGCCGATCCACGCTTTTTGGGTTTTCCACGTCTTGCGCAACTACGCGGCATTCCTTTTGGAGCGCAATTCGCCGCATTGCGCAACGCTCCCCCGGCTGATGCAGGAAGCGCGATCTCTCGAACGGGCCGTTGGCAGGATCGATCTCGTTGTCGGCCACAACGACCTCTTGCCGGCCAACATTCTGCGCGGAGGCGATCGCCTCTGGCTGGTCGATTGGGAATATGGCGGCTTCAACTCGCCCTTGTTCGATCTCGGCGGCCTGGCCACCAATTGCGGCTTGCCGCCCGAGGCCGAGCGCGTGATGCTGCGGGCCTATTTCGGAGCGGAGCCGGATGCGGCGCTGCTGCAAAGCTATGGCGCGATGAAATGTGCTTCGCTTCTGCGTGAGACGCTATGGAGCATGGCTTCCGAACTCACCTCGGAAATTGTCTTCGACTACCCCGCCTACACGGCGCTTAACCTTGACAGATACAGGCGGGCTTTCGACGCCTTCGATGGCCGCGACTGAAAGGGGGAAACGCGTCAGTTTCTCAGTCCGACGAAACGCTCGATCGCCTCCCGGACCTGCCTGAGCCTGCGCGGCAAAACGAGATAAGCGCAGCCAAGCACGACCAAACCCCATCCAAGATCCCACCAGTTCATTCACATTCCTCGGATGTCAAAAAGCACGCAACGGTTGAACTGTCGAGTCTCTCCTCGTTCTGCGCAAGTTGAATGCCATTTTGCTGGCAGTACCGGAGATGCTCGCGCCCGCGCCGCAGCCTCTGCCGAGCACGGACGGCAACCTATCCGTTTGCGGTCGAGATGCTTCAATGCGCTTGGCGGACTGACTGGTTTGGCCCCAAGGAGGAATTTCAGGGATTTTCTACCGGTCACGGAACCGGATCGACACCGCCCATATGGCAGATTTCCTTCCATTCCGCTTCCGTAACGGGCTGGACGGAAAGCCGCGAATTGTTGACCAGCACCATTTGCGCAAGATTCGGATTGGCCTTCACCGCCTCCAGCGTCACTGGCTTTGGCACGGCGCGTATGGCGCGGATATCGACGCATTCCCAGCGCGGGTCATCCGTGGTGGAATCACGATGCGCCGCCGCCGAAACCTCGACGATGCCGACGACCGCCATGCCCTGGTTGGAATGGTAGAAGAATCCGAGATCGCCGACCTTCATCTGGCGCATATTGTTGCGCGCCTGATAATTGCGAACTCCGTCCCATTCCTGCCCGGCCTGGCCTTTTGCCTTCTGCTTGTCCCATGACCAGGAATCGGGCTCGGATTTGAACAGCCAGTAGTTCACGCGTGCTTCTCCGACGTTAGGCGGCAGGATTGTTAATTGCCCAGTTCCAGGCGCGGATCTCGACATTGGCGAAGAGACCGGCCTTGGCATAGGGATCGCCGGCGGCGATTTCCTCGGCTTTTGACCTGTTCTCCGCTTCGATCATGACAAGACTGCCATTGGAGTTGCCGCCATCGCCGAGAAACGGGCCGGCGAATTTGAGCGCCCCTTTCTCGTTGAGTTCGTTGAGGTAGGCCAAATGGCTTGGCCGGGTTTCCTGGCGAAGCTGGAGATGACCGGGCTTGTCTTGGCAAAGAATGGCGAAAAGCATGCTTGGTCCTTCAAGGTCAGTAGTCGCACCAAGCTGTGCGTCAGGCGTCCTCGCTTTTCAAGGGCCTTGCGAGCAATCCCGTGACCGCTTCCGCGACCGTCGTGCGCCCTTCCAGAAGCGCCGAGACGGCGGAGATGATCGGCGCTTCGATTCCACGTTCGGCGGCGATCTTCGCCGCAATTGCAGCAGTCGCGACGCCTTCGGCAAGAGGCAGTCCCTCGGTATTCTCGCCGCGCGCCAGCGCACGGCCATAAAGAAAATTGCGCGAGCGCTCCGATCCGCATGTCAGGATGAGGTCGCCAAGGCCGGAGAGGCCCATCAGCGTTTCCGGCCTTCCGCCGAGCGCCGCGCCGACGCGTCGCAACTCGACGAAGCCGCGCGTCACCATGGCGGCGAGCGCGCTTGCGCCGAGACCGGCGCCGGAGACGGCGCCCGCCGCTATCCCCATGACGTTCTTCAGCGCGCCGCCAAGCTCCACGCCGACAAGGTCGTCGCTCGAATAGCAGCGGAAATGTGGGGCCGTGAGGAAGGCGGCCAACTCCCTTGCTATGGCCGCATCATCGGCCGCGACCGTCACGGCCGTTGGCAGGCCTTGCGCCACATCGCGGGCGAAACTCGGCCCGGAAAGTGCGCCGATCGTCTGCTCCGGGAAAAATTCCGCCGCTATCGCCGAGGGCAACAGACCGCTCGACGCCTCGATGCCCTTCGCGCAGATGACGATCGGAACCCCGGGCGCGATCCGCCCCGCAACCGTGGAGAATACCGCCCGCAGGGTCTGTGCCGGCACCACGACGAGAACATGGGATGCGTCCTTCAACGCAGCATCAATATTCTCTGTCGCCTGGAGCCGCTTGCCGAGGACGATGCCCGGCAGATAGCGGGGGTTCTCTCCCCGCTGGTTGATCGCCTCGACCGTCGCCACCTCCCGCGCCCATAGGACCGCGCCGTGCCCCGCCGCGATCATCGTCAGCGCCAGCGCCGTTCCCCAGGCGCCGCCGCCGATCACCGTCACCTTCTTGTGGTCACTCATGCCTTGGCGCCTCTTTTGCCCGCGCCGATCAGAGGCGCCGCAGCGGAATCGAGCGGCCAGCGCGAGCGCGGCACGGCATCCATGCCGTTTGCGGCCTCCCCAGCCCTGAGACGTTCAACGCCCGACCAGGCGATCATCACCGCATTGTCGGTACACAATTGGAGCGGCGGCGCGACGAAGCGGAAACCGCCTTGCCGGCAAATTTCCTCCAGTTTCGCGCGGATCGCCGCGTTGGCCGCCACACCTCCGGCGACGACGAGCGAAGGGCCGGCAACCTCCGGAAAGGCGTCCCGGAATCGGAGAAGGCTTCGCCCAACCCGTTCCTCAAGCGTCTCCACGACTGCCTGCTGGAACGAGGCGCAAATATCGGCGATATCGCCAGCGGTCAGCGGCTGGATGCCGGTCGCTGCCTGCCTGACCGCCGTTTTGAGGCCGGAAAAGGAAAGGTCCGGGCGCGCTTCTCCCCTTAGGGGACGGGGAAAATCGAACCGGAGCGGATCGCCTTTTCTTGCCTCTTCCTCAACGCTCGGCCCGCCTGGATAGGGCAAGCCGAGAAGCTTGGCCGTCTTGTCGAAGGCCTCGCCCAGCGCGTCGTCGATCGTCGTCGCCCAGCGTTCATAGGCGCCGACGCCGCGCACCAGCAGAATTTGCGTGTGCCCGCCGGAAACGAGAAGCAGGAGATAGGGAAAAGCGAGGCCATCTGTCAGCCGCGCCGTCAGCGCATGGCCTTCGAGGTGGTTGATCGCGAGAAGCGGCTTGCCGGAGACGGTGGCGAGCGCCTTTGCCGTCGTTAGCCCGACGATCAACCCGCCGATCAGCCCCGGCCCGGCGGTCGCGGCGATTGCGTCGATCTCGCTGAGTTCGATCCCGGCATCGAGCAGAGCCGCCTCGATCACGCCGTCCAGAGCCTCGACATGGGCGCGGGCGGCGATTTCAGGCACCACCCCGCCAAAGGCGGCATGTTCGCCGATCTGGCTGAGAACCACCGAGGAGCGGATCTCGCCGGAACCGTCAGGCAAAAGCGTCACCACCGCCGCCGCGGTTTCGTCGCAGCTCGTCTCTATCCCAAGAACGCGCGTCAATCCGTTCGTCCGTCCAACATTGCCGGAGCGGCTCTTCCCCGGTAGGAAGGGCCTCGTCAACGGGTTATCATGGCCGGCACGACATGCAAACATCAACGATCAGGATCGGCGCCAGGGGAAGCGCGCTCGCGCTGGCGCAGGCGCGCGAGGTCCGCGACCGCCTCACGGCCGCGCACGGTCTTCCTGAGGATCGTTTCACAATCGAGGCCATGTCGACCAGCGGCGACAGGATCCAGAACAGGACGCTCGCCGATATTGGCGGCAAGGGGCTTTTCACCAAGGAAATCGAGGAGGCGCTGCTGGATGGCCGCATTGATTTGGCCGTGCATTCCTCCAAAGACATGCCAACCGTCCTTCCCGACGGTCTGGCGCTGATCGCCTTCCTGGAACGCGAGGACCCGCGCGACGCTTTTATCGGCCGCACTTCCCCGACACTTGTCGGCCTGCCACAGGGTGCAATTGTCGGCACCTCGTCGCTGCGCCGCCAAGCGCTTGTGCGGCGGACAAGGCCCGACCTCAAGGTCGTAACGTTCCGCGGCAATGTGCAGACCCGGTTGAAGAAGCTGGAGGATGGTCAGGTCGATGCGACATTGCTGGCCCATGCCGGCCTGAAAAGACTCGGCCTCCAATCCGTCATCACCGAACTCATGCCGCTCGACAGCTTCCCGCCGGCGCCGGGACAGGGCGCCATCTGCGTCGAGGCCCGCAGCAATGATGTCGCGACACGCGATCTCCTCAAACCTGTCAATCACATACCCACCATGCAGGCCTTGCTCTGCGAGCGTGCGTTCCTGGCGACGCTCGACGGCTCCTGCCGCACGCCTATCGCGGGTTATGCGCGGGTTGACGGGGATCAATTGCAATTTTCCGGCCTGATCGTCCTGCCGGACGGGAGCGAATGCCACACGATCGAGGATTCGGGACCGGCAATTGCGGCCGAGGAGATCGGCCGGCGCGCGGGCGCTGCGATCCGCGCCAAGGCCGGGCCACAATTCTTCGATCTGTGGAAATGACGCGCGTTCTTGTCACACGCCCTGAGCCGGCCGCCTCGACGACCGCGGCAAAGCTTGCCGGGAAAGGCTATTCCGTCACCGTTCTCCCTCTGACGCGCATCGTTCCGCTGCCTTTGAGTAGCGAACTTCCAGACGGGCGTTTTAATGCGGTGGTCGCAACCAGCGCCAACGCCATCCGCCACGCGCCCGCCGCGCTTCTGGCGGCCTTGCGCGATCTCCCGGCCTTCGCTGTTGGAGAAAGCACTGCGGAAACATTCCGCCGGCACGATTTCACGGACGTGCAAAGCGCCGGGGAAGACGCTGAAGCTCTCGCCGCGCTTGTTGGCGGACAGGGACATGGGCTTCAACGGCTCGCCTATCTTTGCGGACGCGCGCGCATGCCGAATTTCGAAGCGGAGATCGAGAAGAATGGCATGGAAATCGCCGCGTTCGAGACATATGACGCCGAAATCGTGCCCTATGAAGCCGATTTCCTGAGAAACAGCCTCGCCGGGGAACCCTTTGACGCCGTGCTGCTTTATTCGGCAAGGGCGGCGGACGCATGCGGATATTTGCTCGACAACGACGTGGCGCAACCCGCGCTTTTCCAAGAGGCGCGTTTCGTTTGCCTTTCCGCAAGAATTGCCGGAGCCCTACCAGGAAGATGGAGGGAAAGGGCGGTCCATTGCGCTTTACCCGAGGAAAGCGCGCTCTTTCGCCTTCTGGCAAATCCCTGATGCCACAGCGCTGCCCTTTTTCTCGGGGCGTTTTGTGTTAGAGCCTTTTCGGCCATCAAGGAAACGGGATCCGGAGCGAACTATGGTGAAAGCGCCAAGAGCGCGACATTCGAAGGGCGACAGGCAACCGGTAACGATCGATCTCGGCGCCGACGATGTCACCCGCATCGAAGGGAAGGCGGACAAGCCCGAATTCGTGTCTTCCGCATCCGAAACGGAACCAGCGGCTGCTGGTGCGGATGAGAACCGAAAACCAGCGCCAAACGAGAAGGATAATGCGGCCAATACGCCGGCGGGTGGGCAAAGCGCGGCTCAGGCTGGCGGGCGTGAGGGCGACGTGCCGCCCCCTGCTGACGAACCGCCCGTCAGGTCGAACGAGACAACGGTTCCCTCCCGCCGGAGCGGGATCGGCTCCGCGCTGGCGGCAGGCGTTGCAGGCGGCGTGATTGCTCTCCTGATTGCCGGTGGCCTGCAATGGAAGGGCGTTATTCCCGGTCTCGGTGGAAATGCCGGCAATGACCAGCGAATAACCAGCATGCAAAACGAAATCGCGGCGCTGAGAAAAGATGTCGCAGCGGTCAAGAACGCGCCGCCGGACAATGGCATCGCCGCGCTGAAGCAAGGATTGGATCAGGCGAACCAGAAGATCGACCAGCAGGCGGCGGCCCTCGACCAGCTCCGCGCCGCGCAAGCAAAGACCAGCGCAGGAGCGAGCCAGGCTGTCGCCACACAGTTGAAGGACCTGGAAAATAGGCTCTCAAAGGTCGAAAATACCGCCAAGGCGAACGCCTCAGGCGAGGCTGGGTTAACCGCTCTTGACCAAAAGGTAAGCGGCCAGGCGAAGAACGCGCAAGCCAACAGCCAGGCGCTCGCCAGCCAGTCGCAGCGGCTCGGCAAGCTTGAACAGTCTCTCGCGGCGCTGTCGCAGAAGGTCGCCTCAAATTCTGAGCAGCCGAAAGTCGCCCTGGCGATCGCGGCCTCGGCGCTGAAATCGGCGGTCGACAGAGGAACGTCCTTCGTCTCCGAACTCGACACCTACGCCTCGCTGGCGCCCCATTCGCCGGAACTGGATGCGCTGCGCAAGCTCGCGCCGGCAGGCGTTCCAACCCGCGAGGAGATCGTCGCCGGGATTGGACCGGCGGCGGACGCCATGGTTGAGGCGGGCCGCCCGGCGGAGAAGTCCACCGGCATATTGAACGATCTGGTGCAGAGCGCCCGCTCGCTGGTCAAGGTCCGGCCGGTCGGCGAGGTGGCCGGCAAGGGCGTCGGCGCCACAGTCGCCCGCATCGAGGTCGATATCAAGGCGGGCGACTTCGCCAAGGCCGTGCAGGAATACAAGGCCTTGCCGCAGAGCGTTCAGGCGGCGGGAAGCGCCTATTTCGCCAAGGTTGAGACCCGTATCCAGGCGGAAGACCTCGTTCAGAAGACGCTCGCCAATGCTTTAAGGACTGGGTGACGGGGACGATGTTTCGCATTCTTTTCTTCACTATCGTCGTTTTCGCGCTGGGGCTCGGCTTTGCCTGGTTGGCCGACCGGCCGGGCGACATGGTGGTCACCTTCAACGGCTATCAATATCAAGTGACGCTGATGGTCGCGGCAGTCGCCGTCGTTGCGGTCGTCGCGACGGCCATGATCCTCTGGTGGCTCCTGAAAAGCATCTGGATGAGCCCTTATCTGGTGTCGCGCTATTTCCGCGTCCGACGCCGTGATCGTGGCTATCAGGCGCTGTCCACCGGCATGCTCGCCGCCGGCGCCGGAGATGCGGCCGCCGCCAGACGCATGAACAAGCAGGCGACGAAGCTGATCAGCGCCGATCAGGAACCGCTTATTCACCTGCTCGAAGTGCAGACGCTCCTATTGGAGGGCGATCATGAGAAGGCGCGCGGCAAATTCGAGGCCATGCTCGACGATCCGGAATTGCGTCCGCTCGGGCTGCACGGTCTCTATCTCGAAGCGCAACGGCTCGGACATAAGGACGTTGCCCGTCACTATGCGATCGAGGCCAGCCGTGATGCGCCCCAGCTGATATGGGCCGCGAATGCGGCGCTCGAGGACAAGGCCGAGGCCGGCGAGTGGGATGAGGCGCTGAAACTTCTCGACCGGCAGAAAGCCTCTGGCCAGCTTGCGAAAGCGGAAGCGGACAGACGGCGGGCGGTGCTGCTGACCGCAAAGGCGAACGAAATACTGGACCGCGACGCGTTCGCGGCGAAAAACGCCGCGCTCGAAGCCAATCGCCTCGCGCCCGATCTCGTTCCCGCCGCCATCACCGCCGCACAGAGTCTCTTTCGCCAGAATGATCTGCGGCGCGGTTCGAAGATCCTTGAGGCCGCGTGGAAGAAGGAACCGCATCCGGAGATCGCGGATGCCTATATTGCCGCCCGACCGGGAGATTCCACGCAAGACAGGCTGATGCGGGCGCAGAAGCTGGAGAAGCTGCGGACGAACAATGCCGATTCGGCGCTCGCCGTGGCGCGCGCGGCGCTCGATGCCGGCGAATTCAATCTCGCGCGCGAGGAGGCGGAGGCTGCGATCCGGCTCAGGCCGAGTGGAGGAACCTATCTGCTGAGGGCCGATATCGAGGAGGCCGAAACCGGAGATCAGGGGCGTGTCCGGCACTGGCTCCAGCGCGCCCTGCGTGCGCCGCGGGATTCGGCCTGGGCCGCCGATGGCTATGTCTCCGATCGCTGGCTGCCGCTCTCTCCCGTTACCGGCAGGCTGGATGCCTTCGAATGGCAGCAGCCTGTGGAACGGGTGGGGCAACTGATCGAATCGGGGGAAGAGACCGCGCCTCCGGCAATCGAGAGAGCGCCCGCGCCGGCCGCGGCCGACAGCAATATGGAGCAAACGTCTGGGGAGACGGAAAAGACGAACAGTTCGCCTCAGCCCGGCCCTATCGGCAACCTGCCGGCGCCGACCGTGACATCGGCGGATATCGCGGCGGCAAACGGCGAGCACGCCCGGATAGAGGATAGAAAGCCGGTACCGGATGGTCCGGTTCTGATCGCGCCCAGCGCGGAGGAAGAAGCCGCACGGCAGCATCATGTTGCTATCGAGAGTGGTGCGCGGAAGCCCCCGACGCCGGACGACCCCGGTGTGGAGGAAGAAGCCGCCCCCGAAGGGCAATCACGGCGCTTTCGGTTATTTTAGTGGGTCCGGCGAAGCTAAGGGCCATGATCAAGTCGCGCTGATGCGACCAAGAAATCAGGTACTCGATGTTCGAACGTCTCATTTCCTTCCTGGGTGAACTTCCCGGCCAACACCCCGAAACGGGCAGATTCAGCCCGGACGATCCGCGGGTCGCGGCCGCGGCGCTGATGTTCCACGTCATGGACGCCGATGGCGTACGCCGCGACGACGAAACAGCCAGCCTGCGCGAAATCCTCTCCAGCACTTATGACATGACCGGCCAGGAAGTGGACGAACTGATGCGGGCCGGCGAGGATGCCGATCAGGAGGCGATCGATCTCTACGCCTTCACGAGCGTGCTCAAGCGACACCTCGATCATGCCGCGCGCGCCGAATTCATCAGAATCATGTGGCAGATCGTCTATGCGGACGGGGAACTGCATGAACTGGAGGACAATATCGTCTGGCGGGTCGCCGAACTGATCGGCATCGAGCAGAGGGAGCGAATCGCCCTCCGACAACAAGTCCAGCACGAAAGCGGCGGCGACAGGAAGCATCCTGCGGAATAGCGGGCTTCAGAACGCAAACCCGAGCATTCAAGCGCTCTAGCCGGCGATCCTGCGCCTCCGATCTTCCCTCGTCGTTATTCGTATTAATCATATAAATAGCCATTGCTCATATTAATAACCCATGCTTAAGTAAAGCTGCGATCTCCGCCGCCGGCATCGGACCGCTTAGCGGATCATCGCGCTGGAGGAGTTCGGCCGCGCTTGCCGGTCGTACGTCAAAGGAGGAGCATCATGAGAAATATTGCCCTGGCGGGCGTGGCGCTGGCATTTGCGCTGTCTGCCGCGACGGCCCATGCCGCCGACAAGAAGACACTCGTATTCGTAGCAAACGGCGCTTCCGACTTTTGGAAGGCTGCCGAGGCCGGCGTCAAGAAGGCGAATTCGGAGCTGCCCGATTACGACATGCAATTCAAATATCCGTCGCAGTCGGCCGCCGCTATCCAGGAGCGGCTGATGGACGATCTGGTCGCCGCTGGCGTTTCCGGCATCATGGTCAGCGCCGTCGATCCGAAGACGGAAACCGACGCGCTCGCCAAGATCGCCAAGCAAACCCTGCTTCTGACGACGGACAGCGATGCCGCGAAAAGTGGCCGGGTCGCCTATATCGGCTCGAGCAATGTCGCGGCCGGCAAGCAGGTCGGCGAGATCCTGAAAAAGGCACTGCCGAACGGCGGTAAATGCATGGCCTTTGTCGGCCTGCCCGGCGCCGACAATGCGCGCGAGCGCATCGAGGGCATCAAGGACGTCATCAAGGGCACCAAGATCGAGATCGTAGACGTCCGCGCCGACGACATCGACCAGGCCCGGGCGAAGCGCAATGTCGAGGACACGCTGACGGCGCATCCCGAGGTCAATTGCATGCTCGGCATCTATTCCTATAACATCCCGCAGATCTATCAGGCGCTGAAGGAGGCGGGCCAGCTCGGCAAGATCACGGTCACCGGCTTCGACGACGATCCGATCACGCTTGGCGGCATCAAGGAAGGCACCGTCGCCGGCACCGTCGTGCAGCAGCCCTATCTCTGGGGCTACGAAGGCATGAAGGACATGGCCAAGATTCTGAGCGGCGATAAATCCTTCATCCCCAAGGACGGTCTGATCATCATCCCGACGAAAGTCGTCGACAAGTCCAATGTCGACGAATACGCCAAGGAACTGGCGAAGCTTCAGGGCAAGGGTTGACCGCGGCGCTGGCGGTTGCCCAAGACCGCCAGGCTTCATCGGCGCCAGCGTCCCGTCGGACGCTGGCGTTGATTGACGAGGCGTCTCACCGGCGCGCCGTCCTTACGAAGGGATGCAGACAGGTGGAACCGTTCCTGGAACTCAAGGGCATAAGCAAGGCGTTCCCCGGCGTGCAGGCTCTTTCCGACGTCAGTCTCTCGGTCGCTCCGGGAGAGGTGATCGGCCTCATCGGCGAGAACGGCGCAGGAAAATCGACCCTGATGAAGGTGTTGGGGGGCGTGATCGCGCCGACCTCCGGCTCTATACGCATTGATGGCGTGGAGCGCCCCGCATTGACGGTCGAAGACGCGATCGCCGCCGGCATCGCCTTCGTCCACCAGGAACTCAATCTATTCGACAATCTCGACGCCGCGGCCAACGTCTTCATCGGACGCGAGCCGCGGAAGGGATGGCCGTTGCCGCTTGTCGATCGCAAACGCCTGCATGACGCCGTCCGACCCCTTCTGAAGCGGCTGGATGTTGATTTCGAACCGCAAACGCTCGTCGCCGACCTGTCGCTGGCGCAGCGTCAGCTCCTCGAGATCACCAAGGCCCTGTCGCTCGACGCTCGCGTCGTCATCATGGATGAACCGACATCCAGCCTGACGATTTCGGAGACGCGGCGTCTCCTCTCCGTAATCGCCGATCTGAAGCGAAACGGCGTCGCAATCATCTTCATCTCGCACCGCCTGCACGAGGTGACAGAATGCGCCGACCGGGTTGTCGCGCTCCGCGACGGCCGCGTCGCCGGCCGCCTCGCCCGGCACGAGATCACGCATGACGCGATGATCCGGCTGATGATCGGGCGCGACCTGAAGTCGCTTTACACGCCGCCGGCCGCGGCCCCGTCGGATGCCGTTCTCGAACTCAAAGGACTCCGGACGCCGGCATTCCCGGATTCCTCTATCGATTTGACGCTGCACCGCGGCGAGATTCTCGGTCTCGCGGGCCTTATCGGCGCCGGGCGGACGGAATTGGCGCGTGCGGTCTTCGGCATCGACCGGCCGCTCGCCGGCGAAATTCGCGTCAACGGTGAGATTGCCGAGGTCCATTCCCCGTCCGATGCAATCGCGCGCGGCATTTATCTTATCCCGGAAGACCGCAAGCAGTCGGCGCTGATCCTCGAGGATTCGATCGCGCAGAATATCTCGCTGGCGAATATCAGGGCATTCGTCCGCTCGGGCCTCGTCAGTTCGGCGTTGGAGGAAAAGAATGCCGAACGCCAGATCCGCGCTCTTCGCATCAAGGCGCCCAACGCGTCGATCATCGCCGGCAGTCTCTCGGGCGGCAACCAGCAAAAGGTCGTGCTGGCGAAATGGCTGTCCATGCAACCGAAGATCCTGATTTTCGACGAGCCCACGCGCGGCATCGATGTCGGATCGAAAAGCGAGATCTACGCGCTGATGCGTGGTCTTGCCGACAGCGGCGTCGGCGTGCTGATGATTTCGAGCGATATGGAAGAGGTGGTCGGGGTGAGCGATCGAATGGTCGTTATGCATGAGGGCACGATCGCGGGCGAGCTTTCGCGCGACCGATTCAGCGAAGAGGCGGTCATGCAACTCGCCGTAGGCCATAGGTCACGCATTCAGCCAGTCGGGGAAAGAGCATGCTGAAGAAAGATCTGGGTCTTCTGATCCTCGTCGTGATCGTCTCGGCGATCGTCGCCTTCCTCAACCCGCGATTCATCTCCCCGATTAACCTGTCGAACACGGCCAACCTCGTCGGGCTCTTTGGCATCTTCTCGATCGGCGAAGGCTTCGTCATCATCACCGGCGGCATCGACCTGTCGATCGGATCGATGCTCGCCCTACTCGGCGTCGTCTTCATCGATCTCTTGACCACCTATCAGATGAATTGGATCGCGGCGGTCCTCCTGATCGTGCTCGCCGGAACGGCGCTCGGCGCGCTCCAGGGTTTTTTGATCACCAAGATGCGGATGCAGCCCTTCATCGTCACGCTTTGCGGCCTTTTGCTCT
>Ga0187809_10000935_pt1 | contig 14351 bp, 12 predicted proteins | sample NC_wetland_sal_i_8_FD_132415 | JGI IMG/M metagenome (GOLD analysis project Ga0187809, IMG submission 132415) | Wetland sediment microbial communities from Neuse River Estuary, North Carolina, USA - ASW_4 | ecosystem: Environmental > Aquatic > Freshwater > Wetlands > Sediment | place: USA: North... | reverse complement strand
GCCCGAGGGCGCCGCCGAGACGGCGCTGCCGTTCACGGTGTAGTCAGCCGCCGCGGTCGGGAAGACGGTGCCGCTCGGGCCGTTGAGAGTGATCGTGCCGCCACCGGCGGCCAACCCGGTCTTGGCGGTGAAGGTGACGGTGTAGGCCGCCGCCGCGCCAGCCGTGTTCGGCAGCGGGTTGGCGGTGACGTTCTTGACCTGGGAGCCCGCCGCCGGGGTGATGACATAGGGCGTCGCGCTCGTCGCGGCGGTGGTGTCAGCTGACGTGCGCACGTGGACGAAATAGGTGCCTGCGACGGGGTTGGTGATGTTCACCGCGTTGATGACGACCGGCGTCCCAGCCCCAATGGCGACAGGAGTGTTCAGCGTGAAGGTCGCGCCGCCGCTCACCGGCGTCTGCAACAGCAGATGGCCGTTGACCGTGTAGTCGGCGCTCGACTCCGGAGCGACCGTGCCCGGGGGCTCGTCGATGGTGATGGTGTCTCCCACGGCGAGCGCGCTCGACGCGGTAAAGGTGATGGCGTACTGCGCGTTGGCGCCGGCCGACGCCGGGTTCGCGGCAGCAGTGACCGCGGTCACCGACGACGCGTAGGAAGGGCCGGCGGCGGCAAGGACGGCGGCGCTTGACGCCGTCACCGCCACCACGGCGGCGACAAGTCGGCGTCGCGCCACCGGCTGAGTTGACCGCGTCCGCACTGGGCGTGTGCGCATGGCAAGCCTCCCTCGAAATGCGACTTCATGCGGATCGGCGAACGCCGCCGACGCGCGGCAACCCTGTCCCGACCGGTTGACCGGGCCGAGCAGCAGAAGCCTGCCATGAATCAGCCCCGCGCGGGAGACGACCGCGCCGCGCAAATGAACCAACACCCGAAAGGCGGCCAGCCGACGTGATCCACGTCGCAACCAACGAGGCGTCAGAGCACGGGATCGGTAGTTCTCACATCGCGGCCGGTGATGCCGATGTGGCGTTGTCGGGGTCCGTCCTGGCGCGTTTCGGAAGGCCTTGCCAATGTCTGTGTCAACCGGGGTGCTCGGGACCCGAGTCGAAGGTTCGCATGTCTCCGACGCGGCCGCGACGCAGCGGCGCTGGTTCGGCAGTGGCCGCAGCACCGACCCCGACCCAAGGACGGCCGGCGCGCAGGCCGCTCGCGAGGCGTTGAGCGGGCGATCCGCTTCGCTCGTCTTGGTCTTTTGCCCGGCCGACATGGACGTCGAGGCGATGCTCGACGGCGTTTCGGCGGAGGCCAGCGGAGTTCCGTTGATCGGCTGCAGCGGCATCGCGCACCTCGCCTCGGGCGGCCCGGCCGAACCGTGCGTCGTCGTGTCAGCGCTGGGCGGCGAGGGCTTCCAGATCAAGACGAGCCTCGCTTTGAACGTGTCGGCTGGGCAGCGGTCCGCTGGTGAACACGTGGCGGAGTCGGTCGAGGCTTTGACGAGTGAGCACAAGCTGCTGCTCCTGTTGGCCGACGGTCTCGCCGGGGAGCAACACGAGCTGGTGCGTGGCGCCTACAGCGTGGCGGGCGCGACGGTTCCGCTCGCCGGCGGTTGCGCCGCCGACGACTTCCTTTACGAGAACACCCTCCAGTTCTTCGGTGACGCGGACGGCGTCCGCGTGCTCCGCGACGCCGTCGTCGCGGCCGCGATCGGCTCTGACGCCCCGATCGGCGTTGGAGTCGCACACGGCTGGCGCAAGACCGGAGAGCCGATGGTCGCCACCAAGAGCGCTGGCGGACGGGTCGACGAGCTCGACGGTGAGCCCGCACTCGACGTGTTCGCGGGGCGCATCGGCGTCGACCGGTCAATGGCCGAGGATGAGCAGGCCTTCATGCACCTCGCCCTGAAGCGCCCGCTCGGTTTGTCGCGTCGCAGTGGCGAAGACATCCGGGTGATCCACGGCGGCAGCGTCGCGTCCGGGGCCCTCCAATGCATCGCCGACGTACCGCAGGGAGCGCTGCTGTGGATGATGGAGTCAGACCGGGACGGCCTGCTGCGCACCGTCGATGACGCGTACACCGAAGCCGTCACGCCGCTGGACGGCCTTCCGCCGCTCGGCCTGCTCGCGTTCGACTGCGGCGCGCGTTACCTGTTCCTAGGCCCCGACGGTGTCGAGGAGGAGATGAGCAGGCTCACAACCAAGGCCGGAGACGCGCCGTTCGCCGGCTTCTACACGATGGGGGAGATCGGCCGCTCGCGCGGCGCCCAAGGTATGCATCACCTCACCTTGGTGTTGGTGGCTTTCGCGTGAGGGGGGATCGGTGGACTATCACTGGTCCATCCATCAGCTGACCGAGTACTTCGAGGCCGTCACCTCGCAAGACGACGAATGGGTCGCGATTCGCGGCGCGGTCGAGCGGGCCGTCGAAGCGCTGGGCGCTGAGCTCGGCTTGGTGATCCGCGGCGACGACATCGTCGCGTGCGTCGGACTGGGTCGCGCGACTCCACCGGTCAGCACGATCAGCCCGGCGCTTCGCGGCGCAGCCTTCATCGAAATCCCTGCCCTCGGATCGCTCCATGCGGTGGCGGCTGGACTCGACGACGACCGCGTCGAGCATCTCGTGATCTGCCGGATCGACGACGCGTTCAGCGGCGAGGAACGCCAACTCCTGCAGGGAATGGCGCGGGTGCTCGGTCTGGCGTTGCGGAGCCTGCGCGCCCTTCGGGTCGAGCGCACGCTGCGCACAGAACGCGAACTCGAGGCGGCCGAGCGGTTACGCCTGGTCGACACACTCGGTAGCCGCCAACGCCTGCTCGAGTCGATGCTCACCATCCAACGGGCCATCTCGCACCGGGCGCCATCGCAAACAATCTTGGACGCCGTCACGACCGGCGCGTCACAGTTGCTCGGCGGCGCGTTTCTCGCGCTCGTCATCGCGTCGCCCGTCGACGGCCAGCACCGCGTCGTCTCGTCGTCCGCGCCTGGTTCAGACGACGCCGGCTACACAACGCTCGTCATGGCGACCGCGGCTGAGGCGGTCGCCATCGACCAACTCGTCACCCGAACCGACCAGCTGGTGGATGGCGCTGCCCACACAGCGCTGGCCGCACCCGTGCACATCGAAGGCCAAACCGCGGGCAGCTTGGTCACCGTCGCCAAATCGGACGACGCCGACGTCGACGATTGGCGCGCCACGCTGACCGCGTTCGCCGAGCAGGCAAGCGTCGCGCTGACCGACGCACGGACGGTCGAGGCGATGCGCGACGCGTACCAAGACCTCCTGACCGGTCTGCCAAACCGAGCGCTCTTCATGGATCGGCTGAACCACTCGTTGCAGAGCGCCGCGCGCCAGGGTGTCGGCATCACCGTGCTGTTCATCGACCTCGACAGATTCAAGGACGTCAACGACAGCTTGGGTCACGCCGCCGGCGACGAGTTGCTCGCCTGGTTCGCCGATCGAATTCGAGAGAGTGTTCGTGGCGAGGACACCGCGGCGCGCCTTGGTGGCGACGAGTTCGCCATCCTGCTTGAACGCACCGTCGGTGACAGCGCAGGGCTGGCCGTTGCGAGGCGACTCACCGGGGCGCTTCGCGAGCCACTTCGCCTCACGGACCGCGAGATATTCGCGTCAGCGAGCGTCGGCATCGCCTCCAGCGGTAGCTGCGCGGGCACCGCCGACGAGCTGCTTCGCAACGCCGACATCGCGATGTACCGCGCAAAGCGAACAGGCGGCGGCGACGCGCTCGTCTACGAACCCACGATGCACACGGAGGCAATCGAAGGACTCGAGCTCGGGCCCGATCTCTACCACGCCGCCAGCCGCGGAGAGTTGCGGCTGGAGTTCCAGCCGATCATCGAACTGCGCACCGGCGCCGCCGTCGGCGTCGAAGCTTTGGTGCGTTGGAAGCACTCCACCCGCGGAATGATCCAACCGAATGTGTTCATCCCGCTCGCGGAGCGAAACGGCGTCATCACCGAGATCGGCGAGTGGGTGCTGCGTCAAGGTTGCACCGCGGCCGCCACATGGCGCGCGTCGTCAATCCCCGACCTGCGCATCAGCATCAACGTGTCGGCTCGGCAACTCGACGACCCGGCGTTCGCCGACCTTGTCGCCGTCGTCCTGACCGAGACCGCCCTTCCGGCGAGCGCGTTGACGTTGGAGATTACCGAGTCGGTGCTGATGCGAGACCCGGAGCGGGCCATCGACCTCATCCGGCCGCTCAAGGCGCTCGGCGTCCGGCTGGCGATCGACGACTTCGGCACCGGGTTTTCCTCGCTCGCGTACCTGCAACGGCTGCCGGCCGACCAACTGAAAATCGACAAGGTCTTCATCGACGCGATCGAGACGTCGGTCGAGGGTTCGGCTATCGTGCGAACGGTCGCCGACCTCGCTCGCACGCTCAGCATGCAGACCGTGGCCGAGGGAATCGAAACACGACAGCAGCACACCATCCTGCAGACCTTGTCGTGTGATCTCGGTCAGGGCTATCACTTCGCCCGGCCGCTCAAAGCCGAGGCCGTACCCGGATTCTTCGCCGGTCGCGACCGGCCCGCGACCGCTGACGCCGGACGATTGCCGTTGGGTCGGCGAATCGGGATTGCGTCGGAGCAACCCGCGTAGAAATGCTGTCAGTGTGATCGCTGACCTGGCTCCGCATCATGAGCACCTGACATTCATGTCTCCGCTGTCGGATTCCCGCGCCGACCGTCTGGTGCGGTTCCTCGCCGCCGCGCCACCCGGCGACGTCATCGACGTCGGCTGCGGGTGGGGCGAGTTGCTGCTAAGAGTCCTCCGCGCGGCGCCACACTTACGCGGAACGGGGATAGACACCAATGGCGAGGCGATCGCGCACGCGCGGCAGCTGACCGCGGAATGCGGGCTCGCGGCGCGAGCCACCTTCGTCGAGGGTGACGCCAAGTCGACGGCGACTGGCAGCGCAACCGCGGCGATCTGCGTCGGCGCAAGCCAAGTCTGGGCCACGAACAAGTCGACTGACGACCCGATGGACTACCGTTCCGCCCTACGCTCGCTACGAGCACTCGTCAAACACGCGGGCCGGGTCGTGTATGGCGAAGGAATCTGGTCCAGCCCTCCGACCGCGGCTGCGGTCGCTCCGCTGGCCGGCCGCGTCGACGAGTTCGTCTCGCTCGCCACGCTGGTTGAAATCGCGGTGTCGTGCGACCTCATGCCGGTCGCGTTCCATGAAGCAAGCCTGGACGAGTGGGACGTCTTCGAATCTGGCTACAGCGCCCGCTACGCCACCTGGCTGGCGCAACACCCGCCCGACCACCCCGACGCCGCCGAGGTACGGGAGATGGCTCGGCGGCAGCGCGCCGCAAACCTGGGCGGCTACCGCGGAATCCTCGGCATGGCGTATCTGGAACTAGTCGCGGTGTAGCCGGCGCCGAACAGCGGCGCCGCTGGGGTCGAGACATATCGACGCCATATCGAAATGCGCATACGTGAGCGCAACCCCGGGCTGGCTTGACTGAGCGTATGACTCTCCGGGAGCAAGCCGACGCATCGATCCGCGGCGAATCACTGAAGGCGTCAACTCTCCCGGCCGGCCGCAGAGCGGGCCTCACGATCTATGGGTGCGAGCCGGACGAGGCAGCTCTGTTCCACGAGTTCGCACCCCGCTACGGCCTGACGCCGACCGTCGTGGAGGCTCCGTTGTCCGGCGGCAATGCCGACGTCGCGCGCGGCGACCGATGTGTGAGCGTCAGCCACAAGTCCGCCATCACCAGCTCGGCGCTGCTTGCGTTAAGTCAGGCCGGTGTGCGGTATCTCTCGACCAGGAGCGCGGGGCACAACCACATCGACGTCGAGTACGCCACGCGTGTCGGTATCACGGTTGGAAACGTCGCCTACTCCCCCGACAGCGTCGCTGACTACACGCTGATGCTGATGCTGATGGCGATTCGAGACGCGAAGTCCGTCCTCAGGCGGGCGGACTCCTACGACTACCGGTTGAGTGACGTCCGGGGGAGAGAGCTTCGCGATCTGACGGTGGGCGTCATCGGAACTGGGCGAATCGGCGCGGCCGTGGTGGCCAGGTTGCAGAGCTTCGGCTGTCGCGTACTCGCCTATGACGTTCGCCCGAAGACGGCCGCGACGTACGTGTCTCTCGACGACCTGGTGCGGCGCAGCGACATTGTCACCCTTCACACGCCGCTCAACGCCGACTCCCACCATTTGCTGAGCCGCCACCGTATCGGGCAACTAAAGCAGGGGGCGGTCGTGGTCAACACCGGCCGAGGGGCGCTCCTCGACACGGAGGCGCTGCTTGAGGCGCTGGAAAGCGGGCGGCTGGCGGGCGCGGCCTTGGACGTCGTCGAAGGAGAAGAAGGGATCTTCTACGAGAACCGTGGGAACGGCCGCGTCGAAGGTGGCCTGCTCTCGCGGCTGCAACGCCTGCCAAACGCGATCATCAGCCCGCACACCGCCTACTACACCGACCGCGCTCTCCGCGACACCGTCGAGAACACCATTGTGAACTGCCTTGCGTTCGAGAGGGAGATGACCACGTGGACCGGCTGAAGGTCGGAATCGTGTTCGGAGGCAGCTCCGAGGAGCATGCGATCTCCGTGAAGTCGGCGCAGGAGGTCGCGAGAAGCTTGAACCTCGAGAAATACCAACCGTTCTTCATAGGTATCACGAAGACCGGCGCCTGGAAGCTGTGCAACGACCCTTGTCCTGACTGGGAAAGTGCGGGTTGCGTGCCGGCGGTGTTGTCACCCGACAGAAGCGTCCACGGTCTGCTGGTCCTCGAAGACGCGCAATACAGACTGGTCCGCCTCGATGTGGTGCTGCCCATCCTGCACGGCAAGCTCGGCGAGGACGGCGCGATGCAGGGCTTGCTCGAACTCTCGGGCATCCCTTACGCGGGTTGCGACGTCCAAAGTTCGGCCCTGTGCATGGACAAATCGCTCGCGTACGCCGTGGCGAGGTCCGCTGGCATCGCCACACCAAACTTCTGGATCGTCGCGGCGGATCAAGCGATCGAGTCCGACAACCTTCCGTACCCGGTCTTCGTGAAGCCGGCGCGGTCAGGGTCGTCCTTCGGGGTCAGCAAGGTGTCGCAGCAAGAAGAACTGCCGGACGCTGTCGACCTCGCCCGGCAATACGACTCCAAGGTGCTCATCGAGGAGGCCGTGGTGGGCAGTGAGGTCGGATGTGCCGTTCTCGGCGACCAATCCCGGCTGGTCATCGGTGAAGTCGACCAAATCGCACTGTCGCATGGCTTCTTCAGAATCCACCAGGAGCTTGAGCCAGAGCGCGGTTCCGAAAACTCGACCCCAATCGTTCCCGCCGACATCTCCGCCGAGGCGCGCCTGCTAGTTCAAGACACGGCGAAGGCCGTCTACCGCGCGCTCGGCTGCAACGGCTTGGCGCGCGTCGACATGTTCCTGACCGACGCCGGCGCCGTCGTGCTCAACGAAGTCAACACTATGCCGGGGATGACCTCTTACAGCCGCTATCCCAGAATGATGGCTGCCGCGGGCATCGATCTGGCCGCCGTCGTCGACCAGATCGTCGCGCTGGCGCTCAATGGAAGTGCGCGATGAACAGCGACTTCGTCTTCGTCGATCAGTATGTGCCCGGAGTTCGATGGGACGCCAAGTACGCGACGTGGGACAACTTCACCGGCAAGCCAGTGGACGGTTACGACGCAAACCGCATCGTCGGCACGCGCGCATTGTGCGCAGCCCTGGAAAGAGCGCGCGACAAGGCCAGATCCGTAGGCTTCGGCCTGCTGCTCTGGGACGGGTACCGCCCGCAACGCGCCGTCGACTGCTTCATTCGTTGGTCACGGCAACCAGAAGACGGACTGACGAAACGACGGCACTATCCAAACATCGCCAGAGCCGAGATGTTCGAACAGGGATATGTGGCAGCGAAATCCGGCCACACTCGCGGTGGCACTGTCGATCTGACGCTGTACGAATTGGCCAGCGGAGAGCTTGCGCGGATGGGCGGGCATCATGACTTGATGGACCCGGTCTCCCATCATCGCGCGAGCGGACTGACGGCGACGGAGGCCCGCAACCGACAGACCCTCCGCTCGATCATGGAAGACTGCGGCTTCAGTTCCTACGAGTGTGAATGGTGGCACTACACGCTGAGGCACGAGCCATATCCGAACACCTACTTCGATTTCGACGTCGCATGACCAAGTCGAGGGATGTCAGCCACCCGCTGATGGAGGCGCCGCAGGGAGCGTCACTGTTACGCAAAGCCCTCCCGCCGAACGGGGTGCGAGAGCGAGGTCTCCGTCGTGGGCTTTGGCGATGCTTTGCACGATGGCCAAACCGAGGCCTACGCCGGCGTGATCAGTGCGCGCGCGTCGGCTGCCGCGCTGGAACGGCTCGGCAAGCGCGGCGACCAACTGCGGCGCGAGCTTCTCACCAGTGTTCTCAACCGTGAGCGTCACCTTGTCGCGATGGGCAGCCGTCGTCACCGACACCGCGCCCTGACCAGGCAGGTTGTGGACGATCGCGTTGTGCACGAGGTTGGTCGTCATCTGAAGCAGGAGCGCGAGCGAGCCGACGACCGGCGCCACGTCGCCTGCAGTCTCAATCGTCACGCCGTTCCTTTCTGCCAGGGGAAGCAGCGTCTCGGCGGCTTCCTCGGCTAGCAGCGACAGGTCGACGTGCTCTCGCGCGAACGACCGTCGGTCCGCGCGGCTGAGTAAGAGCAGGGCCTCAGTGAGCTCGATCGCTCGGGTGTTGACGAAGTGAAGGCGCTCGACCAGTTCGTCAGTGCCTCGGCTTTGACCATTGCGCGCGACATCGAGCAGGGTTTGGGTGATGGCAAGCGGGGTGCGCAGTTCGTGGGAGGCGTTGGCCGCAAACCGCTGCTGCTCGACTACCTGTGCCTCAAGCCGCGCAAGCATCGTGTCGAACGAGTCGGCCAACTCGCGAAACTCATCGCGACGTCCGGCTAACCGAATCCGATGCGACAGCGATCCACTCGCGGCAAGCCGGGTCGCGTCCGTGATGCGGGAAAGTGGGGCGAGCATCCGGCCGGCGAGAAACCAACCGCCGACGAGCCCGAACACCAGGAGAAAGACCACGACCGTGACCGCGATCGGCAGGAAGTCGCGGAACAACTCGGCGTGGCTGCGCACCATGAAAATGACCCCTGGGTGCACGCCCCGCGAAAGCGAGAAGTATCCGGCGCCCAAGAGCACCGCGCCCGCAAGCAGGAGGAAGCCGGCGTAGCTGAGGGTGAGCTTGAGGCGAACACTCATTCCATGGGGCCTATCCACGGTCTTCTCCCTCAGCGCCTTCGCCGGTTGCCGCGTCGATGCGGTAGCCGACGCCGGGCACAGTGGCGATGATCCACGGCTCTCCGAGGCGCTTTCGCAACGCTGAGACGGTGATGCGAACGGCGTTCGTGAACGGGTCTGCGTTCTCGTCCCACGCGCGTTCGAGTAGCTGCTCGGCGCTGACAACGCCGCCTTCGGCGGCGACGAGAACCTCGAGCACGGCGAACTGTTTGCGAGTGAGCGCGACGTAACGGCCGTCGCGGTAGACCTCGCGGCGGAACGGATCAAGCCGCAAGCCGGCGATCTCCCGCACGGGCGGCCGATTGTGCGCGCGCCTCCGGTCAAGTGCGCGCAGCCGAAGCACCAGTTCTCGGAGATCGAACGGCTTGGTGAGGTAGTCGTCGGCCCCGAGTTCGAACCCCGAGGCCTTGTCGTCGAGCCGGTCAGCGGCAGTGAGCATGAGGATGGGCATGCCGCTGCCGGACGCCACGATGTGTCTGGCGACCTCGTCACCCGAAGGGCCAGGGATGTCGCGGTCGAGGACGGCGATGTCGTAGTGGTTGACGTCGAGCAGCTCCAGGGCGGCGTCGCCATCACCGGCTATGTCGGCTGCGATCGCCTCTAGCCGCAGCCCGTCGCGAATGGCCTCGGCCATGAAGGGCTCGTCTTCAACGAGCAACACGCGCATGAACGGATGCTAGCGACTCGCCGCATATCGTCGCCGTCTCCAAAACGAGCCGCACCGCGCGGCGGTGGTGTCAACGGCGCCCGTGGTCTGGCGTTGTCATCTGCTGAGCTTGCGCTGCAGCAGTGCGTGGATCGACACGGCCGCGAGGATGATCCCGCCGTAGATGACCTGCGTGTAGAAGTCCTTCATGCCGACCGCGACGATGCCCGCCTCGATGCCACCGATGAGGAACGCGCCGACGAACGTTCCCCACACGGTGCCCCGGCCACCAAACACCGAGGTGCCACCGACAAAGACGGCGGCAAGAGCAGGCAGCAGATACCCATCGCCCTGAGACGGGTAGAAGTTGACTACCTGGAAGCTGTTCATCATCCCAGCGAGTGCCGCGAACACGCCGGTGAGGATGAAGAGGATTACCCGCGTGCGTCGGATCGGGATGCCCATGAGGCCGGCGGCCTGCCTGTTGTCGCCGATGACGTGCGCGTTTTGGCCGATGCGGTGCCGGTACATCAAGAACCACACGAGGACGGCGAGCACCACGAACCAGACAAACTGCATGGGTATGCCAAACCATCGGCCCACCAACAGCCGGCCGGCGATCGCGTGGTCGGTCTCGAGCAACGTGTAACTCTTGCCGTTGACCATCACAAGCGTCAAACCTCGATAGAAGAACTGGGTTCCGATAGTCACGACGAGGGCCGGTATTCCAATGACCGTGACGAAGAACGCGTTGAACGCACCGGCGGCTGCCCCGATCGCGAGCGTCGCGAGCACCCCCAGCGTCACGCTGTGCGTCGTGTGTTGGACGCCGATGTAGCCGACCATCCCCATTGCGAACGTTGACGAGAACGAGAGGTCGATGTCCCCGGCGACGATCAGCATCGTCAGACCGAGAGCGCTCAGACCGAAGTACGGAACGGTTTGGGCGTATGACACGTAGATCCGGCTGTGCAAGAACGTGTTCGGCGCAAGAATCGTGAAGATCAGCCAGACCAGCAGCAGAGCGCTCGTGATGCCCAGCTGCGATGCCCACCGAGAGAGCCACACCCGGCTCGACCGTTGGCGGGAAAGACGTTTCGGCGGCAGGGCGCGTTCGACCGTCGCGGTCACAGGACTCCTCCGGACTTCAGCTCGCGGTCGGGTTCGTTGTAACCGCCGGTGGCGGCGACCTGGCGCATGATCGACGTGAGTTCCTCTTGGGAGTACTGCTTCGTCGGGAAGCAGCCTGCGACGGTGCCGCGGTCAATGATGACGATCTGGTCAGAGACCGAGTGGACGTGGAAGATGTTGTGGTCGATGAAGATTGCCGACTTGCCGGCGGCCTTGATGTCACGTACGAAGTTCAGGCACTTCTCGGTCTCGCTCAAGGACAGCCCCATCGTCGGTTCGTCGAGAATGATGAGATCGGCCTCGAAATGCAGAGCGCGGACGATGGCCAACCCTTGCCGCTCCCCGCCCGACAGGCCGGTCACCGGCGTGTCTGGAGTAAGAATCGCGGACGTGAAGCCCATCGACTCACCCATCAGCTCTTTCGTCACGCGACGCATCGCGCGGACGTCGAGGAACCCGCCCGGGCGCGTGATGGGTCGCCCCATGAAGATGTTGCGCCACAAGGATTGCTGGTCGGCCAGCGCACGCTCTTGGTAGACCGTCTCGACGCCCAGCGCACGCGCTTTGGGCACCGTGAGGTCGTTCACCACCGTGCCGTTGAAGAGCAACTCTCCGCTGTCTGGCTGGTGGTAACCGGTGATGATTTTTATCAGGGTGGACTTACCGGCGCCGTTGTCGCCGACGAGGCCGAGCACCTGTCCGGCCTCGAGGCGAAAGCTCACGTCGTGCAATGCGTGAACGCCGCCGAACGACTTCGACACGTGGCGCAACTCGAGGATGGGGTCGGCCGCGGCCGCCGGGTCTGTCGATGCTGTCGTCATAGTTTGAGGTTCGTTTCTGCGCTGGGGCGCACGGCCGGCGAGCTCACACCCGCCGGCCGCGCGCCGGTTGTGCGTCGGATGCCGCGTTATCGGATCTGCTTGTTGACGAGTGGCGCAATCATCGCGATGTTCGACTTGTCGACGAACCCACCGCCGGTGTCGACGCGGAGCCCGCTGAAGCCGTACATGTGCGACAGACATAGTTGCTCGATACCGAGGTATCCCTGCAACCACTCCTGCTGGTCGATCACCAGGTTGATGTAGCCGTCCTGGATACCCTTCACCGTCGCGGGCGACATGTCGAAGCCAGACATGTACACCGAACCGGGCGCCAAGTTCGCCGCCTTCATGAAGGTCGGGATGGCCGACGTGAGGTTGCCGTGGTCGATGAACATCGCCTTCACGTCAGGGTGCTTTGAGACGTAACCGGTGAACGTCGGAACGCCAGCCGATGGGTCGGAGTTGGCCGCGTCGCTGATCTCGAGGTAGTCGACGGTCATGCCCGCCTTGTTCAAAGCGTCGACAATGCCCTTCGTCCGCTCACCGCGGCCGGGCTGGGCGGCCAGCCCCCAGACGAACACCCGGCTGCCCTTGGCGAGGTTGTCACGCTTGATGGCCTCGTTCGCGAGTGCGGCCCCGGCGTCGTAGAGCGTGGCGCCGGCGTAGCCCATGCCCTGCGCCGCGTACTTGCTCTCCGCCGCCGGAAGCTCGGTGTTCATGACGGTGACCGCGATGCCTTGGCTCTCGGCCTGATCGATCAGCGGGTCGAACGCCGAGTCGCCCGGGTGGCCCATGATGGCGATCCCGTCGGGCTTCGTGGCCATGGCCTGCTGGAACTGACTGATCATCTTGTTCGGGTCCCAGTCAGACCATTGGTAGGTGACGTCTGGTCCGAGTGCGGCCGCCGCCGCCTTGGCCCCGTTGTACACCACGGTCTCGAAGCCGCCGCCCGCCGTTCCGCCGGGGAAGAAGACGATCTTCATGCCCTTGCAGAACTGCGCGCCCGTCGGGACGGTGCCCCCACCAGCCGCGTTCGCGGTCGAGCCGCCACCGCCGCTGGTGCTTGTGGACGTCGCTGAGTTCGTGTTTCCTGCGTTCTTCTTCGCGCTGCTGGTGCAACCCGCCACGGTGATGGCCACCACTCCAACCAGGGCACCCGCGCGCAACGCGACGGGCAAGCCTGCTTTGTTCATTTGGCACCCCTTCTGGGCCAGGGCTGGGTCGCCTGGTCGCAGCCGAACCAACCTCGGGACGGGAGCGCGCTCAGGCTTCGTGTAGTGGTTGAGTGTGTGCGTTAACATACGTTCCGGTCAAGACCCTGGGGCGGCGAATAAAGATCGTTCCCGTGGCGTTATCAAGACGCCGATCGGCGACGCCTCGCGCCCGCAGATGGCGCAAGACGTCCTTCAGCCATGGATCCGTGGGCTCTTTTCCACATCCATCGACGGTGATGAGGGGTTCGCAGCCACACCGGGGGAGCGCGCCCCTCGGGGGCCGCAGCCACCCACCAAGGTGGTCGCGCCGAACGGCCAGCGCATTAGCGCTATCACGCTCCGGCGCGCACCCGCTCTAGGCGACCCGGTAGACCACCAACGACGCCGCCACGTACTGGCAGATGAACGCGACGATCGTGCAGAGGTGGAAGACCTCGTGGAAGCCGAACCACTTGCGGCTGGGATTCGGACGACGCAGCCCGTAAACGACAGCGCCGGCGGTGTACATGGCACCCCCCACGGCGATGAGGGTGAACGCGGCGACTCCGGCGCCCCGCAGCAGCTGGGGCATGACGAACGCCGCCGTCCAGCCGAGCCCGAGGTACGCAGGCACGTACAACCAGCGCGGCGCGCCGAGCCACACCGCGCGAAACACCACACCGGCGATCGCGACGACCCACACGACAGCGAGCACGGCGACTCGGGTGGCGCCCTGCAAAGCCAGGACGGCGAACGGGGTGTAGGTGCCGGCGATGAAGAGGAAGGCGTTCGCATGGTCAATGCGGCGCAAGACGCGTTTGACATGGGGCGACCAGCGGCCGCGGTGATACAGCGCGCTCACCGCGAACAGCGACACCGCCGTCAAGGCGTAGACGGCCGACGCACCAGCGGCTGACGCGTCGCGCGCCAAAGCGACGAGCACACCTCCCGCGATTAGTGACACTGGAGCGGCGACGGCGTGCAGCCATCCGCGTAGCAGGGGAGGCGTGTCTTCCGACGTCGACAACGGCGATCTGGGTTGTTCCAACGCTGGCCCGCTCGTCACGATCCCGACGGTACGCCGAGCTCCTCTGCCGCACTACCGAGGGCCGAACCGGCGCTAGGACGCCCAGGCGACTCGGGCATGGCGTCGGATGTCAACCGACGCCAATATCTCGCACATCAACCGGAACAAACACAACGAAAAGAGTGGGCCGCCCGGGGGTCGAACCCGGAACCCGCGGATTAAAAGGAAACAACGGCCTCAGTCCAGTCCGTCCAGCCCGTCCAATTGAGCGTGGGCTGAGCGTGTTTTCCGCGCGGCTTCGTCCG
>Ga0187809_10000934_pt1 | contig 14366 bp, 18 predicted proteins | sample NC_wetland_sal_i_8_FD_132415 | JGI IMG/M metagenome (GOLD analysis project Ga0187809, IMG submission 132415) | Wetland sediment microbial communities from Neuse River Estuary, North Carolina, USA - ASW_4 | ecosystem: Environmental > Aquatic > Freshwater > Wetlands > Sediment | place: USA: North... | reverse complement strand
GCGAAGTTCATCGAGCTGGAGCTTGAGGCGCTCGAGGGCGCCGGCGGGTACGCGCGCGAGATGACCGAAGAGCGGGCCGCCCGGCAGCGCGAGTTGCTGACGCCGCACCTCGCTGCCTCCGACGCGGTCATCACCACGGCCGCCGTTCCCGGACGACGCGCGCCGCTGCTCGTCGACACCGCGATGGTCGAGGCGATGCGCCCGGGCACGGTCGTCGTCGACATCGCCGCCGACTCTGGCGGCAACGTCGAGCTTTCGCGCCCCGGCGAAGAAGTGCTGCACAACGGCGTGCTGATCTGGGGCGGCCGCAACGTCCCGAGCGGCATGCCTTACGACGCGAGCCGGTTGTACGCCCGCAACCTGGCGAACCTGCTGCTGCTCATGACAAAAGACGGCGACGTCGCACCCGATCTCGACGACGAGGTCGTCGCCGGCTGTCTCGTCGTCCACGCTGGTGAGGTGCGCATCTCGTGAACAACATTGGCCTGCTCACGATTTTCATGCTCTCGGTCTTCGTCGGCTTCGAGGTCATCTCCAAGGTCTCGACGATCCTGCACACCCCGCTGATGTCAGGCGCCAACGCCATTCACGGCATCATCTTGGTCGGCGCGATCCTCATCACCGGCGACGCGCACGGCGCCGTGCAACTCACGCTCGGGTTTGTCGCGGTGGTGTTGGCGACCGCCAACATGGTCGGCGGTTTCGTCGTCACCGACCGCATGCTCGAGATGTTCAAAGGTCGAAAGCCCACGCCCTCGTCTGACGTCGTCCAAAACGGCGGAGCGAAATGAGCACTCCCGTTCTGTTCGCCTACTGGGTGGCGGCGCTGTGTTTCATCCTGGCGCTTAAGGGATTGTCGTCGCCGAAGTACGCGCGTTACGGCAACCTGATCGGCGCGTTCGGCGCCGGGCTGGCGGTCGTCGTGACGTTGAGCCTGCACGGTCTCGGCCACCGCTGGTTCATCATCATCGCGATCGTGTTCGGTTCGCTGCTCGCGGTTCCGGCGGCGCGGTTGGTGAAGATGACCGCGATCCCGCAGATGGTTGCGATATTCAACGGCGTGGGCGGTGGTGCTGCGGCGCTTGTGTCAATCACCGAGTTCGTCCGGCTGCACAACACCGACACCAACGCGGCCGCGTCGGCGGTCGTCTTCACCGCGATCGTCGGCAGTGTGAGCTTCAGCGGATCGATGATCACGTTCGCGAAGCTGCAAGAACTGATGACCGGTCGGCCGATTCTGGTTCCAGGCGCGCGGTACGTCACGTCGGTGATCGCCCTTGGCGCGTTGGGTCTCGGCATCGCGACCGTGCCCGCGTCGAGCGTGCCGCTTCTGGTGGCCTGCGGCTTGCTGTCGCTGGTGCTTGGCGTGCTGTTCGTGCTGCCGGTCGGCGGCGCCGACGTGCCGGTGGTCATCTCATTGCTCAACGCGTTCACCGGTCTGACCGTCGCGGCGTCCGGCTACGTTCTCGACAACACATTGCTCATCGTCGCCGGCACGTTGGTCGGCGCCTCCGGAACACTGCTCACTCAGCTCATGGCGCACGCGATGGGTCGTCCGATCACCGGCGTGTTGTTCGGCGCGTTCAAGGGCGGCTCGACCGCCGGTTCCACTGCTGAGGTGACGACCGGCGATCGGGCGGTGCGTTCCGCGGGCGCCGACGACATCGCGATTCTCCTTGCGTACGCGCGAAAAGTGGCCATTGTGCCGGGCTACGGATTGGCTGTCGCGCAGGCGCAGCACACCATCCGCGAACTCGTCGACCTGCTCGAATCGCGCGGCGTGCAAGTGTTTTACGCGATCCACCCGGTGGCTGGTCGAATGCCCGGACACATGAACGTGCTGCTCGCCGAAGCGAACGTGCCGTACGAGCAACTCAAAGAGATGGACGAGGCGAACCCCGAGTTCACCTCCACCGACGTCGCCGTTGTGGTCGGCGCGAACGACGTGGTCAACCCGGCCGCGCGCGACCAGGTCGGCAGCCCGATCTATGGCATGCCGATTCTCAACGTCGACGAAGCGGCCAACGTGGTTTTCATGAAGCGGTCGCTGCGGCCGGGATTCGCGGGCATCGACAACGCGCTGCTCTACCACCCCAAGACCACGCTGTTCTTCGGCGACGCGAAGGACTCGCTGTCGAAGCTGGTCGCCGCGGTCAAGTCGCTGTAGGTCCCCGGGGCGCCGCCGGCGCGAGTTGATCACGTTATGGACGTGTACCTGCCCCAGGACACCTCCACAGGCATGTCCTCGGGCCAGTTCAGCTGTCTAGGGCGCGTCGTCCGGGATTAGCTGTGATGCTTTTCACGGTGACCCGGCGAACTGCGGCGATCTTGCAAAAGCGCGGTTAGGCTCCGCGAGGCGCTAGACCAGCCGGTCAATTCCGCCGAATGGCGTAATCGCGCTAAGGCAAATGGCCGAATCGTCCGATATTCGGTGTGCAACTGATCGTCGAAGTGCAGGAGCCCGCCCGTGCGTTTGAGCAAACCAGTCTGGATGTCCGCCACGGCAGTCACCGCGATCGGCGGCGTGACCGCCGCCGTGGTGATCGGCGTCTCGTCGTCCGATCACGCGGCGCCGACCGCGGCGACGGCGAGCGTCGCCGGCAGCCTCGACAGCGTCACGTCCCCAGCGTCGGCACCCGCAGCCGGCAGCGGCACGCCTAGCCTGTCGGCGAGCGCGAGCGCTTCCGCGTCTTCGTCGGTCCTCGCGCGGGCCGACTCGACGACCGCTGGCCGCGCCGCCTCCGTGCCGCCACGCACGCCGTTGGCCACGAAGAGCGCCACCCACGCGGCGACCGGCGGTCAGCCTGCCCCGGTGCCGACCCGCCGGGTGATCACCCCCGCGCCGAAGCCGCCCGCCCCGCCGGTGGCGGTGAGCCGCCCGGGCGGCCGACCCGGCCCGACCAACACGGGTGTGCCGGCTGGCACGCCGCTGACGGTGATCAACGGCGACGTCGTCGTCACGACGCCGGGCACGGTGATCGACGCGAGGGACATCAAGGGCGCGCTGATCATCAAGGCGAGCAACGTCAAGGTGACCCGGAGCCTCATCGAGGGCCGCGCGGGCAGCGACAGCGTGGTCGTCTCCGCCGGTAGCGGGATCTTGCTTCAGGACGACGAGGTCGCCGTCGCGCATCCGTCCGCCGGCGTCGACTCAATGAGCGTGCGCGGCGCGACCCTGAACCGGCTGAACATCCACGGCGGCGTCGACGGCATGAAGCTGTCGTCGAACTCGGTCGTCGAGAACTCCTGGATCCACGGGCTGAGCTACTTCTCGTCCGACCCGGCGCAGGGTGGCGGGCCGACCCACAACGACGCCATCCAGATCATGTCGGGCAGCAACATCCGGATCACCGGCAACTACCTGCAAGCAACGTCGTCCAACAACGCGGCGATCCAGGTGACGCAGGACACCGGCAGCACCAGCGGCCTCTACATCGCCGGCAACTGGGCCGACGGCGGTGGCTGCACATACAACTTCAGCGGCCACGGCCCTGGCGGCGTGAAGCTGGCGATGGGCGGCATCACGGTGACCGGCAACCGGTTCGGTCACTCGACCAAGTTCGCCAACTGCGCGATCCTCACCGACCTGCAGACCACGATCAGCCAGAGCGGCAACGTGTTCGACGACAGCGGCACGGCGATCGTCGTCCAGCGGCACAACTGACCGGGCCGCTCGCGGCCGTGCCGCAGCTGGGAGGGGGCTTAGCCAGCGCCGACCGTGCCGTACAGCCGGTCGCCGGCGTCGCCGAGGCCGGGCACGATGTAGCCGTGCTCGTTGAGTCGCTCGTCGACGCCCGCGGTGACCACCGTCACGGGCACGGGTGAGCCGGCCAGCTCCTTCTCCAGCTTCGCGACACCTTCGGGGGCGGCGAGCAGGCAGATCGCGGTGACGCTGTCGGCGCCGCGCTCGATGAGCAGCGAGATCACCGCGGCCAGCGTGCCGCCGGTGGCCAGCATCGGGTCGAGCACGTAGACCTGCCGCCCGGTGAGCGAGTCGGGCAGCCGCGACGCGTAGGTGGTCGGCACCAGCGTCTCCTCGTTGCGCACCAGGCCGAGAAAGCCGACCTCGGCGGTGGGCAGCAGCCGGCACATACCGTCGAGCATGCCGAGCCCGGCGCGCAAGACAGGGACGACGAGCGGTCGCGGCCAGGCAAGCCGCACGCCGTGCGCCCGGGCCACCGGTGTGTCGATCTCCACGTCGACCACCCGGACGTCGCGGGTGGCCTCGTAGGCGAGCAGGGTGACGAGCTCGTCGGCGAGCCGGCGGAAGGTCGGGGAGTCGGTGCGCTCGTCGCGCAACACTGTCAGCTTGTGCGCGATCAGCGGGTGGTCGGCGACGTGGGTGCGCATGACGTCACGCTATCGGTCGGCGGCGCGGGCCTCCGATTTCATGGCGTCGATTTCCGCACCACCCATTTCGCCGCGCGGCCGGGGCGTGTCACGATTCGCCCAGGGGTAACGCGCAGTCGCGAGGAGGAGGCGTCATGGTGAGCGACCGCTCGGTCTCGAACGGTGGCGACGACGCCGGTCGCGATTTCGCGGTCGTGTGCTACCGCGACGAGGGCCGGTGGGAGATCGGCCTGTTGCCGGAGCGCGCGACGTCCAGCCTTGAGGCGTTTCTCGCGGCGCTGCGCCAGCAGCCCGGCGAGGGCGGCGCGCTCGGCTTCGTCGATGTCGCCGACGACTTCTTCGTGGCCGCGAGGGTGATCGGTGACAGCGTGCGGTTGTTGCTGTCGGACGTCACGGCCGCCGACGAGTGGCCGTTCGCCCGCGAGGTCCTGGAGCGGCTGGGCCTGCCGGAGCCGAGCGACGAGGATTTCGACGACATCGTGCCCGCCGGAGACCTGGCGCTGTTCGCCGACCTCGGGCTGCCGGAGTTGGAGTTGAACCTGCTGCTGTCGGACATCGACGCGTACGCCGACGAGATGCTCTTCTCCATCGCCCGCCGGCTTGGCTTTGGCGACGAGCTAGAGCGCTTGGTCGACGCCGCCGTGCATTAGATTGCTGGTTCCTCGAGTCTTCAGCGGGAGCGTATGTGTCGCACTTCGCAGCCATGATCGCGCGCACCGGCAGCCGGTGGAAGGGCACTGACGCCGACGACATCGACCTCGACAACGTCGACGACATCGAGCAGGTGGTCGACCTCATGCGTGACGCGTCGGTCGACGAGAGCTCGGTCGTGATGTTCGTCGAAGAGGACGACGAGTGGTTCGCGGTGGTGCGGGTCGACGGCGCCGACGAACCGCGGATCTTCATTTCGGACGCGCGTGTCGTCGCGGCCAGTGATCTGGCGATGGCGCTGTTCGGCGACCTGGCCTCTGACGAGGCCCTCGACGTCAGCGAGGCGATCGCCGAGGACGAAGACGTGCGCGCGGAGGACGACGAGTCGCCGAGTGTGCGTCCGGTGGCCGAGCCGTCCGGCGCCACCGACGTGTTGGCCGACTACGGCATCTCGTCGCAAGACCTGCTCGACATGTGCGCCGAAGAGGGCGCGTTGCCGGCCGACGTCATCACCGCGATCTGCGAGCGGTTGGGCTGCGCCGACGAGATCGAGGTCTACCGCTGAGCTCGCTGCCGTACGAGGCGTTGATGCGGGCCGCCCTCGATGAGGCGCGGTTGGCCTCTGGAGGGGCCGACGTCCCGGTTGGCGCGGTGGTGGTCGACGCCGACGGCAAGCTCCTCGGCGTCGGGCACAACGCCCGCGAGGCGACCGGTGACCCGACCGCGCACGCCGAGGTCGTCGCGCTGCGCGCGGCGGCGGCGTCGGTCGGGAGCTGGCGGCTCTCAGGCGCCACGATGGCCGTCACGCTCGAGCCGTGCACGATGTGCGCGGGGGCGTTGGTGCTCGCCCGGGTGTCGCGGCTGGTCTACGGCGCGGTCGACCCGAAAGCGGGCGCGGTCGGGTCGCTGTGGGACGTCGTCCGGGATCGGCGCCTCAACCACCGGCTCGAGGTGGTCGCCGGGGTGCTCGACGACGAGTGCGGCGCGTTGTTGCGGGAGTTTTTCGAGGGGCAGAGAGGTCGGTAATGGCATCGCGGACGGCGAACTTCTGCGTTGACGCGCGTGACCCGCGGGCGCAGGCCGCGTGGTGGGCTCAGGTGCTCGACGACTTCGAGCTGGACGACGAAGGCACCGACGAGGAGGCGGGGCTACGGGGACCGGCCGGCCGGTGGTTGCTGTTCCTCCGCGTTCCCGAGGCCAAGCAGGTGAAGAACCGGATGCACATGTGCCTTCGTCCGGCCGACCGCACGCGCGACGAGGAGGTCTCGCGGTTGCTGGCGCTCGGGGCGACGGTCGTGAACGACCTGCGCACCCCCGACAGCGGCTGGGCGGTGCTCGCGGACCCCGAAGGCAACGAGTTCTGCGTGCTCACGCGGTCGGCCGACGAGGCTGGCGTCACCCGGGCGTAGCCGCGAACGGCGTTCGGTAAGCTTGCCGGCGGTGGAGTCGCCTAGTGGCCGATGGCGCACGCCTCGAAAGCGTGTGAGGGTGCAAGCTCTCCGTGGGTTCAAATCCCACCTCCACCGCCAAAGATCATCGGCTGCCTCGGTGTCGGCGTACCGGCACCGGGCGACGGGCCGTCAGACCTTGCCGGCCAGCTCCTGCGCCAGCTGCAACGCCCCGCCCGGCTGGCCGTCTCCGACCTCGACGTTCACGACCTTGTCGCCCTTGGTGAACCACACCGACTCGTCGTTGACCTGCGACGAGTGAATGTCGATCTCGAAACCGCCGTCTCCGACGCTGGCGTCTTTCAACGTGGCCGAGTTCGCGGCGATCTGGTTGTCGGAGTCGACTTGGTCTTGCTGGTCTTGCCGCATCTTGTTCAGCTGGTCCTTCGCGGTGCCAACGAATGTGTTGACCTCGACGTTGACGTCTGCACCGTGACCGGTGTTGTCAGCGGTGTACGTGCACGATTGATGCCCGGTGTTGCCCTCCATGCCGCCGCCCAGGTTGCCCGTCAGCGAAGGCAGGTCTTTGCCGACCGCGTTCTTGACGTCGGAGGCTGACAACAGATGGCAGCCTGGGTTGTCACCGAGAATTGAGGAGTCGCCAGAAGCGCTGGCGGTGCCACCGTTCTGTGTGGCGTTGCCGGTGCTGCCGCCGCCGGCGGCGGCAGCCTGTTGAGTGCCGGCGGCCTTGGCCAGAGCGGTCAGGTTGGCGGCCGGTGACTTCGATGACTTCGAACATCCGGTCAGCGTCGTCGCCACCGCCAGCACCGACGCCACAGCGATTCCGGTGATCCTCGTCGCGCTTCCCATGCCGTCGCCTCCCCGGTGTTGTTCCCACGGCGATGAGCGACGCTACTGAGCGGCGCCGCTGGGGAGATCGGTAGCGACTACGTAGAACGTCGTTTGCCGCATACGCTCACCGACGTGGAGTCGGTCGGAGCCAGCGCTGACGCGGTGGCGGCCACACTGCGTTCGGCGGGCTGCGTCTTCGCCGAGGACGAGGCCGCGATCCTGGTCGACGCGGCAACGTCGCCCGCCGAGTTAGACCGCATGGTCGCGCGACGGGTTTCGGGCGCGCCGCTGGAACACGTCGTCGGGTGGGCGGAGTTCTGCGGGCTGCGCGTCGTCGTCGACGCCGGTGTCTTCGTGCCGCGGCGACGCACCGAGTTCTTGGTCGAGCAGGCGGTGGCGGTGCTGCCACCGAAGGCCGTCGTCCTCGACCTGTGTTGCGGCGCGGGCGCCATCGGCGTCGCGCTGCTCGCTCGCCGGCCCGGCGTCGACCTGCAAGCGGTGGACGTCGACCCTGCCGCCGTCGCCTGCGCGCGCCGCAACCTCGGCGCCGCGGTTTATCAGGGCGACCTTTACGAGCCGCTGCCAGCCCGGCTTCGCGGGGCCGTCGACGTCATCGTCGCCAACGTGCCGTATGTTCCGACCGCCGAGGTGGCCTACTTGCCGGCCGAAGCGCGCGACCACGAGCCGGTCGCGTCGTTGGACGGCGGCGCAGACGGCCTCGACGTGTTGCGGCGCGTGGCGGTCGGCGCGCCGCGGTGGTTGCGACCCGGCGGTCACTTGCTGATCGAGACCAGCGAGCGGCAGGCCGCTGCCGCCGTCCAAGCGTTTGAGGCCGGTGGGTTGCGCGCGCGAACGGCGACGGACGACGAATACGGCGCGACCGTGGTGATCGGAACCGCCTAACCGGGGATCGCCGCGTCGATCAGCAGTTTCGCGATGCCGCGCGCGTCACGGGCTGGCTTGGGCGAGTGCTCTACCAACGACTGCGCCTGGCCGCCCTCGAACACCACCATCAACTGCCGCGACAGCTGGTCGGGATTGGTCGCGCCCGCGGCGCGGGCCCGGTCGCGCATCCAGCGCCGCACTCGCTCCTTGTGTCGGCGCACCACCTCGAGCGCGGGGTGCCGCTGGTCAGCGATCTCGGCGACGCCGTTCATGAACGGGCAGCCGCGAAACTCCTTGGAGCTGACGGCCACGACCAGTTCGGCGAAAAGCTGCTCCAGTTGCTTGCGGGGGTCGTCGCTCGAGCGTTCGGCGGCGGTGGTGAATCGCTCGAACACCGGCTGGTCGAGCGTCTCGAACGCGGCGGCGATGAGGCCGTCTTTGCTGCCGAAGCGTTCATACAGCGTGCGCTTGGAGATGCCCGCCGCCTTGCTCAAGGCCTCGACTCCGGTCGCGGTGATGCCGTGCTCGTAGAACAGCTGCCCCGCGAGCGCCGCGATCCGAGTGTTTGTCTCTTCCACAAGCACCCATGGTACCGATCGGTTTCCAAATCCGTGGCGGTTCTGCAGGGCGGTATGTATAGTCGGCGGCTCAGGCAGAAAACCGATCGGTTTTCTACGAGTGAGCACACCAGGAGTCAGGAATGTCCGAAGTACATCGCTGGCGCGCGTTCGCGGTGCTGGCCGTCTCGTTTTTCATGACGATCGTCGACCTGACGATCGTCAACGTCGCGTTGCCGACGATCGGCGCCAAGTTGCACTTCTCCGAGTCGAACCTGCAATGGGTTGTCACGGCGTACGGCGTGAGCTTCGGCGGCTTTCTGCTGCTCGGCGGTCGGGCGGCTGACCTGCTCGGCCGGCGTCGCGTCCTGATGGTCGGCTTGAGCGTCTTCACCGCCGCCTCACTCGCCTGCGGTCTTGCGACGAGCGACGGCTTTCTGATCGCGATGCGCGGGATTCAGGGTCTTGGCGCCGCCATCGTGTTGCCTGCCGCGCTCTCCATCGTCATGAACATGTTCGAGGAAGGCGCCGAACGCAACAAGGCGCTTGGCATCTGGGGTGGCATCGGCGCGGCCGGAGCGACGTTCGGTCTGATCGCCGGGGGACTGCTCACCCGCTACGTCGGCTGGGAGTACATCTTCTTCCTGAACGTGCCAATCGGGGCGGCCGCGCTGGTGCTCGCCCCTCGGTTGGTGCCCGAAAGCAAGTTGGAAGCGGTTCGCCGTCGCTACGACCCCTTCGGCGCGCTCACCGTCACCGGTGGATTGCTGCTGCTCGTCTACTCCATCTCGCGCGCGCCGCAGGTGGGTTGGAGTTCGGCCAGCACGGTGCTGCTGCTTGCATCGTCCGCGCTTCTGCTTGTCGCCTTTTTGGTCATCGAGACCCGCGTCGAGCAGCCGTTGATGCCGCTCGGCATCTTCCGCCGGAGGACACTCGCCGGGGCGAACGCGGTCGGCTTGTTGCTGGGCGGCAGCTTCTTCGCGTTCATCTTCATCGGCACGCTGTACATGCAGCAGGTGCTTGGCTACTCGGCTTTGAAGACCGGAATCGCCTGGCTCGCCGCGTCACTGACCTCCGTCGCATTGGCGGGCGTCTCGCAATTGCTGGTGACCCGCGGCTCCGCGAAGCTGGTGATGGCGCTTGGCATGGCGCTGATCGGCGGCGGCGTGCTGTGGGCCAGCCAGGCGCCGGTGCACGGGCACTTCTGGCCCGACCTGGCCGGGCCGTTCTTCGTCACCGGCGCAGGCACCGCGTTCGCGTTCATCCCGGTCTCGATCGCCGCGCTCGCCGGCATCAAGGAGCACGAGGCAGGGCTTGCGGCTGGCCTGCTCAACACCGCGCAGCAGCTCGGCGGCGCGATCGGCGTGGCGGTCGCCTCGACGATCATCGCGACCCAAGTGAAGTCGCTGCAAAGCACCGGGCACGACCCGGCGGCCGCGCTCAACGGCGGTCTCGGCTGGGGCATGGCGGTCTGCGCGGCGATCGGCCTGTCCGGAGTGCTGGTCACCTTCGGCCTGGTGCGCAAGCGTGAGATCGCGGACGCCGTGGCGCTCGCCGGCCTGGCCAAGCCCGAGCCGGTGCTGGTGGCGGCCGATTGATCCACAACCGCTGACCACCCACGCGTCGACCGGCGTGCAGCCTCGGGCCGCCAACCCCCGAACTGCACGCCGGTCGGCGCGAGGGTGCGGGTCGGCTCACAATTGACGGTGCCCCCGCGTCTACTGGGCAGGCAGGATGGAGCCCGAAGGAGGCGGCGATGCGCACGCACACGATGATCGACTCGCCGATCGGCGTGTTGACGCTGGTCAACGAGGACGACGTGCTGTGCGGGCTGCACATGGAGTACCGCACGCACCCTCCGGCGCCCTCGTCGTTCGGCGCCCAAACGGCGTCCGGATTCGAGCAGATCAGCGAGCAGCTGCGCGAGTACTTCGCCGGCGAGCGCACCGATTTCTGCGTGCCCCTGGCGCCGCGCGGCACCGAGTTTCAGCTCCGGGTGTGGAACGCGCTGCTCACCATTCCCTACGGGCACACCCGCTCGTACGGCGAGATCGCGAAGCAGATCGGCGAGTCGAGCTGGGAGGCGGCAAGGGCGGTCGGGGCGGCGAACGGCCGCAACCCGATCGCGATCGTCGTCCCGTGCCATCGGGTGATTGGCGCCGACGGGTCGCTGGTCGGTTACGGCGGCGGCCTTGAGCGCAAGAAGTTCCTGCTGGAGCTGGAGAACCCGGCACGGGCGAACGTCCCAGTTCAAGAGTCGCTGTTCGCATGAGCTTGCCGCCGTTCGAGCAGGTGGTCGAAGCGCACGGGCCGCGGGTGCTGCGCGTGTGCCGGGCGATCCTCGGATACCACGAGGCCGAAGACGCCTGGTCGGAGACGTTTCTGGCCGCGCTCCGCGCCTATCCGGAGCTCGATCCAAACGCCAACATCGAGGCTTGGCTCGTGACCATCGCGAAACGCAAGGCGATCGATCAGTACCGCAGCGCGGCTCGCAACCCGACACCCGCGGCGGAGTTGCCCGATGGCGCCGACGACTTTCCCGAGGGCTACGACGAGCTCTGGACGGCGTTGCGATCGCTGCCCGCTCAACAGCGCGAGGCCGTGGCGTACCACCATCTCGCTGGCCTGCCTTACACCGAAATCGCAGAAATACTCGGAAATTCCGCGGCGGCCGCGCGACGCGCGTCGTCCGATGGAATGAAGAAGCTGCGGGCCATTTACCAAGGAGCTTCGCGATGAACAACGTCTTTGCCGCGTTGCCGGAGGTCGACGCCGACGCCAGCCGGCGACTGCACGCGCGGTTGGTCGCCGCGGCGGCCGACAACGGTCTGCTCGACGTCGCGTATCGCACGATCGACTCACCGGTCGGCCGGTTGTTGTTGGCGGCCACGAGTGAGGGTGTCGTGCGAGTCGCCTTCGATTGCGAGGGCCACGATGCGGTGTTGGCGACGTTGTCGGATCGGGTCAGCCCGCGGATTCTCAACGCCCCGGCAAAGCTCGACACGGTGGCGCGTGAGCTTGACGAGTACTTCGCCGGACGACGTTCGTCGTTCGACGTCGCGCTCGATTTCCGACTCGCGGCGGGTTTTCGCCGATCGGTTCTTGAGCAGCTGCGCCACATCCACTACGGCCGGACCGCGTCTTACGCCGAGGTGGCGGCGAAAACCGGCCACCCCAAGGCGGTTCGCGCGGTCGGCACGGCGTGCGCGCTGAACCCGCTGCCGCTCGTCGTCCCATGCCATCGCGTCGTCCGCTCTGACGGGGCCGCGGGAAACTACCGCGGCGGCGCGCAGGCGAAGCTCACCCTCCTGGCGCTGGAAGCCCAACGCTTGTGAGCGACGCGCTGCTGCCGCGCGAGCGCCGCGAGATCGCGCCCGGCGCGGTTCACGTGCCCGACTGGCTGTCACCGGTTCGGCAACGTGAGCTCGTCGAGGCGTGTCGTGCGTGGGCCACCGGCCCGGCGCCGATGCGGCACGTCAAACTGCCGACCGGACATCAGATGTCCGTGCAAATGGTCTGCGTCGGCTGGCACTGGCAGCCGTACCGATACACCAGAACCGCGGACGACGTGGGCGGCGCCCCGGTGGCCGAGTTTCCGCGCTGGCTGGCCGAGTTGGGGCGCGCCGCGTTGGCCGACGCCTACCGTGACCCGAGCGCTGGCGACGACTACGAGCCGGACGTCGCGCTGGTCAACTTCTACGACGCGGCCGCGAAGATGGGCATGCATCAAGACAAGGACGAACGGTCATCGGCGCCCGTCGTGTCGCTCAGCGTTGGCGACTCATGCGTGTTTAGGTTCGGCAACCCGCAGACCCGCAACAAGCCGTACGTCGACGTCGAGCTGGCGTCGGGCGATCTGTTCGTCTTCGGCGGCCCGTCGCGCTTCGCGTATCACGGCGTGCTGAAGACACTGCCAGGCAGCGCGCCGTCCGAGTGCGGGCTTGCCGACGGCCGCCTCAACCTCACCATGCGCGTCACCGGAATGGAGTAGTAGGCCGACTGGCAGCGTCGCCGATACTCCGTTTGGCGCACTGACCGATCCGCCAAGTGATGGTTATCTCGGCGGATTTTGGCTCAGTGCGGCGCGGCGGCGGCCGATAGGTAGGACGCTAGGGCAGCACAACAGTGAAGGTGAGGTGACCAGTCGTGAGAGACGCCAAGCACTCGGGCGCGGCGGGCGAGCGCGTAGAAGGGCTCGCGAGCCGGCTCTACGACGACGTCACGGTCACCGAGGTCATCCGCCCAGCGGCCGTGCTCTCCGAGACCAACGCGCGTCGCGTGCTCGACGGCCTGACGAAGGACGACGTGCGGTCGGGCGGTCGCTGGCACGCCGAGCCGGGTTGCTGGCGGTTGTTCGAGCGACCCTGGAAGGGCCGCGACGAGCGGTCGGCCGAAGCGGCCGGGCTGATCGGCAGCATCCAGGTCGCCTACGGCATGCCGACCCGCTACGAGATCACCATCTTCCGCGCGACGGTCACCGTGGCCGGCACCCGCGCGGGCTACACGGTCGAGTCGTTGTGCGACGCCGCGCTCGGCTACGCCGATTTGACGCTGGCCACCTGCCCGCGCATCGACATGCAGCCGCCGCCGCGGCCGTTCCGCATGCGCTGACCACTCGCGGCCACGCCGCCACGCCGCCACGCCGCCACGCCGCCACGCCGCCACGCCGCCACGCCGCCGCGCCGCCGCGACCGGCTGGCCGGCTTTGCGTCGTCCGCGCCTGAAGTTGATCTCCCTAGCCCCCGAAACTCGCGCTTGGACGTCGCCAAGGCGAGGTCCAAGTACGAGTTTCGGGGTCCGCGGCTCGGCGGTTTGCGCTTAGCCCTGCTGTGCGGCGCCCGCGTCGGGTCCTCGTTCGCCGGGGAACGCGATCGTTGGAAGCCGAATCTTGCCTTGGCGAGGCGCCCTGGCGCAGTGTTGACCCGTGCGACGGGGACGTTCGACATGAGCGCGGGTCATCGCGCGCGCTCGTCGTCCGGCATGGACATGCCCGCGCGAGCGGTCCCGGCTTCGGCGATCGTGCTGTTCGCCGCGGTCATCGCCGGCGGCTACGCCTTCAAGTGGCAGTGGACCGGGTTCACCAAAGACAACCAGCTGTGGGACTTGCTGCACATCCTGGTGCTGCCGGTCGTGCTCGCCACCCTGCCGCTTTGGTATCGCACCCGCGAGCGATGGCGGGTCGAGTGGCGGGTGGTGCTGTCGGCGGTGGTGGTGGCTTTCGTCGTCCTCATCATCGGCGGCTACGCCCTCGACTGGACGTGGACCGGGTTCCAGGGCAACACGTTCTGGGATTGGCTCGAGCTGCTCGCACTCCCCGTCGTGGTTTCCTTTCTGCCGCTGTGGTTCGAGACCCATCACCGGCTGGAAAGTCGTTGGCGCGTCGCGATTTCCGTTGTGCTGACCGCGTTCGTCGTCATCGTGATCGGTGGCTACCGGCTGCACTGGGCGTGGACCGGGTTCGCCGGCAACACCGTGCGCGATTGGCTGCAGCTGCTCGTCGTGCCGTTCGTGCTTCCCGCGAGTCTGGCCTGGTTCGCCGCGCGTCGGGAGGCGGCTGGGGCCGAGGAGTCGCCGGAACCGGACGTGCCGCGCCAGGTCACGCTGCCCGACGCCAATCCGGACGCCGTCCGGTCGGAGGTCGAGCTCCCGAGCGGCGCGAGCCCGAGCGGGGCCTAGCCCCGAG
>Ga0187809_10000933_pt1 | contig 14367 bp, 11 predicted proteins | sample NC_wetland_sal_i_8_FD_132415 | JGI IMG/M metagenome (GOLD analysis project Ga0187809, IMG submission 132415) | Wetland sediment microbial communities from Neuse River Estuary, North Carolina, USA - ASW_4 | ecosystem: Environmental > Aquatic > Freshwater > Wetlands > Sediment | place: USA: North... | reverse complement strand
TCGATCTACAACCACGGCGTCCACGGCTTCACCGAGACGCTCTATGCGTACGACTCGCAGTCGAACAACAACGGCAGCGCATTTGCCGGCTATGGGGCCACGAGCTTCTCAGCCTCGCTCGGTGCGGTGGCGATGCTCTTCGGCCGCTTCGTGCCGATGCTGGCCGCGCTCGCACTCGGCGGCTCGCTCGCGAAGAAGAAGATCGTGCCGGCCTCGGCGGGGACGTTCCGCACCGACGGCGCGACCTTCGTCCTGCTGCTCGTCGCCATCATCGCGCTGACGGCCGGCCTGATGATCCTGCCCGCACTCACCCTCGGGCCGATCGTGGAAGGGCTGATGCACTGATGAAGAACCTCGTCGCATCGATCGCCGCCGTTGTCGTCATCACCGCGTTCTTCGGGTTCGCATACCCGGCCGTGATGACGGGCTTCGCCTCGGTCGCGTTCTCGCACCAGGCGGACGGGAGTCTGATCGTGCGGAACGGGGAAGTCCGCGGCTCGCGGCTCTCGGCCCAAGCGTTCACCTGGCCACGCTACTTCCATGAGCGCCCGTCGGGGACCTCGCCGGCGTACAACGCCGGCGCGACCACGTTCCTGAACTACGGGCCGACCGATCCTGACCTCGCCAAGCTTGTCGCCTCGAACGCCAAGGCGATCCTGAAGCTCGAAGGCCCGTACAACCCAGGCTTGACGATCCACGACATCCCCGTCGACGCGGTCACCACCTCGGCTTCGGGAATCGACCCGGACATCTCGCCGGCGTACGCCGCGCTCCAGTCGCGCCGCGTCGCCGCCGTGCGGCACCTGCCGCTCGCGACCGTCCAGAAGCTCATCAAGCAGAACACCGACGGCCGCGGCCTCGGCTTCTTCGGCGAGCCCGGCGTGAACGTGCTCGCTCTCAACCTCGCTCTCGACAAGCTGGGAGGCAAGTAGATGGCGCGCCAGAGCGCAAGCGTCTTCTCGCGCGAGCTCACGCTCGCCGCGATTCGCGACTCGTTCCCGAAGCTCGACCCGCGGTTGCAGCTGAAGAACCCCGTGATGTTCATCGTCGAGCTCGGCAGCGTCATCACGACGGCGATCTTCGTCATCGATCTCGTGCGGGGCCGAACCGGTGGACTCTGGTTCGTCGGCGTCATCGCCGTGTGGCTGTGGCTCACCGTGCTGTTCGCGAACTTCGCCGAGGCGATCGCCGAGGGCCGCGGCAAGGCCCAGGCGGATGCGCTGCGCTCCACCCGGACGACGACCAACGCGCGCCTGCGCGACGGACGGGAGGTTCCCGCCCCGGAGCTGCAGAAGGGCGACGTGGTGGTCGTCGTCGCCGGGGAGGTCATCCCGGCCGACGGCGAGATCATCGAGGGCGTCGGCTCGGTGGACGAGTCGGCGATCACCGGCGAGTCCGCGCCCGTCATCCGCGAGGCCGGCGGCGACCGCTCCGCCGTCACGGGCGGCACGAAGCTCCTCTCGGACCGTCTCGTCATCGAGGTGACGCAGGAACCGGGCCAGTCGTTCCTCGACCGCATGATCGCGCTCGTCGAGGGCGCCGAGCGACGCAAGACGCCGAACGAGATCGCGCTCAACATTCTTCTCTCGGGCCTAACGATCACGTTCCTCGCCGCGGTCGTCACGCTGCGGCCGTTCGCGCTCTACGCGGGGACGTCCACGTCGCAGACCGTGCTCATCGCGCTGCTCGTCGCGCTCATCCCGACGACGATCGGCGCGCTTCTGTCGGCGATCGGCATCGCCGGGATGGACCGGCTGGTGCAGCGAAACGTCCTGGCGATGTCCGGGCGCGCCGTGGAGGCGTCCGGGGACGTCGACGTGCTCCTGCTCGACAAGACCGGCACCATCACGCTCGGCAACCGCCAGGCTGCGGAGTTCCTTCCGGTCGACGGCGTCGAGGAGCGCGAGCTCGCCGAGGTGGCTCAGCTCGCCTCCCTCGCGGACGAGACGCCGGAGGGTCGCTCGATCGTCATCCTCGCAAAGGAGCGCTTCAATCTCCGGGAGCGCGAGCTCGGCGAGCACGAGTTCGTCCCCTTCAGTGCGACGACGCGCATGAGCGGCGTCAACGTCGACGGCACGCTGATCCGGAAGGGTGCCGCCGACAGCGTCAAGCAGTTCATCGCCGAACAGGGTGGAAGTCCGCCGCCTGAGCTCGATCGAATCGTTCAGAGCGTCGCCGAGCAGGGCGGGACGCCGCTCGTGGTCGCGAAGGACAACTTCGCGCTCGGCGTCGTCTACCTCAAGGACATCGTCAAGGGCGGTATGCGCGAGCGTTTCGACGAGCTGCGCCGGATGGGCATTCGCACCGTGATGATCACCGGCGACAATCGCGTGACGGCGGCCGTCATCGCCCAGGAAGCGGGCGTCGACGACTTCCTCGCCGAGGCGACGCCGGAGGCGAAGATGTCGCTGATCAAGGACGAGCAGTCGAGAGGCCGCATGGTTGCGATGACCGGCGACGGCACGAACGATGCACCCGCGCTCGCGCAGGCCGACGTCGGCGTGGCGATGAACACCGGCACGACGGCCGCGAAGGAGGCCGGCAACATGGTCGACCTCGACTCGAACCCGACGAAGCTCATCGAGATCGTCGAGGTCGGCAAGCAGCTGCTCATCACCCGCGGCGCCCTCACGACGTTTTCGATCGCCAACGACGTGGCCAAGTACTTCGCCATCCTGCCCGCGATGTTCGCGTTCACGTACGCTGCGAAGCCGGGGCATCGCGGCCCGTTGAACTCGCTCAACATCATGCATCTGGGCGACCCGAAGAGCGCGATCGTGTCTGCGATCATCTTCAACGCGCTGATCATCCCCGCCCTCGTCCCGCTCGCCCTCAAGGGCGTCCGCTATCGCGCGATCGGCGCGACTGCGCTCCTACGCCGTAACCTCGGCATCTACGGCCTCGGCGGCGTGATCCTGCCCTTCATCGGGATCAAGCTGATCGACCTCCTGGTGCACAACGTGCTTGGGGCGTGAACCGACGGCCAGGGGCCGATATCGGATCCTCCTGGGCATGGCGGCGGGCGTCGGCAAGACGTACCGCATGCTCCAGGAGGGACGCAATGCGATGGAGGAGGGCCGCGACGTCGTCATCGGCTACCTCGAGCCGCACGAGCGTCCCGAGACGGCGGCTCAGGCCCGTGGGATGGAGGTCGTCCCGCACCTGAGGGCGGAGCACGGCGGGCTCGAGCTGAACGAGATGGACGCCGACGCTGTCATTCGCCGCGCGCCGGAGATCGCGCTCATCGACGAGCTCGCGCACACGAACGCGCCCGGTATGCGGAACGAGAAGCGCTACCAAGACATCGACGAGATCCTGGATGCCGGCATCGACGTCATCTCCACCGTGAACGTCCAGCATCTCGAGAGCCTCAACGACGAGGTGTTCGAGCTCACCGGCGTTCGCGTGCGCGAGACGTTCCCCGACCGCATCCTCGACGAGGCGGATGAGGTCGTGCTCGTCGACCTGACACCTGAGGCGCTTCAGGACCGTCTGCGTGCCGGGAAGATCTACAAGCCGGAGCGCGCGGAGGCGGCGCTCTTGAACTTCTTCACCGGCGAGAACCTGTCCCGGCTTCGCGAGCTCGCACTCCGCGAGGTGGCCGAGGATGTCGAGGCGCGGCGCAAGAACGCCGTGCTCGACCCGCTCAGCCAGCAGGCGATCGCAGAACGCGTGCTCGCGCTCGTCGAGCCGCAGCCGAAATCGCAGCGGATCATGCGCCGCGCGTGGCGCTCGGCCGAGCGCCTCGGCGCCCAGATGGACGCGATCTGGGTACGGAAGCCGGGTCACGAGCTGACCGAGGAGGAGCGCGTGTCGCTCGCGGCGCTGCGCCGGCTCGCCGTCGTGCTCGGCGCGCACTTCCTCGAGGAGGAGGGCGACGACCTCGTCGCCGCGGTCCGCCGGATCGCGTACGACCGCGGGACGACCTACGTCTTCGTCGGCACGCCGGACGAGAGCCGGAGGCGCGAGGTGTTCGGCGGCTCGCTGCTGTCGCGGATGGTCCGCGAGCTGCCCGGCATCGACATCCGCGTCGTCGCGAACCGCGCCGACCGGCCGGAGGCGGTGCCCGAGTGAACACCGCGATCGTCGCCCTCACCACTCTCGTCGCCGTGCTCGGCGGTGCTCTCGGATGGACGTGGTGGGCGCGGCGCCCGCCGAAGCGCCTGCCGGTCCGGAAAGACGGGCGGCGCATCCTCGTCCCGTTCGCCGGCAGCCTGGACCCGAGTGTGCTCGAGGCGGCGATCCGCATCGCGCGGGCGGAGGACGCAGTGCTCATTCCGGCGTATCTCCTGCTCGTGCCGCTCCAGTACGCCGAGGACTCGCCGCTTCGCGAGCAGGTGAAGCTCGCGATGCCCCTGCTCGAGGCGGTCGAGCGCGCGGCGCTCAAGGCCGGCGTCCCCGTCGACGCGCGCATCGAGAAGGGCCGGACGCTGACGCACGCGGTCAAGCGGCTCTGGGAGGTGGAGGACTTCGACCGGATCGTCGCTCCTGCCCCCCCGCCCGGACGCGAGGGGTTCACTCCGAAGGAGCTCACGTGGCTCCTGACCAACGCGCCGACGGAGACGGTCGTCCTGAAGCCCGCGGCATAGTTGTCGTGTGAGAGCACGGCTCGACCCGGTCGAGCTCGCGCTCGGCGCCCTCGTCGGCGCCGGGTCGGTGACGCTCGTTTCGATCGCGGTGGCTGCGCTGAAGCCGCACATGCCGGTCCTCAGCCTCGGCGTTCTCTACGTCTTCGCCGTGCTCGCCGTCGCGGTGCGCTGGGGGATCGTCCTCGCGGTGGTCGTCTCCATCGCGAGCATGCTCGTGTTCAACTGGTTCTTCCTTCCGCCGACGCGGACCTTCCAGCTGCAGGACGGGGCGAACTGGGCCGTGCTCGCCGTCTACGTCGTCACCGCCGTCGTCGTCAGCGCGCTCGCGACCTCCGCACGGCGCGACCGCGACGACGCCGAGCAGCGGCGGCGTGAGGCCGACGTCCTTGCGGAGGCTGCCGGGGATCTCCTGCGCGGCGCGCAGCTCGGCGCCGAGCTGGAGAAGCTCGCCGACCTCGCGACGGGCGCGCTCGGCGTCGGCGCCGCGCGCATCGAGCTCGGCGACGTGCGTGCGGACGAGGGAGAGACCGCGCTTCCCGTCGACGTCGGCCTCCGCCGCGTCGCAACCCTGTTCGTCGACGCGGCGCCCGATCCCGTCGTTGCGAACCGCTTCCTGCCCGCGCTCGCCGCACTGCTCGCGGTCGCCGTCGACCGGTCGGACCTCGAGGCGGAGGCGCTTGAAGCAGAGGCGCTTCGGCGGAGCGACATCGTCAAGACGGCGCTGCTGCGCGCCGTCTCGCACGACCTGCGCTCGCCGCTCACCGCCATCGTCGCCGCGGCGGACGCGCTCTCGATCGACGAGATACGGCTGGACGCCGAGGACCGCTCGGCGCTGATCTCCGCCATCCGCGAGGAAGCGGACCGGCTCGACCGCGTCGTCTCGAACCTCCTCGACGTCTCGCGGCTCGAGGCCGGCGCCGTCGAGACCCATCCGGAGCTCTGGTCGGTGGACGACCTCGTCGGTCGTGCGCTCGATTCCGTCGGCGCTGCCGCCGACCGCATCGTGGTCGAGCTGGACGCCGACTCACCGCCGGTGCTCGTCGACGCTGCGCAGATCGAGCGCGTCATCGCCAATCTCATCGAGAACGCGCTGCGCTTCTCGCCGGCGGGGACGCCGGTGATCGTGCGCTCGGAGCACGGCGCCACCGAGCTGCGCATCCACGTCGTCGACCGCGGGCCCGGCGTGGCGGCATCGGAGCGAGACACCATCTTCCAGGCGTTCCGACGGGGAGGCGGCGGCGGATCGGGACTCGGCCTCGCGATCGCGCGGGGCTTCGCCGAGGCGAACGGCGGCCGTGTCTGGACGCAGGAGGACCCGACGGGCGGGCACTTCGTGCTCGCGCTCGCCGCCGCACGCATGCCGGTGGTGCGCACGTGAACGCCCGGGTGCTCGTCGTCGACGACGAGCCGCAGATCCTGCGTGCGCTGAAGGCGAGCCTGCGCGGCGCGGGCTACGACGTCGACACCGCCGAGACGGCCGAGGGTGCGCTCACGGCCGCCGCAGTCTCGCCGCCGGACGCCGTGATCCTCGATCTCGTGTTGCCCGACGGACGCGGAACGGACGTCGCGCGCGAGCTCCGCACGTGGAGCAGCGTGCCGATCATCGTCCTCTCCGTCGTCGGCGACGAGAGCGAGAAGGTCGCCGCACTCGACGCGGGCGCGGACGACTACGTGACGAAGCCCTTCGGCGTCGAGGAGCTGCTCGCCCGCCTGCGCGCGGCGATGCGCCGCTTCGATGCGACGCCCGAGCCCGTGATCGACGTCGGCGATTTGCACGTCGACCTCGAGAAGCGCCTGGTCTCCTTCGCCGGAAAGCCGGTGCAGCTGACGCCGCACGAGTTCCGTCTGCTCGCGCTGCTCGCCCGCAACGAGGGGAAGCTGATGACGCACTCGGCGATCCTGCGCGAGGTGTGGGGGAGGGCGTACGCCGACGAGTCCCACTACCTGCACGTGTACGTGTCGCAGCTGCGGCGGAAGATCGAGCCGGAGCCTGCGCGGCCGCGGTACATCCTCACCGAGCCGGGCGCCGGCTACCGCCTCGTCGATCCGTCTTGAGAGTTTCCTAAGGCGGCCGCCCGCAACGCTGAGCGCCGCCTGAGGCGCGGCGGCCTACGGTCGGAGCATGGCTCTCCATGCGCCCGCCCGTCAGGTTGCCCCGTTTCTCGTCCTCGCGGCGGGATCGCTCGCGCTCGACGCGGCGCCGCAGGTCCCGTGGGCGGCCGGCGTCGCCGGCGCCGGCCTGTTCGTCGCCGCCGCGGGCGTCCGCCGGGCACAGCTCGCGGTCTCGCAGCGGGCGGCGCGACGCGTCGCCGACCATCGCATCCTCCGCGTCCACGGCGTCCCTGCCTGGCGCGAGGCCGAGCTCGTATCCTCCCGCGCGCGGGCCGCTCGGCGCCGCGAGGTCGAGCGGATCCTGCGGGCCGCCTCCGCCGACCGTCTGCCCTCCGCGTCGCCGCTGAACCGCGTCGCCGTGCGCTCGAGCGCACCGTTGCTCCGCACGCTCGCCGAACGTCTGGCCGACGATGCGCCCGTCAGCGCGCGCGGGATGCTGTACGTCGACCAGTTGCTGCGCGACCCGTCGAGCCCGCTCTACGGCGACCACGACGAGCTGCTGCCGCGCGCCGTCGCGCGGGTGATCGGAGCGCTGGACGAATGAGCGCGCCGCCCGTCGAAGCTCCGCGCCGCGCGCGCCGCCTCGTCGTCGGGCGCCCGATGCGCACCGGGCAGATGGAGGAGACGCTCCTTCCGAAGTTCCTCGCCCTGCCGATCTTCGCCTCCGACCCGCTCTCGTCGGTGGCCTACGCGACGGAGTCCGCGCTCGTCGTCCTCCTCGCCGTCAGCGCGTCGTCCGCGCATCTCGTCTTTCCGATCTCGATCGCGATCGCGATCCTCCTCGGCACCGTCGTCGTCTCGTACATCCAGACGGTGCGCGTGTACGAGACGAGCGGCGGCGCGTACATCGTCGCGCGCGAGAACCTCGGGACGCTGCCGAGCCTCGTCGGCGCGGCGGCGCTCCTCACCGACTACGTGCTCACCGTCGCCGTGTCGGTCTCCGCCGGCATCTTCGCGATCACGTCGTTCGCGACGCCCTTGGAAGGCCACCGCGTCGCGCTCTCGATCGCGGCGCTCGCCATCATCGTCCTCGCGAACCTCCGCGGCGTGCGCGAGTCCGGCCTGCTCTTCGCGCTGCCGACGTACCTCTTCGTCACCTCGATAGCCGTTCTCATCGTCGCGGGGCTCGTGCAGCTCGTCGACGGCACGGCGCATCACGCCGTGACGCCGAACCCGCTCCCCGTCGGCGCGGGGACGATCACGCTCTTCGTCCTTCTCCGCGCGTTCTCGTCCGGATCCACGGCCCTCACCGGCGTCGAGGCGATCGCGAACGGCGTGAATGCCTTCCGGCGCCCGCACGGGAAGAACGCGGCGCAGACGCTCGCCATCCTCGGCGTGATCGCGATCACGCTCTTTCTCGGCGTCTCGTACCTCGCCGTCCACTTGCACGCGCGGCCGAGCTCGACCGACTCCGTCGTGTCGCAGATCGCGCGGGCGGTCTTCCCGGCCGGCTCGTCCGGCTCGTTCATGTACTACGCGGTGCAGGGCCTGACTCTGATCGTGCTCATCCTCGCGGCGAACACGTCGTTCCAGGGGTTCCCGCGCCTTTCCGCCCTGCTCGCCCGCGACCGCTTCGCGCCGCGGCAGTTCACGAACCTCGGCGACCGGCTCGTCTTCTCGAACGGGATGCTCGTGCTCGCGACCGTCGCCGGCCTGCTGCTCTGGATCTACAAGGCCAACACGAACAGCCTGATCCACCTGTACGTGATCGGGGTGTTCACGGCGTTCACGCTCTCGCAGGCGGGCATGGTGCGCTACTGGCGCCGCACCCGCGGCAGAGGCTGGCACGCGCGCGCGGCGGTGAATGCGGTCGGCGCATCCGCCACCGGGCTCGTCACCGCGATCGTGATCTACACGAAGTTCACGGAAGGTGCGTGGATCGTCACGGTCGCCATCCCGATCCTCGTCGTCGGGATGCTCGGGATCCGTCGGCACTACACGCGCTTCGCCCGGCGGCTGCGCGCCGGCACGGACGCCGTCGCTGCGGCGTCGAGCCCGCACAACACGACCCTGCTGCTGGTCGAGCACCTCGACGAGGCGACCGACCAGGCCGCGTGGTTCGCGAAGGCGATCTCGCGCAACGGGTTCCGCGCCGTGCACGTGCCTACGCGCTCGACCGATCCGGGGATCCGGCCGCGCTGGTTCCGCCGCGACGGCGACGCGCCGCAGCTCGAGGTGCTCGACGCCGACGGCGGCGCCGTCGATGCCGTCCTCAATGAGGTGTGGCGGCTGCCGCGCGGCGAGGCCGACTTCGTGAGCGTCGTCATCCCGGAGCTGTTCCGCTCCCGCTCGGTTCTCGACCAGGCGCGCCGCCCGCTCGAGCTCGCGCTCAAGCTCCGCCTCCTGGCGGAGCCGGGCGTCGTCGTCACCGACGTGCCCGTCATGCCCGACGACACGCGGCCTGCGCCCGGGCGGCTCATCGTCCGGGTCATCGTCTCCGAGGTCAACGCGGCGTCGATGCGCGCGATCAACTACGTGCGTGCGCTCGGAGTGGAGGACGCGAAGGCGGTGCACTTCGCGTTCAGCTCCGACGACTCCGCCGACATCCGCCGCGCCTGGACGCTGCACGGGCCCGGCATCCCGCTCGAGGTGCCGGAGGCGCCGTATCGCGACCTCGGCCTCCCGCTGCTCGGATACGTGCGCGACCTCACCGCCGACCCCGAGGTCGCCGTCCTCGTCGTCATGCCGGAGCTCGTCACCCGTGGGTGGCGGCGGCTCCTCCACAACCAGCGGGCGCTGTACGTGAAGCGCCTCCTGCTCGTCGAGCCCGGCGTGATCCTCGCCAGCGTCCCGTACCAGCTGCTGCGATGAGACTCCCGAATCTCCCGGCCATCCGCCGCCGCGCGAAGCGCCTCGCCCGCCGCACGGTCTCCGTCCGCTACCGGCACATCGTCGTCCCGCTCCTCGGCCGCGCCGAGACCGAGCACGCGCTCGACCTCGCCTGCGGCCTGGCTGCCGACCGCGGCGCGCGCGTCGTCCTCGTCGCGCCGCTCGTCGTCCCGCAGGAGCTCCCGCTCGACGCGCACTTCGACGCCGAGGTGCGCGAGCTGGAGCGCGCACTCGGCCAGGCAGCGGCGATCGCCGAGTCGTACGGCGTCAGCGCCCGCCGGCTCGTCGTGCGCACCCGGGAGGGCGCCCTCGGCCGTGAGCTCGCCGAGGTTGCGCACGACCATCGCGCCGAGCTCGTCGTCGTCGGCGCGCCGGTCGAGTCGCGCCTCGGCTTCCATCGAGCCTTTCCGATCGAGATCCTCTCCATCCTCCGCGACGCGCCGTGCCGGGTGATGATCGCCACCGGGCCGTTCGCCGGGCGACGGACTACAGTCACCGCGTGGCCAGGCGTCGCCGGCAGGCACACGAGCTCGAGCGCGTCCTCGGGGCCAACGCGCTCTTCGCAACCGCGTACGGCAACGTCGGCTCCTCGATCTACTACGCCCTCGGCGTCACCGCGTTCTTCGCCCTCGGGCTGACGCCGCTCGTCTTCGTCATCGCCGGCATCTTCTTCGCGGCGACGGCGGCCACCTACGCAGAGGGGACGGTCCGCTATCCGGAGGCTGGAGGCTCATCGAGCTTCGCCCGGCACGCATTCAACGAGCTCGCGTCGTTCGGGGCGGCGTGGGCGCAGATGCTCAACTACGTCATCACGATCGCCATCTCGGCGTTCTTCGTCCCGCACTACCTGTCCATCTTCTGGGAGCCGCTCCGGCAGAACCCGTGGGACATCGTCGGCGGCGCGATCGTCATCGCCCTGCTCGTGGGGCTGAACATCATCGGTATCCAGGAGTCGGCGCGGATCAACGTCGCCCTCGCCGCAGTCGACTTCGCCACGCAGCTCCTGCTCGTGCTGCTCGGCTTCGTCCTCGTTCTCAGCCCGCATCAACTCGTGGCGAACGTCCACTTCGGAACGGCGCCGACGTGGCCGAAGTTCCTGCTCGCGATCCCGGTCGGGATGATCGCCTACACCGGCATCGAGACCGTGTCGAACCTCTCGGAGGAGGCGCGCGACCCCGTGCGCAGCATCCCGCGCTCGATCTCGATGGTCGCGATCGCCGTCTTCGCCATCTACTTCACGCTGCCGCTGATCGCGCTCTCGGCGATGCCCGTGCACCTCGTGCACGGCCACTACCAGACGGTGCTCGGCCTCGGCCCGAAGCAGGGCGGCTTCGCGAACGACCCGGTGCTCGGGCTCGTCGAGCACCTCGGCATCTCCGGGACGCTGCTCTCGGTGCTGAAGATCTACGTCGGCCTGCTCGCGGCGACCATCCTCTTCATCGCCACGAACGCCGGCGTGATCGGCGCGTCGCGCATCACGTATGCGATGGCCGGCTACCGGCAGCTGCCGGCGATGTTCCGCAAGCTGCATCCGAAGTTCAAGACGCCGTGGCTCTCGCTCGTCGTCTTCGCCGGCATCGTCTCCATCGTCGTCCTGCTTCCGGGCAAGACCGACTTCCTCAGCACGATGTACTCGTTCGGCGCGATGCTGTCGTTCACGGTGGCGCATGCGGCCGTGATTCAGCTCCGCCGGAAGCGGGCGGGGGAGGAGCTCGCGTTCCGCGCCAAGCCGAACTTCCGCTGGCGCGGCGTCGACTGGCCGCTGTTCGCGCTCATCGGCGGCGCCGGGACGACGCTCTCGTGGCTCGACGTCGTCATCCAGTACCCGAGCACGCGCTACGCGGGCCTCGGCTGGCTCGCGATCGGCTTCCTCGTCTACGTCGCGTACCGGAGGCAGCTCGGGATCTCGCTCACCGAGACCGTCCGTGCGCCGGTCGTCGTCGGGCCGGCGATTGCGCTCGAGTACCGGTCGATCCTCGTGCCGATCGCCCCGGGCTATGCCTCCGACGAGGCGATGGACGTCGCGTGCCGTCTCGCGACGGAGCGGCGCGCCTCGATCGTCGCACTCACCGCGATCGAGGTGCCGCTCGAGCTCCCGCTCGACACGGAGATGCCCGAGGAGGTGGCGGAGGCGAACCGCCAGCTGGACGAGGCGCGCGCGATCGGCGAGTCGTACGGCGTCCGGGTCATCCCACGTCTTGCCCGCACGCGCAACTCGGGCCGCGCGATCGTCGACGAGGCCGCACGGCGCGGCTCGGAGATCATCGTCATGGGCGGCCCGCGGCGCGTCCGGCTCGCGGCCGGGAAGAAACGCGTCTTCGGCGACACCGTCGACTTCGTCCTCAAGCACGCCCCCTGCCGCGTGATGGTCGCGACCGGAAGGGCGGCGGTCGCATGATGGGGGTCTACCGGCGGGGGATCCTCGTCTTCGGAGTGGTGTCGGTCGCGCTCGGCGTCGCGATCGCCGTCCGGACGGGCACGTTCATCGGCGTGCTGATTGGCCTCCTCTTCATCGCGGTCGGCGCCGGCCGGATCTACCTCCTCCTGCGGCGCTAGATTCCCGCGGGCATGGCTCGCAAGCTCCCCCGGCTCCAGCGCGCGCTCGACGCGCCGGCCCTCGCCTCCGTCGCGTACGGGGAGATCGCCTCCTCCATCTACTTCGCCCTCGGGATCATCGCGCTCCACGCGCTCGGCCTGACGCCCCTCGTGCTCGGCGTCATGGGCCTGCTCTTCGTCATCGTCGCGCTCTCGTACGCGGAGGGAACGGCGTCGATCCGCGAGACCGGCGGGGCGGCGACGTTCGTCCGCGTCGCGTTCAACGACTTCGCCGGCTTCCTCACCGGGTGGGTGCTCTTCCTCGACTACCTGATCGTGATCGCGCTCTCGGCGCTCTTCTTCGGCCACTACCTGGGGCTCGCGCTCGGCATCCATTCGATCGCGCACCATCCGGGAGACGTCATCACCGGTTGCGTCGTGATCGCCGCGATCGGGCTCTCGCGGCTCGCGCGGCGCACGAAGCTGTACACGCTCGGGATCGTCGTGCCGCTGCTCGATCTCGTCACGCAGCTGCTGCTCGTCATCCTCGGATTCGCTTTTCTCTTCTCGAGCAGCGCGCTCGGGCGCGGCACGTCGATCGGGACGTCGCCGTCGTGGCATCAGATCCTGTTCGCGCTGCCGCTCGCCATGCTCGCGTACACCGGCCTCGAGACGGTCGCGAACTACGCGGAGGAGGCGCGCAGGCCGGGACGCGACCTGCCGCGGAGCCTCTTCAGCGCGATCGGCGTCGTCGTCGTCGTGTACGTGCTGATCGCGCTCGTCGCGCTCTCCGCGTTCCCGGCGACGCACGGGACGACGGCGCTCGGGACGGACTGGCTGCGCTCCCCGCTCATGGGCGTCGTCTCGGCGCTGCAGCAGCACGTCGCGCACTGGTTCGGAAACGTCCTGCGCGTCTACGTCGGTCTCACCGGCGCGCTCGTCCTCCTCGCCGCCGCGACGACGTCGGTGTCCGGCTTCGGCCGGCTCGCGTACTCGCTCGGCGAGCACGGACAGCTGCCGCGGACGTTCGGCCGCCTCAGCCGCCGGACGCTCGTCGCGCCGGCGTCCGTTGTCGCGGCGACGGGGATCGCGATCGGCGTCCTGATCGGGACGTCGTTCCTCGCGCACGAGGTGACGTTCCTCGCGAGCCTCTTCAGCTTCGGCGTCCTGCTCGCGTTCACGGCCGCGCAGCTCGCCGTCGTCAAGCTGCGGTTCACGCGGCCCGAGCTCAGGCGTCCGTTCTGGGTCCCCTTCAGCGTGCGCGGGGTCCCGGTGCCGTCGGTCGTCGGCGCGCTCTGTACCGCCGCGGTCTTCGTCATCTCGATGGAGACGCACATCGGCGCGCGCTACGGCGGGTCGGCGTGGCTCGCCGCGGGCATCGTCGTCTACCTGCTCGTGCGGCGGAAGCGCGGCGCCGGCCTGCTCGAGCACGTGCGTGCGAGCGACGAGCAGGTGCTCCCGCAGGCGCAGTTTTCGAGGGTCCTCGTGCCCATGAAGCTCGGCGAGATCGGCGAGGAGATGGTCGCCACGGCGGTGAAGCTCGCGCAGGAGCGAGGCGCGATCGTCGAGGCGCTGTTCGTCATCCGCGTCCCGCTGGACGAGCCGCTCGACGCGCCGATGTACGACGCGGAGGAGCAGGCGGCCGCGTCGATCGCAGAGGCGGCGGCGCTCGGCGCCGACCACGGCGTCAAGGTGATGGGGCGAACGGTGCGCGCGCGCTCGATCGGGGAGGCGATCGTGAAGGAGGCGGAGCAGAGCCAGGTCGACCTGGTCGTGCTCGGCTCGTCGCCGCGCTGGCGCCGGCAATCCCGCTTCTTCTCGCCGACGGTCGACTACGTCCTGCGCAAGTCGCCCGCCGAGGTTCTCATCGTCGCCTTCCCCCAGGGGTCGCTCGAAGAACCCTCCGGCGCTACGCTCTGAGCCGGATGAACGCCCTGATCATCGGCTGCGGCCGCGTCGGCTCGTCCATCGCCCTCCAGCTCCAGCGGGAGGGCTGGGACGTGACCGTCGTCGACGAGAACGAGGACGCGCTCGCGCGCCTCGGCGAGCACTGGCCGGGCGCCTTCCTCGTCGGCCACGGGATGGACGTCGACCTCCTCCGGGAGGCCGGCATCGAGGAGGCGGACGCAGTCGTCGCGTCGACCGACGGCGACAACACGAACATCGTCATCGGCCAGGTCGCGCAGAAGCGCTTCGGCATCGACTGCGTCGTCGTCCGCGTGCTCGACCCCGCCCGTGCGAAGTTCTACCGCGAGCGCGGCCTCCGCACGGTCTGCCCGACCTCGACGGCGATCGACGTCCT
>Ga0187809_10000932_pt1 | contig 14368 bp, 13 predicted proteins | sample NC_wetland_sal_i_8_FD_132415 | JGI IMG/M metagenome (GOLD analysis project Ga0187809, IMG submission 132415) | Wetland sediment microbial communities from Neuse River Estuary, North Carolina, USA - ASW_4 | ecosystem: Environmental > Aquatic > Freshwater > Wetlands > Sediment | place: USA: North... | reverse complement strand
GCGAATCGCGTCGGGCTGCACGGCGTTGACCAGGAAACCCTTGTCGCGGCTGGCTTGCTCAACCGCGGCAGACGTGACACCGGACAGCTCTAATGCGAGCCATAGGCCACGGCCACGCACGCCGCCGAGCGCCTTGTGGTCGACGGCAGCCAATCCCTCGCGGACATGGGCGCCGACCGTCGAGACGTTGGCGAGCAGATTCTGCGACTCGATGGTGTCGAGGACGGCGAGGGCGGCCGCACACGCGACCGGGTTGCCGCCGAAGGTGCTGCCGTGGTCGCTCTTTGCGAACGCAGAGCCGAAGGCGCCGAGGCCGACGCACGCGCCGATCGGCAGCCCGCCACCGAGCCCTTTCGCCAGCGTGATGACGTCGGGTGTGACGCCTTCGGCCTGATGCATGAACCAGGCGCCGGTGCGGCCGAATCCGGACTGTATCTCGTCGAGCACCAGGATGGTCCCGGTCGCGTCGCACAACTCCCGGGCCGCCTTGAGGTAGCCGGATGGCGCCGGGATGACGCCACCCTCGCCGAGCATCGGCTCGAGAAAGACCGCGGCGGTGCGGTCGCCGACCGCGTTCTTCAGCGCGTCGACGTCGCCGTACGGCACGAAGACGACGTTCGCGGGGATCGGCCCGAAGGGTTCGCGAATCGCCGCCTTTCCGGTGAGGGCGAGCGAACCCATGGTGCGGCCGTGGAAGCCGCGCTCAGCCGCGACCACGTACGGCCGGTCAGGGCCAGCGTGCCGGCGGACCAACTTGTACGCGGCTTCGTTCGCCTCGGTGCCGCTGTTGGTGAAAAACACGCGGCCGTCACCGCCAAGCAATCCGACGATCCGCTCGGCGAGTTCGACCGCGGGCTCGTTGAAGAACAGGTTGCTGGTGTGGGCAATTCGAGAGACCTGAGCGCTCACCGCTTCGACGACGGCGGGGTGGTTGTGACCCAGCGCGGAAACCGCGATGCCCGCGATCAGGTCGAGGTACGCCCGCCCGTCGGCGTCCCACACCTGACAACCCTCGCCACGAACAAGCGGGATCGAGGGCGCGTACGTCGGCATCATGACGGCGTCATAACGCGAGCGAAGCGCGGCGTTACCCATGTTGCGACCTCACCATCGTGCCAATCCCCTCATCGGTGAAAATCTCCAGCAAGACCGCGTGTGGCACCCGGCCATCGAGCACGTGCGCGCTACCCACTCCGCCGCGAACGGCGCGCAGGCAAGCTTCCATCTTCGGGACCATGCCGGATGACAGCGTGGGAAGGAGTTTCTCCAACTCGTCCGCGTCGACCGCGCTGATGACTTCGTCGCTGTTGGGCCAGTCGGCAAACAGTCCCTCGACGTCGGTTAGCACCACCAGCTTCTCCGCGTCGAGCGCGACCGCGAGCGCGGCGGCCGCGGTGTCGGCGTTGACGTTGTAGACGCAGGGCTTGCCGTCGTCGTCCCAACCGCGGGCGACACTGGACACGACGGGAATCCGGCCGTCGTCGAGCAGGCTTTTCACCGCACCAGGTTGGACGGCGACGACGTCGCCAACCAGACCGATGTCGACCGGCTCGCCGTCGACAATCGCGTGTCTCTTCTCTGCGGTGAACAGATGCGCGTCCTCACCGCTGAGGCCGACCGCGAACGGACCGTGCTGGTTGAGCAGCCCGACGACGTCGCGCTGCACCTGGCCGACGAGCACCATGCGGACGACGTCCATCGTCTCGGGTGTGGTGACGCGAAGCCCGCCCGCGAACGCGGGTTGGATGCCGAGCTTGTCGAGTTGGGCGTTGATTTGCGGCCCACCGCCGTGGACGACGACGGGGCGCAGGCCGGCGTACCGCAGGAACACCACGTCGGCGGCGAAAGACGCCGCGAGCGACGGGTCGGTCATCGCGTGGCCGCCGTACTTCAACACGACCGTGCGGCCGTGAAAGCGCTCGAGCCACGGCAACGCCTCGACGAGCGTGGCGGCTTTGGATTGCGCGAGAAGGCGGTCGCGGCTCATGTCGTGTAGGCCGAATTCTCGTGGACGTAGTCGGCGGTGAGATCGGTGGTGAGCAGCCGGGCGCTTGCCGGGCCGGCATGCAGGTCGATGGTGACGTCGATGCCCCGGCCGGACAAGTCGACGGACGTCTTGTCGGCGCCGATGGTGGACGACCGGCAGACCCAGACGCCGTTGAGCGCGACGTCGATGTTGAAGTCGTCGAATGTCGCGTTCGTCGTGCCGACTGCCGACAGCACGCGGCCCCAGTTCGGGTCTTGTCCGTGCATCGCGCACTTGAAGAGGTTGCTGCGCGACACAGCCCGCGCGACGTCGAGGGCTTCCTCCTCGGAAGCCGCGCCGACGACTTCGATTGCGATGTGCTTGCTCGCGCCCTCGGCGTCGGCGATGAGCTGGCTCGCGAGATCGGCGCACACCCGTTGGACGGCGGCGGCGAACTCGGTCGCGTCGGGCTGCACTCCCGACGCGCCTGACGCGAGCAGCAAGACGGTGTCATTGGTCGACATGCAGCCGTCGGAGTCGATGCGGTCGAACGTCGTCTTGGTCGCCGACCGCAACGCCAGGTCAAGTTCGGCCGCCTCGATCACCGCGTCGGTGGTGAGGACGACGAGCATGGTGGCCAGGGCGGGAGCAAGCATGCCGGCGCCCTTTGCCATTCCTCCGATCGTCCAGCCCGCGGGTGAGGCGACGACGGCCTGCTTCGGAACGGTGTCGGTGGTCATGATGGCGCGGGCCGCTGCTTCGCCACCGGTGGGCGACAACGCGCGGCGCGCTTCTCTTACACCGAGGACCAGCTTCTCGATGTCGAGATACTCCCCGATGATCCCGGTGGAGCACACCGCCACCTCGGCCGACGACTCGTCAAGCAGGGCGCCGACCTCCTCGGCGGTGCGGTGTGTGTGCTGGAAGCCAAGCGCGCCGGTGCAGGCGTTGGCGTTGCCTGCGTTCAGGACGACGGCGGAGACCTTTCCCGCCCGCAGCACCTGTTGCGACCACAACACCGGCGCCGCCTTGATCCGGTTGCCGGTGAACACGCCGGCCGCGGCCCGTAGCGGGCCGTGGTTGACGATCAGTGCGACGTCGGGGGTGCCGCTCGGCTTGATGCCGGCTGCGACGCCGGAGGCGGTGAATCCGTTGGCTGCGGTCACGCTCACGGGAACGACCTCCGCGGCGAGCATCGAGCGAAGAGCGGAGCGGAGCGGAGGAGATCGGAGAATGTCACGGCGCGACTCCTGCGATCGGCAGGCCGGCTGTCTCGTCGAGGCCGAGCGCGATGTTGGCGTTTTGCAGCGCCTGACCGGCCGCGCCCTTCGTCAGATTGTCGAGCGCGGCCACCACGACGACGCGACCGGCGTGCTCGTCGAGCGCCACCTGAAGGTGGGTCGAGTTCGAACCCAGCGTCGCGCCAGTCTGCGGCCACACCGAGTCGGGAAGCAGATGGACGAACGGCTCCGCCGCGTAAGCCGTTTCGAAGGCCGCCCGAATCGCGGCAGCGTCGACTCCCGGCTTCGGGCGGGCGGTGCAGGTGGCCAGGATGCCTCTCGGCATCGGGGCGAGCACCGGTGTGAACGAGACCGTGACCGCCGAACCCGCGACGTCCGAGAGGTTTTGCTCTATCTCGGGCGTGTGTTGGTGCGCGCCCGCCACCTTGTATGGCGACATCGAGCCCATGACCTCGCTGGCCATCAGATTCGGCTTCATGCCGCGACCGGCGCCGGTGGTGCCGCTGGCCGCGACGATCACGACGTCGTCGGGTTCGGCGAGGCCGGCGGCGAACAGCGGGGCGAGCGCGAGCGTGGCGGTCGTGACGTAGCAGCCCGGGTTGGCGATGCGGCGACTCGCCTTGATCGCCTCGCGCGCGCCGGGGAGTTCGGGCAGCCCGTACGTCCAACTGCCCGCGTGCGCGCCGCCGTAGAACTTCTCCCATTGACTGGGGTCGCGCAGCCGGAAGTCGGCGCCGATGTCGATCACCGTTTGATGCTCGGACAGCTCGGCGGCCAGCGCCGCCGATTGCCCGTGCGGGAGCGCGAGAAATACGACGTCGGACGACGTGAGCACGCTCGCCTCGGTCGCGACGAATCGCCGATCCGCGAACTGCACCAAGTGCGGGTGGACCGCGGTGATCGGCTGACCGGCGTTGCTGGCCGCGGTGACCACCGTGAGGTCGAGGTCGGGGTGGCCGACGAGCAAGCGGAGCAGCTCGCCCCCGGCGTACCCGCTCGCGCCGGCGACCGCCACCGTGTGCCCCATGCCCGCCTCCGATCAGATGCCTATACAGCGTGACGCATAAGCATACACGGACTCCATGGCGGCGCCCGCGGCCCGTCGTCCGCCGTCTAGTGCAGGTCGGCTTGCCGCATCGCGACAACGGCGGCGGCGAGCAGCACGAGCGGCAGCCCGACCAGCGCCGCGAGGTCGCCCGCGCCGAGGCCACCGCCCAGCGGGTCGGCGCCGACCGCCCAGTAGAACGGCGAGCCAAACCGAGCGGGCCGGATCCAGCTGATCGTCGAGGCAAAGGAGCTGATCAAGTATGCGGCGGCCGCGACCGCGGAACTGACGCCGATCGCCAGCCCGCGGCTGCCGGTGCGAACGCCGACGACCAACGCCAGCAGGCCGAATCCGAGGCCGAGCAGCCAGATCGAGCAGGTGGCGGTGACCAGTTCGCCGACGCCGACGTCGAGCTGGAAGAAGCGCCCGAGCAGGACGCAGCACAAGGTCAGCGCCATCGTCGGCAACAGTTGGGCCGCGAGCGCGACGCCCTTTTGCGCCACCAGACTTCGCCGGGTGAGCGGCAGCGCCGCGACCGGGGCGAGGGCGCCCGCCTCGTCTTGGCCCGCGACACACCACGCGCCATAGCCAATTGCCACGATGACCGCGACGACCGGCAGGAAGTTGTTGAAGATGTTGGCGTTGAGCCAACCGACCGGCGACGTCAACGACCCGGTGACTCCGAACGCGGCCATCATGGTCGGGTCGCTTTGCACCAGCTTGTCGAGACTGGAGTCGCCTTTGAACGACGGGTAGATGGCGACGACCGCCAACGTGTAGAGCGCCAGGCCGACCGCGTAGCCCAATGTCGCGCGCCGCCGCAGTCGCAGATCGAGCCGCGTGACGTCGAGCGCACCAACGGCAGCGCCGCCGGCCGATCGCGCGACAGTGTCCGTCGTCATCGTGCGACCTCCGCTGTCGTCACGTCGTCGCGGTAATAGGTGAGGAACAACTCCTCGAGGTCTGCGGCCCGCGCGGTCATGTCGACCGGCTCCAGCTCCGCGGCAACTCGCAACAGCGGCGCGATGGCGCCGGAGAACGCGAGCCTGATCCGGTGGTCGACGTTCTCGATGAGCCGCACGCCGTCGATGCCAGAAAACGCGGCCGGGTCGACGTCGCGGGCAAAGGCAAACTCCACCGTGCGCGGGGCGCTCCGCCGCAGTTCTTCGACGCCGTCGGTGACGACGATACGACCTTCCTTGATGATGGCGACGCGGTCGGCGATGCGTTGAACCTCGTCAAGCTCGTGCGACGACAAGAACACCGTGCGCCCGTCGGCCGCCGTTTCTCGAAGCAGCCGGGCGAACTCGTCCTGCAACAACGGGTCGAGCCCTGACGTGGGCTCGTCTAGGACGAGCAGCTCTGGGCGGTGCATGAACGCCAGGACGATGCCGATCTTCTGCCGATTGCCCTTCGAAAGCGCGCGCACCGGACGATCGAGCTCGACCGCGAAACGTTCGACCAACTCATCGCGGTACTTGGTTGATCGCATGGCACGGGCCCGCGAGAACCAGTCGAGATGCTCTCGACCGGTGAGCCGGGGAAACAGCGCAAGTTCACCTGGCAGGTAACCAAGTCTGGCGCGCACCGCGACGCCGTCGACGAGCGGATTGCGGCCAAGGACGGCGACGTCGCCCGACGTCGGCTGGTAGAGCCCGAGCATGAGCCGGATCGTCGTCGACTTCCCCGCGCCGTTCGGGCCAAGGAAGCCGAAGACCTCGCCGCGCCCTACACGCAGATCGACGTCGATGACGCCGCGGCGGCGTCCAAACGTCTTCGTCAGCTTGCTCGTCGCCACCGCGTCAGTCATCGGCGAGATCCTCTCCGGGGGATGTCATGAGGCCGTTCGCGTAGAGGTCGAGAACCACCTGGCTCCAGCGCACGAGGCCATCGGGGCCGAGTGGGTCGACTCCGACGACCGCGGAAATCTGATCTCGCAGCAAGACCACGCCTAGGTCGTTGACCAGCAACACCGCCACCCGGACCGCCTCGTCGGACGACGGCTTGAACACGCCGGCCCGCTCGTAGCGGCGCACCATCTCGAGACTCATGTCGTACAGCGACCGAAACAGCCGCTCGGCAGCCGGACCGCCGTCGGCCAGCAGCCGCCGTGAGTACGCGAGGAACGGGCCGTCACCGAGTCGCGCCGCGAGCGACGGGTTCGACGAGGCGGCGGCCAGGTCAGCCGCGGACGCGTCGACGAACTCCGCGATCATGTCGCCGAAGAACTGGACGACGTGGTCGTCGACGGCGTCCTTCAGCGCGTCTTTGGACCCGTAGTGATGGATCACCAGCGACGGCGAGACCCCGGCGTCGGCCGCGATGTCGCGCACGGTGACCGCCGCCGGGCCACGCTCGGCGAACAGCCGCATGGCCGACTCTCGGATCAGCGCGGCCGCGGTGAGGTCACGGGTTGAACGCACGTGCGGATTATTGCACACACGTTCAGCGAATTGAACGGTTGTTCAGTAACTCAGCCGCGAAGAACCGCGTCGACCCGTCGAGTCGCTTCCGCGACCGCGGCGTCACGCGCGGCGGACACCTCTTCCGTGGTCAACGTTCGGTCGGCCGCCCGAAAGCGCAGCGCGTACGCCAGCGACCGCCGTCCGGCGCCCACTTGCTCACCGGTGTAGACGTCGAACAACCGCACCGACTCCAACAGCTCGCCAGCCCCTGCGCGCAGCGCCGCCTCCACCTCGGCGGCCGGAACGTCGTCAGCGACCACCAGCGCGACGTCTTGAGTGGCGACCGGAAAAGTCGACACCGGCGCCGGCTCGACCAGGCCGCCGTCATGGGCGATCAACTCCGACAGCCGCACCTCGGCCGCGCAGGTGCGCGCCGGCAGGTCGAGCGCCGCGCACACCCGCGGGTGCAACTCGCCGGCGAAGCCGACCGAGACGCCGTCGACGAAGAACTCGGCGCAGCGGCCCGGGTGCCATGGCGCCTGCTGCGCCGCGCGCACGTCGACGTCGACCCGCACCGCGCCGGCCACCTCGCGCACCGCCTCGATCGCGTCGGCCCAGGTGGCCTCGCGGCCCGCGCCCCACCAACCGCGCCGCTCACGCTCACCGGCCAGCGCGACGCCCAAGTGCAGCGGCTGGTCAGGCAGCGCAGCGAGCACCGCCTCGATCTCCGCCGCGGTCGGACGCCGGTCGACCGGCAACCGCGGCGGGGTCGGCAACTGCTCGTGCGGCAGCAGGTACACCGGTCCGGCCTCGAAAAGAGCCGCCCCCGCGCCGACGCCGCGGCTCAGATTGCGGCGCAAGGTGGCGAGCAGCCCTGGCAACAATGTGGTGCGCAGCAACGGTTCTTCGTCCGACAGCGGGTTGGCCAGCCGCAGCGCGCGACGGCGCTGGTCGTCGGGCGCCACGCCCAGGGCGTCGAACACGGCGGGCGCCACGAAGGGGTACGCGAGCACCTCGACGTAACCGGCGTCGGCCAGCGTGCGGCCGACCACCCGCCGCAGCCGTTGCTCTTGCGTGAGCCCTCGGCCGACGGGCGCCTGCGGCAACACCACCGGGACGTTGTCGTAGCCCTCGAGCCGGATCACTTCTTCGGCGAGGTCGTTGGGGTCGGCCAGATCCGGCCGCCAACTCGGCGCCGTCACCCGCAACTGCCCGTCGTCGTCCACGACTTGGCAACCGACGTCGGCGAGCCGTCGGACGACGACGTCGCGCGGGTACACGACGCCCGCGACCCTACCGGGATGGTCAGCGTGAATCGCGACCGTGACGGGCTGGCGGCCGAGATCCACCTCGGTCGTGCCGACGAGCCGACCACCGCCGTGCTCGGCCAGCAGCGCCACCGCTCGAGCGGCGGCGCGGGGCGGCAACTCGGGGTCGACGCCGCGTTCGAATCGCCGCGACGCCTCACTGGAAAGCTTGTGCCGGCGCGACATTCGAGCCACCGCCACCGCGTCGAAATGCGCGGCCTCGATGAGCAGGTCCTTGGAGTTGTCGTCGATTTCTGTGGTCAGACCGCCCATGGTGCCGGCGAGTCCGATCGCGCCAGAGTCGTCGGTGATCAGCACGTCTTCGATGTCGAGTTCGCGGACGACGTGGTCGAGCGTCTCAAGTCGCTCGCCGCTATTCGCGCGCCGGACGACGATGCCGCCGGCCAACTTGCCCGCGTCGAACGCGTGCAGCGGCTGGCCAAGTTCGAGCATCACGTAGTTGGTGACGTCGACCGCGAGCGAGACCGGCCGCATGCCGGCCAGCATCAGCCGCAGCCGCATGCGCAGCGGCGAGCGAGCGCGCGGGTCGAAGCCCTCAACCGCGCGCAACACGAAACGGTCGCACGCCGACGGGTCGGCGAGTGCGACCGGCCTCGTCGGCGCCTCGAGACCAGCGACGACGTCGACGACGGCGGGATCGCGAAAGGGCACGCCGTAGGCGGTCGCGGCCTCGCGCGCGACTCCCCGGACGGAAAGGCAGTAGCCGCGATCGGGGGTCACCGCGATGTCGAGGACGTCGTCGCGCAGACCGAGCGCCGCCATCGCGTCAGCACCGACCGGCGCGTCGTCGTCGACCACCAAGATGCCGGTGTGGTCGTCGCCCACGCCGAGTTCTTTGACCGAGCAGATCATCCCGTCTGAGACGTGCCCGTAGCGCTTACTGGCGGTGATCTCGGAACCGCCGGGCAGCATCGCACCTGGCAAGGTGACGACGACCTTGTCACCGACGGCGAAGTTCGTCGCACCGCAGATGATTCCGCGCGGCTTGGCCTCGCCGACGTCGACCTGGCAGTAGCGGATCGTCTTGCCGTTGCTGGCCTCGAACTCCTCTATGTCGAGGACCTGCCCGACCTTGACCGGACCCTCGACCTCCGAACCGACCGTCTCGACGGTCTCGACTTCAAGCCCGACGCGGATCAACGCGTCGGCGATGTCGCGGGCCGACTCGGTGTCGGGGATGTCGGCGAACTCGCGCAACCATGACAACGGGACGCGCATCGCCTCAGACCTCCGTTCCGAATGGCAAGGTGAACCGCACATCGCCCTCGACGATGTCGTGCATGTCGCGAACGTTGTGCCGGAACATCAACGTCCGCTCGATGCCGATGCCGAAGGCGAACCCGCTATAGCGATCCGGGTCGATGCCGCAAGCGATCAGCACCCGCGGATTGACGACGCCGCAACCGCCCCACTCGATCCAGCCCTCAGAACTGCAGGTGCGGCAAGGGTTTTCGGGATCGCCGACGGACGCGCCGCGGCACACGAAGCACTCGAGGTCGACCTCGGCGCTGGGCTCGGTGAACGGGAAGTACGACGGCCGCAACCGGGTGATGATGCCCTCGCCGAACATCGCGGTGGCAAAGGCGTCGAGCGTTCCTTTCAGGTGGGCGAGCGTGATGCCCTTGTCGACGACAAGCCCCTCGACCTGGTGGAACACGGGAGAGTGCGTGGCGTCGAGCTCGTCGGTGCGAAAAGTGCGGCCCGGGCAAACGATGTAGATCGGCGGCTTCCGCTCGAGCATCGTGCGGATCTGAACCGACGAGGTTTGCGTGCGCAAAACGACGCCGGAGTCAGCGGATTCGACCCAAAACGTGTCTTGCATGGTGCGCGACGGGTGGTCGGGCGGGATGTTGAGCGCGTCGAAGTTGAACCACTCGGCCTCGACCTCGGGACCTTCGGCGACCTCGTAGCCCATCGCGACGAACACGTCAGAGATGCGCTCTTGCAGCGTGGTCAGCGGGTGCCGCGCGCCGACCGGCGCGCGGTCCCAAGGCAGCGTGACGTCGACCGTCTCCTCGACCAAAATGCGCGCGTCGCGCTCGGCGATCAGCTCGGCTTCCCGTTTGGCGAGCGCCGCGTTGACGGCGCCGCGCGCCTGCCCCACTCGTCGTCCGGCTTCGGCCTTGGCGTGCGGCGGCAGCGCGCCGATCTCCCGGTTGGCGAGGGCGAGCGGCGAACGGTCGCCGGCGTGCGCCAGCCGAGTCGCGCGCAACTGCTCAAGATCGGACGACGCCGCTATCGCGGCCAACGCCTCATCGCGCATGCGGTCGACCTCGTCGGCGTGCAAGGGGGTGACCTCCACGGGGTCGTAGTCGCTGTTGGGCGCAGACACGGTTGACAACCTTCGCGATGAAGCGGATATCTCGATGCGGACGCCGTGCAGTCTAGGCGGTGGCGCGTTCGCGCCTACGGAATAGCGTCGGCGCCTAGAGGGCGAAGCCGGGGGTGCCGGCCGGGAAGCTGACGCGGAAGAGCGCGCCGCCGCTGGCCGCCTCGCCGACGAACACCGTCCCGCCATGGGCTTCGACGAGCCCCTTCACGATGTAGAGGCCGAGCCCGGTGCCGCCGCGCCGCCCGGCCCGCCAAAATCGCCGGAACACCAAGCCCCTGATGTCGGGCGAGACGCCGCTGCCCTCGTCCGCGACGGAGACCGCGACGCCGTCACCGGCGGGCTCGACGGTCAGCGTCACGTGGCCCGAGCCGTGGCGAATCGCGTTGTCGATCAGGTTGGCGAGCACCTGGTCGAGCTTGTCGGGGTCGAGCCACACCTCGGGCAGCGGATCGCCAACCGAGACCGCGAATCGGTCGGCGGTCTCCCCCGCCGCGACCCGACCCTCGATCACCCTGCGAGCGGCAGCTGGCACGTCGACCACCTGCTTGTGCAGCTCAAGTCGGTCAGCGTCGATCCGCGAGACGTCGAGCAGTTCGCTGATCAGCCGGGTGACCCGGTCGGCGTCGGCGTTGACCGTCTGCAGCATCAGCTGGCGCTGCTCGTCGTTGAAGCGATCCCACTTGTTCAGCAGCGTCGCGGTGAAGCCCTTCACGCTGGTGAGTGGTGACCTGAGCTCGTGCGCGACCGTCGACACCAGGTCGGCGCGGTCGCGCTCGGCGCGCTCGCGGTCGGCAGCCCCGCGGAAGCTGAGGACCAGTCGTTGCACTGCGCCGCAGCGGTGCTCGCGCAGGTAGGCGGCGGTCAGGTAGATCTCGCGCTCGTCGGGCAGGGTGAGCCGGCGCTCCGGCTGGCCGGTGCGAATGGCCAGGCCGCCGTAAGGGCGGGTGCACTCCCACCAGTCGTGGCCCACCGAGTCGGTGACGGGAAGCACCTCGCGATAGTCGCGGCCGATCGCGTCGTCGACGCTGCGCCGCAGCAGCCGGGCGCCCGCGCTGTTGAGCAGCACGACGGTGCCGTTCTCGTCGGCGATCAACACGCCATCGGGCAGCACGTCGAAGGCGGCCTTCTCGTGCTCGATCCCCGCTGACATGCCCGCCGCGCTCCCTTCGACCCGAGAACCATACCCACGCATGGGCGCGCGCACATCGGGCGAACGGTTCGAATCGCCTGCTGATCGGACGCTAGCCGCGTTGGGCCCGCGCGGACGCGTAGAGGCAGACCGCGGCCGCTGCAGCGAGATTCAGGCTTTCGGCCCGACCGTGGATCGGCACCCTTACCGACCGGTCGGCAAGCGCGATCACGTCGGCGGGCAATCCCCACGCCTCGTTGCCGAAGATCCACGCCGTCGGCTTCGCCAACTCCCCGTTGCCGTCGAGTTGGTCGAGGTCTTCGGTCGCCGCGCCGTCCGCCGCGATCACCTGCATGCCCGCACCGCGAAACGCCGCCGTCGCGGCCGCCAGATCGGCGCCGAGCACGACCGGCAGGTGAAACAAGCTGCCCGCGCTGGCGCGCACGCACTTGCCGTTGTAAGGGTCGACGCTGGTGTCGGAGAAGGCGACGAGGTCGGCGCCGGCCGCGTCGGCCGTCCGCAACACGGTGCCCGCGTTGCCGGGGTCGCGGATTGCGGCAAGCAGCACGGCGAGCCGCGGGGGCCGCGGTGTCGAGGAGAGGGCCGCCTCGAGCAGGACGTCGACCGGGTCGCAGACCGCGACCAGTCCCTGCGGGGTGACGGTCTCGGACAACTCCTCGAGCACGCGGCCGCTGGCTTGGTGCACTGGCAGGCCGGACGACGTCGCCCGCCGCACCAGGTCGGCGTGGCGGGCGCGGGCGTCTGCGGTGACGAACAGCTCCCGCACCGGCGAAGGCTGCGCCGCCAGCGCTTCGCGCACCGCTTGGGCGCCTTCGGCGAGGAACGCGCCGTCTTGTTCGCGGAACGCTCGCTTGCGGAGCCGGCGGGCGGCCTTCACCTTGGCTGAGCCGACGTTGGTCAGCTCGGCCAAGGTGTCGTCCGCTCTGATGGTGTGACTCGGTTGGTGTTGTCTCAGGCCGCGTTCTCGGCGGCGGGCGCCGCGGGCAGCGCGGCGCGCGCGACCTCGACGAGCGCCGCGAACGCGGCGTCGTCGTTGACCGCCAACTCGGCGAGCATCTTGCGGTCGACCTCGACGCCGGCCGCCTTCAGGCCCTGGATGAGCCGGTTGTACGTGATGTCGTGCGAGCGAGCGGCGGCGTTGATGCGCTGGATCCACAACCGGCGGAAGTCGCCCTTGCGCGCCTTGCGGTCGCGGTAGCTGTAGGTCGCTGAGTGAAGCAGCTGCTCTTTCGCCTTGCGGTACAGCCGCGACCGCTGGCCGCGGTAACCGCTGGCGCGCTCGAGGACGACCCGGCGCTTCTTGTGGGCGTTGACCGCCCGCTTCACGCGTGCCACGTAAAAACTCCTTGGTCTGGCCTGGGGTCAGGCTTTTGGGGTCAAGCTCTGGGGTCAGGCGGTCTTAGCGACCGAGCAGCTTCTTGATGCGCTTGGTGTCAGCGGGGGCCATCTCGACCTCGTTGTACAACCGCCGAGTGCGAGTCGACGGCTTGTGCTCGAGCAAGTGATTGCGGTTGGCGCGCCGGCGCAGGATCTTGCCGCTGCCGGTGACGCGGAACCGCTTGGCGGAACCGCTGTGGGTCTTCATCTTCGGCATGGGCAGGTTGCTCCGTTTCTCGGTTTCTCGGTTCTCGTTCTCGGTTCTCGTTCTCGTTCTCTGGACTGCGGCTGGCGGTTGGTCAGCTGTTGCCGGCCGGCGCCGTCTTCTTGGCGGCAGTCTTCTTCGCGGCCGTTTTCGCCGGCGCTTTGGCGGCCGTCTTCGTCGGCGCCTTCGCAGCCGCCGCCTCGGCCGCGGGCGCGGCTTCGGTCGCTGGCTGGTCGGCTACGACCGGCTGGTCTGCGTCGGCGTGCTGGTCGGCGTCGGCGTCGGCTGGCGCCTGCGCGGGCGCCGGAGCGTCAGCCGACTCGCTTGAGTCGCCCTTCGCCGGCCGACCTGCTCGCTCTGCGCGCTCAGCCTTGAAGTCTGCCTTCTTCTTGTGCGGCCCAAGCACCATGATCATGTTCCGGCCGTCGAGCTTGGGCGCCGACTCGACGAAACCGAGGTCGACAACGTCCTCGGCAAGCCGCTGAAGCAGCCGGGCGCCCATCTCGGGCCGCGACTGCTCACGGCCGCGGAACATGATGGTGATCTTGACCTTGTCGCCTTCTTTGAGGAACCGCACGACGTGACCTTTCTTGGTCTCGTAGTCGTGCGTGTCGATCTTCGGGCGCAGCTTCATCTCTTTGATGACGGTCTGCGTCTGGTTCTTCCGCGCCTCACGGGCCTTGACCGCGGACTCGTATTTGAACTTGCCGTAGTCCATGAGCTTGGCCACGGGGGGCCGGGCCATGGGCGCGACCTCGACGAGATCGAGATCTGCCTCTTCGGCTAGACGCAAAGCATCTTCGATGCGGACGATGCCGACCTGCTCGCCGCCTGGGCCGACGAGCCGTACCTCGGGAACGCGGATCCGGTCGTTGATGCGGGGCTCGACGCTGATGGGACCTCCAAGGAGTTCGGGTTGCGCGCGGCCAGTCGGGCGTGGCTCCACAACGAAAAGGAGCCCTGCACGACACGCATGCGAGGGCTCCAACAGTTAGCCGGACGACGCCCTAACGGGACGCCGCCGCGGCCGACCTGACCTGCCGATCCTGCCGATCGACGAGGTGGGAAGCGAAAAGCGGAGCCTCCACTTGCGGGCGCCGCACGCGGAGTGCGGCACCGGTCGCCCGACCAGCGTACCAGCGCGCGACCCGACGATGGCCAAGCCCCGGTTGATAGCGTCGCGATCGCCATGACCGATTACCGAGTCTGCCGCTTTGTCGACTTAGCCACCGACATCTGCCAGCGGCCGGCGTCGTGCGGCCCGGCGCGGGTGATCGCGGTCGACGGCCCGGGCGGCGCCGGGAAGTCCACCTTCGCCG
>Ga0187809_10000931_pt1 | contig 14372 bp, 11 predicted proteins | sample NC_wetland_sal_i_8_FD_132415 | JGI IMG/M metagenome (GOLD analysis project Ga0187809, IMG submission 132415) | Wetland sediment microbial communities from Neuse River Estuary, North Carolina, USA - ASW_4 | ecosystem: Environmental > Aquatic > Freshwater > Wetlands > Sediment | place: USA: North... | reverse complement strand
CGCGCGCTGCTCGACATCGAGAACCCGGACTACGTGCCGATCATCCGTGATCCGGCGCGGACCAGCAGCGAGACCGAGGCGGTGTTCTACTTCCCGGGCTGCGGCTCCGAGCGGCTCTTCTCCCAGGTGGGGATCGCCACCCAGGCGATGCTCTGGCACGTCGGCGTGCAGACGGTATTGCCTCCTGGTTATCTCTGCTGCGGCTATCCGCAGCGCGGCGCCGGACAGTTCGACCGCGCCGACAAGATCACCACCGACAACCGCGTGCTCTTCCACCGGGTCGCCAACACGCTGAACTACCTCGACATCCGCACCGTGGTCGTCAGCTGCGGCACCTGCTACGACCAGCTGCAGGGCTACAAGTTCGAGGAGATCTTCCCGGGCTCGCGCATCATCGACATCCACGAGTACCTGCTCGAGAAGGGCGTGCGCCTCGAGGGCGTCACGGGAGCGCGCTACCTGTATCACGATCCCTGCCACTCCCCGATGAAGAGCCATGACCCGCTGAAGGTGGTCAATGCGCTGATGAACGAGACGCGTAATGGCCGGATCGAGAAGAACGACCGCTGCTGCGGCGAGTCGGGCACGCTGGCCATCACCCGCCCCGATGTCTCGACGCAGGTCCGCTTCCGCAAGGAAGAGGAAGTGCGCGCAGGAGCGCAGAAGCTGCGCGATGCGGGGGCCGAGCAGGTGAAGATCCTGACCTCCTGCCCGTCCTGCCTGCAGGGACTGAAGCGCTACAACGACGATGCCGAAGTCGACGCCGACTACATCGTCGTCGAGATTGCGCGCCACATCCTGGGGCAGAACTGGATGGTCGACTACGTAGCGCGCGCGAACGCGGGCGGTATCGAGCGAGTGCTGGTCTAGGCGCCCCATGGGCGCTCGGCGACGGCACCGGCGCCCGCGCTGCGAGCCGCGAGCGAGCCGACTCGCTATGTCAGCTCGTGCGAGTAGACGATAAATCCATGGTGCCGGGCGACCTTGTCGTACAGGGCGCGACCCGGGCGATTGGTCTCCTGGGTCTGCCAATAAACGCGGCTGCAGCCGGCCGCCCGCGCGGCCTGGTAGACGCCGCGGATCAGCAGCCCCCCGATGCCGCGGCCTCGAAGCTCGGCAGCCGTGAAGAGGTCCTGCAGGTAGCAGACATCGCGCAGGCGCGTCGTGCTGCGGTGGTAAAGGTAATGCGCGAGCCCGGCCAGGCGGCCGCCGTGCTCCGCGACCAGCGCGTGCACGGGCTCGGCGGCATCGAGGAAGCGCGCCCAGGTCGCCTCGGTGACGGAATCGGGCAGCGCCGTGGCGCCACTGCGGCCATAGAAGGCGTTATACCCATCCCACAGCGGCCGCCATGCCGCGTAGTCATCACGGCGAACGGCTCTGATCTCGGGCCCGGAGTCGGTCATGCGTGCACGGGGCGCTCGGGGTGGGACGGGCCGAAGCGCGTGCGGGACTATAGCAGGCGGCCGGCCGTCCGGGGCCATGCGCCCGCCCCTGCCGGGTCCGCCGCTTGCATCGCTGTCATGCCCAGAGACAGGAGACACGACATGGCACTCAGCGTGGCGAGCCCGGCGTTCCATGACGGGCAGCGGATTCCAGATCGCTACAGCAGGGACGGTGACAACGTGTCGCCGCCGCTGCAGTGGCACGATGCGCCGCGCAACACGCGCAGCTTCGCCCTCGTGGTCGAGGATCCCGATGCCCCCCGAGGCACCTTCAGACACTGGGCCGTGTACAACGTGCCGCCCGCCTACCAGGGCCTGGGGGAAGGCAGCGGCACGACGCCGGCGGCAGGACCGCTCGGCATGGCCGTGAACGATTTCGGCAACCGCGGCTACGACGGGCCGCAGCCGCCGCGCGGCCATGGGACACATCACTATCACTTTCGCCTCCTGGCCCTCGATGTCCCCGAGCTCACCGTGCCGGCGCACGCGAGCGTCAAGGACGTCCTGGATGCCGCGCAGCCGCACATCATCGCGGAGGCGCAGACCGTCGGTACGTTCGAGAGCTGAGCGGGCCCGTCCGGCGCCCCACCCTGGCACGCTGGGCGACATGACGCTGCTTGCCGAGCTGGTGACCACCTCTTCACGGGTGAGTGAGACCGCCTCCCGCCTGGCGAAGATCCGTGAGATCGCCCACCTTCTCGGCGCGCTGCGCGGGCCGGAGATCGCCATCGGCGTGAGCTATCTCGCGGGCGAGCTGCCGCAGGGTCGGATCGGTATCGGCTACACGGCACTGCAAGCGGCGGTGGCGGCGGCGGGCGAGCCACCGAGCGAAGCGAGTCTGACCCTCGAGGGCACGAACGGGCAGGTCGCCGCGTTGACGGGGATCCGGGGCGGTGGGTCGGCGGCGCGCCGCGGCGAGGCCCTGCGCGAGCTCTTCGCGCGAGCCACGGCCGCGGAGCGCGCCTTCCTCCTGCGGCTCCTCCTTGGCGAGCTGCGCCAGGGAGCGCTGGCGGGGGTGATGCTCGACGCCCTCACCGCGGCCTCGGCCATCCCGGTCGCGGAGATCCGGCGCGCGGCCATGTACGCGGGAAGCCTGGGCGCTCTCGCGGCCATTGCGCTGACGGAGGGCGACGCGGGACTGCGCCGCTTGCAGCTCCAGCTCTTCTCGCCGGTGGCTCCGATGCTGGCGCAGACGGCCGCGGACGTGGGTGCGGCCCTGCAGGAGTTGGGAGGCGGCGAGATCGCGCTCGAGTGGAAGCTGGACGGCGCGCGGGTACAGGCGCACAAGTGCGCAGACGAGGTCCGTCTCTACACCCGCACTCTCAACGACGTGACGGGTGCGCTGCCGGAGATCGTCGCGGCCGTGCGCGCGTTGCCGGCACGGACACTGGTGCTGGACGGCGAGGCGATCGCGTACGACCGATCCGGCAGGCCGCACCCGTTCCAGATCACCATGCGCCGCTTCGGCCGGCGGCTGGAGGTCGAGAAGCTGCTGACCGAGCTTCCCGTGCGCGCCCACTTCTTCGACTGCCTGCGGCTGGAGGAGCTCAGCCTCGCGGAGCGGCCGCTGCGCGAGCGCGCCGCGGCGCTCGCGTCGGCGGTGCCGGAGGCGCTGCGCGTGCCCCGGATCGTGACCTCCTCCGCCGAGCGCGGCCACGCCTTCTACGACGCGGCGCTCGCCGCCGGCCACGAGGGACTGATGGCCAAGGCGCTCGATGCTCCCTACGAGGCGGGCAATCGCGGCGCGAGCTGGCGCAAGATCAAGCGCGCCCACACGCTCGATCTGGTGGTGCTCGGCGCCGAATGGGGCCACGGCCGCCGCGCCGGCCGGCTCTCGAACCTGCATCTGGGCGCGCTCGACCCGGCCACGGGCGAGTACGTCATGTTGGGAAAGACCTTCAAGGGCCTGACCGACGCGATGCTGCAGTGGCAGACCCGGGAGCTGCTCGCGCGCGAGACGCACCGCGATCGCGCGACGGTGTACGTGCGGCCGGAGCTGGTCGTGGAGATCGCCTTCAGCGATCTGCAGGCGAGCCGCCGCTACCCCGGAAGACTGGCGCTGCGCCTGGCGCGAGTGAAGCGCTACCGCGACGACAAGCGGGCGCAGGACGCGGACGACATGGACGCGGTGCGGCGCATCCATCGGGCGCAGGGAGGCGAGCCGCGCGGCGTGTGATTCACCGCGCCTGCAGAAATTCGCGAGCCCCGGCTAGCGAAATTCGCTAGCGGAACGCCAGACTTGTCTCGCCACCGGGACAGCCGCCGCCGCGGCGCGCCGCCGGATGGAACCATCGCCCGCGCCGCGCAATAATCCTCTTTTTCCACACGCAGCGGCTGACGATGAAACAACAACAACGCCCCGCACCGGGACCTTGCGGCACGAGACAGACCCCGCGCCGCGGCGGTCCCGCCGTGGCGGCGCTCGCGATGGTGTGCGGCGCGTTCGGGCCCTGCGTCAGGACGCATGCAACCGAGGCGCCACCGCTCAAGGACGTCGTGATCACGGCCACGCGCGTGGCGATGCCGGCGTTCGATGTCCCCGCTTCCATCAGCGACGTTCCGGCGGCGGAGCTTCGCCAGGATGCGCTCGGCATCAATCTGGCGGATGACATCGGGTTCGTGCCTGGCCTCCTGGCGCGCAACCGCAACAACTATGCGCAGGACCAGCAGATCTCCATCCGCGGCATCGGCGCGAGCTCGACGTTCGGCGTGCGGGGCGTGCGCATCTATCAGGACGGCATCCCGCAGACCGGCCCGGATGGCCAGGGGCAGGTCTCCCAATTCAATCTCGGCTCCGCGCAGCGGGTCGAGGTGCTGCGCGGCCCGTTCTCGGCGCTGTACGGCAATTCCTCGGGCGGAGTCATCCAGATCTTCACTGCGGACGGCGCCGCGCCTGGTGAGGTGAGGACCGACGTCGCGTACGGAAGCTTCGATACCTTCCGCGCCGGGGTGGACGCCAGTGACGCGGTGGGACCGGTCGCATACAACGTGGATTTCACGCACTTCCGCTTCGGGGGCTATCGGCCGCACCAGAGCGCCCGGAGCGAGTCCTTCAACGGCAAGGTCGACTACACCCTGAGCTCCCGCTCCAAGCTGACCTTCATCGCGAACGTCCTCTCCCGTCCCGACGCGAACGATCCGCAGGGTCTCACCGCGGCGGAGCTCGCCAGCGGCTATGACCGGACCGATCCGGCGTCCCTGCTGTTCAACACCCGCAAGAGCCTGCAGCAGCAGGAAGGCGGGCTGGTGCTGCACCTTGGGCTCACGCGTCATCAATCCGTGCGGCTGATGGGGTACTACGGCCACCGCGCGGTGCGGCAGTTCCTCTCGATCCCGGTCGGTCCGCAGAAGGCGCCGACGAGCTCCGGCGGCGTCATCGATCTCGACCGGCAATTCGGCGGCGCCGACGCGCGCTGGACCTGGCAGGGACCGCTCGCCGGCCGGCCGGCGTCGTGGGTGGTGGGGATGAGCTACGACACGCAGAACGAGCTGCGCCGCGGCTACGACAACTTCATCGGCGGCGCGCTCGGCGTCCTCGGGGCGCCGCGGCGGAACGAGAACGACATCGCCCGCAACGTCGACGAGTACACGCAGGCGAGCTGGGAGCTGGTGCCGAAGTGGACGCTGACGGCCGGCATCCGTCACAGCGAGGTGCGCTTCCTGTCGCAGGATCATTTCATCACGCCCACCAACGGCAACGACAGCGGTGGTGTCACCTATACCGCGAGCTCGCCTGTCGCGGGAGTGCTCTTCGCCGCGCAGCCCTGGCTGCACCTGTATGCCTCCTACGGCCAGGGCTTCCAGACGCCGATCGCGGCGGAGCTCGCGTACCGCCCCGACGGCGCGCCCGGGCTGAATTTCGGGCTGCAGCCGGCGCGCAGCGTCAACAGCGAGATCGGCGCCAAGATGCGGCTCGGCCGCCGCCTGCGGGCCAGCGTCGCGGGATTCAACACGCTGACGCGCAATGAGATCGTCGTCGCGACCAATGTCGGCGGCCGCTCCACCTATGAGAACGCCGGACGGACGCGGCGCAGCGGCGCGGAGGCCGCGCTCGATTATCTCTTCGGCGGCTGGCGCGCACAGCTGGCGTACACCTATATCGACGCGATCTACGTCGACTCCTACGTCACGTGCGCCGGCACTCCGTGCGCCATTCCCAACCAGATCATCGGCTCGGGCAATCGCCTGCCCGGCGTGCCGCACAACGACGGCTATGCCCGCATCCAGTGGGGGCGGGCGCTCGGCTGGCAGGCGAGCCTGACCGGGCAGTACGTCAGCGCGATCGCGGTGAACGATGCCAACACGGAGTTCGCCGCCGCGTACCCCGTCGTCGACGCCAGCGGCGGGTATACGCGGGACTTCGGCTCGACCCGGCTCAACGTCTTCCTGCGCCTCAACAACGTGCTCGATCGGCGCTACGTGGGCTCGGTCATCGTCGATGATGGCAACGGCCGCTACTTCGAGCCGGCGCCGGGCTTCAACGTGCTGGCGGGGTTCACCGCCGCATTCCGCTAGTCGTTGGTGCGCTTCAGCGTCGAATCGAACAGCGCGAGCATCGTCTGCCAGTGCCGCTCCGACGCGGCGGCGTCGTAGACGGGGAAGTCGCTGAACACCCAGCCGTGCCGGGCCGCGTAGGTCTCGATCCTGTGATCGACGCCCGCGTCGGTGAGCGCCTGCTCCAGGCGCGCTTTCATGTCGTCGGGGAAGGACTGATCATCGGTCGCGGCGCCGACGTAGACGCGCGCCTTCATCCGCGGCGCGAGCCGGTGCGGACTGTCGGGATCGTCGCTCGCGAGCCGGCCACCGTGGTAGGACGCGGCGGCCACGATGGCCTCGGGGTAAGTCCCCGCCGCGATGAGTGCCAGGCGTCCGCCCATGCAGTAGCCGGTGACGCCGATATCGCCCTGGGCCACGTCCGGCTGCGCCGCCAGAAAATCGAGGAACGCCCGAGTGTCGGACATGACGTTGGCCGAGCTCGCCGCCGGCAGGAACTTCTCCATCAAAACCTTGCGCCTCGCGGGATCGGCGAAGACGGCCTTGGGGTCCATCGGCTCGTAGGGTCCCAGCCGGTAGAAGAGATCCGGCAACAGCACGTAGTAGCCGTGGCTGGCGAGCCGCTCGCCGAGCTGCAGCATGACCGGCCGGATCGCCAGGGCGTCCATGTAGACGAGCACGGCGGGCCAGGGGCCGGCGCCGGAGGGTCGGTAGAGGTAGGACGGGCACACGCCGTCCCGGGTCTCGATGTCGATCTGGGTCATCGGTCCATGTAAGCACAACCCGCCGCTCGAGCCAAACCGCCCGTCCGATGGATCGATCGGCCGGCCGCGGGGAACGCGGGGGTGGCCCAGGCAGTTATGCAGGATGACCGCTCGCCCGGGATCGTCCTTCCAGCCGCTGCTCGGCTCGCGCGCGCTCGCGGACTGGATCCGCGAGGGCGGCCGGCCGGCGCGCGCGCCGCTCGGCTACGGCCTGCGGCTGCGCTGGCAGGCACGCTTCTTCGAGCTCAACTGGCGCACGCAGCTGCAGCGCATGCCGCGCGGGGATCCGGTGGCCGATCCGGTCTTCATCCTGGGACTGTGGCGCTCGGGAACGACCGTGCTGCACGAGCTGGTGAATGCGTGCGGCGGATGGGTCACGCCGCAGACCTGGCAGTGCTTCAATCCCTCCACGTGCTTTCTGACGGGACCACCCGACGCGAGCGCGACCGTCAAGCGCCCAATGGACCAGGGCGTCATCTCCGCCCACGGTCCGCAGGAGGACGAGTTCGCGCTGTTGCTGCTCGGCGAGCCGTCTCTGTACCGCGGCTTGATCGATCCGCGGCGACTGCCCGAATGCGGCGCGCAATGCTGGTCGCAGGCCCCGGCCGAGCTCGAGCGCTGGCAGCAGTTCGCTCGCGGCATCGCTGCCGGCGGCGGCCGGCTGCTGCTGAAGTCCCCGGGCCACACGTTCCGCATCGCGACGCTGCGCAGGCTCTTCCCTCGCGCCCGCTTCGTCTGGATCGGCCGTCATCCGGGCGAAGTCATGGCTTCGAACGCGCGGATGTGGCGCGCGATGATGGAGCTCTACGCGCTGTGGGACTGTCCCGCCGACACGCTGCCGCGATTTCTGCTCGAGGCCGCGCGCGCGTGCGGCCAGGTCCTCGAGCGCTGCATCGAGCAGATGACGCGCGAGCAGATGCTGTGGGTGGACTTCGAGGCGCTGCAGACGGACCCGCAGCGGGTGCTGCGGCAAATCCTGCACTTCGTCGGCGACCGACCGGGCAGAAGCGCGGCGTCGCTCGATACCGACATCGAGGCGGCATTGGCGTCGGTTCCGATCCACCGCGGCGAGCGCGCCGCCATGCCCGATGAGGAGGCGGTGCGCGCGCTCGATCGGGTGATGCAGGCGGCGCGGCGCCGCTTCGGCGAGGCGACAGGCTGATGGGTACAGCCCTTGCTCAACCTGCCGCATGAAGCGCACGACACTCATCGGAATGGTCGCGGTCGTCGCGGTGCTCGCGTGCATGCCAATGAAGGCGGCGTACGCGTACATCGACCCCAACTCGGCGGGCGCCCTGTATCAGTTTCTCTTTCCCCTGCTGGTTGCGATCGGCTCCGCTTTCGCTTTTCTGCGGCGCGTGATCATGCGTGCCTGCACGAAGGTCGCCCACGCGGTGGTGTCCGTCGTGCGCGGCGGCCGCCACCAGGAGACGGGGCAGACGGAGCGCCCGCGCGGACATGTGGAATGACGTGCGGGCGTGGCGGCTCGCCGCCCTGCCCGCGCTCGCGGTCCTCGGGATCGCCCTGCCGCTGACCTTCGCCAGTCACAGCGACCAGTACCTCTTCGACTTCCACGCCATCGACCTGGTGCCGCTCTATGCGACGGCATGGGTGGTCCTCGCGGCCGTGGCCATCCCGTTCTGGATTCTGGCCGCCGCGGCGCTCCGCGGGCTGGAGTCGATCCGGCGGCCGCCCGGGCCGCTGATCGCGCGCGCGCTGCGCGTGGTGCTGCTCGCGCTGGCGGCACTGCTGATCGTCGCCGCATTGATCCACTGCCTGCGTACCTGGCTCGGCACCTTCGGCGCGGGGCTGCCCCTCTCGGCCAACGAGGTGCTGGCGATCGCGGCCGTGGCGGGGGCCGCGGCGGCCGCCACCCGTGGGGGGCGCTCGCTGCTGCGCGCCGTGACGCCGGTGGCGACCTTCTTCACGGCGGCCGGCCTCGTGTCCCTCGTCAGCCTGCCGGTTTTCGGCTGGCCCAACGATGCGACGCTGCAGGCATCGCTGCCGGTGCCGGCCGGCGGCGTCGCGGGCGCGGTGCCCGCCGCGGGCGCCATGGCCGGCCCGGCTGCCCCGATGAAGGCCTCGGTGACGACCGCCGGCGGCGCCACCCGGCCCAACATCATTCTCCTCACCGTCGATGCGCTCTCGGCGCCGCACATGTCCCTCTATGGCTATGCACGGCCGACCACACCCCAGCTGGCGCGGTTCGCGCGCGGCGCGATGGTATTCGATCGCGCCTATGCGAACGGTAATTTCACGACGCCGAGCATCGCGACCATCATCACCGGGACGCTACCCTGGACCCACCGGGCGCTGACGCTGCCGGTGTGGGCCCTCAATCGCACCCGCAAGACCTCGCTGCCAGCGGTGCTGGAGCGGGCCGGTTACCGGACCGGGTACGTGTCGACCAACGCGATCGCCGGCGCGTCCAAGCAAGGCTTCGGCCAGTTCTTCCAGTTCTCGAGGCCAGACCAGACTGGCCACGTCACACTGTGCGCCGACGGCCTATCCAAGCATCTGCGCTACGTCTGCGCGGCGTCGCAACTGGCGCCGCTCGAGGAGATCGACGACATCGCGGCGCAGTTGCGGGGCCCGAGCGGCAATCGCGAGCACGACCCGCGCCTCGCCCTGCGACCGGCGCTGCATTGGCTGGCGACGGTGCAGCGCAACAGGCCGATCTTCCTCTGGGTGCATCTCTTTCCGCCGCACTCCCCATACGCGGTCCCCAAGCCCTGGCTCGGCCGCTTCGATCCCTCGCAGCGCGATCGCACCGCAGCGAGCACGCAGCCCAACTGGGCCTGGATCCAGTCGCGCCTGACCGCGCCGCAGGTGCAGACGTTGAAGGCCCGGTACGACGAGGCGGTGGCGTACGTCGACTCCTACGCGGCGCCGTTCCTGCAGCAGGCGCTGGCGCTCCTGGGGCCCAACACGGCCATCATCCTTTCCGCGGATCACGGCGAGAGCTTCGCCCATGGCTATGGGGCGCACACCGGACCCGGCCTCTACGATGAGATCATCCATGTGCCGCTGGTGCTGAAGCTGCCGGGCGAGACGGCGGGCCGGCGCTGCGAGCGGCCGGCGGAGCAGGCCGACATCGCCCCGACGCTGGCGGCGCTCGCCGGCGTACCGGCGCCGGCGGACTGGGCGGGTCGGTCGCTGCTCCAGGCCTGCGACGCGACGGGCGGCGGCACGCGGCCGCCCCGCGCGATCTTCAGCATGAACTTCGAGCAGAACCCGCGCTACGCCGCGCTGAAGACCGGCTCGGTCGCCGTCATCCAGGGACGCTGGAAGCTCATTCACTACATGGGCCGGCTCCACTATCCTGACATGCCGCCGCTGCACGATACGCTCTACGACCTGCTCGCCGACCCCGCGGAGCGAACCGATGTCGCCGCGCAGCACCCCGCGACCGTGCGGCGGCTGCTGCGGCTGATCCAGGCCGGGCTGGCGCGCCACGGCGGCCCGGTGATTCCCGGCGCCCCCGCCGAGCCGAGCCAGCAGAGCGTCGGCACGCAGGAGACGGCGGCCAACTTGACGCCGTAGCGCGCGGCGCGCCACGGCACTGCCCACACCGCGAGGGAGCCCTGGCGCCATGCGATTGCTCTACATCGATATCGACACGCTGCGGGCGGACCATCTGGGCTGCTACGGCTACCCGCGCGCGACGAGCCCCCACATCGATCGCATCGCTTCCGACGCGGTGGTCTTCGAGCGGGTATACGCCTCGGACGTGCCCTGCCTGCCCAGCCGCACCGCACTCCTCACGGGCCGCTTCGGCATCCACAACGGCGTGGTCAACCACGGCGGCACCGATGCGGATCCGGCCAACGATGGCGCGGAGCGGGGGTTCTTCTCGCGGCTGCACCTGGACTCCTTTCCCAACCGACTGCGAGAGGCCGGCCTGCGCACCGTGACGGTCAGCTCCTTCGCCCACCGGCACTCCGCCTTCCACTGGCATGCCGGCTTCGACGAGACCTACAACGTGGGCAAGTGGGGCATGGAGACGGCCGAGGAGGTCCACGAGATCGCCGCCGACTGGCTGCGGCGGCGCGGCGGCGCGGACGGCTGGTTCCTGCACGTGCACCTCTGGGATCCCCATGCGCCCTACCGCGCGCCGGCGTCCTACGGCGAGCCGTTCCGGGACGTGCCGGCCCCCGCGTGGCTCACGGAGGCGGTGCGTGCGCGCCACTGGCAGGGCTGCGGCCCGCACGGCGCGCGCGAGGGCCGCGGCTTCAAGCCCAACGAATACGACCGGGCGCACTACCCGCGACAGCCGCAGGAGATGGTGGACATGGCCGCGGTGCGCGCGATGTTCGACGGCTACGATGTCGGCGTGCTGGCCGCCGACCGCTGCGTGGGCAGGCTCCTCGAGCTGCTGCGGGAGCTGGGCGTGGCCGAGGAGACGGCGATCATGGTGTCGGCCGATCACGGCGAGACGCTCGGCGAGCTGAACATCTACTGCGATCACCAGACCGCGGACGAGCACACCACCCACGTGCCGCTGATCCTGAAGTGGCCCGGGCTCGGCGCCGGCCGGCGGCGCGCGCTGCACTACCAGATCGACGTCACCGCGACGGTGCTGGAGCTTCTGGGCCAGCGCGTGCCGGCGAGCTGGGACGGGGAATCTTTCGCCGCCGCGCTGCGCGCCGGCGAGGACCGCGGGCGCGATCACCTGGTGCTCTCCCAGGGCGCCTGGACGTGTCAGCGCGGCGTGCGCTTCGAGGACTGGATGCTGATCAGCACCCTGCACGGCGGCTATCACCTCTTCGACGACCTGATGCTCTTCGACCTCGGGCGCGATCCGCACGAGCAGCAGGATGTCGCCGCCGAGCGGCCGGACATCGTCGGCCGCGGCGCGGCACTGCTCGCGCACTGGCACGCGGCGATGATCCGGCACGCGGCGCGCGGCCGCGACCCGCTCGAGAACGTGGTGCGGGAAGGCGGCCCGTTCCACGTGCGCGGGGAGCTGCCCGCCTACCTCGAGCGCCTGCGGGAGACGGGCCGGAGCGGGCTCGCCGACGCCCTGGCGGCGAGATATCGCTAGCCTCCGGCACCGCGCGAGGCCGCCCGCGCATCCGCCGCCCCGCCCGCGCCCGGGCGATCGATTACAATCCTGCGAGGGCATCGGCAGGGGGGCTGGAGTGAAACGGCTGAGGATGGGTCTGGTGGGACCGGGCTTCATCGCCGCCCAACACATCGAGGCGGTGCGGCGCCTGGGCGACGTGGAGGTGGTGGCCATCGCGGGCTCCAGCCGCGCAGCGGCGCGCCGGCGCGCGGCCGAGTGGGGCATCGAGCGGGCCTACGGCGACTACCGGGAGCTCATGGCTGACGCCGACGTGGATGTCGTTCACAACACCACACCCAACCATCTGCATCTGGATGTCTCACTCGCCGCGCTGCAGGCGCGCAAGCACGTCATCTCCGACAAGCCGTTGTCGGACAGCGCCTCCCACAGCCGCGTGCTGTGGCAGGCAGCCCGGCGGGCCGGCGTCGCCCACGTGGTCACGTTCAACTATCGGGGCAATCCGCTCGTACAGGAGGCGCGCTCCCGGGTGCGCCGCGGCGAGCTGGGCGCGCTCTGCTACGTGCACGGCCAGTACCTGCAGGACTGGCTGGCCGATGCGCGCGTGTACTCCTGGCGGCTCGATCCGGCGCGGGGCGGCGCAAGCTCGGCGCTGCGCGACATCGGCTCGCACTGGTGCGATCTCGCCGAGCACGTCACCGGCCTGCGGATCGAGGCGGTGCTGGCCGATCTCGGCACCGTGGTCGCGCGGCGCGAGGTCACGCGCGCCGCCGGCGGCACGTTCGCACGCGCGAGCGGCCGCGCCCGACGCAAGGTGCGCATCGAGAGCGAGGATCTGGCCACCGTGCTGCTGCGGTTCCAGGGCGGCGCCAAGGGCTGTGTCGCGATCGGCCAGGTTCTGCCGGGCCACAAGAACGATCTGCAGCTCGAGGTCTGTGGCCGCGAGGCCTCGGTGCGGTGGCTGCAGGAGCGGCAGAACGAGCTCTGGATCGGCCGATTCGGCCAGCCGAGCCTCGTGGTCGGCAAGGACCCTTCCCTCCTGTCGCGGGACGCCGCACCCTACGCTCACCTGCCGGCTGGGCACCAGGAAGCCTGGGCTGACGCCTTCCGCAACGTGATCGCCGATGCGTACCAGTGGATCAGAGCGGGAGCACGGCCTCAGGCGCGGCCGGCCGCGCTCGCGACGTTCGCGGACGGGTATCGCAGCGACCTGCTGGTCGACGCCATGCTCGCGAGTCATGCCGGGGGCGGCGTCTGGCGGAAAGTGCCGCGGGCCGCGTGACAGCGCGCGCCGCGCACCGGTACGGGCCGCCGACACTTTGACACTGAAATGCCATCCCCATAACCTGCGCGGCATGCGCACGCTTTGCGACTGAGGCGAGTCCGGTGCTGAAGAACACCATGAAGATGCGCTTGAGCGTGATGCTGTTCATGGAGTTCTTCACGTGGGGCGGCTGGTTCGTCACCCTGGGCACCTTCCTCAAGTACAACCTGCACGCCACCGGCGAGCAGAGCGCCCTCGCCTTCTCGACGCAGGCCTGGGGCGCGATCATCGCGCCCTTCGTCGTGGGGCTGATCGCCGACCGCTACTTTCACGCGGAGCGACTCCTCGGCCTCATCCACATCATCGGCGGCGTGCTCATGCTCATGCTCGCGCGGGCACGCGATTTCGCGCACTTCTATCCCTGGCTGCTGGTCTACATGATCCTCTTCATGCCGACGCTGGCGCTCGTCAACGCGGTCTCGTTCCGGCAGATGGAGGCGCCGGCGCGGGATTTCCCCAAGGTGCGGGTATGGGGCACGATCGGTTGGATCGTGGCGGGGCTGATGATCAGCTATCTCTTCAGGTGGGATGCCACCGCGGCCCAGGGCGCGCTGCGCAACACCTTCGTCATGTGCGCGGCCAGCTCCTTCCTCCTCGGCGCCTACAGCTTCACCCTGCCGCGCACCCCGCCGCTGGCCGCCGCTCAGGGCCGGCGCGGCCTCGGGAGCCTCCTCGGCTTCGACGCGCTCGAGATGCTGCGCGAGCGCAATTTCGCCATCTTCTTCCTCGCATCGATCCTCATCTGCATACCGCTCGCGTTCTACTACCAGGGCACCAACCAGTTCCTGAGCGAGATCCACGTGAGCCACGCCACCGGCATCCAGACGCTGGGGCAGGCCTCGGAGTTCTTTTTCATGCTGCTGCTGCCGCTCTTCCTCAAGCGCCACGGCATGAAGATGACGCTCCTCATCGGCATGATGGCCTGGGCGGTGCGCTATGCGCTCTTCTCCCTCGGAGATGCGGGGCACCTCGAGTGGCTGCTGCTCGTCGGCCTCGCCCTGCACGGGCCCTGCTACGACTTCTTCTTCGTCTCCGGCCAGATCTACACCGACAGCCGCGCCGGCCCGGAGCGCCAGGCAGCCGCTCAGGGGCTCATCACCCTCGCCACCTATGGCGTCGGCATGCTGATCGGTTTCTCGGCCGCGGGTTTCATCATGGATCGCTACGCCGTGGCCGGCGGCCATGACTGGGTGACGATCTGGACCTACCCGGCGGTGTTCGCGCTCGTGGTCGCCGTGCTCTTCGTGCTCTCGTTCCGCAACGAGAGGCTCGCCCATGCCGTCGCCCAGCAGTAAGACCGCCGCGGCGGGCGTGCCGGCCGACGG
>Ga0187809_10000930_pt1 | contig 14373 bp, 12 predicted proteins | sample NC_wetland_sal_i_8_FD_132415 | JGI IMG/M metagenome (GOLD analysis project Ga0187809, IMG submission 132415) | Wetland sediment microbial communities from Neuse River Estuary, North Carolina, USA - ASW_4 | ecosystem: Environmental > Aquatic > Freshwater > Wetlands > Sediment | place: USA: North... | reverse complement strand
GGACGTTCTACACGCCGCTCAGCACCCAGTACTCGAACACCTACGTTATCGAGGCGATGATCGGGGTAATCGTGGTCGGGTTCTCCTCGATCCTCACTGGGCTGAACTTCATCGTCACCACCCACAAGCTGCGTGCACCGGGCATGACCTGGTTCCGCATGCCGTTGTTCGTGTGGTCGCTTTATGCCACCAGCCTGCTCCTGGTGCTGGCGACCCCGGTGCTGACCATGGCGATGTTCCTGGCATTCATGGCCCGCGCCTTCGGTTTCGACGTGTTCGACCCGTCGCATGGCGGCGATCCGGTGCTGTACCAGCACATCTTCTGGTTCTACTCGCACCCGGTGGTGTACGTGATGGTGCTGCCCGGCATGGGCGTGATGAACGAATTGATCACCGCGTTCTCCTACAAGCACATCTTCGGCTACAAATTCATCGCCTTTTCCAGCCTGGCGATCGCTGCGATCGGATTCTTCGTGTGGGGCCACCACATGTTCTACAATGGGATCAGCGAGTATTCGGCGCTGACGTTCTCCCTCATGAGTTTCCTGGTCGCGGTCCCGTCGGCCATCAAGGTGTACAACTGGTCTGCCACCATGCACAAAGGCGAAATCCGCCTGGATACGCCGATGCTGTACGCCATGGGCTGGATCGGCCTGTTCGTCATCGGCGGCGTCACCGGCTTGATGCTGGCCTCCACCGGATTGGACGGCCACGTGCACGATACGTACTTCATCGTCGCGCACTTCCACTACATCATGGTGGGTGCCGAGGTGGTCGCCTTCATCGGCGGCATTCACTTCTGGTGGCCGAAGATCACCGGTCGCATGTACTCCGAGCCGTGGGGACGGGTCTCCGCCCTGCTGATGTTCCTCGGCTTCAACATGACCTTCATGCCGCAATTCATCCTCGGCTACCTCGGCATGCCGCGCCGGTACCACGTGTACCCGCCGTCCTACCAGGTACTCAACGTGCTTTCATCCGCCGGGGCCGTGGTGCTCGCGGCCGCCTACATCTTCCCGATGATCTATCTGATCTGGTCGCTGTGGTACGGCGAGAAAGCCGGTGCGAACCCCTGGCGCGCCAAGGGCCTGGAATGGACCACCCCATCGCCGCCGCCGAAGCACAACTTCCACAAGACTCCGATTGTCGATTTCGAGCCCTATGACTATCCCAACGTAACCCCGGAGAAGTGACGTGCCGGTCAACGTTGGCATAAAGGTTGAAGAGCAGTTCGAGAGCGCGGATCAGCAGCGGGAAACCGCAAAGCTGGGGATGTGGGCATTCCTGGCCACCGAGTTGCTGCTGTTCTCCGGCCTGTTCCTCACCGCGCTCGTCACGCGCGTGCTGCATCCGGATTCGGTCACGGCTGCCGCGCTGCACCTGAAATTCTGGATCGGTGCGACCAACACCGCCATCCTGATCTGCTCCAGCCTGACGATGAGCGTCGCGATCGAACTGTCGCGCATGGGCCGCCAGCGCTGGATGGTACGCTTCATGGTGCTGACCGCGATGATCGGCATCATCTTCATGATGCTCAAGGGCTATGAGTACCTGGAAGACTACCGCGAGCACGTCATGCCGTTCCTCCCGAATTATCGGTACGAACTGGCCGGCGATCCGGCATCGCGGCTGTTCATCGATCTGTACTTCATCACCACCGGCCTGCACGCCCTGCATCTGACCGTGGGTATCTGCCTGATGCTGGTGATGGCGGCGCTGGCCAGCCGCGAAGGCTTTCTCGAGAACCATTTCAACCGTATCGAGATCGTCGGGCTGTACTGGCACTTCATCGACCTGATCTGGATGATCGTGTTTCCGACTCTCTATTTGCTGAACAGGTGAGCCATGTCTCCTGAGCTGAAAGAGCGTCTCCGCACGCCCATTCTCACCTTCCTCGCCCTCCAGGCCCTGCTCGGCACCAACGTCCTGCTGGGCATCTTCTTCCTTGGCAACCGCATTTGGATCGTCGAGGTGTTCATCGCCGCGGCAATGGTGGCCATCGTCATCCTGTTCGCGATGGAGGCGTTGAAAGACCCGCCTTTGACCCGGCTGTTCGCCGCGATAGGCTTCTGCTGGGTCGCCATCCTGTTCGCGCTGACGATGGTGGATTACGCGACGCGATGAGGTCAGCCCCCGCCGCGCTGCAGCACCGGGCCGGACAAGCCGAGTGCCGTATTGACCAGGGCCAGATGGCTGAGCGCCTGGGGGAAGTTGCCCATCAACCGCCGCAGTCCTGGATGGTACTCCTCGGACAGCAACCCCAGGTCGTTGCGCAGCGACAGCACGCGCTCCAGCAGTTTCACCGCTTCCTTGCGCCGGCCCTGCATGGCTCTGCAGTCGGCCAGCCAGCAGGTGCATGCGATGAATGCACCCTGGTCCGTGTCGCCGCCTTGCGGCGTCCGCCACACCAGCCCGTCATGGCTCAGATCCCGCTCCACCGCGTCGATGGTCGCGCTCATGCGTGGGTCGTCGGCAGGCAGGAAGTTGACCAGCGGCAGCAGCAGCAGGCTGGCATCCACCCGGTTGCCGCCGTAGCGGTCCACAAACACACCGCGCATGTGATTCCAGCTGCGCTCGATGATCTCGGCATGAATGCGGTCGCGCAGTGCCCGCAATTGGTCCAGTCGCGCGTCCTCAACCGTCCCGCGCCTCTCGTTGTTGCGCAGGAAGCGGTCGACGCCAACCCAGGCCATGGCGGTGGAATAGGTGTAGCGGTGCGGCCTGCCGCGCGACTCCCACAGCCCGTGTCCCTTGTCCTGCCAGGTGCGTTCAAGATGCTTGACCAGCTCGCACTGCGCGGCGAGCGTCTCCGGCGTCTCGTCCACGCCGCCGCGTGCGATCAGTTCCAGCGCATCGAGCAGCTCACCAACCACGTCGATCTGCCGCTGGCTCGCCGCATCGTTGCCTACGCTCCCCGGGCCCGCCCCTTCGTAGCCCGGCAGCCAGGCAATCTCCTGCTCGCTCATCCGCCGGCCGCCATCGACGCGATACATGATACGCATCTTCTCCGGCGATGTCGCGATGGCGCGCAGCATCCAGTCGCGCCAGCACACGGCCTCATCATGGTAGCCGGCGTTGAGCAGCGCACTCAGCGTGAAGGTGGCGTCGCGCAGCCAGGAATAGCGGTAGTCCCAGTTCAGGCTGCCGCCCGGCATTTCCGGCAGCGAAGTCGTTGCCGCCGCAACCATGCCGCCGGCCGGATGATAGATCAGGCCCTTCAGCGTCAGCAGCGAGCGCATGACCGGTTCGCGCCACGGTGTTTCGCGCTGGAACTTGCCGGCCCAGTCGCGCCAGTAGGCGAGCGTCCTGTCCAGCGCCGCACTGGCAACGATGGCTTGCGGCGGTGGGCGGTGCGACGGGCCGTAGCTCAGCACGAACGCCAACTCGTCACCGGCGCCGATGTCGAACTCCGCGCTCATCGTGCCGGCCTCGGTTTCCTCCAGCCGAACCGGGGCGCGCAGCACGGCCATATCCGGGCCGACGATCGCCAGCAACGCGTCGTCATGGCGCGCAATGCGCGGCGGCATGAGGCCCCAGTCGAAGCGAAGCTTCAGGTCGCAGCGCACCCGGACCGTGCCGCTGACGCCGGTGACGGTGCGGACCAGCGTCGGCTGCTCCGTGCCCATCGCCATGAAGTCGGTCAGGCGCACACAGCCGGATTGGTTGGTGAACTCGGTCTGCAGCACCAGCGTATCGTCGAGGTAGCAACGGCGTGTGCCGGCTTCGTCGCAGGGAGCGATGCGCCAGGAGCCGTGCTCTTCTGTACCCAGCAGCGCCGAAAGGCACGGATCGCTGTCGAAGCGCGGCAGGCACAGCCAGTCCAGCGACCCGGTGCGCGAGACCAGCGCGGCAGTGCGTCCGTCGCCGATCATTCCATAATCCTCGATCCGTGATGGCATTCCGGGTTTCTCCCTCGGTGGATTCGAAGCCATACCTGCAACGGCGCAAGCGAGGCCGCGTTCGCATGGTGGGGTTGCCGGGAGTCGAAGGTTTGAATTCTTTTCCTGCCCTGCCGGTCCGCCGTATCCGAATGGCGACTGCCTTGCGCGGTGCCCCCCCTGCGGAATGCGCCGTGCTGGCCGCCGCGGCCGCGGTGGCCTGGGCTACCGCGACTTATCCATCGTCACTTCCTGTGTGGGCGCCTTGGGATTTTTCCTGGGCGGCGTTCCTGGGCGCCGGCTTCGCCGCGCTGTGGTTCGTGCGAGGGTATTTCCGGATACCGGCTGCCGAACGCATATCGGCTTGGCGTTGCCTCTGGTTCTTCGCCGGTCTGGCCGGGCTCTATGCGGTGCTGCTCACCAGGTTCGAATACGTGGCACAGCACGCATTCTTCCTGAACCGGGTGCAACACCTCACCATGCACCATTTATGTCCTTTCCTGATTGCCTTGAGCTGGCCGGGGGAAACAATTGCGCCCGGGATGCCGTCCTGGCTGCGGCACGGCATCCGCGCCATTGGTGCCTCGCGGCCATTGCGTATGCTGCAACGGCCGGTTCCGGCATTTTTGCTGTTTGAAGGCCTGCTGATGCTCTGGCTGGTGCCGCCGGTCACCTTCCGCGCGATGATCGACCCGCATCTGTACGCGATCATGAATGCCAGCATGGTGATAGACGGGCTGCTGTTCTGGTTCCTGGTGCTCGATCCTCGAGCGGCTCCGGCCGCTTCGGTCAGCTTCTTCATCCGGCTTTGCCTCGATTTCATCGTGATCTTCCCGCAGATCGCCGTCGGCACGCTGATCGGTGCGGTGCACCGTGACCTGTATCCGTCCTTTGCCTTGTGCGGCCGCATCTATCCTGCGATCGGCCCGTTGCTGGACCAGGAGATCGGCGGGCTGATCCTGTGGGTGCCCTCCGGAATGATGAGTGCGATCGGCGCGGTGCTGATCATGTCTCGCATGTTCGCGCATGAAGACCGGGCCGGGCGGCTCGATAGCCTGGAGGGAGTGCTGTGATGCTGCGGCACCTGCCGAAATTGCTGATCCTGGGCGCATTGGCGCTACCGGGCATCGCGCAGGCCAAGATCCCCAAGGACATGGTCAAGATCGGCGTGTTGCAGGACTTGCCGGGCCCGTTTTCCGCCGAAACCGGCAATGGCGGCATCGTCGCGGCGCAGATGGCGGCGGCCGCCTACGAAACCGAACACGTGCATGGCGATGCGGAAATCCTGCCGCACGTCTCACAGGGCGGTGTGCAGGACGATTTGGAAAAGGTGCGCGAGTGGCTGGACGTGGAGCACGTGGCCGCAGTGGTGTCTTCTGCGCCGGCCGTGGTGAATGCCCGCATCGCCAGGATGGTGGCCAAGCGTCACGTGACGTTGCTGGTGGCGGCGACGGATGCGGAGATGGGCGGCGCGAAGTGCTCACCCAACGCCGTGGTCTGGGGTGCCGGTCCGGATGGGCGCGCGCGGGCCTTGGCGAAAGCGCTGGCATCTCAGGCCGGCAAGCAATGGTTCATCGTCGCCGCGCAGGACTCCGCGTCGCTGGCGGAGCAGAAGGCGCTGCAGCAGGCGGTGTCGGCGGACGGGGGGAAAGTTGTCGGCACGCTGGAGCATCCGATCGGTGAAGCCGATATGCGCAAGGCACAGCCGAAGATCGAAGAATCGGGTGCGCAGGTATTGGCATTGGTAGAAACCGGCCCCGACCTGATTGCCGCGCTGCGCAGTGTTAAGCTGTCTGGCCTGAGCCACCGGGTCACCGTGGTCGCACCCTGGGCCAGCATCGGCGATGTGGATGCGGCCGGACCTGCGGTTGCCGCAGGGGTTCTGGTGCCGGCGCCGTTCTACTGGGACGCCGACGCGCAGACCGTGCGCTTCGCGCTGAAATGGTCGTCGCGCATGCTGGACCAGCCGGTGACGGAAAATTCGGCCGAGGTTTATGCCGCGGTGCTGAGCTTCCTGCATGCGGCAAAGGCGGCGGACGATGTCAGCGCGGAGAAGGTGCTGGCGGAGTTGCGCCGAGCGCCCATCAAGCACACGATGTTCGGCACGGTCAGCGTGCGCAAGGATGGTCGCGTGGTGTACGACATGAGCGTTTATCAGGTGAAGCAGCCGAACCAGGTGCAGAATCGCTGGGCATATTACACCAGATTCGCCAATGTCCCCGGCACTCAGGCGTTTCCGCCGAGCGAGTGCCAGGGAAAGTAGCGCGGCACGCCGTTACACCGCGAGATAGCCGCCATCCACGTACAGCTCCGCTCCGGTGATGTAGGACGCTTCGTCCGATGCCAGGAACAGGATGGCGTTGGCGACCTCATCCACCTCGCCGGCACGTTGTAGCGGCACGCCCTTCAGCATTTTGGCCCGCACCACAGGATCGGCCGTGGCGCCGGACGTGCGCATCGGCGGCATCAGCCCCGGATGCACGGAGTTGGCGCGGATCCCGTCCTTGCCGTACTGCACCGCGGTGGACTTGGTCAGCGTACGCACCGCGCCCTTCGAGGCGTTGTAACCGGGATGCGTCATCGTCTGTCCGGTGACGCCGGAGATCGACGACAGGTTCACGATCGCCCCGCCGCCGTTCTTCTGCATCTGCCGCACCGCGTATTTCGTGCCGAGGAAGGTGCCGGTGGAATTCACCAGCATCAGCCGGTGCCAGGCATCGGAATCCAGCATGTCGGGCACAGCGCTGCCGCTGATGCCCGCGTTGTTCACCATGATGTCCAGCCGGCCCCACTTCGCCACCGTGGCCTGCACGACGCTGTCCCAGTTGGCCTCGTCGGTGACGTCCAGCCGCATGAACGCGGCAGCACCGCCGGCGGCGTTGATGTCGGCCGCCACCTTCCTTCCGTCGTCCTCCAGCATGTCGGCGATCATGACCTTGGCGCCCTCGCGCCCGAAGCGCCGCGCCGTCGCCGCGCCCATGCCGGACGCCGCACCACTGATGATCGCCACCTTGCCCGCGAGCCGCATGTCGTTTTCCTCCCGGTTGCACCGCTGTCGTCACGCTGCCATGCCGCGCGTGGCTTGGCTATCTCCACCAGTACAGGCACCATGCCTGCAATGACGACGTGGAGAGAACTCATGGCGCATCGCGGCCTGAAATTCGGCATCTTCCTGGCACCGTTCCATCGTCTCGGGGAGAACCCGACGCTGGCCATCTCGCGCGACGTCGAGCTGTTGCAGTGGCTCGACTGGCTTGGCTACGACGAAGCCTGGATCGGCGAGCACCATTCCGCCGGCTGGGAGCTGATCGCCGCCCCGGAACTGATCATCGCCGCCGCGGCCGAGAAGACGAAGCACATCAAGCTTGGCTCCGGCGTCACCAGCCTGCCGTACCATCACCCGCTGATGGTGGCGCAACGCTTCGTGCAGCTTGACCACATGACGCGGGGCCGGGCGATGCTTGGCTGCGGCCCGGGCGCGCTGACCTCGGACGCGTACATGCTGGGGATCGAACCTTCCACCCAGCGTCCGCGCATGCTGGAATCGATGGACGCGATCATGCGTCTGCTGAAATGCGAAGAGCCGGTCAGCATGAAGACCGACTGGTTCGAGATGCGCGACGCCCGCTTGCATCTGCGCCCGTACAGCGACCCGCATTTCGACATCGCGGTGGCCAGCACGATCACGCCGTTCGGCATGATCGCCGCCGGCACGCACGGGGTAGGGGTTCTGTCGATCGGCGCCGGACTGCCCGGCGGACCGCAGGCGCTCGCGACGCAATGGAAGATCGCCGAGGATGCCGCGGCGAAGAACGGCAAGACCATGGACCGGCGCAACTGGCGCGTGGTGGTGAACGCGCACATCGCGGAGGACGACGAACAGGCGCTGGCCGAAGTGAAGAAAGGTGAGCGCGTGGAGACGGTCACCTATTTCGAGGACACGCTCGGCCGTCCGCCGGGCCGCGCCGACGATCCGCTGCGGGAAGGCGTGAAGATGGGGGCCACGCTGGTCGGTTCGCCGGAGACGGTGATCAAGGGCATCCAGCGGCTGCAGGAATACAGCCAGGGTGGCTTCGGCGGTATCCTGTTCCGTGCGCACGAATGGGCCAACCGGGAACAGACGCTGCGCAGCTACGAACTGTTCGCGCGCTATGTCATGCCGCATTTCCAGGGCTCGTTGGATACAATCGTCGGTTCCAACACCTGGGCGCGCGAGAACCGCAAGCAGGTGTTCGGCGCCACGCCGGAAGCCGTGAAGCGCGCCTTCACCGATTTCGGGCACGCCGTGCCGGCGGAATACCGCTCACGCACGATCGGCGCCCGGGACGACGACCCGGCGCGCTAGGTCGGGTTGACACTCCTTCCCTCCCGCAAGGGGAGGGGAGGAGTCTGCTTCCCTTACCCAACCCGCGGCATCACCTCCGCCGCGAACCGTTGCAGCGACTCCATCACCCGCTGGTGCGGCAGCGCGCCGAAGTTCACCTCGAAGCAGAGTTGCGTGATGCCGAACCGCTCCGTCAGCATCGCGATCTTCTCGACGCACTCCCCCGGCCGTCCGATCACCGCGCGCGTCGCCTTCATCTGCTCCAGCGTGATCGTCTCGCGGTTTTCGAAAAACCCCTTCCAGTCCTTGTACGCCACCGGATCCCGGAACGCCTGGCGTGACAGGTCGGTGGCCTTGGTGAAGGCCTGATAGCGGGCCAGCGCCGGGTCGGCGAATTCCCCCACCTCGGCGTCCGTCTCCGCGCAGTACATGTGATACACCGCCATGATCTCCTTGCGCGCCGGATCATGGCCATGCGCGCGCAGGTTGTCGCGGTAGATGCCCAACAGGCGCTGCTGCTCGCGGTGGTCGGGAAAGAAGAACGGTGCCGTCAACAGGTCGAACCCGTTGGCGCCGGCCCAGCGATAGGTTTCCTCGGTGCGAATCGCGGCAACAAAGATCGGCGGCGTCGGCTGCTGCACCGGCTTGGGGCCGAGGGTGTGGCCTTCAACTGTGGTCCAGCGTCCGCGGTAGGTGATGTGCTTGCCGGTCCACAGCGCGCGGATGATCGCCAGGTTCTCGTCGAACCGCTCACGGCTTTCGCTCATCGGCACGTTGGCGATGTCGTAGTCGTACTTGTACAGCCCGCGACCCACGCCGAAATCCAGTCGCCCGTGCGACAGCACGTCGGCTGCCGCGTAATCCTCCGCCAGCCGCACCGGGTTGTTCAGCGGCAGCAGGCTGACGGAACATCCCAGCCGGATACGAGATGTTTCCCGCGCGCAGGCGGTGATGAACAGGGCAGGGGAGCCGAATGCAAACCCAGGCACGCGGTGTTCGGCGAACCAAGCCGAATGATAGCCCAGCTGTTCGGCCAGCTTCACCTCGGCGATCATCCCCTCGTACCAGTCCTGCCAGGAGCCGGAGAATTCAGAGTGGTAATCCGGAATGTAGCAAAGTCCGAACTTCATCTGCGGCTCCACGCGGTGCTCAGGGAGCAAATGCGGGCAGCGTCGCGCGTTGCGTCGCCTGCATCGGCTTCGGCCACCAGCGGTGCTCCCACTCGGCGAATTTCTTCTGCAGACGCGGCATCACCTTGTCGGCGAACAGCCGTGTGTTATGGCGCGTCAAGTCCTTGTTCATGTTGCCGAACTGCATCAGCAGCATCAGGTTGCCGACGTTCAGGTTCTCGGCCAGTTCGACGATCTGCTCCTCGACCTCCCTCGGCGAGCCGATGACGATGTAGCCGGCATCCACCAGATCCTTCATCGCGGTCGGACGCGCCGTGGAGCGCGCGGCGGCGGCGCTGACCTGGCTGGTCAGGCCGAAGCGGATGGTGGCCTCGGTGGAATACCCGGGCGGCGCGGCGAAGCGTGGGTCGATGTGCAGGCAGCGGCCGAAGAAATACTCCGCCGACTCGCCGTACAGCTCCAGCGCCTGCTCGCGGCTTTCCGCCACGGCCACGGTCTGTGCGAAGCCGGCGCGGTACGGATTGCGATCCTTGCCCAGGCGCTCCATCTCCGCCCAGTAGCCGTCCATCGTCGCCTTGCCGACCTTGTGGCCGTAGTAGGACAGGTAGCAGTACACGTAGTCCATTTCCGCGCACCACCGCCACGTCTCGACCGAACCGCCGCCAGGAATCCAGATCGGCGGATGCGGCTGCTGCACCGGACGCGGCCAGATGTTCACGTAGCGCTGCTGGTTGAAGCGGCCATTGAACGCGAAGGTGTCCTTCTCCTGCCACGCACGCATGACCAAGTCGTGCGCCTCATAATAGCGGTCGCGCAGCTGGCTCGGGTTCTGCCCATAGGCGAAGCAATCGTCCATCGGCGTGCCGACGGGAAATCCGGCGATCAGCCGCCCGCCGGAGATGCAGTCGATCATGGCGAACTCTTCGGCGACCCGGGTCGGCGGATTGTACAGTGCCAGCGAGTTGCCCATCACGCAGATGGTCGCGTCGCTGGTGCGGCGTGCCAGCGATGTCGCCATCAGGTTCGGCGAGGGCATCAGCCCGTAGCCGTTGGAGTGATGCTCGTTGACGCAGATCGCGTCGTAGCCGCAGTCGGCGGCGTATTCGAGTTCGTCCAGGAAGTCGTTGTACATCAGATGCGCACGCTTCGGGTCGAACAGCGAGGAATGGATATCGACCCACACCGACGGATGTTTCTGTTTAAAGTCATCCGGCAGCTCGGTGTACGGCATCAGATGAAACCACATCAGCTTCATGCAGGCGCTCCGGCGTTTCCTACCTGCCAGTAGACCACCGATCGCGGGGGAGGGAAACCGCCGGGCCGCGCGGCACGGCGGCTCCCAGGCGTCAATACTGGGTCTGGAAACCGCGCTTGGTGCGGCGGGCGCGGACCGATTCGTGGTCCTCGCGGTTGATCAGTTCGTCGGTGCAGGCGGTGATCGGCGCGTCCTGTTTCCACTGCTCCGCGGTGGGGCGGTCCAGGTCGTCCACCCGCCACTGGCTGCCGTTGTCCAGCTCCACCTGGCCACCGTGCTGCGTCACCTTGTTCAGCATGCGACGCGTATCGCAATCGGCGTGCGCGGCCGCGGCGGGCAGCAGCGACAGGGCAAGCAGGAAACCGAACCAGCGTGTGCGCATCCATTGCCTCCAGCATCAGCGTCCGGGGGCAATCTGCCTCCAGGGCGGCAGGCGACAGAGACAAGGTTTGGTGAGGCGATCTGCAGACCCGGCTGCCGCTCGGCGTTGCGGTTCGGCACCACTCCGCCCCCGCCTTCGGCTCCCGGGAGACGGAATGCTTCCCTCCGACGCACCAGGCGCGCCACATTCCCCGGCCCGCCACACGGCCTGGCGCCGCTGCCCGAGTCCTGGATGCCCCCGCGCCCCGCGTCTGCTTCCCGTCCTGCTGCCCGCTCCCGCACCACTGCGCCGCAACGGCGCGGTCCGCCGGTGCAGCCGCCGCGTTCTTCCCCACCGAAGACCGCGAGGCCGGCCGCGCCGACCAGCGCCGCTCCGGCGCGGCCGCCCCGAAGCCGTCTCTGTCTGCTCCGTTGGGGGTTCATCGCGCTGGTCTGGGGCAGCCTCGCGCTGGCCATGGTGGTCCTGTGGTTCGCCTGGGACCTGCCGCGGCCATCCTCCGCGCTGGACGCCGAGCGCCGGCCGAGCCTGACGCTGGAGGACCGCACCGGCCGGATATTCGCTGCCTATGGCGATGTGGTCGGCCAGCCGATGCACCTGTCCGACCTGCCGTCCTACGTTCCCGAGGCGGTGGTCGCGGTGGAGGACCGCCGCTTCTGGCAGTTCCCCGCCATCGACCCGATCGGCCTGGCGCGTGCCGCCTGGGTCGATCTCACCTCCGGCCGCGTGGTGCAGGGCGGCTCCACCATTACCCAGCAGGTCGCCAAGACGCTGTTCCTCAGCAATGCCCGCACCGTGCGGCGCAAGGTGCAGGAACTGCTGCTGACCCTGTGGCTGGACCACAGCTTCAGCAAGCAGCAGATCCTGGAGATCTACCTGAACCGGGTTTACCTCGGCGCCGGTTGCTGGGGCATCGACGCCGCGGCCCGGCTGTATTTCGGTGTCTCGGCCCGGCACCTGAAGCTCTGGCAGGCGGCGGTACTGGCCGGTCTGCCGCGCGCGCCGTCGCGGTTCAATCCCCGGGCGAACCCGGACGCCGCCAGGGCGCGGGCCGAACAGGTCCTCCGGGCCATGGTGGATACCGGCAAGATCACCCCGGCGCAGGCGCAGCAGGCCACGGCCGAGATCGCCTTCCCGCCGCCGCATGCCAAGGCCGCCGGCTGGTTCGCCGACTGGGCGGCGGACCAGGCAGAGGATGCCCTGCCGCCCGGCAAGGACGCCAACCTGCGCACCACCCTCGATCCGCGCCTGCAAGGCGTGGCGGAGACCCAGCTGCAGGCGCTGCTCGACGGGCCGGGCAGGCAGGCGCGGGCCGGGCAGGGTGCCGTGGTGGTGCTGAATGCCGCCACCGGCGCGGTGCGCGCCATGGTGGGCGGGCGGGACTACACCTCCGGTTCGTACAACCGCGCGGTTCTGGCGCGCCGCCAGCCGGGATCGGCGTTCAAGGTGTTCACCTTCCTCGCCGCGCTGCAGCACGGCAAGACGCCGGACGACACGGTACTGGACGGGCCGATCCGCGTCGGCCGCTGGACCCCGCGCGATTTCGAGCCGCACTACCATGGCGAGGTCACCCTGACCGAGGCGCTGGCCGACTCGCTGAATGCCGCGGCGGTGCGGCTGCTGCTGGCCGATGGCGGGCCTCTTGTGGTCGCCGCGGAGGCCGCCCGCCTCGGCATCGCGGACAGGCTGCCCGACGACGCCTCCCTCGCGCTTGGCACAGGGGAGGTTGGATTACTCGAAATAACAGCATCATACGCGACATTCTTCAATGGAGGTCGGAGGGTCACGCCCTGGGCGGTCCAGGATCTGCCGCACCCGCCGCCGCAACAGGTGATAACGCGGGAGCATGCGGCGATGATGGCCGGCATGCTGCGGGCGGTGGTGACGCGCGGCACCGGCCGGGTCGCCGCAGTGCCGGGACATGTCGTGGCGGGCAAGACCGGCACCACGCAGGATTTCCGCGACGCCTGGTTCATCGGCTGCATCGACGGCACGGTGATCGGCGTTTGGATGGGCAACGACGACAATCGGCCGATGAAGGGGGTGACCGGCGGCGACCTGCCCGCCCGCCTGTTCCATGCCATCGCGGTGGCGGTGCGCTGACGCCACTGGCTTCAAAATACCGTTGCTCAGGGCAACCGGACCCGTCCCGATCTCTTTCGGTTGTATGGTTGCGCCTACCCTGCCGTTCCAGCGCTGGGCGGCAGTCATGCCGGTTCGCCCGGTTCACCACGACAGGAGGACTACTATGATCCAGGCCCGTGGCTTCGGAGCCCTGCTCGCCCTCGGCGCACTGACAGCGCTGCCCGGGTGCTCATATTTCGGCATGGGCGGTGGCGGGGGCCAGCAATACGGCTCGTCTGCCCCAAGCACCCAGTACACCGCTCCGGCGAGCCGCGAGGCCGCGGAGGCCGGCGCCAATCGCGGCGGCACCGTCAGCAACGTGCAACAGCCGATCACCACTGCCATGGTCCGCAGGGTGCAGGCGCAGCTGAAGCATGACGGGTTGTATCATGGGCGGATCGACGGGCGGTGGGGGCCGCGGAGCCAGCATGCCGCCGCGGAATTCCAGCACCGGAACAACCTGCAACCCACCGGCAAGATCGACCTGCCGATGCTGCAGGCGATGAACCTCACTAGCGGGAACGAGCAGTACGGCGAATCCAATGGCATGGGACCGAACGGCAATGCCGGTCCGAACGGCCAGATGGGCAACCAGCAGTACGGTGAGGCGAACGGCGGCTCGAATATGGGCGGACCGAACGGCAACACCGGCCCGAATAGCGGGATGAACAACGGCCCGAACGGGATGAGAAACGGCGCCAATCAGAACTACACCACCGGCAGCCAGAACGCCTCCGGCACCGGGCACGCCAGCAACGCGCCATACAACGACAACAATGCCGGCGCGCCGAACGACAACATGAACAACGGTAACATGAACAACGGCGGTGCGACGAACACCAATCAGCCGTCGTCGAACAACGGGGCTGCGCCGCAGCGCTGACGCAGGATTCGAGGCCGGCACGGGCATCCGGCCGGCCTCGGTCAAGTGCCGCCCGAAACCTACGCGCTGCCTGCCACGCGCCGCATGGCGGATAGCGCTTCCTCAACCTGGGCGGCGGTGACGTCCAGATGCAGGCAGGCTCGGCCGCGCCAGGTATCGAAGACCGATACCAGGACGCCGTGCCTGCGCAGTCGCGCGGAAAATTCCGCCGCGGTCAGGCCGGTGGCCTTGGTGTCGAAGAACACCAGGTTGGTTTCCGGCTGTTCCACGGTGACGCCCGGGATCTGCGCCATCCCGCGGGCGAGCGCCAGCGCGTTGGCGTGGTCCTCCGCCAGCCGGTCGACGTGGTGGTCCAGCGCGTACAGGCACGCGGCGGCGTTCATGCCTCCCTGCCGGAGAG
>Ga0187809_10000929_pt1 | contig 14383 bp, 12 predicted proteins | sample NC_wetland_sal_i_8_FD_132415 | JGI IMG/M metagenome (GOLD analysis project Ga0187809, IMG submission 132415) | Wetland sediment microbial communities from Neuse River Estuary, North Carolina, USA - ASW_4 | ecosystem: Environmental > Aquatic > Freshwater > Wetlands > Sediment | place: USA: North... | reverse complement strand
CCGCCGAGGGACCCTTGACGATGTTCATGGTCGGCGAGCCGATGAACTTGGCGACGAACAGATTGTCCGGGCGGTTGTAGAGTTCGAGCGGCGCGCCGACCTGCGCGATCGAGCCGAGATCGAGCACGACGATCTTGTCGGCCATCGTCATCGCCTCGATCTGGTCGTGCGTGACGTACACCGTGGTGGTGGTCAGCCGCTGGTGCAGCTCCTTGATCTCGGAGCGCATCTGCACCCGCAGCTTTGCGTCGAGGTTGGATAGCGGCTCATCGAACAGGAACACCTGCGGATCACGCACGATTGCGCGCCCCATCGCCACGCGCTGCCGCTGGCCGCCGGACAGCTGGCGCGGATAACGGTTGAGGTATGGCGTCAGGCCGAGGATCTGCGCCGCGCGATTGACCTTCTCGTCGATGATCGCCTTGGGCGCCTTGGCCAGCGACAGCGCGAAGGCCATGTTGTCGCGCACCGTCATGTGCGGGTACAGCGCGTAATTCTGGAACACCATCGCGATGTCGCGCTCCTTCGGCGCGACGTTGTTCACCACGCGCTCGCCGATGGCGATCTCGCCGGAGGAGATGTTCTCCAGCCCCGCGATCATCCGCAGCAGCGTCGATTTGCCGCAGCCGGAGGGGCCGACCAGGATGACGAATTCGCCGTCCTGGATCTCGACGTCGACGCCGTGCAGCACCTCGACCGGGCCGAAGCGCTTGCGCACGTTGCGGATGGAGACGTTAGCCATGGTTTCACTTTCGCAGTGGACGACGATTGCGGCAGGGGAACGTGAAAAAGGCCGCGCAGAGCGCCCGACCGGACGACCCGCACGACCCCTCCCCTTTGGCCCCCTCCCGCGCGGGAGGGGAACTTGCCGGTATCCTACCTTAACCGGTCAGAATTTGGAAACCCGGGTCTCCTTGGCGGTGATGAACTCCAGCAGCGCCGGCGTGCCCGCCTGGGTCTGTTCGATGCCGCGCTGGATCGCCGCCTTGATGTCGCCTGGCTGCGTTACCCGTTCGCCATAGCCGCCGAACGCCTTCGCCATGTCGGCATAATTGCCGGAGATGTCGGTGGAGCGGTACTTCTCGGTCGATACCGGCATCACCTTCAGCTCAATCGCCATGGAGAAGTTGTTGAGCAGGATCGACAGGATCGGGATGCGCTCGCGCACCGCGGTCTCGAAATCCATGCCGGTGAAGCCGATCGCCGCGTCACCCCACAGGTTGATGCACAGCTTGTCCGGTTTCGCCAGCTTGGCGCCCATTGCGAGCCCGAGGCCCATGCCAAGCTGCGTGGTCTTGCCCCAGCCGATATAGGACAGCGGCTCGGTGGAGACCCAGAACGGCGAAATCTGGTCGCGCGGGCTGCCGGCATCATGGGTGATGATGGTGTTCTTCAGGTCCACCGTGTTCATCAGCTCCCAGATCACGCGGTAGGGGCTGAGCGGCGCTTCATTCGAGTTCAGCAGCGGCTTCCATTGTGCCATCCACTCCTCGCGGATGGCGGTGATCTCCTGCACCACGGCGCTGGGATCGCGGTTGGACTTGATGCTCTGCTTCAGCTCGCCGGTCAGCGCCTGCAGCACGAGCGCGGCATCGCCGACCAGGCCGACGGTGCTGACCACGTCCTTGTTCAGGTGGTTCGGCTCGAGCGTGGCGTGGACGATCTTCTTGCCCTTGGGGAACTTGATGCCAAAATTGGTTTCGGTGAACGAGCAGCCGATGCCGATGATCAGATCGGCGTTCTGCACGAAATGATGCACCGGCTTCGGCACCGCATTACCGCCGGAGCCAAGCGACAGTGGATGGTTCTCCGGGAAGGAACTCTTGCCACCGAGGCTGGTGGTAACCGGCGCGCCAAGCAGTTCGGCGAACTCGCGCAGCTGCGGCCAGGCTTCGGCCCATTGCACGCCGGTGCCGGCATAGATCACCGGGCGCTTGGCGGCGAGGATCTCCGCCGCGGCCTTGCGAACGTCGGCCGGGTCGGGCGCATAACGCGCGCGGGTCACCGGCGTGTAGTCGAGATCGCCGATTTCCTCGTTCCAGATATCGGTCGGCACTTCGACAATGCACGGGCCGCCGCGGCCGTTGCGCAGATTGCTGAACGCGCGCCGCATCACGTTGGACACTTCGCTCGGCATGAACACCGGTTCGGCCAGCTTCGCCACGCCGCGCATCTCGCGCACCGCGTTGTAGTTCGGGTCGATATGCGCAATGCGGCGCGGATAGCCCTGCGGCACCACCAGCATCGGAACGGATTCGCTGTACGCCTGGGCGACGCCGCCATAGGCATTTTCCGTGCCCGGGCCGTGCTGCATGCAGAACGCGCCGATCTTCCTGCCGGAGGTGACGCGGCTGATCGCGTCGGCCATATGCAGGCCGATACGCTCCTGACGCACGATCACCGGCCGGATATCGGCCTTGGCAGCGAATTCCAGCAGGTGATTGACCGGGTAGCCGCAGAGGATCTCGATCCCCTCGCGCTTCATGATTTCCGCAACAGCTTCGCCGACCTTCATCTGGCGCGTTCCCTCTATGCTTGGGTGGCTCCTCAGGCTCCGGCCTGCGTTGCCGGTAGCGCTATCGCGGCAGGGTAGGACCCGGGGGGCGCGGTGGCAACACGCCGGGATGACGCGCGCCGGGATGACACACGCCGGGGTGGCGCGATGGGCTTCGATGCAGGAAGCTCACCTGCACCAAATCGGGGGACGCGAGCCATGTCAGCCACTGCCAGCCGCCTGACGCTGTACGCCAATGTCGGCCCGGAGCTGTTCCACTACGACGTGGACGTGGATTCCGGCACGCTGGAGCGGCGCGGCTCGGTCATGCTGCCGGCGAATGTGCAATACGCCTGGCCGCATGCCTCGCGCCGGTTCCTGTACGTGGCGACCAGCGATGGTGCTTCCGGCGTTGGGGCCGCGGGCAGCAATCATCATCTCAATGCGCTGCGCATCGATCCCGCGAGCGGCGCACTGACGTTGCTCGGCGAACCGGTGGCTCTGCCGAGCAGGCCGATCCACATGACAACCGATATCCCGTCGGAATATGCGCTGGTGGCGTTCAACAATCCCAGCGCGCTGCGGGTCTACCGGATCAGTCCGGACGGCAGCCCTGGCGCGGAGGTGACGCAGCCGGAGCCGGTGGATGCCGGCATCTTCGCGCATCAGGTGCGGGTCTCGCGGGACAACCGGCACGTGATCCTGGTGGCGCGCGGCTTCGATGCCGAGGAAGGCAAGCCGGAGCAGCCGGGCTCGCTGAAACTGTTCGAGTATGTCGGCGGGACGCTGCGCAACGAAGCATCGATCGCGCCGAATGGCGGCTACGGCTTTGGCCCGCGGCATCTGGATTTCCACCCGGCGCGGCCCTGGGTGTACGTGTCGCTGGAACGGCAGAACGCGCTGGACCTGTTCACCCTGGACAACGGCCGGCTGTCCCCCGACCCGCTGTTCCGCAAGAACACGCTCGCTCGGCCGGATGAGCGGCCGGGGCGGCAGGTGGTCAGCACGGTGCACGTGCATCCCAACGGGCGCTTCGTCTATGTCGCCAACCGCGCCAGCGACAGCACGCTGCTGAACGGCGAGCGCGTGTTCGCCGGCGGCGAGAACTCGGTTGCGGTGTTCGCCATCGACCCGGCGAGCGGCGAGCCGAACCTGCTGCAGATCGAAGATTCCCGCGGCATCCATCCGCGCACCTTCCACATCGACCCGAGCGGGCGATTGCTGGTGGTGGCACACATCATGGGGCTGAAGGTGCGCGACGGCGACGGGCTGCGCGAGGTGCCCGCCCGGCTGTCGGTGTTCCGCATCGGCGAGGACGGGCGGCTATCGTTCCTGCGCGCCTACGATGTGCCCGTGGGCAATCGGACGATCTGGTGGATGGGGATGGTCGACCAGGTTTCCTGAGCCGACAAAGGCAACCAGTATAGTGTTCGCGAATTGGTGACGCGAAAGCGTGCCACGTCGTGGCGGCCCTCCGCCACGACGTAGGTGCATCCCCTTCGCATCAGGCGCGCGAGACGGATGGGGCGAAGTTCGGCGCCCGATCCGGGGCGCGGACGAATATCGCCACCGCCACCGCTCCCAGCACCGCGATTGCGCCGGTGAGCACGAAGGCACCGGTGAACGAGCCGCTAACCTGCACGATATAGCCGGTGACGGCAGGCGCGACGATGCCCGCCAGGTTGGCGATGAAGTGCACGAAGCCGCTGACTCCGCCAACCCGCCGGCTCTCGATCGTATCCAGGATCAAGGTGAAGTAAGTGTGGCCGGTCAGGTACATGAAGAACACCGACACGGTCATCAGGCTGACTGCGGCCACCGCCCCCGTCGTCTCCCCGGCCAGCGCCACGCAAACCGCCGCCACCAGCAGCCCCACAACCAGCACCAGTTTGCGCGCCAACACTGCATTGCCGATCAGGCGGAAGATCGCGTCGGACACCATGCCGCCGCCGGCCAGGCCCAGGAAGCCGAGCATCCAGGGAATCGCGGTGACGAAACTCATCGATTTGATGCTGAGATGCTGCTGCATCGTCAGATAGCTGGGGAACCAGGAGAGGAAGAAATACAGGATGTAGGCGTAGCCGAAGAAGGCGAAGGCGGTGGCCAGCACACCAGGGCGGAACAGCAACTGCCCCAGCCCGACGGCCGGGCCGGCCGGCGGCGGTTCCTGGCCCCCCTGGATGTCGGCTTGCTCCTCGGTGCTGAGATGCGCGCTCTGCTCCGGCCGGTCGGTGACCAGCAGCATCCAGGCGGCGGCCCAGACCAGGCCGATCACCGCGATGACGACGAACGACACCCGCCAGCCATAGCTCAGGGCGATGAAGCCGACGATCGGTCCGGCGATGGCACCGCCCAGCGGCGTGCCGGCATTGGCCCAGCCGACCGCGCTCGCCTGTTGGCGGCGCGGGAACCAGTTGCTGACCAGCTTGTTGGTGGCCGATCCGTACGGGCCCTCACCCATGCCGAACACCAGGCGCACCGCCAGCAATGAAGCGTAACTGAATACGAAAGCTGTCAGGCCGCAAAAGATCGACCACACCACCGAGGCCAGGGCGAACACGTTGCGCCCGCCAATCTTGTCGGAGGCGTAGCCGCCAACGAAGCAGAAGGTTGCGTAGCCGAAGAAGAACGCGCTGAACACCCAGCCTAGCTCCGAGGGCGACAGCGATAACTGCTTGGTCAGGAACGGCGCGGCGACGGCAATAGCGGAGCGGTCCAGATAGTTGATCATCCCGCCGAGAAACAGCATGGCAACGACGGTCCAGCGGACAGTGCCGAACATCTTCATAGTCGATTCCTCTCGTCATTTATTTTCCGCACCGAACAGGCGCGGCAGCCGCTTGGCGCGGCTTTTGGTCGGTGACGCGCCGGCCGCTCCCGGCCGGGTACTAAGGCGACCGGATCAGGCAGCCGCCGTGCGGTTGGTGTCGCGCATCAGGATCTGCTGGTGCCCGCCTGTGATCTGAGCGTGGAATTCGCGCGCGGCCGGCGAGAAATCCGCATCCGGCTGCCGTTCCGGTTCGAAGTTGTGGTAGGTGTCCACGCCGCGCACCAACATGGCGCTGTCGTGCGTCCCGACCACTTGGCGCACGTGGGTCGGAAGATAGCGGATGGCGAAGCCGATGCGGCGCTTGTTGGACGGGTTCGGCTCCGAGCCGTGGATCAGCCGCACGTGGTGCAGCGACATCTCGCCAGGGCGGAGCACCAGGGTTTGTGCCTGGGCAGCATCGACATCCACCTCGATTTCCTGGCCACGCGACAGCAGGTTGCCCGCAGCAAACGTGTCGCGATGCGGCACCTGGTCCAGCTTGTGCGTGCCCGGAATCACGCGCATCGCACCATTCTCCTCGGTACTTTCCGACAGCGCCACCCAGGCGGTGACGATGTCCGCCGGGTCCAGTCCCCAATAAGTCGAGTCCTGGTGCCAGGACACGTAGCTGCTGTCCTGCTGCTCTTTCACGAAGAAGCTGGAGCCCCACGCCAGAATATTCGGGCCGATCAGGCTCTCCACCGCGTCGAGAATGGCGGGCTCGCGGATCAGCGCGTCCAGCCAGGTGAACAGCAGGTGACTCTTGTGGCGCAGCGGGCCGCGCAATTTGCCGTAGATCGCTTCATGCGCCTCCAGCTGCGCACGCAGCGCCGTGGCCTGCTCGACCGACATGACCCGGACCGGGGAATAGTAGCCGTATTCCTGGTAGAAAGTGACGGCATGGGCGGATAGGGATGGCATTCCAGGCTTCCTCCAAAGGTGCGCCTTGGGTGGGCGTGATTTCTTGGGTGTCGGGACGCTTTCAAATATGAAAACAGGAGCCGGGGCGTTGTCAATGGTCACGGAGCGGGAGCCGGCCGGGAACGGCGGCGCGCCGGCGCTGGAAAAAGGCTTGGACCTGCTGGAAGCGCTCTCCGCCGAACCCGGGGGGCTGACCCAGAAGCAGCTGGCGAGCCGGCTGGGCCGCTCGGTTGGCGAGATCTTTCGCATGCTGGGCACGTTGCAGCGGCGCGGCTACATCGAGCGCGATCCTAAAACCGGGGAGTACGCGCTGACGCTGCAATTATTCCAACTGGCGACGCAGCATCCGCCGACGCGCAGGTTACAGCAGGTCGCGCTGCCGGCGATGGACCGGCTGGCTGCGGCGACCGGTCTGGCTTGCCACCTCAGCATGGCAAACGGCGGCCAGTTCCTGATCGTGGCGCAGGCCGAACCGCCCCGTCCGATGGGTTGGACGGTGAAACTCGGGGCCGTGTTCCCGTTTGCCATGGCCTATGTCTCGGCGCGGGTGATCGCGGCGTTTCAGACCGGGCACCGGCGAGCCGAGATGGTGCGGATTCTGGTGGAGCACGGTGACCAACCTGCCGAACAGGTGACGCAGCGGCTCGATGCTATCGCGGACGCCGGCTACGACCTGGCGCCAAGCGAAATCGCCGGTGGGCTGATCGACCTGAGTTTTCCAGTGCTTGACCTGCACGGCCATGCCGTCGCCGCCCTGACCCTGCCCTTCGTGCCGCGACTGGGCGTGCACGTGGAGGCGGCGGATGTTGTGCCGCCGTTGCGGATCGCCGCGACCGAAATCTCACGCAACATCGGTGGGTCGCTCGGGCGCAGTGAGGGTCCGGCCGAACTCGCCAAGGAGGGGAAGAAGACCTGAACCCACAATCCGATTGACACGGCGCGGCGCAGACCGGTTCTCTCCCCACATGCGGCTCGCACCAATTCTGCTGGCTCTGGCTCTGGGATTCTGCGTCCGCACCGCCGGCGCCGCGGTCACCGTGCACGACCGCTGGTTCCGCAGCTCCGATGGCGTACGGCTGCACTACCTGGAAGCCGGCCCGGCCACCGCCCACACCATCGTCTTTGTCCCCGGCTGGACCATGCCGGCCTGGATCTGGACGCCGCAGATCGAGGCCTTCGCCCGCCACTACCACGTGATCGCCTTCGACCCGCGCGGCCAGGGCCAGTCCGCCGCGCCCGAGTTCGGCTACACCCCCGCCCGCCGCGCCGACGACATCGCCGACCTGCTCGCCCACGTCACGCCGGTCCCGGTGCTGATCGTCGGCTGGTCCCTCGGTGTGCTGGACACGCTGGCCTATGTACACCGCCACGGCGACACGCTGCTTGCCGGCCTGGTGCTGGTGGACAACTCGGTCGGCGAGGAACCGCCGCCGCAGCCGCATCCCGGCCATCCCCATCACGGCCCGCCGCCGCCCCGGCCGCTGATGATGCGGCATTTCGTGCGCGGCATGTTCCACCGCTCCCCCGGCGAGGCTTACCTGGACCGCCTCACCGCCGCCACGCTGCATACGCCGGAAGCCGCCAGCAGGGCGCTGCTGTCCTATCCGGAACCGCGCAGCTACTGGCGCGACGCGGTGTATGCCACCGGCAAGCCGCTGCTGTATGCCGTCCGCCCGACATGGTTCGCCCAGGCCGACAATCTGTTGCGCAAACGCCCCAACACCGAAATCGCCCGCTTCCATGACGCCGGCCATGCGCTGTTCGTCGATGACGCCAACCGCTTCAACGCGCTACTCAGCAGTTTCATTCACCGCCGGATCTGGCATTGAAGCTGCTGCCGCTGTTCCTGGTCTCGTTGTCCGCCGTGGGCATCGAGACCGCCCTGACCCGCTATTTCGCCGTCAGCAAGTGGTCGGAATACGGCTATTGGGTGATCTCCATCGTCATGGTGGGCTTCGCGCTCAGCGGCGTGGTGCTGGCGCTGTGCCGCGACAGCTTTGCCCGCCGTGGCGCGCGGATGATGCCGGCGCTGCCGCCGCTGCTGGTCGCCGCTGGGGCGCTGGGCTTCCACCTGAGCACGACCAACCCGTTCAACCCGCTGCAGCTGCAGAATCCGGCGACCTGGCAGGAGCAGCTGTGGAACATCGGCGGCTATTACCTCGACCTGCTGCCGTTCTTCTTCCTGGCCGGCCTGTTCGTCAGCCTGAGCTTCGTGCTGAACGCGCGGCAGATCGGCCGCGTCTACGGCTTCGACCTGACCGGCGCGGCCACCGGATCGGCGCTGGTGCTGGTGGCGATGTTCTTCGTGCACGCATTCTACCTGGTGCCGCTGCTGCTGGTCCCATTGGCCGCCGCGTCGCTGTTCATCCCGGGACGCTGGCGGCTGGCCGGCATCGCCGCCACGCTCGCCGCGCTGTTGGCCGGCGAGGCGCTGCTGCTGCTCGACAACCAGGCGGCGTTCAACGACTTCAAGCCGGTGTACGCGCCGCTGCACACGCCCGGCGCTCGGGTGGAAGCAAGCGTGCTGTCGCCGCGCGGCGACTACCTGCTGCTGAACGACTTCACCGAGCGGGTCGACACCGACATCTCCAACGACACCGGCCTGCTGCACGTCCCCGGTCCGCCGCGCAGCTTCGGCCTGTACCGCGACGGCAACCGGATCGCTGCGCTGCCATGGCCCGGCCGGCTGGATGTCGACTACGCGCCCGCGGCACTGGACGCCGCGCCCTACGTGCTCCACCCGCATGCCAGCGTGCTGCTGGCCGGCGCGGGCGGCGGTTTCCGGATTGCCGAGGTGCTGGCACTCGGCGCGGCGAAGGTCCGCGTGCTGGAACCCGAGCCGGTGCTGTTCCGCGCCTTGCGCCACGGCCTCGGCCCGTCGCCCGCCTGGGCGGGGGATGAGCGCGTGACGCTGTCGGATGCCGGACCCATCGCCGCCGCCGACAGCGGCGCCCGCTACGACGTCATCGACCTGTCGGCCGACTTCCTCGACGCGGCGGAGGCCAATGTCACCGCCCTCACCGAGCAGGCCATGCTCCGCTACCTGCGCGCGCTGAACCCGGGCGGCATCGTGTCCATTCCGGTCTCCATCCGCGATTTTCCGGTGTATGCGCTGCGGGTGCTGGCCACCGCGCGGCAGGCGCTGCTGCGCGCCGGCGTGCACGACCCGGGCGTGCACGTGCTGCTGTACCGCTCCGCCTGGAGCGCCCGGCTGCTGCTGTCGCGCGCGCCGTGGCCAGCCGATCGGATCGCCGCGCTGCGAAAGTTCTGCGACGACCGGTCGTTCGACGTTTCCTGGTATCCCGGCATCGATATCGGCAAGGCGCGTGCCGGCATCTACAACGACCTGCCCGCGGTGGCCTTCGCCACCGGCCAGATGGCGGCGAACGGACCGGACGATTCCCTGGCCGACGAGGCCGGAGCGGTGCTCGCCGGCCGGCCCACGCCGTCGCGCGACTCGTTCAACCTGGCGCCGGTCACGCTCAACCGCCCGTTCTTCTATGCCGTGCTGCGGCTGGACCAGTTGGGCACCATCCTGCAGCGGCTGGAGATCCTGCCGCAGCAGGAGATCGGGGCGCTGGTCAACCTAGCGGTGCTGGCGCAAGCCGGACTGTTCGCCCTGCTGGTGCTGCTGGTCCCGGCGCTCGCCCGCCGCCGCATCCGCACCCGCACCGGCCTGCTGCGGCCCGCGCTGTACTTCCCGGCGCTCGGCCTGGGCTTCCTGTTCGTGGAGATCGCCCTGATCGAGCGCGCCAGTCTGTGGCTGAACGACCGCACCAGCGGCTTCGCCCTGGTGCTGACCGGCATGCTGGTGTTCTCCGGCATCGGCAGCATGGCGGCAGACCGGCTGGCGGGACGGTCGCGCGCCGCCATGGCGATGGTCTGCGGCGTGGTGATCGCCTGGTGCCTGGCAATGGCGGCCGGATTGCAGCCGGCGATCCTGGCCACACTCGACTGGCCTTGGGCAGCACGCGCCGGCCTGCTCGCGCTGGTGCTGGCGCCGGTGTCGCTGGCGATGGGGCTGCCGTTCCCCCTCGGCCTGCTGCGCACCGGCGACAATGCCGTGCTGCCCTGGGCCTGGGGGCTGAACGGCGCCTTCTCGGTGGTGGCCACGCCGCTGGCCAACCTGCTGGCACGCAGCGACGGGTTGCAGGCGCTGCTGCTGTGCGCCGCCGCGCTGTACCTGCTTGCCTGGGCGAGTTTTCCGCGTGCGCCGGCCGCGCCCTACCCGACGACGTAGAGTGTGACGCCCTCCCCCTCCACCTCGTAATCGTCCACGTTCACCAATCCCTGGAAGCCCTGGGTGCGCGCCTGCCAGTGGAAGAAGTGGTGGTTGTGCCTCAGGTCGTCGCCGTAGCCGTATTTCGACACGATCAGGTCGAAGCTGGCCGGGCCGAACGCCAGGACCACCAGGCTGTCGCCGCGGTAGTTGCCGCCAAACCACTCGGTGTTCGCCCCCGCGCCGGTTGACTCGCCGATGCGCCTGGCGCCGACCAGGATGAAGTCGTCCCACAGCAGCTTGAGGTCGCCGCGCAAGCCACCGGCCACCGCCTGCAACAATTTTGGCGGTGGCGGCCTGATGTCCCAGCGGCCGAGCGGGCGAAAGCCCCGCGCGCCCTCGCGAACGGCGCTGAAGCCGAAGTCCCACTCGCGCATCAACGCCGCATGGATCAGCAGGGGCGCAGCACAGTACTCGTGCACTACGATCCCGGATGTGCCGTTCAGCCTGACAACGGTTTCGCGCAACTGGTTGTGACGCCCCTTCCAGATTGAGCGGTGCCGCGCGTATTTGGATTCGTTCTTCGGATTGTTGTTGATGCTGGTGATGGTCATCGCCCGGAGTTCCCTTGTCCTTCCTTTTGCGGCCCGATAGGGAAGTGCAACCAAATGCGCCTGTAGCGCGCCTTTCGGCTGGAGTCACGAATTCCTGACGGATCGCCGCTTTTTTCGTCAGTCCGGGGATGAGTGGGATGATCCTGCGCCGGAATGCACGGCAGCGTTGTATCGCGTTCCGGTGTGTGCCATCGGTAACGACAGCATCGGTTCTGCAAGGACGCCACTCGTGACAGCTTCCGGCTTCAGCCTCTCCCGCCGCGGCGTGCTCGCTTCCGCCGCGGCACTCTGCGCCGTCGGGCGCGCGGAGGCCGCGGCCCCCTGGACCCGCAGTGCCTACGAAACCGCGATGCGTGCATCCGGCCGCCCGGTCAGCCTGACCGATGCCCAGTTCGACGCCATCCAGCGCCGCAAGCCGGCGGCGATGCAGCGGATCGCCGAGTACCTGAAGCATCATTTGGGCTCTGCCGACCCGGCGGTGCTCACCGCGTTCGAGGCGGTGCCGCGGGAATACTTCCACTACCTGTATGAGGCGCATCGCGCCGTGCCCGGCGAGGCGTACGAGGCGGACCCGAAGCCCTGGGCGATCGGCTACGGTTCGGCGCTGTCCGACTATCTCGGCCAGGCCTACATGACGCAGGTCTGCCAGCCGAAGCCCGGCCAGACCACGTTGGAGATCGGCACCGGCAGCGGCTTCCAGAGCGCGCTGCTGTCGCGCATCGTCGCCCAGGCCTACACGATCGAGATCATCGAGCCCCTCGGCAAGGCCGTCAGCCGCATCTTCGCGCCGATCGGCTACGACAACGTGCACACCAAGGTGGGCGACGGCTATTACGGCTGGCCCGAGGTGAAGGACGGGTTCGACGTGATCATCGTCACCTGCGCCGCGACCTATGCACCGCCCGACCTGTTCAGGCAGATGAAGCCGGGCGGGCGGATGGTGATCCCGATCGGCCAGCCCTTCAAACGCGGGCAGGTGCTGTACGTCTACACCAAGGACGCCGAAGGCAAGATCCACTCCCGCCGCGACATGGGGGTGTTCTTCATCCCGATGACCGGGGCAATCAGCCATACGCCGAAGCCGCACGGCGCGTAGCAGCCTCCCCGGACGTCGGGTTCGGCCACCGCGACGGCACGCTCCGGGCCGCGCGTGTTTCCCCTTGACCCCACGCGCGATAGGCGAAAAATCAAGCGGTATCGGCCGGGCAGCAACACCCTGCCGCGGGAGGGTTATGGAACCGGTTGTGCGGGTGGGCGTGACCGTCACGTTTCTCAGGATGGATCGGCCGCCGATCGAGCCGGCGCCGGCACTGCATGGCGGCTCCAAGGTGGTGCGCGCCGGCACGCCCTCGGTGCCGTTCTACCGCTACCTGTACAATACTGTGGGCGCGGAATACGTCTGGTGGCTGCGCCGCACCACACCGGATGCCGAACTGGCCGCGCTGCTCGCCGACCCGCTGGTCGCCATCTACGTGCTCTACCGCAATGGCGAGCCGGCCGGGTTCTTCGAGCTGGACAGCCGCCCGTGGCCGGATGTCAACCTCAGCTATTTCGGCCTGATGCCGCACGCGGTCGGCACCGGCTTGGGCTACGCCTTCCTGCGCCAGGCGGTGGACCTGGTATGGCGCCAGGGCGCGCGCGGCATGACGGTGAACACCTGCACCGCCGACCACCCGCGCGCCCTGCCCACCTATCTCCGGGCCGGTTTCCGCACCATCCGCCAGGTGCGGGAGGTGTGGAACGTGCCGCTTCGCCTTGGGCTGCGTATCCCGGCGCACCTGATGGTGTAGCTTCGGCCGGAGCACGCCCCATCTGTGCCCCATTCCCGCCACCCGCGCGGCGCAACCCCCTGCCCTGTTGCCGGCGTTCTCCCCCTGCTCAAACCGCGGGAATACCGCTAGGAAGCCCAACCGATCACTTCCGTGACCCTGGAGGCCACATTGCAGGACAGCGCGACCATCGCCGCGGCCGACCACGCGGCCCGCAACTGGCACTTCGAGGGCCGGTTCGGCGGGTCCGGCGACGACGGCTACCGCACCGCGTTCTGCCGCATGCTGCTGGACACCTACAATCCATACAAGCCGGCGGTGATCGAGTGGCCGGAGCTGGAGCCGGACGCCAAGTCCCGCCTGCTCGCCCTGCCGATCTGGGACATCGCGGTGCAGACCGAGGGCAAGGCTCGCCTGCGCATCCTCAGCTATGCCCGCACGGTGGCCGACCCGCTGCTGCGCAAGGCGCTGGAGCACATGGCCTTCGAGGAGAACCGTCATAAGGAGGTGCTGTCCCACCTGGTCGCCGCCTACGGCATCCAGTTGGAGCCGGAGCCGGAATACGTCGAGCCACGCAACCCCGAATGGGGGTTCATGGTCACCGGCTATTCCGAGTGCATCGACAGCTTCTTCGCCTTCGGCCTGTTCGAGCTGGCCCGCCGCTCCGGCTTCTTTCCCCCGGCGCTGGTGGAGACGTTCGAGCCGGTGATCCAGGAAGAAGGCCGCCACATCCTGTTCTTCATCAACTGGGTGGCGTGGCACAAGCAGACCATGCCGCTTTGGCGCCGGCCGTGGTTCTTCCTGAAAACTCTGGGCGTTTGGGGCTTCCTCATCTGGGAGCGTATCGGCATCGCTCGCGATGTCGGCGGCGGGCCGAAGCAGGACGCCAACTTCACGGTGAACGGCGCCGGTGCGGTGGGCGAGGACATCGATACTAGGACGCTGATGGATCTCTGCCTGGCTGAGAACGACCGCCGCCTGGGCGGCTACGACCCCCGCCTGCGCCGGCCGACCACCGTGCCGACGCTGGTTCGCTTGGCGCGGCGGTTTCTGAAGAAGAAGAAATGAAACCACGGATGAGCACGGATCAAGCCGGATGATCGGAGTGGCTTGGCAGGCCTTGGCTACATCACGAGGCGTTTGATCTCCAGGCGCGGCCTGCCAAAATTCATCAACAGACATAGCGGCAATTTGGTTGCCTTCAAATAATTCAGGCACTGCGCACGATGCACGTCATCCAGGGCTTTCGCGGCCTTCAGTTCAACGATCGCCAGATCTTCCACCAGCAGGTCAACGACATAGTCGCCGACCTTGATGCCATCGTACAATACGGTGATCCCATGCTGCTGCCGGACGACAAGACCCGCCTTCCGCATTTCATGCGCCAGGGCATTTTCATAAACCTTTTCCACAAACCCACACCCAAGCGCATTGGCGACCGCGAACCCGCAACCAATGATCCGCTTCGACAGTCCACCCAGCTTCAAATCATCCGTGCTCATTCGTGCGCATCCGTGGTTCCAAATCGTATCCTGCGATCAAGCACAGAAAATCGTT
>Ga0187809_10000927_pt1 | contig 14398 bp, 16 predicted proteins | sample NC_wetland_sal_i_8_FD_132415 | JGI IMG/M metagenome (GOLD analysis project Ga0187809, IMG submission 132415) | Wetland sediment microbial communities from Neuse River Estuary, North Carolina, USA - ASW_4 | ecosystem: Environmental > Aquatic > Freshwater > Wetlands > Sediment | place: USA: North... | reverse complement strand
GACAGAAATCGCCGCACAGTGGAGCGCCGGGAGGCGCCTTCCTCCGATCGCAAGGAGGAAGGAGACGCCACCAGCGTCTCGGGCGGTCTCGCCGACCGCTCAGGGGCCTCGCAAGCCCCGCGTCTGCCGGCGCTCCGCTCCCCTTTTTCGGGAGCGAAGAATTGCAATTTGCACTACGGCGTACCCGGCGCCGATCAAAGAATACGGGCGATGAGTCATGCCTCCGTCATTCCGGGGCGCGCCCAAAGGGCGCGAACCCGGAATCCATACGCCGCAGCAGCAGAGAGCCATGAGCGCCGTGCCAAAACACATCCACTGCGGCGTATGGATTCCGGGTTCGCTCGCTGGCGCTCGCGCCCCGGAATGACGGGCTGTTTGACAATCGAAGATGCGATGGCGCTCCCGCATACCCGCTCGTTCCCGCGAAAGCGGGAAGCCAGCTGGGAGGGTCAGCGCTGGGTCCCCGATTTCGCGGGGACGAACGGGAGCGGAAATCACCACCGCGCTGCTGAGCCCTGCAGGCTGCGCGGACGGCGGCACGGCCGCTCATTCCTCCGGCTTGAAGTGCGTCAGCAGCGTCTGCAACAGCGGCGCCAGCCGCTCGAGCTCGTCGCGATGCGCGGCCGAGAGCCTGGCGAGCAGGTTTTCGGCTTTCGGCGTCAGCGTCAGCAGCACCTGCCGGCGGTCTTCGGCGCCGCTCTGGCGCTTGACCAGCGACTTCGACAGCAACCGGTCGATGAGGCCCACCGCGCTGTGATGGCGGATGCCGAGCCGGCCGGCGAGATCGCCGGTGGTCAGCGGTCTGTCGCGGCCGAAGCCCTTGATCGCGAGCAGGGCCTGATGCTGCTGCGCGGTGAGGCCGGCCTGCTCGGCGGCGTCCTCGCTGAAGATGAGGAATTGCCGCAGCAGATAGCGGAACTCGGCCAGCCGCTCGTAATCGGCGTCGGCGAGGGGGCGGGTCGGCGGGCCGCTCACGACAGCCCTCCCGGGGCAGCCATGCGCGACGGGTGCATTGATTTATATCGTAGTACGATATATCTGCCGCACGGACTCATACGACCTGCCTGCTCCGCCAAAAGGTAACCTCCATGCCGAGCGCCGTCCCGCCCGATCGTCCTGCTTTTCCCGAGGCCCGTTCCGTCGAGTCCGCGCCGCGGCCGGTCGAGGACCGGCTGCGCGACTTCAGCACGGATCGGCGGCTGTTTCTGCTCATGGCCATGGCCCTCGTCGTCGGTTGCGCCGGAGCGGCGGCCGCCTGGGCGCTCTATCACCTGATCTCGCTCGCCACCAACATCGCCTACTACGGCCGCTTCAGCACGGCCCTTGTCGGGCCGCCGACACACGGGCTCGCCTGGTGGACGGTGCTGATCCCGGTCGCCGGCTGCCTGATCATCGGCCTGATGGCGCGCTTTGGCTCGGAGAAAATCCGCGGCCACGGCATTCCCGAAGCCATGGAAGCGATCCTGATCGGCCGCAGCCGCATCCAGCCGCGCGTCGCGGTGCTCAAGCCGGTCTCCTCGGCGATCTCCATCGGCACCGGCGGCCCGTTCGGCGCCGAAGGCCCGATCATCATGACGGGCGGCGCCTTCGGCTCGCTGTTCGCGCAACTGTTCCATCTGTCGAACGCCGAGCGCAAGACGCTGCTCGTCGCCGGCGCCGCGGCCGGCATGAGCGCCACCTTCGGCACGCCGGTCGCCGCGATCCTGCTCGCGGTCGAACTGCTGCTGTTCGAATGGAAGCCGCGCAGCTTCGTGCCGGTGGCGATCGCGTCGATCGTCGCGGCGGTGCTGCGGCCCTATCTGATGAGCGGCGGCGTGCTGTTCCCGATGCCGGAAAGCGCGGCGATGGCGCCGCTCGGCCTCGTACTCGCCGCGGTGCTCGGCATCATCGCGGGGCTCGGCTCCGGGCTGCTGACGCAGATGGTCTATGCCTGCGAGGACGCGTTCCTGCATCTGCCGATCCACTGGATGTGGTGGCCGGCGCTCGGCGGCGTCGTCATCGGCATCGGCGGGCTGATCGAGCCGCACGCGCTCGGCGTCGGCTACGACAACATCGCGGCGCTTCTGGCCGGACACGTGACGATCGCCGGCACGGTGCGGCTGATGGTGGTGAAGTCGATCATCTGGTCGGTGGCGCTGGGCTCCGGTACGTCCGGAGGCGTGCTGGCGCCGTTGCTGATGATGGGCGGTGCGCTCGGCGCGCTGTTCGGCCATCTCGTGCCGTTCGGCGACGCCGGGACGTGGGCGCTGATCGGCATGGCCGCGATCATGGGCGGCACCATGCGCTCGCCGCTCACGGCCATCGTCTTTGCGCTCGAGCTGACGCACAACATGGGCGGCCTCGTGCCGCTCACCATCGCCTGCGTGATGGCGCACGCGACGACGGTGCTGCTGCTGCGCCGCTCGATCCTGACCGAGAAGGTGGCGCGGCGCGGCCATCACGTGATGCGCGAATACATCGTCGATCCGTTCGAGACGATGCGCGTGTCGGAGATCATGGCGAAGCCGGCGCAGACGCTGCCCGCCGACATGGCGATCGGCGACGTGGTCAAGTTCTTCACGCCCGGCGACCAGACGGACCGGCACAAGAGCTACCCTGTCGTCGACGGCGACGGCCGGCTTGCCGGCATCGTGTCGCGGTCGGACGTGCTGCGCTGGACCGTCGCGGGCTGGCCGACCGGGCAGACATTGCGCGACGTCGTCTCGGAACAGGACCTCACGACCGGTTACGCCGACGAACTGGTCGGCCGGCTCGCCGACCGCATGGCCGCGGCCGGCGCCAGCCGGGTGCCGATCCTGCGCCGCGGCGACGGCGCCGTCATCGGCCTCGTGGCCCGCCGCGACCTCCTGCGGGTGCGCGCGCACGGTCAGCAGCATGAGACGGAGCGCGAGGTGCTGATCCGGCTCGCTGGCGGGCGGGCGGCGGCGGCCGAATGAGGCTGCCAAAAGACTGGTGCGGCAGGGCCGGATTCCGGCTAGGACTCCGGCTTTCGAGAGGGATGTCCGATGGCCGATGAAATGCCGCGCGCCGACGAAGTCACCAACCTGACGCCGCAGGAGGTGGCCGAGGGCTTGAGCGCCGGCCGCATGCTGCTGGTCGACGTGCGCGAGCCGAACGAGACGGCGCTGGAGCGCTATCCCGACGCGGTGATCGTGCCGCTGTCGTGCTTCGACCCCGGCGCCATCCCCGACCCGCAGGGGCGCACGGTCGTGTTCGCCTGCCGCTCCGGGCGCCGGTCGATCACCGCCTCGGTGGCGGCGCAGGACCGGGGCTATCCCTATACGTGCCATCTCGCCGGCGGCATCATCGGCTGGAAGGCTGCCGGTTTGCCGACCGAGACCTGACCGCAACATGGCCCACTGGGGGGCTTGAAGCCATGCGCCGCGCGCTCGTCCTCGCCGCTCTTGCCGTGTCGCTCGTGCCGGGCCTTGCCGCCGCGCAACAGCGCGTCGTCAACGTCTACAACTGGTCGGACTACATCGACCCGCAGGTGCTGACCGACTTCACCCGGGAGACCGGCATCAAGGTGCAATACGACACCTTCGACGCCAACGAGACGCTCGAGACCAAGCTGCTCGCCGGCAAGTCCGGCTACGACGTGGTCGTGCCGACGGCGTATTTCCTCGAGCGGCAGATCAAGGCCGGTGTCTTCCAGAAACTCGACAAGGCGAAGCTGCCGCATCTCGTCAACGCCTGGCCGGAAATCTCGAAAAGGCTGGCCGCCTACGATCCGGGCAACCAGTACGCCGTCAACTACATGTGGGGCACCACCGGCATCGGCTACAACGTCAAGGCCGTGCACGACCGCCTCGGGCCGAACGCCAAAATTGACAGTTGGGACGTCGTCTTCAAGCCGGAGCTAATCTCCAAATTCAAGGACTGCGGCATCCACATGCTCGATTCCGCCGACGACATTCTGCCGGCTGCGCTGCAGTATCTCGGGCTCGATCCGAATTCGACGAAGCAGGCGGACCTTGAGAAGGCGACGGCGCTGCTTCTGAAGATCCGGCCTTACGTTCGCAAATTCCATTCGTCGGAATATCTCAACGCGCTCGCGAGCGGCGAGATCTGTCTCGTCGTCGGCTGGTCGGGCGACATCAAGCAGTCACAGAAGCGCGCCGCCGACGCCAAGAACGGCATCGAGATCGGCTACGCGATCCCGAAGGAGGGCGCGCAGATGTGGTTCGACAACCTCGCCATCCCGAAGGACGCGCCGCACACGGCGGAGGCCTACGCCTTCATCGATTATCTGCTGCGGCCGGAGGTGGCGGCGAAGAATTCGAACATGGTGTCCTACGCCAACGGCAATCTCGCCAGCCAGAAGTTCGTCGATAAGGCGGTGCTGGACGACAAGGGCGTCTATCCGGACGCCGCCACTATGGCCAAGCTCTACACCGTCGGCGCCCGCGACCAGCGCGCCCAGCGGCTGATCAACCGGCTATGGACCAGGGTGAAGACGGGTGAGTGAGGCTGTCATCAGTCTAATTCTTGTCGTCGCCGGGCTTGTCCCGGCGACCTCGCTTAGGAAGGCACCGTGCTCACCTAAGCGGGATGGCCGGGACAAGCCCGGCGACGACAAAGGAAATTGTTGCGCTTAATACGGCAGCCCGTTCAGCGCCAGGCTCGCATTGTAATAGCGCTTGTCGTGCGTGACCTCCTCGCCGAGCCATGCGGGCTTGTCGAACGCGACGTCTTCCTTCCGCAACTCGATCTCGGCGATGACCAGCCCGCGATGCGCGCCCGAGAACACGTCGATTTCCCAGGTGAGATCGTCCGCCGGCACGCGGTAGCGGGTCTTCTCGATGATGTCGCCGATCCGCAGCTTCATCATCGCACCGGCATCGTCGACCGGCACGGCATATTCGAACTCGTCGCGGCGCAAGCCCGGCCTCGCGCTCTTGACCGTCAGGAACGCCTCCTGCTCGTCCTTGATGCGCACGCGGATGGCGCAGCCGTCGGTCGCGGCGAGATAGGCCTGGCGCAGGTGGCTGCCTTCCGCGGCGGAGCGCTTCCAGCCATCGCCGCGCACCAGGAATTTGCGTTCGATCTCGGCAGCCATGTCACACTCCCTTCACGCGGCCAGCGCGGCCTGCTGTTCGAGGCCTTCCTTGTGCCAGACCGTGCACCACTCGCGCCAGCGCCTGACCAGCATCTCCGGCGGTTCGGCCAGCAAGCGGCGGCCGATGGCGAAGGCCTCGAGCGCAAGCGCCTCCTGCCGTTCGTCCAGCAGCGCCACGAAGCCGTCGATGTCGGCATTGCCGAACGTGTCGCGCTGGCCGCGCAGCACGCTCTCGAACACGGCGATGTCGTGATGCGCGCCCAGCAGGTCGTTGAGGGTCTCCGCCGCCTTGCGATGGGCCTTCAATTCGCGCGGCCACACCGGCTCGAGCAGGCGCGCATGGTAGCCGTGGTACTTCACGCGCTTGCGCCATTCGTGGAAATCAAGCGCATGCCCGTGGATCGCGGCGGCTCGCATACCCCTGCGTGCGCGTTTCCAGGTCTTGGCGAGACCGCCCTCGAAAGCCTCGAAGCCGTCGGCATCGAGGCGCCAGTCTTCGGCGCGGCTGCGGGCCTCGGTCATCGTCGCCCGCAAGGCGGCGAGGCAATGGGCGATCGCCTGCTTGTCACGAACATCTTCCTTCTGCCGTTCTGCGAGAGAGTTGCGGATGGGCGCGAAGCGGCGCATTCCGCCGCGATGCTTCTCAGCGATGGCATCATAGGTCGCAACCATGACATCGGCATCGCGCAGGAACGAGAGGCTCTGCGCCGCGTCGCGGAAGGCGGCGTTCTCGCGTGCATAATCGGCAAAGCATGGCCGCACCATCCGGATCGCGCCGCGCACTTTCTTGCAACGCTTGCGCAGATCGTGAACGGTGTGAGCGATCGGACCGTGCGCGTCGATCGTCGCGATCGCGTTGTCGATCTGCCGCCGCGCGATGCGGCGCAGTTCCTTCTGCACCGAGCGCGCGGGATGCGTGAATGCGTAGGCCATGGCTGCCGTCCCCTTCGTCCGGGAGGCAACACGACAGGGCGGCGCAGGTTCCAATTACCGCCAGCGGCGGTGCAGCCACAGCCACTGCGCGGGATGCTCGCGCACCCAGCCTTCGATCACATTGGCGATGACCTGCATCGTGCCGGCGATATCGATATTCCCGGCGGCATCACGCGCCGGCTCGATCGCCTCGGTCAATTCGGCGCGGAAGCGGTTGCCGGGCAGGCGCACGATGCGCGTGCCGTGGATCGGGCAGTTGAAATGCCGCGCCAGCCGCGCGAGCAGGGGATTGGCGTTGGTCTTGCGGCCGAAGAACGTCACCTCGACGCCGCGCACGTAATACTGGTCGACCAGCATGCCGACATGCGCGCCGCGCTCGAGCGCGTTCGAGATCTTCACCGGCGCGTCGAGGCTGGTCGAGATGATCTCGCCCATGTGCCTGGCGCGCGTCTGCGTGATCCAGTCGTCGAGCGCCTTGATGTTGGGCCGGCGGTAGAGCACGGCGCTGTCGAGCTTGTAGGTCGCCGCGCAGATCGCCGGCAGCTCCCAGTTGCCGAGATGCGCGGCGAAGATCAAGGCCGGCTTGCCGTCGTTGAGCAGCGTGACGAAGCGGTCGATGGTCGGTTGCTCGAGCTCGATCCGGCTCGGGCGCTCTGGATGCTCCGCGTCCCAGTCCCACAGCCGGTCGAGATGCGCGAACTCGGCGCCCATGCGGCCGAGATTGTCCCAGACGCCGGAGAGGATGGTCTCGATCTCGGCCGCGGACTTCTCGGGAAAGGCGGCGGTGAGTTGCGCGCGCGCGATTCTGTTCTCGCGCAGCAGCGGGCCGACCTTGCGCATGAACCAGCCCGCGCCGTTGGCCATGAGGTCGAACGGCACGAGCCGCAGCGCGCGGAGGAGGCCGACGGCGATCGCGCCCGCGGCGGCGTCGCCGGCGCGCTTGGCGCTACGCCGCAGCTTTCGTTTCAGCGTGCTCATGCGCCCGTGTGTCTCACGCGCCTTGCCTCCCACTCCGTTCATTCCCGCGCAAGCGGGAATCCAGCCGGACCCTTAAACTCGGCGCTGGGTCCCCGCTTGCGCGGGGACGAACGGAGGGACAGTTAGAAGTTGACGATGACCTTGCCGAACACCCGGCGCGTTTCGAGCCGGGCAAGGCCCTTCTCGAATTCGGCGAGCGGCACTTCCGTGTCGATGATCGCGCCCATGCCGGCGGACATCTTCGACAGCGAGTCGCGGATGTTCTGGATGCGGCAGCCGAACGAGCCGAGGATCTTGTACTGCTGCTGGAACAGCTGCATCAGGTTGATCGTCACGGTCGGCCCCGCCGTCGAGCCGCAGGTGACGAGCCGGCCGCCGCGCTTCAGGACGAGCAGGGAGCCGTTGAAGCCCTCGCCCCCGACGTGCTCGAACACGACGTCGACGCCCTTCTTGGCGGTGAGCTTGCGCGTCACGCCCTCGAAGCGGTCCTTCTTGTAGTTGATGACGTGGTCGGCGCCGAGCGCCTTGGCCTTGTCCGCCTTCTCGTCGTCGCCGACGGTGGTGATGACGGTGCACTGCAGCGCCTTTGCCATCTTGATCGCCACCGAACCGATGCCGGAGCCGGCGGCGTGCACGAGGATGGTTTCGCCGGGCTTGAGCTTGGCGTTGTCGAACAGCATATGCTCGGTGGTGCCGAAGGCGATCGGCGCGCAGGCGGCATCGCGCAACGACACGCCGTCAGGCACCGGCACGACGAGGCGGGCCGGCATGTTGATGAGGTCGCGGGCGAAGCCGTCGATGTGGAAGCCCAGCACACCGCCGACGTTTTCACACAGGTTGTCGCGGCCCTCGCGGCAGTTCACGCACTTGCCGCAGGTCATGGCGCCGTACATCACGACCTTCTGCCCGGGCCTGAACTGCGTCACGCCGGCGCCGACGGCGGCGATCTCGCCGGAGGCTTCGGCGCCGACAACGAGCGGCAATTGCCGCTTGGCGAAGGCCATGCCGCGGAAGCCCCACAGGTCGAGATGGTTCAGGCCGACGGCCTTGACCTGCACCTGCACCTCGCCCTCGTCGGGAGCGGGCGGTGCCGGCACGTCGGCCAGCTCCAACTGGCGGTCGCCGATCAGTCGCAAAGCGCGCATGGAAACTCCGGAAGACGAATTTTCGATACCGTCATTCCGGGGCGCGCGACAGCGCGAACCCGGAATCCAGTACGCGACGAGTGCCGGTGTCTGGATTCCGCATCGCCGCGTCTCGGCGTCCGGAATGACCGGGAAGAGTTCAGGCCGGCTCGACCCCCATCACCAGCGAGACGTTCTGTCCGCCGAAGCCGAAGGAATTGGAGATCGCGTGCTTGAGCGTGGCGTCGCGCGCCGTGTTCGGCACGACGTCGAGCGGGATCGCCGGATCGGGCAGGTCGTAATTGATGGTCGGCGGCATGCGCTGCTCCTGCAGCGTCAGCACCGTGAATACCGCCTCGATCGCGCCGGCGGCCGACAAGGTGTGGCCGATCATCGACTTGTTCGAGGAGATCGGCAGCTTGGCGATGCGCTCGCCGAACACCGTCGAGCAGCCGAGATATTCCATCTTGTCGTTTTCCGGCGTCGAGGTGCCGTGCGCGTTGACGTAGTCGATGTCGTCGGGGGTGAGCCCCGCGTCCTCGAGCGCGTTGCGGATGCAGGTGATGATGGGCTTGCCGTCCGGGCTCGAGCGGGTGCGGTGGAAGGCGTCGGTCTTCTCGCCGCAGCCTTCGACCACGCCGAGGATCCTGGCGCCGCGCGCCTTCGCCGCGTCGTAGCTCTCGAGCACTAGCGCGCCGGCGCCCTCGGCCATGACGAAGCCGTCGCGGTTCTTGGAGAAGGGCCGCGCCGCCTTCTGCGGATTGTCGTTGCTGGTCGACAGGGCCGACAGCAGCGAGAAGCGGATGACCGATTCGGCGTTGACCGAGCCGTCGGTGCCCATGCAAAGCGCCGCGTCGGTGTCGCCGCGGCGGATCGCTTCGACGCCGAGCTGGATGGCGCTGGCGCCGGAGGCGCAGGCGGTCGACAGCGAGATCGGCGAGCCGCGGGTGCCGAACTTCTCGGCCAGGTGATCGGCGACGGAGCCGAACAGGAAGCGGCCGTGATAGGCGGGGAACTGGTCGCTCACGCGCAGCAGGTCGCTATAGGTCACGGTGTCGTTGCTGCCGGAGCGCGCGCCGACCTCCAGCCGCTGCCGCCACTCCATCTCGATCGGCGGCACGGCGAGAAACAGCGGCCCGGGGAAGTCGCCCAAACGTCCGATGCCCGATTGCGCGATCGCCTCTTCGGCGGCGAGGTCGGCCATCCGCTCGGAATGCGCGGCGGTGTTTTCCGGCTCGCCGAGGAAATCGACGCTGCCGGCGATGCGGGTCTTCAGCCCTTCGGTCGGGAAGCGGGTGATGGCGTGAATGCCCGACTGGCCGCCGGTCAATCTGGCCCAGTTGTCCGCCTTGCCGGCGCCGAGCGACGTCACGACGCCGACGCCCGTCACCACCACGATCGGACGACCGAGTTTGTCCCTGGTCGACGCCATGTTCGCTCTCCTCAGCCGGCCTTTTCCACCAAAGCGAGGCCTTCGCCGCGCCAATGACCCACGCCGGTCACGAGCACCTGGTCGAGCGCCCCGGTCATCGGCTTTTCCAGCCCCGTCGAGTCGCAGGGCGGGAAGAGGCTACCACGCTGCAAGGCAACCGTGGCCAAAGCGAGATTCATGGGGAACTGCGGCTCCAACCCATGGCCGAGATAGGAACCGGTGGCGCGGACGGCAAGCTCGCCATGCTTTTCCAGGAAGGCGCGCTCTTCCGCGGTGCCCGGATTGGCGCCGGTTGCGCCGGAGAGGAAGGCTGCACTCTTTTGGTGCACCTTGTCCTTGACCTCGTCCCACAGGCCTTCGAGCGAAGCGGTGACGTTACCCGGCACGCGCTTGCGGCGGTCGGCGACGACGCTGGTGAGCCGGGCGAGCGGGGTGGCGCCGCGCGCCTCCGCGTGCTCGCGCGCCTCGATGACCAGGAACGCGCCGAGCGAGCCGAGCGCGAAGCCGCCCTTGCCGTCGCCGCGCTCCCATACCGGCGCGTACTTGTCCTTCAGCATCAGTCCGGCGAACTCGTAGAGCATGATGAGGTCGGGGCGCTCGCCGTTGTGCGCGCCGCCCACGAGCGCGATGTCGCTCTGGCCCGCGCCGATGCGCGACATCGCGATGCGCACGGCATCGAGGCCGGCCGACTCTTCGCCCATGAAGGTGCGTGACGACGAGGTAACGCCATGCACGATGGAGATGTTGCCGGCGAGCAGGTTCGACAGTTGCGCCAGGAAGAGGGTGGGGCGCAGATCGCTCATCAGCCGCTCGTTGAGGAAGGCCGGCGGATTGGCCGCCCGCGGCATGCCGGACAGGATCGTCGAGTCGACCGAGAGGTCGCGCTCGCCGCCGCCGGCGGCCACGATCATGTCCATGTGCGAGAGCACCTCGGTCTTGCCCTTGACGCCGGCCGAGTCGAGCGCGAGGCCCGCGGCATAGGTGCCGATGCGCTGCCAGGCCTCCATCTGCCGCTGATCGCCCTTCTTGGGGATCTGCAGATCGAAATTGATCGGCGCCAGCGGGTGCACGACGTAAGGCGCGAAGGTCGTGGCGTCGGCCGAGGGCTTTGCCTCGGAGAGCTTCTGCCAATGCGCATCCGGCCCTTCTCCAAGGCAGGAGACGATGCCGATGCCGGTGATCAGGACCTCGCGCGCGCCGTCAGCCATGCGCCGTTTCCTCGCTCGGCACGCCGAGGCGGCCGGCCTGCGCGCGCATGTGCTGGCGGATCTCGTCGTTGGGGAAGGGCATCACGCGCAGCGTGATGGTCGCATCGCAGATCGGTTTGCCCGCCGACGTGATCTTCGCGTTGGTGACGGCATAGCCGGAGCCGTCGTGCTCAAGCTTCGCCTCGACGGCGAGCACCATTCCGGGCACGACGAAGGTCCGGAACTTGGCGTCCTTGACCGCGGCGAGAAACGGCATGCGATCGAACTTGTTGAGCGCCACCACCAGCCAGCCCGAGGTCTGCGCCATCGTCTCGATCAGAAGCACACCGGGCATCAGGGGATAGCCGGGGAAATGCCCCTCGAAGACGGTGCTGGCCGAGGGGACCGTGTTTTCGGTGCGGATCGTTCGGTCGGAGAGATTGAGGTCCGTGACGCGGTCGATGAGCTGGAAGTACTCGAGACGCATTGCCCTCTGTCAGGCCCCCTTGGCTGCCACGAGCTCGTCGATGCGCGCGGCGAGGTTCTTGAGCACGAAATACTGGTCCGTGGTGGCCTTGCCGTCGTTGACCTCCTGCGTCCACTGCTCCAGCGGCAGCTTGATGCCGAACGCCTTGTCGATGGCGAAGGCGATGTCGAGGAAGTCGAGGCTGTCGATGCCGAGGTCGTTGATGGCGTGGCTCTCGGGCGTGATCGAGTCGCGCGGGATGTCGCACGTTTCGGCGATAATATTGGCGATGGTGTCGAACGTCGAGGACATCGTTAACTCTCTGATTGAAGGGAAGATCTCGGCAATGGCCCGGACACGCGCCACCCCGCGCACGTGCCAGTATCCGCGCGGCCTTCGACAACCGGCTGGCAGTCGGCTGCCCGTATAGCGAAGCGGGGCGCGGGATTCAATGCCGCCCGTAAGTATCGGGGAAAACTGGCTAACGTCGGCGGCAAGCTCAATTTCGGGCGGCCGCGGAGGCCTGCGCCTCAGCGGACGGTCCGGTCGTACTCGACGGGGGTGCAGCCCCGCCGGCCGGACAGGACGCAGTCCTGGTTCCGGCGCATGTCCGCCATGGTGTCGGCCAGCCAGACGGCAGCCCCGATCAGCAGGATGACGAACAGAAAGGCGGCGGCGTTGACCAGCTGCCGACGGCGGTACTCGGCCGGGTCCTCGGATGAGCGGGAATAGTCCGCCAGGTCGGCCCTCGCGCCGGCTTGCGCCTCCGGCCGAGCCGATGCGCCGCTGCCGCCGCCGGCACGCGGTCGGAACGGGACGACCCGCGGGTCACCGTCGGAGGGGGTGATGTTTGCCACGCCGGCGATCCTACCATGCTCACGGGGCGGTCGCAGTGGAGGGCCTCGGAGGGCCGCCCGCCGCCGACATCTATGTAACGTGGCGGGCCTTCGCATCCTGCCGCCCCGATCCGCTGCCCGGGCGGCATGGACGCTGATGGAACCAGAGGCTATGCCTTCCGCCCATGCGCGCACGCCGGCTCAGCGGACGGGTGATCGGGCTGCTCGCGGCCTATCTGGTCGCGCTGCAGGCTTTGGCGATGCCGCTGTCGATGCCGCCGACGGCAGCACTGGGCGAGAGCCTGTGCCTCGGCGGGCACGCCGGCGATCCGGCGCAACACCCGGCCGGTCACGACCAAGGCTGTCCCTGCTGCGCCGGCTGCGGCCTGCTCTGCCACGCCCCGGCACTGGCCGGCGGCGAGGCCGATCCGGTGCTCGCGCCGCCGGTGCGGGTCGCTGCCATGGTCGCGCCGGCCGCGCCGGCGGCTGCGGCGCGACCGGTCATTCATGTCGCGCAGATGCCGCGCGGGCCGCCCGCTGCCTGATTCACGAGCGCGATCCTCCATCTCAAATTCAATCCAGGACCGCAGCGGCGCCGCACCGGTGCGCATCGCGAGGTCCGCGACAATCCATTCAGGAAGTTCTCAATGCTGTACAAATCGCTCGTCACCGCGGCGTTGGCCGCCGCCATCGCCGGGCCGGCACTGGCGCACGACTACACTGTCGGGACGCTCAAGATTCATGACCCATGGGCACGTGCCACGCCCAAGGGCGCGCAGGTCGCCGGCGGCTACATGAGCATCACCAACACCGGCAAGCAGCCCGATCGTCTGGTCGGCGGCTCGACCGCCGTCGCGACCGGCTTCGAGGTGCACGAGATGAGCGTGGCCAACGGCGTCATGAAAATGCGCGAACTGCCGAACGGCCTCGAGATCAAGCCGGGCCAGACGGTGACGCTGAAGCCGAACGGCTATCACATCATGCTCACGGGCCTGAAGACGCAGCTGAAGCAGGGCGGTGACGTCGCCGCCACGCTCAAGTTCGAGAAGGCTGGTGCGGTGAAGGTCGACTTCGCGGTGGCCGGCATCGGTGCGATGAGCGCCGACAATGGCGGCCACGATGCGGCGGCCGGAATGAGCCACGACAGCATGCCCGGGATGAAGATGGGCCATTGACCGCGCGCCCGACCACTCCCGGCCGCTGCGGCGGCCGGGAGTGCCGTCTTTTGGGGCAAAGCACTGGCGCTGAAAGGTTGCCGCGATCGGATAACGCTTCCTTAACGCGCGCCGTGTACGTCATCGGACATCCCAAAGGCGTCCGATGTCCGATCAAACCGGCAGCCGTCCGCGCTACAGCCTGATCGTGCCCGTGTTCAACGAGCAGGCGGTGCTGCCCATGCTGCTTTTGCGGCTGGACCGTCTTTTGCAGGACCTCGACGGCCCCGCCGAAGCGATCTTCGTCGACGACGGCTCGTCCGACTGCAGCCCCATCGTGCTGCGTCAGAAGGCGAAGGACGACCCGCGTTTCCGTTACATCGGCCTGTCCCGCAATTTCGGCCACCAGGTCGCCATCACCGCCGGCATGGACGCGGCGCGCGGCGACGCCATCGTGGTCATGGACGCCGACCTGCAGGACCCGCCCGAGGTGATCGGCGAGATGATCGCGCGCTGGAAGGACGGCTACGAGGTCGTCTACGGCCGCCGCCTCTCGCGCGAAGGCGAGAACCGGTTCAAGACCTGGACCGCCAGCCTGTTCTATCGCCTGCTGGCGCGCCTGTCGTCCGTCGATATTCCGCGCGACACCGGCGACTTCCGCCTCATCGATCGCAAGGTGCTCAAGGCCTTCCGCGCGATGCCGGAGCGCGACCGCTTCGTGCGCGGCATGTTCGCCTGGCTCGGCTTCAGACAGACCGAGGTCGCCTTCCACCGTCTGCCGCGTCCCGCCGGCGAGACCAAATATTCGCTGTTCAAGATGCTGCGGCTCGCGGTCAACGGCGTCGTCGGCTTCTCCGACGCGCCCCTTCGGCTGGCGATCTGGATCGGGTTTGCGGTCTCCGCCTGCGCCGCGCTCTACGCGCTCACGATCATGGTGCGCGCGATGAGCGGCGATTCAGGCTTCGTCGTCGGCTGGGCGTCCACCATCACCATCGTGTCGTTCCTGTCCGGCATCAACATGATCCTGACCGGGCTGATGGGCCTCTATATCGGCTCCATCTACAACGAGGTGAAGCGGCGGCCGCTTTACGTCGTCTCGGAACGGGTCGGATTTGACGAGGCGGGAACTGCCGCGGCGGGCGAGAGCGGGCGCAAGGCCGGCTAAAGGGCCGGCTGAACGGCCGGCAAGCCTCAGGGCGCGTTGCGCGCCACCATCCAGCGCCAGGCGT
>Ga0187809_10000926_pt1 | contig 14410 bp, 14 predicted proteins | sample NC_wetland_sal_i_8_FD_132415 | JGI IMG/M metagenome (GOLD analysis project Ga0187809, IMG submission 132415) | Wetland sediment microbial communities from Neuse River Estuary, North Carolina, USA - ASW_4 | ecosystem: Environmental > Aquatic > Freshwater > Wetlands > Sediment | place: USA: North... | reverse complement strand
CCCTCTACCAGAAGGCGCTCATGCTGAAGCCCAACGAACCGTCGGTCCTGTCCAATTACGGCATGTCCTATCTTCTCAAGGGCGATCTCAAGACGGCGGAAAGCTATCTGCGCAAAGCAGCCGCGCAGCCTGGCGCCGACAGCCGGGTGCGCCAGAACCTCGCCCTCGTCGTCGGTCTGGAAGGTCGGTTCGACGAAGCGGAAAAGATCGCCAGCGCCGAGCTTTCGCCCGAACAGGCGGAGGCGAATGTCGCCTATCTCAGGTCGATGCTCTCACAGCAGAACGCCTGGAAGCAGCTCAAGGCCGACAAGAAGGCTCCCCAAAAGGCAGGCTGAGGCTCTTTCGAACGCCTTCCCTGAGGCAACCGCCTTTGCCGCGAACTTCCGCCTTCGTTCCGCCATGGGCTCCGGCGGCATCTTTCATCGACGCGATGTAGTTGTCGGATGCTTGTCGCCAAAGATGCCGTGCTCGCTGACCTGCATGCCGGCCGGGCCGAGAATGACGACGAAAAGGACGGGCAGGAAGAACAGTATCATCGGAACGGTGAGCTTGGGCGGCAGCGCCGCCGCCTTCTTTTCCGCCGCGTTCATGCGCATGTCCCGGCTTTCATTGGCCAGCACCCTCAACGCTTGCCCGACGGGCGTGCCGTAACGTTCCGCCTGGATCAGCGCCTGGCAGACGCTCTTGACGGATTCCAGGCCAGTGCGGTTGGAGAGGTTTTCATAGGCCATGCGGCGTTCCTGCAGGAAGGACAATTCCGCATTGGTCAGGATGAATTCCTCGGCCAGTTCCACCGATTGGACGCCGATCTCCTCCGCCACGCGCCGGAAGGCGGCTTCGATGGACATGCCGGACTCGACGCATATCAGCATCAGGTCGAGCGCGTCCGGCCATGCGTTCTGGATCGACTTCTTGCGCTTCGTCGACCGGTTAGAGACGTAAAGCACCGGCGCATAGAACCCGGCATAGGCCGCCAGGATACAGATGAAGATCTTCATCACCGTCGGCTGTGCGGAGAAGCCGCCGAGCAGGAAAATATAAACCAATGCAATCGCCAGCGTGACGAAAGGCAGGACGAGCCGGAAGAACAGGAATCTGGTCAGCGGATTCTGGCCGCGAAAACCCGCCATCCTGAGCTTGTTGACGGTGTTCTCGTCCGCCAGCGCACGGCGCAAATCCAGCCGGTCGACGATGTTGCGCATGCCTACCGACTGGCGTTCGCGCAAGCCGCCGCGCCTGCGTTCCGCTTCGGCGGCCAGACGCTCGCGCTGCTTGGCGCGCAATTCCTCGCGTTCGAGCGCCACGGACTTCATCCGGTTCTTGAGCGGATCGCCGCCGAGCGAGGGAAGCAGCGTGAAAACAGTCGCGAAGACGGCGATTGCGACCAGCAGCGCGATCAGGAGGGAAGGGTCGGTAAGCGCCTTTGAAACCTGCTCCATTATCTGTGCCCCTGATGATGGCGTCGCATATCTAGACCTCGAAACTCACCATCTTCTTCATGACGAAGATGCCCATAGACATCCACACCCCCGCCGCCGCCAGCAGCAGATGCCCGGTGCTCGTCGTGAAGAGGGGCATGATATAGGCGGGGCTCGATATGTAGACCAGGAGCGCGACGATGAAGGGCAAGGCTCCGATGATCCCGGCAGAGGCCTTTGCTTCCATCGACAATGCCTGGACCTTTGCCTTCATTTTCTTGCGGTCGCGCAGGACACGCGACAGATTTCCGAGCGCCTCGGAAAGATTGCCGCCCGCCTGCTGCTGAATCTGGATGACGATGCCGAAAAAGGCCGCCTCCTGACACGGCATGGTTTCCTGCATGCGCATGGTGGCCTCGGGAATGGAAAGGCCGACCTGCTGGGCCTCAACGATGCGGCGGAATTCGGTCCTGACAGGCTCGCGGGATTCATTGGCGATAAGGCGGATGCCGTCATTGAGCGGCAGGCCCGACTTGACGGCGCGAACGATGATGTCGAGCGCATTCGGAAATTCGTTCAGGAACGCCTTTACGCGCCGGCCCTTGCGAAAGGAAATGAACCAGCGCGGCAGTCCGAGAGTTCCCGCGAGCAGGGCGCCCGGCAGGACGATCAGCGGCGCACCCACAAAATAGACCAGCACGGTTATGACCAGCCCGCAAATCGCCGAATAGACATAGAACCGCTCGATCGTGACGTTCAGTCCCGCCTGCCTGATCTGTGCGCGAAGCGGCGGCTTCTTGACGTTGCGGTCGCGGACCTTCTGCTTTTCGTCCAGCTCCTTCAACGTGTCCTGGATCGTCTTGCGTCGGCGCGCGACCTCGTTCATGCGATCGCGGGCCGCCTTGACGACGCTGCGATCGGTATCCGCCCTCTTCACCGTCTCGAGCCGCTTGCCGACCTTCGTTTCGGTGGCGATGCGGTTGAACATGAAGGCGTAGGCGACCGCGCCGGCGCTGCAGCCGGCAAGGGCGATGAAGAGAAGAAGAGAGGTATCAATACCGAACATCGAACACGCCTAGTCAGCCCGCTTTTCCATTCCCTCCAGCGCACTCGCCAGATGCTGTTCCTCGCCATAATAGCGGGCGCGCTCCCAGAAATGGGGACGGCCGATGCCGGTCGATACATGCTCGCCCATCAGCCGCCCGTTCGCGTCCTCGCCGTTAATATTGTAGAGGACCAGATCCTGCGTGATGATGACATCCCCTTCCATGCCGATCACCTCGGTTATGTGGGTGATGCGCCTGGAACCGTCGCGCAGGCGCGCCGCCTGGATGATGACGTCGATGGAGCCGACAAGGATTTCGCGCACCGTGCGCTGGGGCAATCCGAACCCGCCCATGGCGATCATGGATTCCATGCGGCTCAGGCATTCGCGCGGCGAGTTCGAGTGGATGGTGCCCATCGACCCGTCATGGCCCGTGTTCATCGCCTGGAGCAGGTCGAACACCTCCGGTCCGCGCACCTCGCCGACGATGATCCGCTCGGGCCGCATGCGCAGGCAGTTCTTGACCAGATCGCGCATGGTTATCTCGCCCTCGCCCTCGAGATTGGGCGGCCGCGTTTCGAGGCGTACGACATGCGGCTGCTGCAATTGCAGTTCCGCCGAGTCCTCGCAGGTGATGACGCGCTCGTCGCGTTCGATATAATTGGTCAGGCAGTTCAGAAGCGTCGTCTTGCCGGAGCCGGTGCCGCCGGAGATCACGACATTGCAGCGGACACGACTGATGATCCTCAAGACCTCCGCGCCCTGCGGGGAAATCGAGCCGAACTTCACCAGCTGGTCGAGCGTCAGCTTGTCTTTCTTGAATTTGCGGATGGTTAGGGCCGTTCCGTCGATCGCCAGAGGCGGCGCGATAACGTTGACGCGGCTGCCGTCGGGAAGGCGCGCGTCGCATATGGGGCTCGATTCGTCGACGCGCCTGCCGACCTGGCTGACGATGCGCTGGCAGATGTTGAGAAGCTGCTGGTTGTCGCGGAAGCGAATGTTGGTCTGCTCGACCCGGCCGGCGACCTCGATATAGACCTGCTTCGAGCCGTTGACCATGATGTCGGCGATGTCGTCGCGCGCCAGAAGCGGCTCCAGCGGGCCGTAGCCGAGAACGTCGTTGCAGATATCCTCGAGCAGTTCCTCCTGCTCGGCGATCGACATCGCGAAATTCTTGATGGCGATGATGTCGTTGACGATGTCGCGGATTTCTTCGCGCGCCGTATCGGGATCGAGTTTCGCCAGTTGGGAAAGATCGATTGTATCGATCAGCGCTGAAAAAACCTGCGATTTGGTGTCGTAATAGCCTTCGCTGCGTTCACGCTGCGCCCTCTGCGGCGCGGGTGCGAGCGGCGGCGTTTCTATCGCGCGCCGGGGCGGCGGGACCGTCGCGACGCCGGCTTCCGTGCTCCTGGGCGCAGCAAAAGACGCTGCCTGTTCGACAGCCGAGGCTTCCGGCGGCCTGTACGCCGGTGCGCTGCGATTGTCGCTGTCGTTGCCGCGTCTGCCAAACATGATCGCTACCGTTCCCGCCCGTCCTGCCCCTGGGGGATCACTTCTTCTGTTTCTGCTTCAGCTTGTTCAGCTTTTCGATAAAACCGCCGAGACCGGGCTTCTTCTTGGTCTTCGCTTCGCGCCGCCCGGTGAGCACATAGGAAACCTCGTTGAGGGCCTGGACGATTGCATGCTGCCCATCCATCTCCCCAAGCATGCGGCCATTATTCGCCGCATTGCCGAAAAGCTGCGGCTCGAAGGGGATGATCGCCAGCGGTTCGATGCCGAGCGGCTCGACAAAATCGGTCGCCTTGATCTCCGGACGCTTGGGCACGCCGACCTGATTGACGATCAGCCGCGGCGCCTGGTCGTTGGGGCGGAGTTTCTTCAGCGTATCCACCAGATTCTTGGTGTTGCGGAGATTGGCGAGTTCAGGCGTCGCCGTTATCACCACCTCGTCGACCTGCATCAGGGTCGAGCGGGTCCAGCCGTTCCAGACATGCGGCACGTCGAGGATGAGAAGCGGCGCGGTGCGCTGCGCCACATCGATGATCTGGTTGAAGGCCTCGCTGTCGAAATCATAGACCCTGTCGAGCGCCGACGGCGCGGCAAGCAGCGACAGGCGATCGGCGCAGGTCGCCAAAAGCCGATCGAGATAGACCTCGTCGATTCTCTCCGGCGAAAAGACCGCCTCCGCGATGCCTTGCGCGGGGTCCTGGTCGAAATTGATGTTGGCGGTGCCGAAGGGAAGATCGAGGTCGGCTATGACGACCTCGGAATCGAACAGCGTCGACATCGTCCAGGAAACGTTGTGGGCGATGGTGGATGAGCCGACTCCGCCCTTGGCGCCAATGAAAGCAATCGACTTGCCGATAGGCGCCGCGTCGGGATCGACGAAGATCGCCGAAATGGCGGCGACGACGTCGGCCATGGAGACCGGCGCGACGATGTATTCCGAGACGCCGGCGCGGATCAGTTCCCGGTAAAGCCAGACGTCATTGTAGTGGCCGATGATGACGACCTTGGTGGTTGGATCGCAAACGTCCGCAAGATCGCGAAGGGATTCGAGGAGCTCATGCGGCTCACGCCGCGATTCCAGAATCAGCAGGTTCGGCGTCGGCGCCGAACCATAGAATTCGAGCGCCGTCTCGACGCCGCCCATATGCACCTTGAGGTGAGCCTTCGCCATGCGGCGGTCCTCGCCGGCGCGCTCGATCGGTCCCGCAACGCCTTCCGTCTCGCAGAATGCCTGGATCGAAATGCGCGGAATGGGTCTGATCGCATTGAGCGCCGCGACCTCCTCCTCCGTCGGGGAGGCCGGCAAAGGCTCGTGCTCATAAGCCAGATTGCTCATGCTCAGTTGCTCCAGCTGTAATCGATGCCGTCACCACTCAGATCGGGCGAGCCGTTCGCCCGCCAGCCGCCACTTCCGCCGGAGCCGTTGATCACGGCGCTGCGGCGCTCGGCATCGACATCGCCGAGCTTGCGCGGCCCGATCAGGTCGGAAGGATTCGCGACCTGGGCGGCGAGGTTGTTCTGCGAGGAACAGCCGAAATCCTCGTAATGCTTGTTTTCAGACGTGTCGGCGATATCGGCGGGCCAGCGGCCGCAGCGATTGGTCGAGGCCTTGACCTTGGCATAAGACACTCGGATGGGCGCCTGCGCGCCGGCATCGGGCACCTGGTAAGGCAGAACCGAGATGTTGGAGCCCGCGATGCCGTCACGGCGCGCTTCGCGCGACAGCCCGATCGCGGCGCGATGGGCCGCGGCTTCGTTCACCGATCCGACCGGGACGAGGATCTGAAGAGGCGCCGCGGCGCGCCGGTCGTAGTCCTGAAGGAACCCGTCAAGCGCTGTCTTCTGCAACGCGGTCATGCCGCGGTCGCTGGCGCCGACGGGAATGTCGATCTTCACCTGCTGCTCGGAAATGATGATCGGATGCGCTGTCCTGTAATCGTCGGGCACGGAGCCGACGATCACGTGGTCGTAATTGGTGCATCCGGCCAGAAGGCTGAACGCCGCCACCAAAAGCGGCGCCGACAGAAGCGACTGCCGGAAGAGGCCGCCACGGGCCTTCAACAGAATTGCCGCCTGAGACATGTCCGCCCTTTCCCCACTCATTTGTAGATGTAGCCGACCACGCCGTGATACCGACCGGCGGGAAGCGATGTATGCATGGTGCCGTAGACGCGGTTCACGCGGCCCAGGAAATAGGCGGCGCCATCGCTTGCCGGCGTGAAATTATCGGTCGGCGCGGCGAGGTCGTTGCGGGCGACCGGACGCACGAGATAGGGCGTTATGATGACGACAAGCTCGGATTCGTTGTGGACGAAATCGCGGTCGCGGAAGAGCGCGCCAAGCACCGGAATCTTGGATAGGCCCGGCAAGCCGCTATAGACCTGCCGCACATCGTCCTGGACCAGCCCCGCGATCATCATCGAGCCGCCTGAAGGAAGCTCGACGGTGGTGTCGGCGAGACGCTTGCGGATGGAGATGATATTGCTGGCGGGAGCGGGTGCGCCAGAAGAATTGATGATGGTGGGGGACGCGCTCACCGAGGCAGCGGCGGTCGGCTCGGAGACCGATGTCCTGACCTTGAGGCTGATCCTGCCTGCCGACAAGACGACCGGCTGGAACTCAAGGCCGATGCCGTAGTCGATCTGGTGGACGGTGACGGTCGGATTACCAGTCTGGTTGTCGCGTGAAACATTCGACGTCACGCTGTTGACGATATTGTACTGACCGCCGACCTTGAATTGCGCCTTCTCCCCCGAGACTGCCGTCAAGGTCGGTTCGGCCAGCGTCTTCATGACGCCCGCCTCTTCCATGGCGTTGATGTAGGAACTGAGCGAAGAAGAACCCCAGTTCTTCGAAAGAGCCAATGCGGAGCCGGATAGCTGCGTGCCGAGCCCGGTAATATTCTGGCTGAGCGCGCCCCAGGTGAATCCGTCCGCGCTTCCGGAGCCCAGGAGATTCACGCCGAGCTGCTTCATCACGGCGCGGCTGACTTCCGCCACCGTCACTTTCAGCGTTACCTGGTCATCGCCGATAATCTTCAAAAGATTGATGATCGCGCTCTTCTGGCGAGACTGGTCGGGGTTGTTGATGGCCACGCCGCCGACCGCGGCGCCACCGGCGGCGGTCTGGGAATACTGGCCGGTCGTCGCCTCGCCGCCGGTGACGAAGGCGGTGGCAAGCTGCACCGCGCGCGCCGCGTCGAGCGGCGTCTGGACGGTGCCGGAGAGAACGACGTTATCGTTCAGCAGCTCGACCTTGATGTCGGAATCCGGGATATAGCGCTTGAGATAGCCGACCAATCCCGTCACGTCACGCTCGATATCGAGGTTGAGGCTGGCGATCTGCTGGCCGTTGGCGCCGAAGACGAAGACGTTGGTCTGGCCGACCTGTTTGCCGAAGAGATAGATGCGCCGGGCCGTGCGCGTGACCGCATCGGCAACCGCCGGGTTGGCGACCAGTATGTCATAGGCATCCTGCGGGAGGTCCACGACGACCGACTTGTTGAGCCCAAGCTTGATGGTGTCGGAACCGCCGCTCCTCGACAGCCGCACATGGCTGTCATAGGCATGGGCCTGCGGAACGCCGAGGGCCGCTCCAAACAGGAGCGCCGCCGATGCCGCAAGGACAAGCTCCTTGCGCATGCTGCAAAAATGTTTTCCGGTCATGGCTGCCCGCCCTTCCCCGCCTGCCCTCATCACCTTGCCTGGACCTCTGTGACGTCGCCGGCCTTCACCATACGCACGGTGCCGCGCCTTCCTCTTCCGGAAACGAGATAATCCGCCTCGCTCGTCACCTTCTGCTGGTCGTCGGCGACCGAGCGGAGCGCCAGCGTGAGCTTGTCGGCCATCTGCTGGGCGACCGTTATGATCTCCGCTTGTTCGGGCGTCAGTTCGAGGGTCGCCGTCGTCCCGACCTTCGTCTTCTTGCCCTGCTCGTCCTCCTGAATGGTCTGGTCGATGGCAAGGACGCGTATGTTGTGAAGAATCGTTTCGGTGATGTATCCGGTCGCGCTGTTCTGGACGCCCGTCTTGCTGGCGCGGCGCGTCATGATGACGTCGACGCGGTCATTGGGAAGAATGAACCCGCCGGCGGATGTCTCCGCCGAAATCTGCGTCGCGACGGCGCGCATGCCCTTCGGCAGGATGGATGCCATCAGGTTCTTGCCCTGCCCGACCAGTTTCGAAACGCGAACAGGCTCGCCCTTGTACATCGGCGCGCGAAGCACGGAGCCTTTCAGCTTGGAAATCGCATCGGGTTCCCTGTCGCGCATGATGAAGCCGTCGTTCAACCCGTCGGCCGGCCAGGACTGCCAGCGCATCTGGCTGGACAGAACGCCGCCGATCGGCACGTCGTCGGTCATGACGAGAACCTGCTTGAGCTTGATCGCCGGCTGGTGCGGCGCACTGACAACGACGCGCTGCGGCGGCGTCACCGCGAGCTTCTTCGCGACAAGGCCGGCTCCCCCCGCAGCAGCGACCGCCACGCCAAGAACAATCAGTCGCGATACTGGCATTTGTCCGAACCTCGTTACCGGCAATTTCTCTTCGCCAGTCCGGACCTTGCCGCATCAATGGTCAAATTAAGGTTAATGGCGGACTTACAATCGTGATTAATTAAAAGTTTAAAGAACAAGGCGGCAGTCGGCAGTAGCGGCAGTCGGCATTCGGCAGTCGAAAGATTATTCATCCTCCTATTGCCTACTGCCGATTGCCGACTGCCGGTTCTATTGCCGAATGCCGGTTGCTATTGCCCTACCGCCCTCCCCAACGCCCACTGCACCAGCGGCGAGTCCGAGAACGCGATCATGCCGCCAATGCCGAGCGCAATGCCGTAAGGCACGCCGGAGCTGTTGCTGGCGAAGTGGCGCAGGAACATGTTGTGTCCCGTCAGGGCGGCAAAAGGGGAGCTGCGATATGCCAGGATGAAAAGCGTGAGAGCGCCGCCGGCAAGCGAGGTGTAGACGAGATATTCCAGGAGCGGCGGGCCCATTCCCATCCATAGCGCCGTCGCGGCGAGAAGCTTGGCGTCGCCCCCGCCCATTCCGCCGAGCGCGAAGAGAACGAAGGTGGCCGCGAGAACCAGCCCGGCCGCGGCGAAATGCAGGCCATAGGCCGTCCAATCCATGCCTGTGAGCGGAGCGACGGCGGCGAAGGTCAGGAGGAGAACAACGGAAATGCGGTTGGCGATCGTCATCGAAAGCGTATCCGAAATGGCCGCGAAGGCCATGCAGAACGGAAAAACGACGAAGATCACGGCTTCAAGCATGTCGACCTAACCTTGTTTCCAGGATTCGCACGTTAACTTCAGGCCATTAAGCTTTCCTGAAAGACGAAGGCCGCCCAGAAGAGCGGCCTTCCAAACCAAGCGGGAGACGCCGAAAAGCGGCGCCCCTCAAGCACTATCAGTTGGCATTCGCCGTGCCGCTCAGGGTCGTCGCGATGCTGGTGAACTTCGTGCTCAAAGCGGAGCCGAGCGCGCGGGCGCCGGCGATGATCGCGATGGCGATGAGAGCGGCGATCAGACCGTATTCGATGGCGGTGGCGCCGGACTCGTCCTTCACAAAACGTGCAACAAGCTTAGACATGGGGGACTCCTTACTCCACGTGTTTCTACAGCAGTTCCGTCAACTGTTTTTCTACGTGCGTCGATCGGATGGCCGGACTTTACCGCGCGGCCCTTGCCGCCCCCTTAATGAATAGCCTTACCGAATCCTTTCATTCTCGAGTCCAGAGGCGTGGTTAATCATAGCCTAAGCGAAAAGATCAAAATATCAGTATTCCGGATCGCTCCAAAACAACTGGATTGCCTAACTATAAAGCCACCGGGAAGAAGATATTCGGGAATCCATTGCGCTTCCTTCTCTCCTGCTTAACTCTTGGTTCACCAAATTCGCGCATCTTGTGTGGCATCTTCAATTCGGAGGTCCCTATGGGACGCGCTTCACATCTCGCCGCGACATTGGCCGGAACGATCCTTATGGCGGCTTTCTCGGCTTTGCCGGCATCGGCCGGGACCGACATCAACGTCATCATGAACCAGGCGAAGATCCTGAAGCTCTCCCGGCCTGCCGATACGATCGTCGTCGGCAACCCGGCGATCGCGGACGCGTCGGTCCAGGACCCGAGCACGATCGTGCTGACGGGCAAGGGATTCGGCATCACCAATCTCGTCGTCCTCGACAAATCAGGCAGCCCGATCGTCGATGCGCAGGTCGTGGTCTCGCGGCATGACGCCGATTCCGTCCGGATCTACCGCCGTTCGCAGGTCCAGACACTGTCCTGCACGCCCTATTGCGAGGGCGCCTACAAGAACGCGGCCGAGAAGGCGTCCGAACAGGAAATGAACGCGACGCAATAAGCCCGCCACGGGCCTGGCAAAGGCGGACCACAGCCACGCGTTAACGAAGGATTACCCAGGACGTCCGTTTTTTAACGGCGATCAAAACCGGAGTTCAATCGCTTTTCGATAAAGAAACATCGTATCCATTCACAGCGCGGCGGGGGTAGGCATGCGCGCCTGGAAAGTCGATAAGAGGGCAGCCGCTTGCGGCCAAGCCGAAAAGGCGTCGTTGCCAGCGCGCTTCCTGCGGGATCGCCGTGGCACGACGGCGATCGAATTCGTCATCCTTGCGATCCCCTTCTCGCTTCTCGTCTTCGCCATTCTGGAAAGCTGCGTGGCCTTCGCGGCGCAGCAGGTGCTCGCAAACACGGCCGACAAGGTGGCCCGCGAATTGCGAACGGGCCAGTACACGCCGGCGACGCTCTCGCCGGGACAAATCCAGACGATGATCTGTACGCCTATCCAGATCATGGTTCCGACGGGCTGCCCGAACCTCGTCATCGATCTCGAACAATATCAAACCTTCGCCGACGCCGCGAAGGTGCGGATCAAATTCAAGGCCGATGGAAGCCTCGACACGTCTGGCTTCAAGATCGATCCGGGCGGCACCGGCACGAAGAACATGCTGCGGGTTTTCTACGAATGGCCAATCATCACCCCTTTCATGAAGGGGCTGCTGGCCAATCTCCCCGACGGGAAAACCCTGCTTTTCGCATCCGTCACGTGGCAAAACGAACCTTATTGAGAGCGCGACGTGAAGACTCCGGCAAGAATGACAAGGATTGGCGTCAAGCGCGCAGTCTCATGGGGAACGGCGGCTGTCATTTGCATCCGTGACGCACTCTCGGACCGGAGAGGCGTCGCGGCGGTCGAGTTCGCGCTGATCGCGCCGCTGCTTCTGGCGCTCTATTTCCTAACGATCGAGTTCACCCAGGGCATCGATACCAACAAGAGGGTCGGCCGCATCGCCAGCATGACGGCGGATCTCATCACCCAGCAGAACGGCTCGACGACGCAGGCGGATGTCGACGCCATTCTGCAGATCGGCGAGGCGATCCTGCAGCCCTATAATCGCAGCCTCCCCACGATCACCGCCACCGCCATCCAGATGACGAACGACGCCACCCCCCGCGCTCAGGTGGTCTGGCAAAGACAATTGACGGACGATAAACCCGGCGAGGGGCCGGACGCGCCGGGAAAATTCATCACCAACATTCCCGCCAATCTGATGGTCCAAGGCAGCTTCCTGATCCGCGTCGAAGCGCATTTGACCTATGAGCCGATCATCGCCTGGGCGGCGGCAAACAAGGCCTCGCTCGGCCTTGCCGCGGCTTTTTCGAGCCTCAACATGGACGAGACCTACTATCTCAGGCCGCGCATGAGCCAGACGATCGCCTGTCCGGACTGCGATCCGTGAGCTTGTTGAGAGTGATTGCCTTTCCCGGCATTCGCTCCTATCTCTCGACGATCGATATCCACGCTTGATGGCGGCATGGCACGCGCCTTTCTCTTCGTCCTCGATTCCTTCGGCATAGGCGGCGCGCCCGACGCCCGTCGCTTCGGCGACGAGGGTTCGGACACGCTTGGCCATATCGCGGCGGCCTGCGCGAGCGGCGAAGCCGATAGAAAAGGGTTGCGGAGCGGACCGCTTCAACTTCCCAATATGGCGAGCCTTGGCCTTGCCACCGCTGCTCGGCTCGCGACCGGGCGCTCCGACATCTCGTTCCTGCCCGAAATCGAACGGCCCTCCGGCTTCCATGGCGCGGCGGAGGAGATCTCCAGCGGCAAGGACACGCCGTCGGGCCATTGGGAAATCGCCGGCGTGCCGGTGCCGTTCGAATGGGGTTATTTCCCGGACACGATCCCTGCATTTCCCAACGATCTGGTGGCCGCCCTTATCCATGAAGGCGGACTACCCGGCATATTGGGCAATTGCCACGCCTCCGGCACAGAGATCATCGAGCGCTTCGGCGAAGAGCACATCCGCACGGGGAAGCCGATCTGCTACACCTCAGCGGATTCCGTTCTCCAGATCGCCGCGCATGAGACGCATTTCGGGCTGGAGCGGCTCTATCAACTTTGCGCCACCGTCAGGGAGCTGGTCGATCCGCTTAACATTGGCCGCGTCATCGCCCGGCCCTTTATCGGAGAACAAGCGGGCGGTTTCGAACGCACGCACAATCGCCGCGATTTCGCCGTGCCGCCGCCAGAGCCGACCCTTCTCGACCGCGTGACCGAGCATCGCCACAAGACGATCGGCATCGGCAAGATCGGCGACATCTTCGCGCATCGCGGGGTGAGCGAGGTTCGGAAGGCCGCCGGCAATATGGCTCTGTTCGACAAGGCGCTCGGCGCGATCGACGACGCCGGGGATGGCGATCTCGTCTTCGCCAATTTCGTCGATTTCGATACGGTCTATGGCCATCGGCGCGACATCGCCGGCTATGCCGCCGCGCTCGAAGCGTTCGACCGGCGCATTCCCGAAGCAGTCTCCAGGCTGAGGCGCGGCGACATGCTCATCCTCACCGCCGATCATGGCTGCGACCCCTCATGGCGGGGCACCGACCATACGCGCGAGCGCGTGCCGGTCATCGGAACCAGTCCCGGCCTCGCCAGCGCCTCGATCGGGATCAGGCAGAGCTTCGCCGATATAGGTGAGACAGTCGCGGCGCATCTCGGCCTGCCGCGCGGCCGACACGGGAAATCCTTCCTTGGCCTTTTGACGACGCATGCCTGAACTGCCCGAAGTCGAGACGGTCCGGCGCGGCCTGCAACCGGTGCTCGAAGGCGCGCGCATCCGGTCCGTTACGCTGAATCGCCCCGATCTGCGCTTTCCGCTGCCGGAGAATTTCGGCGAGCGGCTCGCCGGCCGCAGGATCGTCAGCCTCTCGCGCCGCGCGAAATTCCTCATTGCCCAGTTGGACAATGGCCTGTCGCTGATCTGCCATCTCGGCATGTCCGGTTCGTTCCGGATCGAGGACGGAAATTGTTCCCAGACGCCCGGCGATTTCCATCATGAGCGGTCGAAAGACGCCGCCCACGATCATGTGATCCTGCACGTCCTCTCGGCCGACGGGCGTGAAGCGAAAGTCATCTTCAACGATCCGCGCCGGTTCGGCTTCATGCTCTTCGCGGAGAAGGACACGCTGGGTGAGCATCCGATGATGGCCGGACTTGGCGTGGAGCCGACCGGCAACGCGCTGGACGGCAAGCTCCTGTCGCAATTGTTCAGGGGAAAGAAAGCGCCGCTCAAGGCAGCACTCATGGACCAGAGGCTGATTGCCGGCCTCGGCAACATCTATGCCTGCGAGGCGCTCTGGCGGGGGCGCCTGTCGCCGCGGCGCGCTGCCGGCACGCTCTCGGCCGCAGAAGGAAAGAACTCCGAACGGGCGGAGCGGCTGGCCGAGGCGATAAGGAGCGTCATCGCGGACGCGATCGGCGCGGGCGGATCGTCGCTCAGGGACTATGTGCGCGCCGACGGCTCGCTCGGCTATTTCCAGCATTCCTTCGACGTCTATGACCGCGAAGGCAAGGCTTGCCATCATGCCGGCTGCGGCGGCACGGTGAAACGCATCGTGCAATCGGGACGTTCGACTTTCTATTGCCCGCATTGCCAGCGATAGGATACGCAATTCCCCAAAGATCTGGAGGTGTCTTCGATGAGCTATGAAACCGTCCTGGCGGAGACCCGAGGCAAGGTCGGGCTCATCACGCTCAACCGGCCGAAGGCGCTCAACGCCCTCAACTCGCAAGTTCTCGCGGACGTCGTCAGCGCCGCGCAGGCATATGACGCCGATCCCGCTGTCGGCGCGATCGTCATTACCGGATCGGAAAAAGCCTTCGCCGCGGGCGCCGACATCAAGGAAATGCAGCCGAAGAGCTATATCGACGTCTATATGGAGGACTTTTTCGCCGGCTGGGAGGCTCTGACCCGCGTCCGCAAGCCGGTGATCGCCGCCGTGGCGGGGTACGCGCTTGGCGGCGGCTGCGAACTCGCGATGATGTGCGATTTCATCATCGCCGCCGAAACCGCCAAATTCGGCCAGCCAGAGATCACCCTCGGCGTCATGCCCGGAATGGGTGGCTCGCAGCGGCT
>Ga0187809_10000924_pt1 | contig 14413 bp, 12 predicted proteins | sample NC_wetland_sal_i_8_FD_132415 | JGI IMG/M metagenome (GOLD analysis project Ga0187809, IMG submission 132415) | Wetland sediment microbial communities from Neuse River Estuary, North Carolina, USA - ASW_4 | ecosystem: Environmental > Aquatic > Freshwater > Wetlands > Sediment | place: USA: North... | reverse complement strand
CGACGCTCGCCTGCGGATCGAGGCCGTTGGTCGGCTCGTCGAGAATGGCGATGCGCGCGCCCTTCATGACGATCTCGGCGAGCCCCAGCCGCTGCCGCATGCCGCGCGAGAAGGTGCCGACCTTCTTGTTGGCGACGTCGGCGAGGCCGACGCGCTCGAGCGCGGCGGCGATGCGCTTCTTGCGGTCGAGCAGATGGAAGCCCATCAGCCGCGCCGTGTAGTGCAGGTTATCGGCGGCGGTGATGTTGTCGTAGAAGCCGACCGTGTCCGGCAGGTAGCCGATCAGCCGCTTGACCGCGAGCGGCTCGCGCGCCGGATCGTGGCCGAACACGCGCGCCGTGCCGGCGCTGATGTCGCTCAGACCGAGCAGCATCAGAATCGTTGTGGTCTTGCCGGCGCCGTTCGGCCCCAGGAGGCCGAAGATCTCGCCGGCGCCGACTGCGAAGCTCACGTCCCGCACCGCATACGCGGTGCCGTAACGCTTGGTGAGGCCCTTGGCCTCGAGGACGGTGTCGCTCATCGGCGGCCGAACCGGGCGACGGCGCCGACCATGATCAGCAGCGCAGCGCCGATGATGCCGACGCCGGCGACGCCCCACACGGTGGCGGTGGTGACGGTGATGCGGAAGTTGGCGTCGCCGGTCTCGCCCTTGGCCGAGGCGGTCATGCCGGTGACGTAGTCGCCGGCGATCGCCTTGTCGGACGGCGTGACCAGTGCCTGCACTTCCTTCTTCTGGTTCGGCGCGATGCGCGCGATGGTCTTCGGGTTGAACTCGATCTTCCAGCCGTCGGGCGCGTTGCCGGTGAGCGTGACGTTCTCGGCCGGCGCGGTGCCGGTGTTCATGACGGTGACGGGAATGGTCGACTGGCGGCCGGCGGTGGCGTTCGCCGACAGGAGGCCCTCACGGCCGGCGAGCGCGAGCTTCGGCTGGCCGGTGATGTCGAGCGCGACCTTCGCGGTCGCCTTGGCGCCGTCGGCGTCCACGTGCACGGTCACCGGATAATGGCCGGCATCGACGGTGCTCGGCGGCGAGACCTTCAGCTTCACGTCCTTGGTCTTGCCGGCATCGACCGGAATGGCGGTGAGCTGCTGCGAGCCATAAGCCTCGGTGAACGAGGTGTCGAAGTTCTGCGGCGCGTCGGCGGCGAGCGAGACCAGCATCTTCTTGCCGCTGTCGTTCTTGACGTGCAGCGTGTACTCGAAGCTCGACGACGAGGAGCCGCGCAACTCCGGCAGGTCGCTGGTGAGCGCGAGCTTCGCCGGCAATTCCTTGGCCAGCGTCACCTGCAGCGGCAGCGACACGGTCTGGCCGTTGCCCTGCGCCGTGACGGTGAGCGTGTCGGTGCCGGTGCCGGCGTTCTTCGGCACATCGAGGCGCAGATCGAGCGAGACGCTGTCGTCCGTCGCCGGCATCGCCGCGGCGACCGGCTGGCCGCCGCCGAGAAGCGTCGCGGTCCAGCCCTTCGGCACGCCCGACACGGACAGCGCCAGGCGATCCGGCGGCAGGCCGTAATTGCGCAGGTGCAGGTTGATGGTCGAGGTGGTGCCCGGCTGCACGCTGACCGCGGGATAGTCGGTCAGCAGATAGAGGCCTTTGACGTCGGGCTTCGCGGTCTGGGCGAAGGCGGGAAGCGACAGGACCGAGACGACCCCGATCAGCGCGAGCAGGCGAAAGCGCATGGCAAGCAACTCCGTGCGGGATGAATGATCCCGACCAGACAGCAGCCGCCCCCGACATGAAGACACGACGATCGCGCCGTGAAAGACGACCGCGATCCTCGCCAAGAATTAGACGAAACTTTGGACTGCAGGGAACGATAACGCCGCACGGTAAACGAGCGCGATGCGACCGTGCGTGCAGCGAAAACGCAACGATCGCTTGCGCTTGCGCCGCCCTGCTCCGGCGCGCCGGGCGCGGTGCGACAATTCGGCACCCGGGGGCGGCGGCGCTGTCGGCGTCATGCCCGGCCTTGTGCCGGGCATCCACGTCTTGCTTTGGCTCCGACAGGAAGGGCGTGGATGACCGGGACAAGCCCGGCCATGACGTAAGGGATCACGCCACCGGCTTGCCGCGCACCAGCGGCCAGTCCGGCTCGTTGTTGCGCATGATCCACCTCTCCTGCATCGCGGCGTCGTGCCATTCGCGCCAGGCCGGCAGCGCCATCACCGCGTCCATGTAGGCGCGCGTCGCGGCCGAGACCGGCAGGCCGTAGGTGTTGAAGCGGGCGACGACCGGCGCGTACATCGCATCCGCCGCGCCGAACGCGCCGAACAGGAACGGTCCCCCCTGCCCGAAGCGCGCGCGGCAGTCGGCCCACATGGCTTCGATGCGCGCGACATTGGCCAGCACCTCCGGCGGCTGCGGCCGCGCCTTCACCGGCAGCCACAGGTTCATCGTGCAGTTTTGCCGCAGCGGCTGGAAGCCACCGTGCATTTCACTGGCGATGGCGCGGGCGTGGCTGCGCGCGCGGCGGTCGGCGGGCCAGAGCTTCGCGTCGGGAAAACGCTCGGCGAGATGCTCGAGGATGGCGAGCGACTCCCAGACGTGCTCGTCGCCGTCGATGAGGATCGGCACCTTGCCGGCCGGCGAATATTCGAGCATGCGCTCGCGGCTGCCCGGCTCGTAGAGCGGGATCAGGATCTCGTCGAACGGGATGCCGGCGACCTTCATGGCGATCCATGGCCGCAGCGACCAGGACGAGTAGTTCTTGTTGCCGATGACGAGGGTCAGGGACATGACGCTTTTGCTCGACTTCCTTTTTCGTTTTCCAGCCGCCGCTCGCTTCCCTCTCCCCGTTCTTCACCGGGAGAGGTCGGTCGCCAGGCGCTGGCGAAGGCGACCGTGTGAGGCGCCGTGCACAGCCCCTCACCCGTCTCGCGCCGACAGGCGCTCGCCACCCTCTCCCCGTAAAGAACGGGGAGAGGGAAGCAAGTGACGCTCAGCTCTTCTTCTCGCCCGGCGCGAGCTCCGGCGCGTCGACCGGGCCGCCGGCCTTCTTCCAGGCGCCGAAGCCGCCCTTGATGTGGGCGACGGGCTTGAGCCCCATGCGCTGCGCGGTCTGCGCGGCGAGCGCGGAGCGCAAACCGCCGGCGCAGAAGAACAGGAACGACTTGTCCTGCGCGAAGACCGGCTTGTGATAGGGGCTCTCCGGATCGATCCAGAACTCCAGCATGCCGCGCGGGCAATGGAAGGCGCCGGGCACCCTGCCCTCGCGCTGCAGTTCGCGGATGTCGCGGATGTCGACGAGCACGACGTCGTCGCCCCTGGCGCGGGCGATCGCCTGATCGGCCGGTACGGTCTCGATCTCGCGCTCGGCCGCCTCGCACAGGGCCTTGGTGCCGGTGGTGATGGTCTGCGGCATGGGCTCTCCTTCTGGCCGGGCAAAGTGGCAGACCGGCGCGGCCGGCTCAAGCGCGGTTGAAGCGCCGGCAGCGGCGTGCAGGATGGATGGCCCCTGAGGGATTCGCCCATGACGATGCTCGGCCCGATCGACCTCCTCGCCTTCGCCTGGTTTCTCGTCGCCTGGCTCGGCTACTCCTACGTCATCGAGCGCACGGCCAAGGGCCGCAAGGGCCTCAACGCGCTGATGAACAACTACCGCGACGCGTGGATGCAGCACATGCTCGGCCGCGACGGCCGCATCGTCGACGCGCAGGTCTCGGCCGCGCTGCAGAACGGCACCGCCTTCTTCGCCTCGACCAGCCTGATCGCCGTCGGCGGCACGGTGAGCCTGCTGCGCGCGCCGGAGGCGGTGCTGCCGGTGATCGCGACGCTGCCGTTCGGCGCGCCGTCGCGCGAGTTGTGGGAGATGAAGATGATGGGGCTCGCCATCATCTTCGTCTACGCCTTCTTCAAATTCGCCTGGGCCTACCGGCTGTACAACTACTTCGCCATCCTGATCGGCGCGGCGCCGCCGCCGGGCGAAAGCAGTTCGGCCGAGGCGAAGGCCTTCGCCCACAGGGCCGCGTCGATCTGCGCCGACGCCGGGTCGCACTTCAACCGCGGACAGCGCGCCTTCTTCTTCGCGCTCGGCTATCTCGGCTGGTTTCTCGGGCCGCTGCCGTTCGCGCTCACGACGTTGGCGGTGCTGATCGTGATGTGGCGGCGGCAGTTCGCCTCCGCCTCGCGGCGGGCGTTTGAGCCGGCCTGAGCGTCACGCCATGCTCATCAGCACGGCGATGGTCGCGACCACCAGCACGGCGACGAGCGTGGCGGCCACGGTGACGATGCGCTCGCCGCATGTGGCGGTGTCGTAGGTCAGCGGATCGCCGTCGTACGGCACGGTCTCGGACGGTGACAAAGTCGGCGTCGCGGTCTTGATATCGAAGGACATGGCGAAATCCCTCTGGCTAGCCATCGCATTTGCGTACGCAAGCACAGACGCGGGCGCCGGATGGGTTCGGGCTCGCGGGACGAAGGGACCCTGACGCCACGAATCGCCACACACTGCCGAAGCATAAGGTTTTTGCAATTCGTGCGCGAGGGGGCTACCCGCACACGCTCAGATGTACCGGGCCAGGGTCTCGGCCGTGAAGGGCTTGCGGATGACCGCGCGCACCGCCTTGCTCTGCGGGATGTCCTCGGCGTAGCCGGTCATCAGCACGATGCGCAGGTCGGAGCGCCGCTGGCGCAGGATCTCGGCGAACTGGCTGCCGGTCATGTCCGGCATCGCGTGGTCGCTGAGCACCAGGTCGATCGACGGATCGCTGTCGATGAGCCGCAGCGCCTCCGCCCCGCTCGCCGCCTCGACCGGCTCGTGGCCGAGCGAGCGCAGCATCTCGGCGACCGGCGCCAGCACCTGGGCGTCGTCGTCGACCACGAGCACGCGCAGGCCGCTCGCCGCCGGGCGCGCGGGCGGGGCCTCGGCCGGCTCGCGTGCGACCACGGCGCCGGGCAGCGCCCGCGGCAGATAGAGCCGCACGGCCGTGCCGCGCTCCGGTGCGCTGTCGATCGTGACCGCGCCCTTCATCTGCGCGACCATGCCGTGGATCTGGCTCAGCCCCAGGCCGGTGCCCTTGCCGGCCGGCTTGGTGGTGAAGAACGGCTCGAGCGCGCGCGCCAGCACTTCGGGCGTCATGCCGCGGCCGGTGTCCTTCACCTCGACCTCGACGAGATCGACGTGGCCGAGCTGCGACGGCGCACGGTCGCTGCCGGCCGGCACGTTGCGCGTGGCGATGCGCAGCGCGCCGCCGCCCGGCATGGCGTCGCGCGCATTGGCGACGAGGTTGAGCAGCGCCACCTCGACCTGCGCCGGGTCGAAGGCGGCGAGCCAGAGGTCGCGACGGAGCTCGTAGCGCAGGTCGATCGTCGGTCCGAGCGTCGCGCGCAGGAGCTCGGTCGCGCCTTCGATCGCCGCGTTGAGGGAAGCAACCGTCGTCTCCGGCGGCCGCTTGCGCGCGAAGGCGAGCAGTTGCGCGTTGAGTTCGGCGCCGCGCTTCGCCGCGGCATAGGCGCGATCGACGTTGCGGCCGACGGGATGGCCGTCGAGCTTCGCCGCGGCGAGCTCGAGGTTGCCCATGATGGCCATCAGCAGATTGTTGAAGTCGTGGGCGATGCCGCTGGTGAACTGGCCGAGCGCCTCGAGCTTCTGCGACTGGAAGGCGGCGAGCTGCGCCTTGCGCTGGCGCGCGTTCTGCCGCGCCACCAGCACGAACAGCACCACCGCGAGCACCACTGCGAGCACGCCGCTCAGCACGACCATCCACAGCACGCGGTAGAGCGGCGCCTGGTATTCGCCCCGCGGCACCGCGTAGTGCACCGACCAGCCGGTCAGCGGCGAGGTGTAGAAGGCGAAGACGGTGTCGAGACCTTCGAGCGTGTTGCCCGCGTAGACACCTTGCCTGCCGGTCTTGATCGCCTCGATCGCCTTCGGATTCGCGGCGTGGCCGATGTACTCCTTGCCGCGCACGCTGCGGGCGATGACCGTGCCGTTGCGGTCGACGATGGCGCCGATCCAGTCGCCCGGCGCGCCGCTCAACTTGAACAGCTTGCTCAGGCCGCTCGGGTCGAGGCCGATGCTGAGCACGTATTTGACGTGGCCGTCGACGATGACCGGCACGCGGATCGGCACGAACGGGCGGCCGTTGACGACCGAGTGCACCACGTAATCGCCGATCACCGGCCTGCCGGTGATCATGACCTTCTCGACCGTCGCCATGTCGCTCGCCTTCGGCAGCGGCGTGCCATAAGGGCGCGACAGGTTGATGAGCTGGTGGCCGTCGGGGTCGACCAGGGTCACGGCGACCCAGTCCGGCTCTTGCTGCTTCAGCCCCTCAACGTAGCTGTAGAACAGCGGCAGGTCGCCGTGGACGAGCGAGTTGGCGTGCGCCATCACCTCGGTCGCCTTGAGCTGGGCGGCGACGAAGCGGTCGATGCCGCTGGCGATGTCGCGCACGTTCGACAGCGCCCGGTCGCGCAGCGAGTCCTGTTCCCGGAAGCCGAACAGAACGGCAATCACCGAGGCGAAGAGCACGATCGGCAGCAGGGCGGCGATCGCCAGCGCCGCGTAGGAACTCCGGGTTTCGTCGACCATAACCGTCCGGACTTTGGCGAATCTTTCGGGCACGCGCTCTGGCCCGCCGCGGCCCGCGTCATCATATTGCGAACCAACTTGCCACTGAATTCGGCCCGAACAAAGTGTATTAACGGTAGGATTGTATGGAACCCGGCGCAGCCGGGTTCCCGATACCACGCGAGGGGTCAAATGTCGCCGGTCAGCCTGCTGCTCAACCTGTTGTGGATTCTCTGCGGCGGAATCTGGATGGCCGCCGGCTGGCTGATCGCGGCCGTGATCATGGCCGTCACCATCGTCGGCCTGCCCTGGGCCAAGGCGGCGCTCAATATCGCGGTCTACACCTTCCTGCCCTTCGGCTACACGGTGGTCGACAAGCCGCCGGGCACGTTCGGCGGCCTGTTCGCGCTCATCGGCAACATCATCTGGTTCGTGCTCGCCGGCTGGTGGCTGGCGCTCGGGCACCTGATCGCGGCGGTCGTGCTCGCCGTCACCATCGTCGGCCTGCCTTTCGCCTGGGCGCACCTCAAACTCGCCGGCATGTCGCTGTGGCCGCTCGGCCGCGAGATCGTGCCGACCGACGAGGCGCGGCGCATGCCGGTGCGGTGAGTTTCAGGTGCGCGCATCCCCTCGCCGTCATGGCCGAACTTGTCCCGGCCATCCACGTCTTGCTTGTTGACGTGCCGTCAGGACGCGAATGCCCGCGACAAGCGCGGGCATGACGCCGGATCCGCGGCGAAGTTCAACTACAGCATCAGCCGCGCGGCGATGGCGAGGATGAGCGCCGGCGGCATCACCACCGCGCCGACCTTCAGGAACGACCAGTAGTCGACGTGCTCGCCGTCACGGCGGATGGCGAGCAGCCACAGGATGGTGGCGAGCGAGCCGGTGACCGAGAGGTTCGGCCCGAGATCGACGCCGATCAGCGCCGCGTCGGTCACCGTGAGCGGCGGCTGCGCGTGCGTCAGCACCGAGGCGGCGATCAGCCCGGCCGGCAAGTTGTTCATGAGGTTGGACACGACGGCGATCGCCCCGCCGGCGGCCCAGGCGGCCGCGGTCTGCGACTGCTGCACCAGTGCGGCAAGGCCGTGCGTCACGTCGGCGATCAGCCCGGTGCCCTCGATGGCGCGCACGAGCACGAACAGCCCGGCGACCAGCGGGATGACGCTCCACGACACATGACGCAGCACCGGCCACGGCGAGGCGCGCTCGGTCGCGAGTACGGCGATGACCGTGAGGACGCCGCCGATGGCGGCCGGCCAGCCGAACTTGATGTCGAGCGCCGAGGTGACGATGAGCGCCAGCGCCGTCAGCACGATGCCGGCGAGCGCGACGCGCGCGCCGCGCGGCAGGCTCTCGCGCGCCGGCAGATCGGCGACCTCGCCGGCAAGGTCGTCGCGCAGGCACCAGCGCAGCGCTGCGTAGGTGACGACGACGGCGATGACCGACGGCAACGCGAAGCTCGCCAGCCATTTCGCCAGTCCCGGCATGTGTCCGCCGTAGAGCACGATGTTCGCCGGGTTGGAGATCGGCAGCACGAAGCTCGCGGCATTGGCGACGAAGGCGCAGATGAAAAGATAGGGCAGCGGCTCGCGCTTCGCCTTTGTCGCGGCGGCGAACACCGCCGGGGTCAGCACCACCGCGGTGGCGTCGTTCGACATGAACACGGTGACGATCGTGCCGACGACGTAGACCAGCAGGAACAGCCGCTTCGGCGAGCCTTTCGCGTGCAGCACGGCTTCGACGGCGAGCCAGTCGAACAGGCCCTCGCGCCGCGCCGTCTCCGACAACAGCATCATGCCGGTGAGGAAGAGATAGACGTCGAGGCCTTCGCCCACCGCGCCGAGCGCGTCGTGCCACGGCAGCAGCCCGAACACGACCACGGCCAGCGCGCCGGCCACGGCCCAGATCGCCTCCGGCCAGCGCATCGGCCGCACGATGACGCCGGCGATGGCGAGCGCGGCGATCACCAGGGTCGCGACGTTGGGGGCGGTCAGGAGCATCGATGGTCCGGGAGGCGCGCGCGGGAACAGGCGCAACGCGGCGGCGTCGGCGCCGTTCCGCGCCTCACGCGACCGCCACGTCGGCGATGCGCAGTTGAACGCGCTCCTCGCCCTGCCAGCGGTCGATGGCGATGTTGCCGGCGACGTGCATGGCGCGGCCGCGGTTGTCGAGCAGCGCCTGCCCGAGCGGCTGGCCCACGGCGCGGAAGGCGATGCCCTGCACGAACTTGCCGTCGCCGGACTTCAGCCGCACGCGGATGTGGCTCTCGCCGACCGGATCGGCGTAAGCGAGCACGTGGCCCGGCAGCGCCAGCAGCGGCTCGGGATGGCCGGCGCCGTACGGACCGGCGCGATTGAGCAGTTCCGCGAGTTGCAGGTTGAAGCCGCCGGCCGAGACCGCGCCGTCGATCTTCAACGTCGCGTCGCGCCGCGCCGCCGTGACGGAGGCGGCCAAAGTCTCCTCGAGGAAGGCGCGGAAGGCGCCGAGCGCGTCCTTGCGCAAGGTGATGCCGGCCGCCATCGCGTGGCCGCCGCCCTTGACGAGCAGGCCGTCCTTGACCGCCTCGCGCACCGCGCGGCCGAGATCGACGCCGGGGATGGAGCGGCCCGAGCCGGTGCCGGTGCCGCCCGCTTCCAGCGCGATGGCAAAAGCCGGACGGCCGTAGCGCTCCTTCAGCCGCGCCGAGACGAGGCCGACGACGCCGGGATGCCAGCCCTGCCCGGCGGTGACGACCACCGCGCCCTTCTCTTCAAGGCCGAGCGCGGCGAGCGCTTCCGCCTCTGCTTCGGCCAGCGTCGCGATCTCGATCTGCTGGCGCTCGCGGTTGAGGCGGTCGAGCTCGGCGGCGATACGGCCCGCTTCCGTCGCGTCCTCTTCGAGCAGCAGGCGCACGCCGAGATCGGCGCGACCGATGCGGCCGCCGGCATTGATGCGCGGCCCGAGCAGGAAGCCGAGATGCCACGGCTCCGGCGGCCCCGACAGCCGCGCCACGTCCATCAGCGCGGTCGGGCCGACATGCTCGCGCCGGCGCAGCGCGATGAGCCCCTTGGCGACGAAGGCGCGGTTGAGACCCTTCAGCGGCACGACGTCGGCGACGGTGCCGAGCGCGACGAGATGCAGCAGCGACAAGAGGTCCGGCTCCGGCCGCATGCCGCTCCAGAAATTGCGCTGGCGCAGCACGCGCGCGATCGCCACCACGGTGAGAAAGACGAGGCCGACGGCGGCGAGATGACCAAGACCGGACAGATCGTCGGCGCGGTTGGGATTGACGATTGCGTGCGCGACCGGCAGCGCCTCGTCGGCCTGATGATGGTCGAGCACGACGACGTCGAGACCGAGTTTCCTGGCTTCGTCGAACACGGCGTGGCTGGTGGTGCCGCAGTCGACGGTGACCAGCAGCGTGGCGCCGCGCTCGTGGAAACTCTTGATAGCGTCGACGTTCGGGCCGTAGCCCTCGAAGATGCGGTCCGGGATGTGCACGATCGGATCGAGCCCGGCGTGGCGCAGGAAGCGGCACAGCAGCGCCGAGGCGGTCGCCCCGTCGACGTCGTAGTCGCCGAAGATGGCGACCTGCTCGCCTTTGGTGACGGCGTCGGCGATGCGCAAGGCCGCCGCCTCCATGCCGGTCAAGGTGTGCGGGTCGGGCATCAGCCGCTTGATGGTCGGATCGAGGAAAGCCTCCGCCTCCTCCGGCTCGACGCCGCGCCCGGCCATCACCCGCGCCAGCAATTCCGGCACGCCGAGCCGCTGCGCGATCATCAGCGCGCGCGCCTGCCCGCGCTCGTCCAGCCGGTCGCGCCAGACGCGGCCGGTCGCCGACTGCGTCACGCCGAGAAAGGCGTGCTCCTCGATTTTCGGCAGGGCCAGAGCAGACATCGATCATCCGTGCGGGAGGTGCGTTCCCCCGCAGATCATAGAGGGAAACTCAAATGGGAACCCGGCACGATCCGGGCAATCCCCCGCTACTTGCCGTAGCCGTGCTTCTTCAGCGTCGCTTCCATCTTGGCGTGGAGCTCGGTCTGGAAGGCCTGGATGCGCGGCGCCATCTCGCGGCCGAGCTCGGCCATCACCGTCGGCATCGTATGCAGCGCCTTGGCGCCGACCGGCGAGCGGTAGAAGGCGAGCAGTTCGCGCAGTTCCTGCGCCGTGAAGTTGCGCGCGTAGACCGCCGGCGCGTCCGCCATCGCCGCCTTGCTGAACGCGGCGAGCGACTGCTCGAACTCGCCGCGCAGTTCGGCGAGCGTGGCGGCGTCGACCTTCGGCCCGAGCTGGCGCTCGATCGCCGGCCATATCTGCGCCGTCATCGCCGCGCTCATCTGCCCGACGGTGTCGCCGCTCATCAGCGCCGCGAGCTCCTGCGCCGCCTTCAGCGCATCCGGCGACGGCGCCGGCGTCTGCGCGAAGGCGGGCGCGGCGAGCGCCGCGGCGACGAGCATGGAGATCAGCAGGCGCTTCATGCAAGCCCCCCTTGCGACAGTCGAGGCGCCGCCACTACAGCGCCGGCTCAGTCGAGATGGAATTTCGACAGCTCGCGGTGCTCGCCGACGACGCGGCGCACGGTGCCGGTGACCGAACGCATCACCACCGTGTCGGTCTCGATCACGTCCTTGCCGAACTTGACGCCGTTGAGCATCGCGCCGGTGGTGACGCCGGTCGCGGCGAACAGGCAGTCGCCGCGCACCATGTCGTCGATCTCGTAGATCTTCTTCGGGTCCTTGATGCCCATCTTCAGCGTGCGCTCGCGCAGCTCTTCGGTGTCGATGATGAGCCGGGTCTGCATCTGGCCGCCGATGCAGCGCAGCGCCGCCGCGGCGAGCACGCCTTCCGGCGCGCCGCCGATGCCGAGATAGATGTCGATTCCGGTCTTCTTCGGCTCGGCGCAATGGATGACGCCGGCGACATCGCCGTCCGAGATCAGCGACACGGCGGCGCCGGTCTTGCGCACCGCGTTGATCATGTCGGCGTGCCGCGGCCGGTCGAGCAGGATGGCCGTGATCTCCGACGGCTTCACGCCCTTGGCCTTGGCGAGGTTCATGATGTTCTCGTCGGCCGGCGCGTCGAGATCGATGACGCCCTTCGGATAGCCCGGGCCGATGGCGATCTTCTCCATGTAGCAGTCGGGCGCGTGCAGCAGCGTGCCGCCGTTGGCCATGGCGATGGTGGCGATGGCGCCCGGCATGTTCTTGGCGCAGAGGATGGTGCCTTCGAGCGGATCGACGGCGATGTCGACCTTCGGACCCTGCTTGGTGCCGACCTGCTCGCCGATGAACAGCATCGGCGCCTCGTCGATCTCGCCCTCGCCGATCACCACGGTGCCGTCGATCGGCAGCTTGTTGAGCTCGCGCCGCATGGCGTCGACCGCCGCCTGGTCGGAGGCCTTGTCCTTGCCGTGGCCGCGCAGCCGCGCCGACGATACCGCCGCCCGCTCTGTCACGCGCACGATCTCGAGCGTGAGAATGCGCTCAAGCGCGAGCTCGGCCTGGACGGTAATCGATGTCATGGAAAACCCCTCTGGAAAAAGTTCCGGCGTGCGGCCGCTAACGCCGCACCCGGGCTTTAGTTCTTCTCGATCCGGATGACCTGCGGACGGCCCGAGATCACCTTATCGCGCCCGACCGCCGCAAGGGCCTTGCGGACGGCATCCTCCGTGGTCGCATATGTAATGAGAATGACCGGGACCGCGCCACTCTTCGTCTCCGCTTCGGAGGCGCCCTTCGGGTGGCGTTGCACGATCGATTCCAGTGAAATCTCCTGCTCGGCCAGCCGCGTCGCGATGGTCGCGGCCGTGCCGGGCTTGTCGCGCGCGAGCAGGCGGATGTAGTAGCCGCCCTCGTGCCGCTGCATCGGCGCCTTGCTGATGCCGTTGAGGCGCGCCACCGGCCGGCCGAACGGCGGCAGCCGCATGCCGCGCGCCACGTCGGCGACGTCGGACAGCACCGAGGCGGCGGTCGCCATGCCGCCGGCGCCGGGGCCGATCAGCGTGATCGGGTTGATGCCCTTGGGATCGATGGTGACGGCGTTGGTGACGCCCATCACCTGCGCGATCGCCGAGTCCTTGCGCACCATGGTCGGGTGCACGCGCTGCTCGACGCCCTTGGCCGTGCGCACGGCGACGCCGAGCAGCTTGACGCGGTAGCCGAGCTCGTCGGCGGCGGCGATGTCGGCCGGCTGGATCGACGAGATGCCTTCGACGTAGATCGCGCTCTCGTCGACCTTGGTGCCGAAGGCGAGGCTCGACAGGATGGCGAGCTTTTGAGCGGTGTCGTGACCCTCGATGTCGAAGGACGGATCGGCCTCGGCGTAACCGAGCCGCTGCGCGTCCTTCAGGCAGGCGTCGAAGGCGAGCCCCTCCTGTTCCATCCGCGTCAGGATGTAATTGCAGGTGCCGTTGAGGATGCCGTAGATGCGCTCGACGCTGTTGCCGGCGAACTCCTCGCGCACGGTGCGCACGATCGGGATGGCGCCGGCCACCGCCGCCTCGAAGTTGAGCGCGACGTTGTTCTTCTCGGCGAGCGTCGCCAGCCTGGCGCCGTGCTTCGCCAGCAGCGCCTTGTTGGCGGTGACCACCGATTTGCCCGACGCCAGCGCCGCCTCGACCGCGGCCTTGGCCGGATCGCCGGCGCCGCCCATCAGTTCGACGAAGACGTCGATGCCGGGCGCCTTGGCGAGCGCGACGGGATCGTCGAACCACTGCATCTTCTTCAGGTCGATGCCGCGGTCCTTCTTGCGCGCGCGGGCGCAGACCGCGACCACCTCGATGCCGCGGCCGCAGCGCTCGGCGAGCATCGCGCGCTCGCGCACGATCTGGGCGATGAGGGCGGCGCCGACGGTCCCCAAACCGGCGACACCCACTTTCAGGCTCTGAGTCATCGTCTTTGGCGTTCGGTCAGCGGCGGTTGGCGAGCGGCACCACGTTGTGGAGCTGGGTGGGCGCGGTCTCGAGGAAGCGCCGGATGTTGCGCGCGGCCTGGCGGATGCGCTGTTCGTTCTCGACGAGCGCGATGCGCACGTAGCCCTCGCCGCGCTCGCCGAAGCCGGTGCCGGGCGACACCGCCACCTCGGCCTTCTCGACCAGCAGCTTGGAGAACTCGACCGAGCCCATCTCGCGGAACGGCGCCGGGATCGGCGACCAGGCGAACATCGAGGCGCCCGGCGGCGGCACGTCCCAGCCGGCGCGGCCGAAGCTTTCCACCATCACGTCGCGACGCTTTGTGTAGATGTCGCGCATCTCCCGGATGCACTCTTCGGGGCCGTTGAGCGCGGCCGCGGCCGCGACCTGGACCGGCGTGAAGGCGCCGTAGTCGAGATACGACTTCACGCGCGCCAGCGCGGCGATGATGCGCTCGTTGCCGACGGCGAAGCCCATGCGCCAGCCGGCCATCGAGAACGTCTTCGACATCGAGGTGAACTCGACAGTGACGTCCATGGCGCCCGGCACCTGCAGCACCGAGGGCGGCGGATTGTTGTCGAAATAGACCTCGGCGTAAGCGAGGTCCGACAGGATGAAGATCTCGTGCTTCTTCGCGAAGGCGACGAGGTCGCGGTAGAAGTCGAGGCTGGCGACGAAGGCGGTCGGGTTGGACGGATAGCAGACGACGATCGCGATCGGCTTCGGGATCGAGTGGCGGATGGCGCGCTCGACCTGCAGGAAGAAGTCCGGCGTCGGCTCCGACGACACCGAGCGGATGACGCCGCCCGCCATCAGAAAGCCGAAGGCGTGGATCGGATAGCTCGGGTCGGGCACGATGACGACGTCGCCCGGCGCGGTGATCGCCTGCGCGACGTTGGCGAAGCCCTCCTTCGAGCCGAGCGTGGCGACGATCTGCGTCTCGGGGTTGAGCTTCACGCCGAAGCGGCGCTCGTAATAGGCCGCCTGGGCGCGGCGCAGGCCGGGGATG
>Ga0187809_10000923_pt1 | contig 14413 bp, 10 predicted proteins | sample NC_wetland_sal_i_8_FD_132415 | JGI IMG/M metagenome (GOLD analysis project Ga0187809, IMG submission 132415) | Wetland sediment microbial communities from Neuse River Estuary, North Carolina, USA - ASW_4 | ecosystem: Environmental > Aquatic > Freshwater > Wetlands > Sediment | place: USA: North... | reverse complement strand
CAGCACTGACGTACTGTCGATCATGCTCGTGGCCTCGTGCCGCTGTAGGAGTAGAGACCAACAGCATGACCGGGGCCACGAGCCCACCTCAGGTCAGGGCACCCCGCTCAAAGTCGGAGAGCCGGTTCCGCGCGGGCCCAGGTGGAGAATCGTCCGCTGACGCCGTCCGCGGGCAGGTCACGGGAGCTCAACGACTTGAGACGGAACGTGAACACCAGATCTGGTCGCGGACGACCCGCCGTCAGTGGAGGGCGGAGTCAGGAGGTGTTGTGTGCCAGGAGTGGAACCGCACCGTCAGGCCGGAGCGTGTCGGTGCACAGAGGTAGGGCCCCCCCTTGATCTCCGCCCCCGGGTCGAGAGGAAGGAGACGGATCAGGTGAAACGGATCTTCGTCGACCTTGGCGCGGATGGTCACGGCGTCGCCTGCCCAGCTCGCGCGGACCGTGGCTCGCCGGCCGGACCACGCCGGCACGGGGAATGAGGACCAGTCGGAGAGCCCGTCGGTCACGACTACTCCCACATGTGGAGTCCCGTCCACATACTCGAGCCCGGCCTTGACCCACAGCGAGGGTGAGGCCCTGAGAAACAGCCCCGCCTGATCGAACTGCTCGCTGAGGCTCACCGCGAAGGTCACCTCGACCGCCGAGCCGGGCTCGAGCCTGGAGAGTAGGGCGTGTTCTGACTCGTGGACGAACCCGTATGACGTGATGCGCCACGCGTCCGAGCCTTTGAGGGCCGTCACGACCAGATCGGTGCCCTCGTATTCAACCTGGCCGGGCTGGTGCGTCCAGACACCTTCGGTCCAGGGCATCAGACGGGTGGGCATACGTCCTCCTGGTCTGGGGGTCGGCTCACCGGTTTCCCGTTCTAGGGCGAGAGTGTGTGCACATGGCGCCATTTTGCCGCGAGCCGCGCGATCGCCTCGCTGATCGTGTCGACCAGCACCGACAGCATCATCAGTCCGGTGACGCCCATCGGCCCTCGTCCCTTCCCTGACGGCCGCCGCGGCAGGTTCACCTGTGCGCCCATCTGAGGTCGAGGCCTCATGGCCTCACCCTCGCGCGACGCACAGGTGAACCTGCACACGGCCTACTTGTTGTCGTTGATGAGCTTCTCTGCGAGCTTCTTGACGTCGGAGGTGTACCGGTCGAAGTCAAGGAAGTCACCCATGCCGTCCTCGTGCTCGTAGAGGCGCTCCTTCGGGGAGACGTCGCAGAAGCCGTAGGTCTTCATCCGGGAGAACTCCGCACAGGTGTAGCCGCCACCCTCGACGCCGATGCCGGTGCTCTTGGTCCCGCCGAACGGCTGGTCGTTGTGGCGGAGCGCGCTGGAGCCGTTGACCCACACCGCCGAGGACTCGATGTTCTCAGTGAAGTAGTAGGCCTTCTTGAGGTCCTTCGTGATGACCGACGCGCTGAGGCCGTACATGCTCTGGTTGGCGATGGCGACGGCCTCCTCGTCGGTCTTGTAGGTGATGATCGGGATGACGGGGCCGAACACCTCCATGTCCTTGGCGATGTCCATGTCCTTGGTGACGTTGTCGATGATCGTCACGTCCATGGCCGCGCCATCGCGCTTGCCGCCGTAGATGACGTTGGCTCCCTGCGCCACCGTAAGAGCGATCTGCTTCTCGACCTTGATGGCCGAGGCCTCGTCGCGGAGCCGGGTCAGGTCCGCTTTCGGGTCGGTCGCGTGGCCCCGGGTCAGCCCCTCGCAGAAGGTGATCAGACATTGCACGAAGGTGTCCTTGGCGCGCTCGTGCACGATCGTGCGCTTGGGCGAGGCGCAGACCTGGCCGTTGTTCTCGACGATGCGACCCCAGCCGAGGCACTCGATGGCCTTGACCATCTGCTCCGGGTCGTCGGCCACCTCCTCGGTGATGATGAGGGGGTCGTTGCCGCCCAGCTCCAGGTGGACGTTCTTGATGGTCGGCGCGGCCGCCTGCATCATGATGCTGCCGGTCGCGGTGCTCCCGGTCATCGCGAGGCACGCGACCTTGGGGTGAGTGAGCAGGTTGGCCGTGGCGTCCTCGTTCTCACAGGTGATGAACTGCAGGCAGTCGCCCGGAACGCCGGCCTCGTGGGCGAGGTCGATGATCAGCTTCACGCAGTTGGAGGCCTGGTTATCGGCCTTGACGACGCAGGTGTTGCCCATCAGCAACGCCGGGACGATCTTCTGCATCGTCAGCTCGGCTGGGTAGTTGAAGGGGATGATGCAGGCGATCACGCCGAGCGCCTCGCGCTTGACGAAGACGGAGTGGTTTTCGTAGCCCTCGGAGCTGTCCTGCAGCACCTGCCCGTAGAGGTGCTTGCCGACCTCGATGTTGGCGCGCCCGATCTCGGCGGCGTAGGTGGTCTCCGCACGAGCCTGGAGGATGGGCTTGCCCATCTCCTTGGCCATGAACATGGCGATGTCCTCACGGCGCTCGTCGACGAGGTCGCAGAACTTGTAAAGGATCTGGGCGCGCTCGAACGTCGGCACCCTCTCCCATCGAGGCTGGACGTCGAACGCAACGTCGACCATCGCAGCGATCTCGTCGCCGTCATAGAAGGGCACCTGCCCCACCAGCTCGCCGGTGGAGATGTCCGTGACGTCCAGCTTCTTCATCTGTCGGTTACCTTTCGGAGTACTTGAGGGGTATCTGGCGCATCGTCCGAGTCAGACGGCGCTGATGAAGTTGATCTGCTCTTCGAAGTCGTTCGAGGCGCAGACACCGAGTTCCTTGATGAGGTCTTCCACCTCCACCGGCTCGCTGTTGCCGGGGAGCATGGCGTTGAGCATCCCGCCCATGCAGATTCGGTAGGTGCGGCCTCGTTGCCTTGCGTTCTCGACGATCTGCCGCGCGTAGTCCAGGCTCTGGCCGCTGTGTACGGATACGCAGATCGCGTCGGCGCCCTCCTCGTCGGCCGCATCGAGCAGGAACGCCGGCTCGACATTGGTGCCGCAGTTGACCACCTCAGCGTTGAGGGCCGTCCACACCTGGTCCACCAGCAGTAGCCCGTAGCTGTGGCCGTCAGCCGAGGCGCACACGACCTTCCGGCCGTTCAGGGCGCCCCCGTAGCCCCGGTTACGGAGCTGGTCGACGATCTGGTGGCGCATCGCTACCGTGTCCCGGCCGAGCACAGTCGGAACCACAGGGTTGAACTCACCGCCGTCCCAGGTGCTCGGGTGGAAAGCCTGCTCGAAGCGCACCGGGTCGAAGCGGCGGAGGACCATGATCATCTGCAACGGGTCGGCAACGTCCACACCGGCCGCGGTCAACCCCTCCATGACGTTGTCGAAGAACCGGCCCCCCTGCTCGATCAGCACGTCGCGCATCTGCTCGAACTTCGTGAAGTCGATGAACTCCAGCCACTCCTTGGCCTTGCGCTCGACACCGATCCCGCACTTCGCGATGTTGAGAAGTTCCTCGACCGTGGGGACGCGCTGTGCCTCAGTGATCGAGACCGGGTTGATGATGGCCGGGATCTGGTACTTGAGGTTGATGACCGCCTGGATCAGCATCTCGGAGGCAGCCAGACCGTAGTTGGCTTCGATGTCGTGGTCCCACTGCTCGTTGGTGGACCCGTTGTAGTAGGTGAGGAAGGGGTGGTCCTCGGTCCCGAAGAGCTTCTCCATGGCGAGGGCGAAGGCCATCCGAGGCAGGATCTCGGACAGGAGGCCGCCGTAGCTGAGCGCCATGCGGGCACCACACAGGTCCTCGATGATGTAGTGCTCGATCATCTCGTAGCCCACGAAGGAGGCCACGTCCATGAAGAAGCCGGGGAGGCCGTCCTCGGGGTAGGTGATGCAGTCCAGGCCCTCGTCCCGCTTGGCCGCAAGGATGCCCATCGAGCGGCACATGTCGGAGAAGCGCTGCTCGTCGTCGTGGTGTCCGGGGTACTCCCATACGAACGTGGAGAAGCAGCCGAGCCGCGAGGTGCCGGCCTTCAGCGCGTACTTGGTCATCTCGAGGTTGTTCGGGCTGGCCAGATGCCAGTCCTGCCAGCAGATGTCGACGGTTGCGGCCTCGGAGTGGGCGAGCCAGTCGCTCTCGTGCCTCATGAGGTACGACGTGGTCTTCGGGGCGGCATCCCAGTACTCCGGCGAGAGGCCGACGAGCTGGCTGGGGATCGACTGGACCGATCGGACCTCGAAACCGGTTCGGTCGGCGAACGCGCCGATCTTCTTGATGCCCTCGATCTCCTCCTCGAGCGTGGCCAGCCCCATGAGCATCTGGTACGTCTGCTTGCCGTCAGCGAGGTTGGCGCGACGGTAGGCGAGGTGGCTCTCGAAGCCGGTCTCGGTGAGGAACCGGGACCGGTTCCACGGGATGTCCTTGGCCATCTCGCGCCCCTCGGCCAACAAGGCCCTCCCGTCGGGGTATCCGAGAGGGATCAGACTGGCGATGTACTCGGTGAGCTGTTCGTCGACCACGACGCTCCCTCCGACCTCAGGACTTATTATTAGTGTTACGTTAACGGTCCATCTAGTTGCTGTCAACGGCTCCGAGGGCATTTTGTTGACGGGCCACCACTGTCACGACCCTCTCGATGAACGGGTCACCCGCCCAGCTCACGCCGCCGATGTGCACGTCGCGGATCTCGGTTTCAGGCTGAACGATCGGCACCCCCAACACACGTTCGAGGAACTCCTTGCCGCCCTCCGATGCGCTCCCGGTGGCTTCCTCCAGCGTGGGCAGAGACCGCTTGCCCACCGGCGAGAAGACCAGGTACTGCCCGCTGACGGTGTCCTTGCGGATGAGCACCTCCACTCGTTCGACGGCGTGGGCGAGGGCGGCACCGACGGCATTCGCGACGTCGGCGTGCTCCGGTACCTCATGCACGAACAGGGCGGACTCGTCCGGCACGCCCAGCCAGGTGGCGGCGGGTCCCCCGATGGCGACGACCGGCTTCATGATCTCGTATGAGGCACGCAGGACCGAGGTCCCGCCATCGAGGTACAGCCGGCCGAAGAAGTAGTCGGTGACCTTGTTTGCGGCGAGAACCGAGTCCTGCCTGTCCGTGTACAGGGCGGCGCGAGCCACAGTGCTGTCGAGCTGTCGGCGCAGCGTGCGCCGGAGCATCTCGAGGAACTCGTCCGAGCCCAGGTTGATCATCTCTCCCGTGATCTGTAAGCCCAGTGCGGCGGCCCGGATGCTTCCGGGCCGGTACTGCCCGGTCACGTGCCACACATCCGTCGGCGTGAGTGAGATCCGCTGCGCGACGCCGTCTCGAACGAGACCGGCGAGGATGGCGGGAAGCCCATCCAGCTCGGTGGTGCGGAGTAGATGGAACAGCGTGTGCGGTCCGCGAAGGAGAGCTTGAATGACGACGCGTTCGTCGTCCGTCGCCGTCGGCTCCTCCACCTGTCGGGCAAGAACGTATGCCTCGTGATCCGGCCGCAGGAAACGTCGATGGGCGGACGTGGACAGAATCTCGACCAGCTCGTCCTCCAGGTGCGGATGTTCGCGGGCCGCCATCGCATAGCCCAGGGACCTACCGGGGCCGATGCGCAGGTCGGCTCCTGCGTCGACGAAGATCCGACTGTCTCCCCCGAGCCCTACCGTGAACACCTCGGCGGCTCTGACCTGCGTGCGCCAATCACCCACCTGGGCGCCGTCGGCACGGGTCGTCAGCCGACCAGCGGAGACGTGCGCGATGTCCGTGGTTGTCCCTCCGATGTCCATCACCAGGCAGTCCGATCGACCAGACAGATGGACTGCCCCGATCGCACTTGCCGCAGGCCCGGACAGGACGGTCTCGATCGGCTTGGTCCGAGCCACGCCGTCCGGCATCAAGGTACCGTCGCCGCGCACGATCATCAGCGGCGCGTCAACAGCGAACCGGCGCATGACCGCCTGGACCGAGTCTGTGAGGTCCCAGATCATCGGGATGAGCTTGGCGTTGAGCGCGGCAGTCACCGTGCGTTCGTAATAGCCCAGTTGCGAAGTGAGCTCGTGGGCACAGACGACGGGTACGCCCAGCCGGTCCTCGACCACTGCCTTGACATACAGCTCGTGCTCCGGGTTGCGGACGCTGGCATAGCCGGACACGGCGACGGCATCCACACTGCCCCGCAGCGAATCGACTGTGCGAAGGACCTGGGCGGGATCGAGGTGCTCGATCACCCTGCCCTTGAGGTCGTATCGGCCTTGGATGAGGAGCTGTCGGGACGAGGGCAGCGTGCCCCGAGGCTTGCTGCCGATCAGCACCAGACCCTCCCGGCACCCCCGGCCTTCGACCACGGCGTTGGTGGCCAGCGTCGTGGACAGGCAGACCATGGAGATGCTCCTGGCCAGCCCTTGCGGCAAGCCGCCGAAGGCCGATCCGAGGCAGCGCGTCAGGTCGTCGTGGGTGGTGAGGGTCTTGGCCTTGTGCAGAACGCTCTTCGTCCGGGCGTCGATGATCACGCTGTCGGTGAAGGTGCCTCCGGCATCTAGCCCCAAGATGGTGCCCACGTCGAGACCGTCTAGCCCAGATCGGCGAAGATACCGTCGATCTTCTCCAGGGTCTCGTCGATGTCTGCCTGCGTGTGCGCGGTCATCAGCGCGCGGTGAGCCGGCGTGATCGACGACGAGGTGTCGTGGAACCACAGCCCTACCGTCGGCGCGGCGTGGACGAAGCGCTTGTCGAGGTCGCGGTCGAACGCCGAGGCCACCTTACGGAAGTCGTAGTCGTCCTCGGGGTCCTCCACCCCGAAGTAGATCGACCAACGCGCACCCAGTCCTCGCACATGGCCGGGCAGGCCGTGCTTGGCGAGCAGCTCGTCGATCCCAGTGAACAACTGCGCGCCAAGGTGGTCGAAGTGCTCGTAGAACCCGTCCTCGAGAGACATCTTCATGCACTCAACCGCGGCGACCACCGGGAGCAGCGAACCTGTGTAGGTCCCGCTCATTGCCACGTCGCCGAGCGGGTTGAACCGATCCATGATCTCGGGCTTGCCGCCGATCAACGCGATCGGCAGGCCCCCACCGATCGCCTTGGCGGCGGTCGTGAGGTCCGGGAGGACGGCGAACCGACGCTGCGCGCTGCCCGGGCTCATCCGCAGCCCGCAGATCACCTCATCGAAGATCAGCACGATTCCCTCGCGGGTACAGATCTCGCGCACCGCGCTCAAGTAGTTCTCGCGCGCCTCGAGACAACCGCAGTTGTAGCTGACAGGTTCGAGGATGACCGCCGCGATCCGCTCGCGGTACTTGGCCACGGCATGCTCAAGGGCCTCGACGTCGTTGAAGACGACGTTGACGACGTTGGCCGAGGCCTCCACGGGAAACCCGGCGGAGTCAGGAACCGTGTCCACCTCGCCGAACTGGTCCACGTGGTGAACGGCGTTGTGGTTGAACCAGACGTTCTCGTGCATCCCGTGGAAGTGCCCCTCGAACCGAAGAACGAGGTTGCGGCCGGTGTATGCCCGCGCCAGTCGGATGGCTCCCTGCGTGGCCTCCGACCCCGTGTTCGCAAGACGGATCTTCTCGCAGCTGGGGAAGATCTCCCGGACCAAGCCGGCGAGCTCAACGGTGTCCTCGGAGTCGTAGTTCATGAAGAAGCCACGCTCCATCGCTGCAAGGAGTGCCTGACGGATCCGCGGGTGATTGTGTCCGAAGAGTGCCGCGCCCGAGCCTCCATGGAAGTCGATGTACTCGTTGCCGTCGATGTCGTAGAGCCGGCTGCCCTCGGCGCGGTCGAGGTACAGGGGCCGGCCTAGTTCACCGTTGTATCGCTGCCCCGCCGAGACACCACCCACCAAGGACTGCCGGGCCTCTTCGTACAGCGTCTGCTGTCGCGTCATGACCGTCCCTCTCCCTGCATCACTTATAATAACGTCTGTAGAAACCTACGCGGCGGTGCACCACGACGTCAAGGGAGGGGCCGCACTCCCCCTCCCCGACCGTGATCCGGGCAGCTCCACCGCGCAGGCTCCGGGGGCGCGTCAAACCCGGCCGATCGGCCCCCCACCACCGCGAGCTCCACCTGTGCGGTGGTACGCCGCGCTCCACGCTATTATAAGAATAGGTACAGAAACTCTTGGGAGGCCCCCGCCATGCTCCACAGCACGCCAGAGGTCAAGCGCCTCAATCGCGAGCGAATCCGCAAGCAGATCCAGGAGCACGAGACCTTCACCAAGAACGACGTCGCCCGCTGGACGGCTCTGAGCCTGTCCACCTGCAACACGATCCTCAACGAGCTGCTCAGCGAGGGTGAGGTCATTCACCTCTCCCAGGATGACAGCTACATCGGCCGTCCAGCGAGTCGCTTCAAGTACAACCCCGACCACCTCCACGTCCTGGGCATGTACGTCTTCGCCGAGGCGAACCAGAACACCGTCGCGTTCGCGGTAGCGAACGCCCTCGGCGAGATCCTTTCTCGTTCGACGCAGCACCCCGAAGCAATCACCTGCGAGCTCATCGAGGACCTCATCGCACAGCAGATATCCGCTGACAGGCTGATCCGAGGGATCTCCTTCGGCTTCCCCGGTGTTGCCCGGGATGGGGTCATCGAGCGGTGCGACGTTGCCTCGCTTGTCGGGATCGACCTCAAGGGGCGCGTGCGGGACAGGTTCGGCATCCCCTTCGAGATGCGTAACGACATGGACTTCATCGCGAACGGCGTGTACGACTTGATCACCCACAACGGGGGGAATCTGAGCACCCTGCTCTTCCCCACTGCTGGCTTCGTTGGCTGTGGCTTCGTGGTCGACGGCAAGTCTTTGGGTGGCGCCTCCATGTTCGCCGGCGAGTTGTCCTACATCGCCGAAGGGTTCGGAGTCAGCCGAGAGCAGCAGCTTCAAGCGCTGGCCGATCGAAACGCCTTCCGGGAGTTCGCCGCCAAGATGGTGCTGATCGCCTGCTGCACCCTCGACCCTGAAGTCGTCGTACTCATGGGGAACGACGTGGACGAGGACGACATCGAGACGATCAGGTCCATCTGCGAACCGATCATCTCGGGTCAGCACCTCCCCCGGCTGGTCGCCACAAACACCATCGGCAGGTACTACGAAGCAGGTCTGGTGCGCGTCCTGCTGGACTCGTTGCAGTTTGAGCTCATGCAGTAACGAGGGGCGCGACCGACCCGCCGCGACAGACCGTCGCCTGAGCGCAGCCGGGCCGGGCAACTAGCTGTCCGCGGCGACAGCGTCCACGCCCCGTATGAGGTAAGCGTGGCGGGCACCCGGCGACCCTTGACAGACCACGGCGGCGCTGTTAAGTTGCGACTTTATACAAGGGTTATAGGAACAGGCACCGCCTGACAGCCGCACCTCCCCGCCCACCAGGCGCCGGAAGCCGGTAACCGCAGCACAGTCAGTCACTCAACGACGCGTGAGGAACACTATGACCAGTCACAACCCGCCCCCCGTTGGGGCCGGCTCAGCCGCGGAAGACCCTGTTTGGGACCCCGGCCTGGACGAGGACATCACCCTCCTGCAGAAGTACGGATACAAGCAGGAACTGAACAGGGCGCTCGGCCTCTTCTCGAGTTTCGGAGTGCAGTTCAGCTCGATCGCCATCGCTTCGGCGATGTTCACGACGATGATCGTCGGCTTCGGGTTCTTCGGCCCAGCCTCGTTCTGGGCCTATGTCGTGGGCGGCGCGGCCCAGGTCTTCCTGGTCGGGCTCGCCGTGGGCGAACTGGTGTCCGCCTACCCGTTGTCGGGCGGCGTCTATCAGATCACTAGCCGAATCACCAAGCTTCCTTGGCTCGCGTGGCAGAGCGGGTGGTGGCTGGTCATCGCGCACACGGTGGCCACGGCCGCCGTCGGCGTCAGCCTCGTGCCGTATGTGGCGTCCTGGTTCGGCCTCGGAGAGCTGACTGGTTTCCAGACCTCGCTCGTCGCCCTGGCACTCGTCGCGTTCGTCACGATCGTCAACCTCGCCGGAGTCAAGGCCGCGGCCCTGCTGAATAACGTCGGCGTCGTGGCGGAGATCGTCGGCGCGCTGCTCTTCATCGGCGCCCTGCTCTTCGTCAGCCACCACACCCAGCCGCTGTCGATCCTCAGCGACACCGCGGGCACGACGGGGAGCGGGTGGCTCAAGCCCTTCCTGTTCGCCATGATCCTGCCCGCCTACCTGATCTCCAGCTTCGATGCCACCGGCAACGCTGCCGAGGAGACCAAGAACGCGGCCCGCACGGCCCCCATGGGCACCTTCATCGCGAACACCTCGGCCTACGTCGTCGGTGTCGTCTTCATGCTCCTGACCGTGCTGGCCATCCCCGATGTCGGCAAGATCATGGTCAGCGGTACCCCGGTCAAGGACATCCTCAGCAGCGCCGTCGGGTCAACTGTGACGAGCATCTTCGAGGCCATCGCCATCATCGCTCTGCTCGCCACGATGGCGATGCTGCAGCTGACCGGCGTCCGGGTCGTCTGGTCCCAGGCGCGGGACGGCCAGCTACCGGCCGCCGAGTGGTTGCGTCGCGTGAGCAAGAACCGGATCCCGGTGAACGCCACCGTGGTCTGCACCCTGCTGACCGTGGTCTTCGTCTTCTGGTCATCGGCCCTCAGCGTCCTGGCCGCGATGACGGCCCTTGCCTGGGCCCTGGCATACGGTGTCGTGGTTACGGCCGGCTTCGGGGCGGTTGTCCGCAAGCGGCTGCCCGAGCACCCGTGGAAGTTGGGGACGTTGTCGGCCCCGGTCTTCTTCGGGGCCGTGATCTGGTCGGTCATCCTGTGCGTCCTGCTGGTGTGGTCGGATCCGACGCACGTCGGTCTCGGGATGGTCGGTGCCATCGTGGTCGGCACCGGTCTGTACTACCTGGTTCCGGCCTCTCGGCGCGGGAAGATCTCGGCCGTCGACTGGACCAAGGAGCTCGACGCGTAGGGTTTGCCGGTGAGCAAGGGGCGCCCCGGTGACGACAGACCCGGGGCGTCCCTCCGTTGGGAAGGGGGCTTCGGAGGCACCCATGGTCACGACACGCGTCAACGGGCGATTCAGGACCCGTCTTCCACGAGCCGCACCGTCGAGGCGCTGCGTCGCTGAGGCCGACCATCGACTGACCTGACAGGAGCACCGTGCAGGAGTTCATCGACTTCCTCGGCACGCAGCCGCCTTTCGACGCCTTGAGCGCAGAGGACCTCCGTCGGCTCGCTCGCCACGTCAAGGTGAGCTTCGTACCCGCTGGGACAGGCGTGGTCGAGGCGGACGGAGCGGTCCTGGACCACATGTGGATCGTTCGATCCGGACAGTTCGGTGTGTACGACCGGGGGCGCGTCGTCGACATCCTCGGGGTCGGCGACGTCTTCGGTCACGTCTCGGTGCTGAGCGGGCTGCGACCAGCGCTGGACGTCGTGGCGATGGAGGACAGCATCTGCTACCAGCTCCCCGACCCACGCGCTGTGCTCGAGGACCCGGAACGACTGCAGTTCGCAAATTTCGGAACCGCCGCAACCCGCCAACGACTGGTCGAGCCAGGAGTCCTGGCCCCGAGCCAGTCCTCGATCGCTAAGTTCGTCCGGCCAATCGTCTGGGCGCGCCCCGACGATACCGTCGCGCATGCGGCCTCCTTGATGACAGACCGTGATGCCTCTTGCGTCCTGACCACGACCCATGCCGGTTTGGGCATCGCCACGGATCGGGACTTCCGCTCCCACGTGGCCACCGGACGCGTCGGCGTCGCGGCACCCCTCGAGTCCATCGTCTGCGTTCCCGCGACATGCGTGCCCATCACGGCCACCGTCTCTGAGGCCCTGCTCCTCATGGTGGAGGAATGCATCCACCACCTTGTCGTCACCGACTACGTCGACGAGCCGGTCGGAGTGGTCCGCGCCATCGACCTCAGTTCAGTGGACGTCCGGGACCCTCTTCTGATCCGGTCAGCGATCTCCTCCGCAACGCAGCTCACCGACCTTCGCGACGCTTGCAGTCTGCTGATTCCCACCCTGGCCGAACTTGCGGACAACGACGTCCCCGCAACGCGGATCGGCGCCCTTCAGACCGCCATCACGGAGGCGGTGCTCCGCAAGGTCCTCGAGCTGACCCCCGTCACCGACGAGGCTCCCGAGGAAGTGTCTTGGCTCGTTCTCGGCTCGTTGGCGCGCCGAGAGCCGTTGCCAGCGTCCGACGTCGACACCGCCCTCGTCTGGGAGGGCGGCCGGGGGACATCCTCCGACGCCGATGCCGCTCGACAGCACGCCTCCACCGTCCTGGAGCGCCTCACCGACTGTGGCTTCCGGAAGTGCGACAACGGCGCCAACGCGGACAACTCCCTCTTCTCCAAGTCCGCTGCCCAGTGGGCCAAGAATGCGCGACGGTGGATCCTCAACCCCGATGCCAACGGCGCCCTGCTCCTCTCCTCGATCCTGGCCGACAGCCGACCCGTGACGAACATCGCCGTGGGCAAAGCTGTCACGGACAGCATTCGAGCCACCGCCCAGAGCCTGGACTTCCGGGAGACGATGCTCCGCTACGCCATCGCGACCAAACCGCCCTTCGGCTTCGTACGTGACTTCGTAACCGACTACCGCGGCCAACATCGCGGAGGGTTCGACCTCAAGAGCGGCGGACTCCAACCGATCGTGGCGATGGCCCGCTGGACGGGTCTCGTCACCGGAGACATAAGCGGCAGCACGCTTGACCGCATCCAACGGGCGCGCGACGTCGGCCTCCTCACCGAAGGCGAGGCGGACGTTCTCAGCCGCGCCTTCGACGACATCTACACACTTGTCTTCCGCCAAGAGATCTCGGCACTCCGCGACGGGGAGACCCCGACGACCTGGATCCAGCCTCGAGACCTCGACACACTTCAACGTCGACACCTGAGGGAGTCGTTCCGGGCGGTCTCGGACGTCCAGGTCACCCTCAGCAACGGCTGGCGGCAACGACTCCGTCTGGGACCATGAGTCTCTTCGGGCCTCGCCGGCCAGCCCTTTCCACGCAGACTCGAAACCGCGCCTGGACGTCGGCGCCCTGGGCTGTTCTGGACTTCGAGACAACGGGACTCAACGCGAGGGTTGACAGCATCATCTCGGTCGGCGTCGTGCCGATCGACAACGCCTCGGCAGACCTTGGGTCTAGCTACTACTCCCTCGTGCGGCCAGAGACGCCTGTCAGCCCGGCCTCCAGCGAGGTGCATGGCCTGCGGGCGGCAGACCTGGAAGAAGCGCCGACGTGCCATCACGTCGCCCAGGCTCTCGCCGACGCCATCGGCGACCGACTTCTCGTCGCTCACGCGGCGTGGGTGGAGACCGGCTTCCTCGCCGCTCTGCAGGACCACACCGGTGTTGGACTGCCACGACCCGTGGCGGATACAGCGGCGTTGTGCCGCCGGGCCGGCATTGTCGCCGCCCAACCCTCCCACGAACCATCCCTCGAGCTGGTCGCGCGCCGCCTCCAGCTTCCGGTCTACTCCCCGCACCACGCACTCGGCGACGCCTTGACGACAGCCGTGGTCTTCATGGCGCTCGCCCACCGACTGTCAGCACGCCACCAAGGGCGACCAGCCAGCGTCGCTGACGTACTTCGTGCTGCCGCTACCTAACCCAGCCAGCCCACGCGAAAGCGGCTGGGGGGAGCGGGACCGACATGCTGCCACGTTCTCCTCGGCAGCATGGAGGGGACCGATGACGTTAGTGGATGCAGAAGACACGCACGTGTTGTCGCGCCCGCGGCACGAGGCCACCGAGATGGGGCACCTCGAGCGGTCCTCGAGCGGTCCTCGAGCCCCGAGCCGCCCGCCGCGAACGGGGTGCTGCGCGCGACGACCACTGCAGCCCTGAACGCTGTGACGACGCAGACAACCACTTCTCCGGGCGTGGACCCCTCGAAGGAGCCGTAGGCGAGTGGCTCCGCCGCCCCGACTTGCCCCCCCCCCGACATTCGACGGGAACCAAGGGGAAACCACGCAAGGCACCACCGGGCCTGCGGGACAGTCTTCGCAGGTCAACGGGTTGGTCAAGGGACAACCGGCGCCATCGAGGAAGCCGTGGGAGCAATCAGCGGGTTCGGGGTTCGAGTCCCTGATGGCGCACCAACCTGCAGGTCAGCGCGTCGGACCCTCGCTGGGCTCGACCTCCCTCCGGTAAACCCCCCGACTTTGGGTCCGAGAGGTGCGGCCGCAGTGCCTCCTCCAGCGCCCTGCGGGCCGCCGGGTTCTTCGCCCGCCTCCCGATGCACACGTCCTGAGTCAGCGACGGCCGGGCACGGCCTGGGTCTGCTGCACCGGTAGGTCCCGATCGAGCACGAACTACTCGCCGACTCGATAACGTCCCAACCCGCCTGACAATCACCACCGAAAGTGGAATCCAAGCCATGGGGCAGGTCAGGTTGCCACCTATGTGTGCAGCAGAACCGTGGGTTGGCCTGCTCACGATGGTCGGGTCTGCTGCGGGTTGGGTTGACATCGCTTTCGAGGGCTCTGGGTCCTCGGGGAGGATGTCGCTATGCCGAAGAAGTACCCGCCTGAGTTCAAGCGTGACGTGGCCGCGGTGGCCCGTCGTG
>Ga0187809_10000922_pt1 | contig 14429 bp, 13 predicted proteins | sample NC_wetland_sal_i_8_FD_132415 | JGI IMG/M metagenome (GOLD analysis project Ga0187809, IMG submission 132415) | Wetland sediment microbial communities from Neuse River Estuary, North Carolina, USA - ASW_4 | ecosystem: Environmental > Aquatic > Freshwater > Wetlands > Sediment | place: USA: North... | reverse complement strand
GCGGCCCCGTCCCGGTCAGCGGCCCCGTCCCGGTCGGCGGCCCCGTCCCGGTCGGCGGCTCCGTCCCGGTCGGCGGCTCCGTCCCGGTCGGCGGCTCCGTCCCGGTCGGCGGCTCCGCCCCGGTCAGCGGCTCCGGCCCGGCCCGACCCGATATCGACGTCCCACTCTGGGACAGCGACCCCGACGGCCGGGCCCGGACCGTGCTGCGTGCCATCGTGTCGGATCCGGCCCGAGGCGTCGCCGCCCTGTCCAGCGTGCAGGCGATGTCGACGGCGCTGAAGGAGCTGCTGCCCGGCAGGCCGCGCGAGACCAAGGTGCTCGCCGCCGCGGCCGAGGAGGGCCTGGCCGAAGCACTCAGCTATCACGTGGCACGCGGCATGGACCCCGCCACCGTCCGCGACAAGGTGGCGAGGTCCTTCGCCCGGCACACCGGATTCCGGCCGGCCGCCTGCCAGTGGGCGGTCGACGAACTGGCCGCCGTGCTCGGCCTTGACTCCGCAGTCGTCCGTCCGGTCACGTAGCCCCCTGCGGGTCGTGTCCCAGAATCTGGTCCTGCTCGGGTAAGATCTCAACTGCTGATGACACCGGCCGGGAGAGATCCCGCGTAAGCCGCGGGCGCCGAAGGGGCAACATCCCCGGAACCTCTCAGGCACACGAACCGGCCGGGACAGGCATCTCTGGAGCGGGCTCCTCGGAGGCGGACCGCGACAGACGGGGAGCCAACGACCGCGCTCGTCCGGGAGGCTCTCTATGACAGATTTCGCCGCACGCCACATCGGCCCGGATGAGGCCGCCCAGCGGCACATGCTGACCAGCCTCGGCTATTCCTCGCTCGACGAGCTCACCGGCGCCGCGCTGCCCGCCGGCACCGAGCTGGCCCAGCTCACTCTGCCCGCCGCGCTGACCGAGGCCCAGGCGCTCGCGGAGCTACGCCGGATGGCCGGCCGGAACCACGTGCTGACCTCGATGATCGGCCTGGGCTACTACGACACGATCACGCCGGCCGTGATCCGCCGCAACGTGCTGGAGAACCCCGCCTGGTACACGGCATACACCCCCTACCAACCGGAGATCTCCCAGGGCCGGCTCGAGGCCCTGCTGAACTTCCAGACCATGATCGCCGACCTCACCGCGCTGCCCTGGGCGGGCGCGTCGCTGCTGGACGAGGCCACCGCCGCCGCCGAGGCCATGACGCTGGCCCGCCGGGCCAAGTCCGGGCGTACCTTCCTCGCGGACGCCGACTGCCTGCCCCAGACGCTCGCTGTGCTGCGTACCCGGGCCGAACCGCTCGGCATCCACCTGGTCGTCGAGCCGGTGACCGCCGAGGCCATCGAAGCGCAGGACGGCCTGTTCGGTGTCCTGCTGCAGTTCCCCGGTGCCTCGGGGGTCATCCGCGACCTGGAGCCGCTCATCGAGGCGGCGCATGCCCGCGGCGCACTGGCCGCGGTGGCCGCGGACCTGCTGGCGCTGACCTTGCTCAAGGCACCGGGCGAGATGGGCGCGGACATCGCCGTGGGCTCCAGCCAGCGGTTCGGCGTGCCGCTGTGGTTCGGCGGCCCGCACGCGGGTTACATCGCGGTCAGCGACCCGCTCAAGCGCCAGCTACCGGGCCGGCTGGTCGGGGTGTCTGTGGACGCCGACGGCCGGCCTGCCTACCGCCTGGCCCTGCAGGCCCGCGAGCAGCACATACGCCGCGAGAAGGCGACCAGCAACATCTGCACGGCCCAGGTACTGCTCGCCGTGACCGCGGCCATGTACGCCGCCTACCACGGCCCCGACGGGCTGGCCGCCATCGCACGGGGCACGCACCGTAGCGCCGTGGTCCTCGCCGCCACCCTGCGCGATTTTGGTCATGGAACGGACCGTGGTGACTTCTTCGACACCATCCGGATCGTTTTCCGGGGCGGCCGCGACGAGGCGGTCCACGCCCTGGACCGGGCTCGGACCGCGGGCTACAACCTGTACCTGGCCCCTGACGGCGCACTGCAGGTTAGCTGCGACGAGACCACCACCGACGAGCAGCTGCGCGAGGTCGTGGCCGCCATCTGCCGGGTGGAACGGCCCGCCGACGTCGAGCTGTCCGGGGCGCCCGACGTGCTCCCGGCCGGCCTGCGGCGCACGTCGCCGTTCCTGACCCACCCGGTGTTCAGCGCCCACCGCAGCGAGACCGCGATGCTGCGCTACTTGCGGCGGCTGGCCGACTTCGACATCGCCCTGGACCGCTCGATGATCCCGCTCGGCTCGTGCACGATGAAGCTGAACGCGGCGGCCGAGATGGAGCCGATCAGCTGGCCGGAGTTCGCCGGGCTGCACCCGTTCGCCCCCGCCTCGCAGGCCGGCGGCTACCTGGAGCTGATCGAGTCCCTCGAGGTCCGGCTGGCCCGGCTCACCGGCTACGACGCGGTGTCCATCCAGCCGAACGCCGGCTCCCAGGGCGAACTGGCCGGCCTGCTCGCGATCCGGGCCTACCACTCCTCGCGCGGCGAGCAGGACCGCGACATCTGCCTGATCCCGGAATCAGCGCACGGCACCAACGCGGCCAGCGCAGTGCTGGCGGGACTGCGGGTCGTGGTGGTCAAGTGCGGCTCCGACGGCGCCATCGACCTCGGCGACCTCGAGGCCAGGCTGGGCGCGCACCCAGGTGAGGTGGCCGCCATCATGCTGACGTACCCGTCCACGGCGGGCGTCTACGAGCAGAACGTGGGTGCCGTCTGCGCGGCGGTGCACGACGCGGGCGGCCAGGTATACATCGACGGCGCGAACCTCAACGCGCTGGTCGGCGTGGCCGCACTGCCGTCCTTCGGGGCCGATGTGTCGCACCTGAACCTGCACAAGACGTTCTGCATCCCGCACGGCGGTGGCGGCCCGGGCGTGGGGCCGGTGGCCGTGCGCGCGCACCTGGCGGACTTCCTGCCCGGTCGCGGCGAGGTCGGCCCGGTCGCGGCCGCGCCCTATGGCTCGGCGGGCATCCTGCCCATCTCGTGGGCGTACGTCGCGATGATGGGTGCGGCCGGGCTCCGCCGGGCCACCCAGGTCGCGGTGCTATCCGCCAACTACGTGGCCATGCGGCTAGCGCCGCATTACCCGGTGCTCTTCACCGGCCGGAACGGCCTGGTCGCGCACGAGTGCGTCATCGACCTGCGCCCGCTGACCAAGGACACCGGCGTCAGCGTGGACGACGTGGCCAAGCGGCTGATCGACTACGGGTTCCACGCGCCCACCATGTCGTTCCCGGTGGCCGGCACGTTCATGATCGAGCCCACCGAAAGCGAGAGCCTGGACGAGCTCGACCGGTTCTGCGAGGCGATGATCGCGATCAGGGCCGAGATCGCGCGGGTGGCCGACGGGGAGTACGACGCTCACGACAATCCGCTGAAGAACGCCCCGCACACCGCCGAGATGCTCATCGCGGTGGAGTGGAAGCACCCCTACCCGCAGGAGGAGGCGGCCTATCCGGCCGGGGTGGACCGCCGCGCCAAGTATTGGCCCCCGGTGCGCCGGATCGACCAGGCCTACGGCGACCGCAACCTGATCTGTGAGTGCCCTCCCCCCGAAGCCTTCGCCATCTAGCCCCCGACCCCCACCCCGCAGCCCGCAAGTACGCCACTCGAATCATCGTGTGTCGTTACCTTGCTCACAAGGAGGTGACGACACACGATCATGGTTTGCAGGTCGCAGGAGCAATAGTGGCCCCGTAGGCCCTCGCCGGACCGGTACGCAAACGCGCCCGCCCCTTCCTGCGCGTACCGCCTCGCGCCCCCGGATGGGGCGCTGGGGAGGGATGCGGCACGCGCAGGCGCGGGAGGCGGGGCGGGCGCGGTGGGTAAGCGGAGACCGGGGCTGGCCGGAAGCGGCGGGGGACAGCCGCGGTCGCCGCGGAACTGGCTCGGGGATAAGGGCTACTGGCTGGCGACGGGGAAGGCTTCCAGGTCAGACAGGTGCGGGGGCAGGCTGAGGGTGACTACGCTCTCCTGCTCTTGCGGATCGGTACGGGCGACGACGGCTACGGTCATGACGTCGCTGCGGTTCACCGGCAGATGCGGGGTACCCGGGGGGACGTACATGAAGTCGCCGGCCCTGACCACGGTGCGGTGGCGCAGGCCCTCGCCGTGCCACACCTCGGTCTCGCCGCTGACGGTATAGATGGCAGACTCGTGTCCGTCGTGGACATGGGGGACGCCGCGGGTGCCGGGCGGAATCGTCACCAGGTGCAGGCACAGGGCCCGCGAGCCTGCCGACCGGCTGCTCACGCCGGTGGCCAGGTTCATACCCTGCTTGCCGTCGTAGTTTCCGCCCGCGCGGATGATGATGACCTCACCGGGGGCGTCGCCGGAAAAGTCAACCGCCAGCGCGGGGGAGTGGAGTGCTCTCTCCCAGACATCGCTTACTCTGAGCATTTAATCATATCCTATCCGTGACATCTCCCTCCGACAGGTTATGACTATACGTATTCACATAAATACTCTCCGTAAGGCAACGATGTGGTAGCTCTTTGGTTAGGCCTATCTTGCCAAGAAGTAAGCCTTGCCTCGCCGATCTCCGTAAGTTAATGTCACTTACATTGTGAGTGTCATTTACATAGCCGCTCCCCGCGGGGGCTGGAAGGGGCGAAACGATGCGGAACAGCCAGGGCGACAGGTGGACCGAGGCGGACGTGCCAGTTCAACGGGGGCGTACGGCCGTCGTCACCGGCGCGAACACGGGCCTGGGCTTCGAGACGGCCAGGGTTCTCGCCATCCGCGGGGCACAGGTCGTCCTGGCCTGCCGGGACCTGGGCCAGGCCAAGGAGGCGGCGGCCCGGATCCTCAGCAGCCGACCGCACCAGGCGCCGCCCGCCGGCCTGCAGGCGATCCGGCTCGACCTGGCCTCCCTCGCCTCGGTGCGCGAGGCGGCCGAGGAGATCGGCTCGGCCTACGGCCCGGTCGACCTGCTGATCAACAACGCCGGAGTAATGATGACGCCCTACCGGCGGACCGACGACGGCTTCGAGCTTCAGCTCGGCGTCAACCACCTCGGCCATTTCGCGCTGACCGGCCTGCTGCTGGGCCAGATGCTCGGCCGGGCAGGCTCTAGGGTGATCACCGTGAGCAGTAACGGCCACAAGAGCGGGCGGATCGACTTCGATGACCTGCAATCGCAGCGGCGGTACCGCCGCACGGCGGCGTACTACCAGTCCAAGCTGGCCAACCTGATGTTCACCTACGAGCTGCAGCGGCGCCTGGCGGATGCCCAGGCCCAGACCCAGGCCCTGGCCGCCCATCCGGGGAAGGCCCGGACCGAGCTCACCAGGTATCTGCCGGGCTGGCTGCGGCTGGAGGATCTGGTCATCGAGCAGCCGCTCGGGCAGAGCGCGGCCATGGGCGCGCTGGCCACACTCCGGGCCGCCACCGATCCCGCGGCCCGCGGAGGCGAGTACTACGGGCCTGGCGGCCGGGGCGAGCTGAAGGGCTACCCCCGCTTGGTCGCCTCGACCGAGCGCGCCCGCGATGTCGAGGCCCAGCAGCGGCTGTGGCAGGAATCCGAACGGCTCACCGGTGTCAGCTATCCCGTCTAAGCGCTCCGCCTACCACCACGGTGACCTCAAGGCAGCCCTCGTGCACGGGGCCATCGAGCTGATCGCCGAACGGGGGGTGCGCGGTTTTTCCCTGGCCGAAGTGAGTCGGCGCCTGGGCGTCACCGCCGCCGCGCCCTACCGGCACTTCGCCGACCGCGATGAACTGCTCGCTGCCGTGGCCGTCCGCGCGCTGCACGCCTTCGCCGACGCGCTGGCCGCGGAGATCGGTGACGCGGACACCCCGGAGCAGCAACTGGCCGCTATGGCCAGCGGCTACGTGAGGTTCGCCGCCGAACAGCGCCAGCTGTTCGACGTGGTGTACCGGACGGACCTGGAAAAGAACCGCTATCCCGAGCTCCGGCTCGCCTACGAGCGGGTGGAGGGACTGCTCGGCTCATGCGTGGCCGAGCTCTGCCCGGATGACCCGCAGGCCGCAGAAGCGCTGGGAGACGCCCTGGAGGCGGCCGCGCACGGCCACGCGATGCTCCTGCTCGACGGGTCCTACGGCGAGGGGCCAGACGCCATCGACCAAGCGGCCGCGCAGGCCGCTCGGGTCACCCTCGCGCTCATTCAGGGCCGCGCCGCCCTGCAGCGCCCCCGCGGAGAGCAGGGCGGCGCGAACCCCGGGCCGGTCACCGGGCCGGCCGCCCGCGGAGCATCTGCTCCACCTCGGTGAGCACGCGCTCGCGAGCCGTCGCGGGATCCAGGCCCAGGTCGGGGAGCGTGGCCGCGGCGAACTCCCCGCGCGGGCGCTGCTCGGCCACGCGCATCAGGCCGAGCAGCAGGTGCTCGGTGCCGACGTAGCTGTGGTGCAGCCCGCGCGCCTCCTTGAGCGACAGCGCCAGCGACAGCTTGGCCGCTTCACTCAGCGGGAGCCTGCCGGTCCAGTTCAGCGGGCCCCTGGGCGTGAGCGGCACCCGTTCGAGCGCCCCGGGGCCGAAGCTCTCCTCGATCCTGCGCTTGATCTCGTCCAGGTCGATGCCGATCGCGGCCAGGGCCTCGGCGTCGTCATCGGCCGCCTCGTCCCGTGCGCTCAGCGGGCCGGCCGATGCGCCGCTGGCCCGCCCGAGCTCGCGCTCGACCGCGGCGGTGTCCACGCCCAGGGCGGCCAGCGCCCGGGCGGCCACGCCGTCGGTGGCGGTCACCCCGTACAGCATGTGCTCCGGGCGGATCTGATCGTCGCCCTGCTCCTTGGCCTTGGCCAGGGCCAAGGCCACGACCTTCCTGGCCTTATCGGTGAACCGTTCGAACATCGCGGGTATCCCCTCGGATCAGCGGACGCGGGCACGGCGGCGGGCGGGATAGCTGCCGGCTGACCGGCGCGCGTGCTTCTTGTGGACGGCCTGCCGCGACACACCGAGGATCTCCGCGATCTCCTGCCACGACCAGCCGTGCTCTCGTGCGTTATCCACCTGCAGCGCCTCGAGCTGCTCCAGCAGCCTGCGCAGCGCGGCGACGGCCCGGAGCCCGGTACGCGGGTCCGAGCTGTCGGCCGCGGCGGCCAAAGCGGGTGCGTTGTCCATGCTGTCAATCTATGTTGACACACGCCTAGCTGTCAACTTCAGTTGACGACTGATGGGCCGAGCGGGCGGCGCACCCGGGTCCGCGCCGATTACGATGCGCTTACGGGGGTCGGCTGAACCATGCGGGATGACGTGACGTACCCGTAACTAAAAGGGAGAAGCCGGGAGGAGCCATACGGGCCCGGTTGAGCATACGATCCAGCTAGGCCCGCAATGGGAGGGAATGGTGACGAGCCTGACCAGGGGATCCGTCTCGGCCCAGCTCGCCGGGGCTGACCCGTACCCCCGGCCACGGCGAAGCCCGAGCCGACCGCAGCTGAGCTCGACTCAGCGCCAGGTCACGCCACGGTCCGTTCCGTCTCAAAAAGGGCGCGGACGGGTAGGCCCGCGCGCGGTCCTGGCCGTCATCGGGATCGGCGCGCTCGCCGTGATCGCGCTGTGGTGGCACACCACCCCCGACGTCAGCGGGCTCGGCGGCTGGCTGACCGGAGCCGGCGAGGTCCTCGGCCTGCTGGCCGGCTACGGCGTGGTGGTCCTGTTCGCGCTGATGGCGCGGCTCCCGCCGTTGGAGCGCGGTATCGGCACCGACCAGCTGGCCCGCTGGCACGCGATGGGCGGCCGGTACGTCGTCAGCGTGGTCGTCGCACACGGCCTGCTCATCCTGTGGGGCTACGCGGTCGAGGCGCACACCAGCCTGACCAGCGAGACGGCCACGCTGCTCACCGAGTACCCGGACGTGCTGATGGCCACGGTGGCCGGATTCCTGCTGCTTGGCGTAGGCATCATCTCGATGCGCGCGGCGCGGCGGCGGATTCGCTACGAGACCTGGTACTACCTGCACCTGTACACCTACCTGGCCATCGCGCTGGCCTTCAGCCACCAGTTCGCCGTTGGCGAGTCGTTCATCAACAACCTGGCCGCGCGGTTCTGGTGGTCGGCGATGTACCTGACCGTGGCCGTCCTGGTGCTGTGGTACCGGGTCGCGGTCCCGCTGCGCGCGTTCGCCCGGCACAAGTTCACCGTGGCCGGGGTCAAGCCCGAGAGCCCGGGCGTGATCTCGATCTACATCGGCGGCTCGCACCTCGACGAGCTCGAGGCGGAGCCCGGGCAGTTCTTCCGCTGGCGCTTCCTGACCGGGTCGATGTGGTGGTCGTCGCACCCGTACTCGCTGTCCGCCGCGCCCGGCACCGACCTGCTGCGGATCACGGTGAAGGACATCGGCGATCACAGCCGGGCCCTGTCCCGGCTGCGGCCGGGCACCCGGGTAATGGCCGAGGGACCCTACGGCGCGTTCACCGCAGGGCGCACCGGCCGCGGGGTAGTGCTGCTGGCCGGCGGGGTGGGCATCACCCCGCTGCGGGCCATGTTCTCCACGCTGCCCGGGCCGGTCACGCTGATCTACCGCGCGAGCAGCGAGCGGGACATCGTGTTCCGGGACGAGCTCGACGCCATAGCGGCCGCCCGCGGGGCGAAGGTGTACTACCTGGTCGGGTCGCGGGCCGAGATCGGCGGCGATCCGCTGTCGCCCCGGATGCTGCGCTCGCTCGTGCCTGGGCTGGATCAGCAGGAGGTCTACGTGTGCGGGCCGTCCGGCATGATCTCGGCCGCGGTCGAGGCGCTGCGTGGCGCCGGGGTGCCGCGGCGGCAGATTCACTTCGAGTCGTTCGAGTTCTAGGAGCGTTATGCAAGACCGACTCGCGAGTGCAGGCCTTCCTGCGGGGGGTGCCAGGGGGGTCGACCCCCCGTGGAGGCAGCGCCTGCGCGAGCGATCGGTGCCGACGAGCGGTCAGCACCACCGCGGGTTCTTGCCTAACGCGAACTTTGCCTAAAACACTAGGGAGACGATCCGCGACATGCGCCGGGTGATCTTCGCCGTCACCGGGACCATAGCCGGTCTGGTGGCCCTGCTGTCGTTCAAGTCGCACTCGCCGACCGTGCCGGTGGCGGCGACCAGCGGAACGGGCGGCGGGTCATCCTCGTCGTCGACCTCGACGTCGACGCCGCCGACGACGACGGTGCCCGGGGAGTTCCCGGAGGGAAGCCTGGCCGGCAAGCTGACCCCGGGTGAGACCGCGGTCACCGGTCATGTGGCCAATACCGTGTACGGTCCGGTGCAGATCCAGCTGATCGTGAAGAGGGGCAAGATCGTCAAGGTGGCGGTCCTGCAGCAGCCGATGAACACCATCCACGACATCCAGATCGGCGAGTTCGCCTTCCCGCGCCTGATCAGCGAGACGCTCACGGCGCAGAACGCGAAGATCGATACCGTGTCCGGGGCCAGCTACACCAGCGCGGGTTACATCTCCTCGCTGCAAAGCGCGGTCGACCAGGGTCTCTGACCGCCGATGGCCGGCGCCCGGACAGGACGGCCCGGACGACTCCGGCATGCCGAGCACGTGATGGGCACCGTGGTGTCCTTTGACGTGCCGGACTGGGCAGGCCAGGTCCTGGGCCGTGCGGTCCAGTGGCTGCACTGGGTCGACGCCACGTTCTCGCCGTACCGGGACGATAGCGACGTCAGCCGGTACGGCCGCGGCTCGATCACGCTGGCCGAATGCGCGCCCGAGCTGACCGAGGTGCTGGCCGCCTGCGCCGACGTCAGCGAGCGCAGCGGCGGGTACTTCACCGTCCGGCCTGGCGGCCGGTTCGACCCGTCCGGGTACGTGAAGGGCTGGGCCATCGAGCGGGCCGCGGCGATGCTGACCGCGGCCGGCTCGGCCGAGCACAGCGTCAACGGCGGCGGCGACGTCCAGTGCATCGGTGACCATGGTCCTGGGCAGCGGTGGCGAGTGGGCATCACCGACCCGCTGCGGCCCGGGTCGCTCGCGCTGGTGGTCACCGGGCATGACTTCGCCGTCGCGACCTCCGGTGTCGCCGAGCGCGGCCCGCACATCATCAACCCGCACACCGGCCAGCCCGCCACCGGCCTGGCCAGCATCACTGTGGTCGGGGCCCGGCTGGCCGCTACCGACGCCTACGCCACGGCGGCCTTCGCCATGGGTCCGGCCGCCCGGGACTGGGTCGAGGACCTGGACGGCTACGAGGCGTTCGCCGTCATCCCCGGCGGCGAGACCTGGCAGACCAGCGGGTTCGGCGCCCATCGGGCCTCGGACTGAGGTAAGCCCGGCCGCGTCGGCTAGAGCAGCGGTGCCTGCCCCCCGTCGTAGACCAGCAGGCCGTCGTCCCGCACCCGCAGGCCGGGGGACAGGCGATGCTCCTCCAGCCGGCCGTCATGCATGAGGTGGCGAACCGGCATGCCGCGCGCCGCGCTGACGAAATCGGCCAGCATCCGCCGGTGGCAGCGCCACCACAGGCTCTCGGCGCACATCACCGCCGTGCCCCGTCCGGCGGCCAGGGCGAGCACCTGGTCCACCGCGGTCGCGAACGCCGGGGTCCGCATGTGCCCAGCGTAGCCGCGCAGCGTCTCCACGCTGAATGCCACGTCCGGCGAATCCGGCTCCGGGGTGCGCAAGCCGCCGAGCCGCTTGTCCCAGCGGTAGCTGATGCCGGCCTCCGGCAGCCAGCGCTGGAGTTCGGCCCGGGCTACGTGCGGATGACGGCGGCTGCCCGGAGCGGTCCTGACGTCCACCAGCAGGGATATTCCGGCGCCCTGGAGCAGGCTGATCATCTGCTCGGCCGAAGCGGCCCCGTGTCCGAACGTCAGGAGCATGCGCTGGCCTCCGGAGTGTGTCTCTGTTTCCGCCGTACTCTATTCGCCATATCTTCTCGCGCCCGGCGCACCCGTCGCGCCCGTCGCGCTGGGGTGCAGGCCCAGATCCCAGGCCGGGCCCAGGTCATGGTGGCGGTACTGACGGCTGCTCGTCCCCCGGTTCCTCGGTGTGATGACGGCTCCGGACCAGCGCGATGACCTCACGCCAGATGCCGATCGACGGGCCCCCGACCAGCTGCCATGACCGGGCGATGCCGATGAAGAAACAGCAGACCACGAGGATCGCGATGGTGTTCACGTTCCCGGAGTTAGCCGGATCAGCGATCAGGCCGATGCCCTCGATCATCTGGATGACGAACACGACGGCCAGCCCGATCAGGAACAGGACATCACGCAGGGTAGGCACCCGCAGTTGGTGCAGGCGGACCAGCGACAGCAGCACCGCCGCAATGAACAGGAGCCCGATCGCGGCGACAACCACCGACGTCGACGCGATCTTCTGCCCCGGGATCAGCGAGAACAGCGAGACGGCTAGCGCGTTGCTGAACGCGGTAAGCGCCGCCGCGGCCCGGATGCGGTGGACTTGAGCCTCGGCTTTCTCCCGGGCTAGCCGTTCCGCGGCGACGGTGATGGCCACGAACAGCAGCCCGATCAGGGCTCCGGCTACACCGGCGCTGGCCGCGAAGAACTCGCGGATGTTCTCAGGAACCATCTGGTGATTCTCCCAGCCGGAATCCGATTCGCGCTGGCGGGTTGGCCGGGTTAAGCTGCTCGCCGTGCACCGGTTGTTCCCCATCACCCCGCCGCCCCGCTCCTAGCGGGGCGATGGCCCGGTATTGCGCCCGGCCGCGTGACATCAACGCGCGCTTCTCCTTGACGACTGAGCGCTAATACGCTGCCGCACGGTGAAGGCCGACTGCGCTCGGCCCGGATGAGCCAGCCTGCTGCGCCCCGCTTCCGCGACCCTTTCCCCTCTCGTCGCAGGAGCGATTCCCATGTATCCATCGATGACGGCGCCTGTGGCGCGCCGCCGGCCCGCTACGGGCCTGCTGTACCTCATCACGTCCGGGCTGCTGTGGGGCACGGGCGGCCTGACCGGCAGCCTGCTGAGCCGGATCGCCGGCCTGTCCGCGATGTCGGTCGCCGCCTGCCGGCTGACCGCTGGCGGTGTGCTGATCGTGGCCTTCCTCGCCGTGACCGGCAGGCGCTGGCCCGCGGGCCGGGCCGCCTGGACCCGCATCGCCGTCGTCGGAGTGCTGGCCGCGCTCTACCAGAGCTGCTACTTCACCGCGGTGGCACTGACCTCGGTGGCCCTGGCCACCCTGGTCACCATCGGCACCGCCCCCGTCATCGTGCTCGGCGTGTACCGGGTCACCGGGCGCCCGGTCGGTCGTTGCGCGTCTGTCGCGGCCTGCCTCGCCCTCGCCGGCCTCGGCCTGCTGGTCGGCCTGCCGTCGGGCTTCTCCCAGACCGCGGTCCTGGCCAGCGCGGGCATGGCGGTGGTCGCGGCGGCCGGGTTCGCCGCGATCACCCTGACCGGCGCCCAGCCAGTACCCGGGCTGGATGACCTGACCGTGACCGGGTTCGGCTTCGCCCTGGGCGGGCTGATCCTGATGCCCCTGGCTGCGGCGCTCGGCGGGCTGAGCTTCCGGCCCGGGCCGGAAGCGGTCGGGCTGCTTATCGCGCTCGGCGTCGGCCCGACCGCGGTGGCCTACACGCTCTACTTCCGCGGCCTGCGCCGGGCGGCGGCCAGTACCGCCGCGCTGCTGGCTCTGCTAGAGCCGCTGACCGGCGCCGTCCTGGCCGCGTTGGTCCTCGGCCAGCGGCTGAGCCCGGCCGGGATCGCGGGGGCGGCCATCCTGGTAGCCGCGGTACTGGTCACCGTGCGCGGCGCGGGATCAGACGGCCCGCCGGCCACGATCCGGCGCCGCTGACGGCGCCGCTACTGCGAGGGCTGGGCGAGGGCGGTGAGCAGCTCGTGCTCGCGTTCCGCGCTCAGCCCCGCACGCCGCGGCCGGTCCAGGCCCTGGTCGCGTTCCCACGCCAGCACATCGGCGAGCAGGTCGCGGCGCGGGCGGTGCCGCAGCCCCGCGGCCTGCGCGGCGGCGCCGCTGCGCGCCGAGAAGCCCTCCCAGCCCGGCTCGGCCACCCACATGGGCAAGGACTCCGGGCCCATCCACTGCGCCACGCCCTGCTCGGTCAGCCAGGTCGGATCCGCCTCGATCACCGGCCCGGTGTGCCCGCCCACCGCCCTGGCCTGTTCGATCCACTCGCCGAACGGCATGACCGGGCCGACCGCGTCGTACGTCCCCGTGGTCCGGGCCTCCGCGCTGTCCAGGAGCCAGGCGGCCAGATCGCGCGCGTCGATCACCTGGGTCGGTGCATCCCGGGGAGCCGGGACGAGCATCGGCCCGAGCGGGTCACGGGCGGCCCGCGCCACCCAGTAGCCGGATCGGTCGCTGTGGTCTCCGGGTCCGCCGATCAGGCCCGCCCGCGCGATCAGCAGCCGGTCGCCCAGCACCGACCCGGCGCCCTGCTCGCACGCCACTTTCGCCTCGCCGTACTGCTCGATTTCCGCTTGCTCCAGGTCGGTCGCGGCCAGCAACGGCGTGGTCTCGTCGGCACCGGAGACGGCGTTCGAGGCGTAGACGCTGCCAGAGGAGACGTACGACCAGTGGGCGGCCCGGTCACCCAGCGCGGCCAGCGCGCCGCGGACCAGTCCGGGCTGCCACGACACCTCCACCACCGCGTCCCAGTCCCGGTCGCGGACCCGGTCGTAGGCCCCGTCCGCGCGCCGGTCCGCCGCGACCAGGACCGAGCCGTCGGCCACCGCCCCGCTTTCGCCGCGGGCCACGCACGTCACCGCATGACCACGCTCGACCGCCTGGCGGGCCACCTCGCGACCCAGCCACGCCGTCCCTCCCAGTACGAGAACGTCCATGCGCTCCAGTCCAACACGCCTGGCCCAGTGCCCGTGGTCAGGTTCACCCGGGGCGTAGATGAGCTCGGCCGAGCCGTCGGTGACGGCTGGTTTCTTCTGGCTCCTAGACCAAGAGTCAGGAATGCTTGAGAGGCCATTCAGCGGATCTCCAGGCCGGCTCCCTAGGTTCCCGTGCTAGGGGTATGCCGGGGTGTGCTGACGCAGGAGCAGGAAAGGGCTGGGCCGTGTTGGACAAGGTGACCATCGCCTACCGGGGCGCGACGTACGAGGTAGGCCGCGGACGCGACTATTTCGGGATCTGGACCATTGGCGGGTCTCGGTCGCAGCCACTGGAATGGTGGCCGGAGACTCAGGAGGGCTGGTCCGCCGCGTGGACGCGGTTCGCGATCCTCGAGCCACCGGACGAGATCACCCCGGCGGCCGGTAACACGGCGTGGTCTGGCGAGCAGCCCGGCGCCAGCCCGCGGTTCGCCCCGGTGATCGGCACCGGCGGCGCCGTCGCGGCCGCGCTGCTCCTGGGCGCAGGTGTGGCTCTCGGCATCGCCGGGCTGTTCCCGGACTACCTGAACGGGTCGAGCCTGGCCTCGCAGCCCGACAACCTGGTCGCCCACGTGATCTACCTGGCCACCTGGACCGCGAGCGCGGTGCTCATCGCGCTCGGCGGCACCCGTCTGCGGATCGGCGCGCTGCTGGCGACCGGGCTCAGCATCGTGACGTTCGGCCTGTTCCTCGCGGACGCGG
>Ga0187809_10000921_pt1 | contig 14430 bp, 16 predicted proteins | sample NC_wetland_sal_i_8_FD_132415 | JGI IMG/M metagenome (GOLD analysis project Ga0187809, IMG submission 132415) | Wetland sediment microbial communities from Neuse River Estuary, North Carolina, USA - ASW_4 | ecosystem: Environmental > Aquatic > Freshwater > Wetlands > Sediment | place: USA: North... | reverse complement strand
GGGCCATCACCAGCTCGCCCGCACTGACAAGGGTCTCCTTGTTGGCCAAGGCGATGGTGGAACCGACGGCTATCCCTCGCCAGGTGGGAAGCAGTCCTTTGACACCCACGATTCCCGTGACAACGATGTCGGAGCCCAGTCCAGCTGCAGTCTCCAAGCCCTCGTCGCCCACACCGATGTCGGGCGCGACATGAGGGAGGACACGCCGCAGCAGGTCCTGCAGTGCACGTCGCGCCTCCTGGGTCTGCACGGCAACATACTCCGGTTGAAACTCTACAACCTGTTGCGCCAGTGCGTTGACGTTTTGTCCGGCGCACAGTGCACGGACCCGATAGAGATTAGAGTGAGCCCGAATGACCTCAAGGGTCTGTTGTCCGATGACGCCGGTAGATCCAAGAATGGTGACTTCCTTTTGCACACTTCGCACCTCGAAAACATAGTCAGGTCTTCATCGCGGCACTGTCAGTTGAACCACGTGTGAACCCCGCTACTGATAAGATGATAAGCCAACGGCGCAGCGAAAAGCAGGCTGTCAATCCTGTCCAAGATGCCACCATGGCCAGGCAGGAGATGCCCGGAATCCTTCACACCGGCCGAACGTTTATAAGCCGATTCCACTAGGTCCCCCAGTTGACCGAAAACGGAAATCAGCGCGCCCAACACAATGTAGGCAATGAGATCAAAACGTGGAAAAGCAAAGTAACCAAAGACCGTCGCACCCACGATGCCGCCAATAATACCACCAACAGCGCCACTGACGGTTTTGCCAGGGCTAATGGTAGGCCAGAGCTTCGGCCCTTTAACGCGGTTCCCGACAAAATAAGCCACTGTGTCGGTCATCCAGATGGTAATCAGCAACAGCAACAGCCACGCCCAACCTCTGTACAAGCTGCGCAAACCATCCAGGCTTGCGCCGCCGTAGCCAATATACAGTGCCCCAACCAGCACCATGGCCGACTGTGCCAAAGTGACGGTATTCTTCATGAGTACCGGCAGCAGCAAGGTAATGCCAATTATGATTTGGACGACGTAGATGAGGTGCCAGTCGGGCCACAACTCCACCAAGGTAGCAACCGCGTAAGCCCAAAAGGAAACAACGCCCCAAGGGCGAAAGCCGGCGATTTCGGAAAATTCGGCAACAGCCACCACTGTGACCAACCAGACCGTGATGCTCCAGGGAATAATCCCCCAAAACAGCATAGCCAATACCACAATTAAGCTGATGGCTGCCGTGATGACGCGTGTCCTTAACATCTGCACATCTACTCCAACCCACCAAACCGACGTTTGCGGCGCTGATAATCCGAGATGGCTTCCTGCAGCGTCAATCTGTCAAAATCCGGCCATAAAACGTCAGCGAACCATAACTCGGAATAGGCCGTTTGCCAAATCAGAAAATTGCTTAACCGCAGTTCGCCACTGGTTCGAATCACCAGGTCAGGATCGGGGATGCCCTCTGTCTCCAGAGAACCAGTGACAAGCTCCTCGGTAATATCCACCTCCGTCAGTTCACCCCGGCGCGCCCTTTCTACCAGTTTTTGTATGGCTTCGACAATGTCCTGGCGGCCCCCGTAATTGAGGGCAAAGGTCACTGTCATTCCCTCGTTGCCACGGGTTCGTTCCAATGTGTTTCGAACCGTCTCCTGCGTATACTCTGGTAGCTTCGCCGTATTGCCAATAAATCTTACATTGACACCGCGGCTGACAAGCTCGTCAATCTCGGTTCGGAAAAACTCTTCGGGCAATCGCATCAAGTATTCTACTTCACTATTTGGTCTCTTCCAGTTTTCTGTGGAAAATGCGTATAGTGTCAAATAGCGTATGCCAAAATCGTCGCAGGCACGGATGACATCGCGGACTTTGTTCATCCCTGCATGGTGACCCGCTATCCGGGGCAGGCCGCGGCGTCTCGCCCAACGGCCATTGCCATCCATGATAATGGCGATGTGCACGGGGAGATTCTCTTGTTCAGCGCCTTTCATCGGCGTCCCAGTCGACCTTGCCCACTTGCGTCCAAGCGCTTTGAACAAATTGACCCCCCCAAAGTATGACAAATTGCCACTTGGGCTCACCGGCTTCAGCGCCGAGCCTAAACTTCCGTTAGTTCTTCCTCTTTGACCTGAACAACGTGATCGACCTGCGCGATGTACTTGTCCGTGAGGCCTTGCACCTTGTCCATGCTCCGGTGGTTGTCGTCCTCAGAGATCTCTCCCTGCTTTTCCGCCTTTTTCAGCTCATCGTTTGCATCCCGACGGATGTTGCGGACGGCGACCCGGGATTCTTCCGCCATTCTCCGGACCTGCTTGACCAGTTCCTGTCTACGTTGCTCCGTCAAAGGAGGGATGACAAGGCGTATGATGGTTCCGTCATTCATGGGGTTAATGCCCAAGTCGGACTTTTGAATCGCTCGTTCAATTTCCGAGAGCATGGATTTATCCCATGGCGTAATCACCAGTTGCCGCGGTTCCGGAACCGAAACGCTGGCCACCTGATTTACAGGCATTTGCGATCCGTAGTACTCCACCGTCACCTTTTCCAGCATTGCCGGAGTCGCACGGCCCGCCCGGACTGTGCCCAGGTCCCGTTTCAGGGTCTGGATGGCCTTGTCCATGCGCTCCTCTGTTGACTTCAACACATCCTCAAGCACGTGTCTTCCTCCTCACAATGGTACCCAGGTTTTCACCCATTACAGCCCGGCGGATATTGCCGGGTTCGTTGATGGAAAAGACAAGAATGGGAATATCGTTGTCCATGCACAGCGAGGTTGCCGTGGAATCCATAATTTTGAGCCCTTGACTCAGGACATCAAAAAAGCCCAATTCCTCGTACTTCACCGCATTGGGGACCTCCTGCGGATCGGCATCATAGACGCCGTCCACGCCGTTCTTCGCCATGAGAATTACGTCGGCCTCAATTTCAGCAGCCCGCAAGGCGGCGGTGGTGTCCGTCGAGAAGTACGGGTTGCCCGTACCACCGGCAAGAATCACCACTCTCCCCTTCTCTAAGTGACGCATGGCCCGGCGCCGGATATAGGGTTCCGCAACCTGTCGCATTTCTACGGAAGTCTGCACACGGGTGTCCACGGACAGGTGCTCCAAGGCGTCCTGCAAAGCCAAGGCATTTAACACCGTGGCCAGCATACCCATGTAGTCTGCCGTCGCTCTGTCCATGCCCTGGGCGCTACCTGAAACGCCCCGCCATATGTTTCCGCCACCGACGACCACGGCCACCTGAACACCCAGTGTTACCACTTCAGACAACTGTCTGGCTATGTCGTGAATTGTATTGGGATCGATACCAAAACCTTCATTGCCGGCGAGAGCTTCTCCGCTTAGTTTCAGCACCACTCGTTTATACTTCGCCGCAGCCATGCACATTCCTCCATCACGATGTAGTGTGGACGCCACCGGTTCTGGCGCCACGGCAGGTGAAAGAAAGGGACACACCCTGGTGTCCCTCTCCGCTGGCACTACCTGTTCATCTGAGCCATGACTTCTTCAGCAAAGTCCTTCTCTTCTTTTTCAATGCCTTCACCGACGACAAAACGGGCAAACCTGCGAATGGATATGTTTTCACCGATATGGGCAACTTGCTCTTTCACCAACTCATCCACAGTTTTATCCTGGTCCTTTACAAAGGGCTGTTCCAGCAAACATACTTCAGAAAGGTATTTTTCGATGCGCCCGTCGACAATCTTGTCGACAATTTTTTCCGGCTTGCCTTCGTTCAGCGTCTGCTGTCGGACGATTTCCCTTTCCTTCTTCAGCACTTCCTCAGGTATTTCCTCACGGCGCACATAGATGGGATTGGCGGCCGCGATGTGCATGGCAATATCGCGTACAAAAGTGCGGAAGTCCTCGTTTTTCGCGACAAAGTCCGTCTCGCAATTTACTTCCACCAGAACCCCGATGCGTCCGCCGTGGATATAGGCCTCCACCAGGCCCTCCGCTGCTACACGGCCGGCTTTTTTCGAGGCGGAGGCCAAGCCTTTCTCACGCAGTACCTCTATGGCTCTTTCCATATCGCCGTTGGCCTCTGTCAACGCCCGCTTGCAATCCATCATTCCCGCGCCTGTCTTCTCGCGGAGATCCTTTACCATTCCAGCAGTAATCGCCATTTGTCAAGTCCTCCTTGTTTCCAGCGAATATGTCGTCACTTGTCCCGCTGCCGCCACCTATTCTTCACCTCGGCGTCAATGGCAGGACACCTTGACACAAAAAAGGGAGGCAAGGCAACGCAACCGCCGCCTCATTGCCTCCTCTGTTGGTAACAGCATCAAGCGGTAGTCGGACTTTCTTCTTCTGCCTCCACTGCTTCTTCTTGCTCTTCCTGGGACTGCTGGACGCCTTCCGCCACGGCGTCCGCCATTTTCGCGGTCAGCAACCGGACAGCGCGAATCGCGTCGTCATTCCCTGGAATGATGTAGTCAATTTCATCGGGATCGCAATTCGTATCTACGATGGCCACAATGGGAATGCCCAACTTGCGGCCTTCCGCAACGGCAATCCGTTCCTTGCGCGGATCTATGACAAAGAGCGCGGCCGGCAATTTCTTCATATCCTTGATGCCGCCGAGGAATTTCTCCAGGCGCTCCTTCTCTTTTCTCAGTAAAATAACTTCTTTCTTGGGCAGAACCTCAAAGGTCCCGTCGTCTTCCATTTTCTCCAGACGCAACAAGCGGTCAATCCGCTTCTGAATGGTAGGAAAGTTGGTTAGCGTGCCACCCAGCCAGCGCTGGTTCACAAAGTACATGCCGCACCGCTGTGCCTCTTCGCGAACGGCATCCTGTGCCTGTTTCTTGGTGCCCACAAACAACACTTTCTGGCCGGATGCGGACAAATCGCGGACAAAGTTGAACGCTTCCTCCACTTTACGCACGGTCTTCTGCAAATCAATAATGTAGATGCCATTGCGCTCGGTAAAAATGTACCGAGCCATTTTTGGATTCCATCGGCGCGTCTGGTGCCCAAAATGAACGCCGGCTTCCAACAGCTGCTTCATTGAAATAATCGCCATGTTCTGCCTCCTACTTGGTTTTTGTCCTCCGCCTGCCTCATCTGTCCAATCGACCCCTGCACCACGGCAACGGCACCCAACCGACACTCCGCAGACGTGTGTATTTCACCACATGGGTATTCACACTGTTCTTTAATATATCATAAAAGGACTCCACTCATCAACACAGGCAAGGGCCTGTAGCGCCAGTGTCTCACCAGCCCTACATGGGCGGATGGTCCCCAGGGCTCTGCAGCAACTCCTGAACCTTGTAAACATCGTTGAGGTTGACCTTCAGGGCTTGGGCAATTTGCTCCGGCGACTTCCCCTGATAAAGCAGGTCCAGAATCTCGAAATACTGCCCGTCCACAGACTCCATGGCCCCCCCAGGCCTCGCGTTCCGTCTGGTTGAACCCGTTGCAGATGAGGTACCCGTTGCAGACGTTGCAGACGTGGCACCAATTGCAAACGTGGCACCGGTTGCTAGGGGCAAAACGGCATCCTCCGCAGCCGCGTTCACCTGTGGCTCTTCCTGTGCTGCCGACGTCCTCCTTGCCCTTGGGGGCGGGCCGTCATCGGCGTCCGCTATAGCAAAAGTGCCAGTTGACCGGCGAACCATTTCCAACCGCACAGCCGCCGCGACTTCGGCCCGAACCTCTCGTCTCAGTTCGTCCCGCAACTCCTCCAGGCGTCTGTCAAATTCCTTGCGAATGGCGTCCGTCTCCTGGGTAAACTCCCCATAGACTTCGTCCAGCCCGGCCACCAATTCGTCCACATAGGACGAGCCCCTAGTGGTCGGCGCATTGGTCTTGCCAGCGAGGCCTGACCCTGCGCTACTCAAACCGGCCAGCCACTTGGCCAACTTTCCCTCGGCGTTTGCGGGCCCCGGTTTTTTCACCCGTCGCTGGTAGTAGAAGTAGACGAATCCCACCACAGCGAGAATGATGACTAAGACAATATCTTCAATCATGAAGTTTACTCCTTGTCGGCAGGCACTTCAGACCGTTAAATTTCATAGGTGCCGCGCAGGGCGGTTCGGACGGAGAGCATAGAGGTAACGGGATCGAACTCAATCGTCCTTCCCTGAGAACCGCCAACGTCCTGCGCTACCAAGGGAATATTTAATTCGGTCAACACGTGCCGTACCATTTCCACGTTCCGAGGGCCAATTCTCAGCAGGTCCGACGATCCCACCGGCGCGAACATCTGCGCCCCGCCGGCTATTTTTGCTTGCACCCGCCGTCGGTTGGCTCCCGCTTCGTACAGCCTGTCCAACAACCAGGGGACACCTACGTCGGCAAATTTTGCCGGATTCACCTGTTTATCTTTAGGTACCTCCGGTAGCATCACGTGGACAAGGCCACTCCAGTCCCCTGCACTGTCGTAGAGCACTACACCGACGCACGATCCCAGTCCGTTGGTTCGGATTTTCTGCGGTTTTTTGACGATAGCTCCCTCGGCAATGCCTACACGCACGACAGATAACGTATCCAAATCCATCATTCCTAACAACCCAGCGCCTTCAGCAGAGGTGCCATGGCATCGCTGTTGGGTATGAGAATAATGTGGGCGTCGATGTCGTTCTCGCCCTGGGAAATCCGCGTGTCGACAATCAGGGCCTTATCGGAGGTAGCCTCTGCGGAGAGCATGCAGATATTCAAAATGGCTCCAGCCATGTCCACGGCCACGCCGGGCACGCTGAGATGAAAAGTCGTGGCTGTAAGCTGCGAAACGGCGTTCATGAACGACCCGCCAAGAATGTTGCCTACTTCCGCCAGTGCTGAAAAATCCATTGCGTTGAACTCTTCGACGCTGTGTTTTTCCGAAAGCAGGTGACCAATGACCTGCGCAGCGCTCTCCGCCGGCATAATCAACAACAGATTGCCGCCAAGGTTGCCATCCAGTTGAATGAAAACACCGGCTGTCAGAACCTCCGCTCCACCGACCAAATCGGGGATCTCGTTAAACGGCATCATCTTGGCGGAAGGAACGCTCATGTGCACCTCCTCGTGCAAGAGCACAGACAGAGCTGTGGCCGCATGACCAGCGCCAATGTTGCCTACTTCCCTGAGAACATCTGCCACAACTTCAGAAAACTCAATTTCCTCCGTCATCCATGAAGACTCCTCTCAACTTCCTTCAACTGCTCCTGTTCAGCATCCGTCAGGATTTGTTCCAAATTCAGCAAAATTAACAATGCATCGTTGGTTGTCACAATACCGTCCAGGTAGCGCGCATGCAAACCGCCCACCAGTTCCGGGGGGTTCTCCACCTTCTTATCAGAGACGGTCTGGACGTCCTGAACAGAATCCACCACAAGCCCCACTTCGTAATTTCCGATGGATACAACAATCATTCTTTGTTCGTCGTCCTTGACATCGTCCATGTGGCCGGCACCGACGCGTTGGCGCATGTCGAGAACCGGGACCACGCCCCCCCGCAAATTGACAATCCCTTTAATAAAGGAAATTGTGTTGGGGACCCGGGTGATTTGCGGCAGGCGCTCAATGGATTTCACCTGTCTCACATTTACACCGTAAGACTCACCGGCCACGGTGAAAATAATAAACTGCACCTCAGCCATGCTTTGTCTACCTCCTACCGTCAGGAAATCGATTTTTGAGTATTGTTGAACCGCGGGTGCAACAGACGTTCGAAGAAGCCGGCCAAACCAGCCTTAGCCGGCGTAGGCTGCAGGTGCAGGTAATTTCTCGCAATTTGCTGTATACAACCCGCCGCCTTGCTGCGGGGAAATACCACGGTTAAAGCCTGTTGTTGCATCACGGCTTTGGGCACGGATACGTCTTCCAGGATATACCCTAGGACCCCCAGTTGTATACCGAGAAAACGCTCGGCCACCGCCCTCAGCTTGTCCGCCGCCAGCTTTGCTTCCACAATTCTTTCCGCGCGGTTAATAACCAGTCTCGTTGTCGGCAGTTGACTGTTGAACTTCAACATTTTCAACAGCGCGTAAGCGTCCGCAATGGCCGTGGGTTCCGGTGTTGTGACAAGTATCAGCTCGTCCGCCCCGGAGATGAGTCTGCCCGCATTGGCTCCGTGCCCCGCGCCGCAGTCCAACAGCAACGTGTCGTACTTGCTTTGCAGGCGAGACAGTTCCGTAACCAGCCGTTCCACCTGAAGAGGCGGTATATCGTGCAGGTCCGTCAAACCTGATCCAGCAGACAAATAAGGCAGCCCGCAACGACTTTCCTGAATCACATCCCAGATTTCCAGGCCGTCAAAAACGTCGGAAATCGTATGCTTTGGGCGCTCACCCAGCAGCAACTCCACATTGGCAAAGCCAACGTCCATATCCAAAACAATGGGACTGCGGTTCGCCTTCTGCAACTCCAGGGCAAAATTCACGCAGAAATTCGTCTTTCCCACACCGCCTTTGCCGCTGGCCACTGCCACAACATGGTTTGCAGTGTCACCGGCAAGGGGGACACGTTGTTGCATGAGCAGTCGGAGCCGTTCCGCTTGATCCATTTATGCCGCCCCCTCCAGGATTAACGCAACCAGTTTGTCCAGTGTGGCAATTTCAATGTCGTCTGGCACGTTCTGTCCATTGGTTAAATAGGACACTGGCTTACCGAACCGATAGAGCAATTCCAAAGCCACGGCATGACCGGAGGTCTCGTCCAACTTGGTAAAGAGAAACTTGTCCACGGGATAGGCCGTGAAGCGCTCGGCAGTGCGGTTCAAGTCCTCGGGTTTGCCTGCTAGGCTCATGACCAGATGAGTCTCATCAATGACGGGCAGTTGCATGAAGCGTGTGATTTCCTCAAAGTTTTCTTGCACGCCGTAGTTGCGGCCGGCCGTGTCAATCAGAATCAATTCTCTATCCGCCAACTTCGCCACCGCCGACTCCACGTCCCCGATGTCTTGTACAACTTCCAGCGGTACATCGAGGATTCTCGCGTAGGTCCGCAGTTGATCTACGGCCGCGATGCGGTACGTATCTGCAGTTATCAGCCCGACTTTGCGCCGCCCGGACAGCATCTCCAGGGCCGCAATCTTCGCAACCGTAGTGGTTTTGCCTACCCCGGTCTGGCCCACAAAGGCCACCACCCGCGCGTTTTCACTCAACGGCTTCCCGTCGTCGCACTGGGGTAAAATCCGGGCCAGGGGGTCAAGACGTTGACGCCATAGTTCGGAGCCAATAGCAATTTGATGCCTCCTGACGCCGCTGAGAAAGTCTGTCAACTCCGCAATCAACTGCTTGCTTTCAACGCCCTGTTTTCGCCAAAGACTCTCGCCTTCACCCACTGCCGCAGTCCGCATGGAAGCGGTGTGGTCCAGCAGTGACTGCAAGGCAGCTTTCACCTGCGCCAGTTCCTGCTGCAACGCCTCAATGTCTGCGGCTGTTTTCCGCGTATCCTCGGAAGTGCCTTCTGGGAGCGGATGTGTCGTGACCGCGGTCGCAATCTGCTGCTGCGTCTGATAAGTCGCCGCGGCTCCGGTGCCACGGGTCACGGTGGCCACCGCCTCTGCTTCTCTGAATGGCTGTGGTGTTGCCGACCGTTCCTGGGACAGGCGCTGCTGAAAGAGACGCGCCTGGGACGTCCGTTCCTCCCGAGGCATCCGCTCTTCCTGCGCTGTGTGCTGTTCGGTCAGACCTTCTTCCCGAGATGCCGGCAGACGGTCCTCTCGAGGTGTCCGTTGTACAGGTGAAAGCTCCTGGGAGCGATGGCGAGAAGCTGCAGACTGGGACGAACGGTACTGAGAACCGTCTTCTGTGGACGGTTCGCCCGACGCTGAGGTTGACTGTGGCAGCGTCGTCCGAATAGGAACGTCCTCCCCTGCTGCAGCCAACACCTCAATGCGCTTCTTACGAACTAGTCCCATCCACTTTTTCACTGTTACCTTGCGCGTGCTGAGAATAACGGCGTTCTTGCCGAGTTCCTGCCGAATCATGATAATAGCCTCGGGCATATCCTGAACGACGTAGCGTTTTACCATCATTAGAGATTCACCACCCCTCCGCTTTCGATTTCAACTGCAGGATCCAGTTCGTTGTAAGACAGCACCACCAGGTCCGGCATAAACCGGGCCAGCCACCGGCGTAGCGGTAGGCGGAGTTGGGGATGCGCCAGAAGTATCGGGGTCTTGCCCAAGTTGGACAGCTTCGTGGACTCCTCGCGAAGTCGTCGGTAAATCTGTTGAGCCAGGCCGGGTTCAATGCCAATGAACGGTGTCCCGTCCTGGATGACCAGAGACGATTGAACTTGTTCCTCCACGCTGGGAGCCAGAGTAACCACCGTCAACGGCTCGCCGGGAACGGTGAACTGATAGCAAATCTGCCTTGACAAGGCCTGGCGGACGCGTTCCGTCAAAACATCCGTATCTTTGCTGACGGCTGCGGCATCCGCCAAGGTTTCCAGGATGGTCACCAAATCTCGGATTGAAATCTTCTCCTGAAGAAGATTGACCAGCACCTTCTGCACCTGGCCCAGGGAGAGCAGTCCCGGAATGACGTCGTCCACCAGTGCCGGTGCATTGGCACGGACATTGTCAATAAGTGTCTTGGTCTCCTGACGTCCCAGGAGTTCGTGGACATGACGTTTCAGGACTTCTGTCAGGTGCGTCGCCACCACGGTGGGCAAATCCACCACCGTGTAGCCCGCCGCCTCTGCCCGAAACCGCATGTTGGCATCTACCCACACCGCCGGCAGACCAAAGGTCGGTTCCTGTGTGGGTACGCCTTTTACCCCGGGATCGTCCTGACCCGGACTCATGGCCAGCCAGTGCCCCATCATCAGCTCTCCCCCCGCCACGCGAATGCCCTTGATTTTGATGGCGTACTCCGATGGCCGCAGTTCCACGTTGTCGCGCAGACGAATAATGGGGATGACAAGGCCCAACTCCAGCGCCAACTGCCGGCGTATCATCACGACGCGCTCCAGCAAATCGCCGCCTTGTTTGCTGTCTACTAGAGGAATCAGGGCGTAGCCAAATTCAAATTCAATAGGATCGACGCCCAGCATGGACAGGACACTTTCCGGTTTTTTGGTGCTGTCGGTCTGGGCACGGATTTCCTTCTCCTTGCTTTTCACGCTTTCCTGTTTCAGTTTTTGCTGCCTGCGGTAGGCAATAAACGCCGCAATCAACGCGATGGGAAATGTTCGCAAAATGCCAATGGGTGTGAAGCCCAACAGGGCGATGGCGGCAGCCACCAGGTACAGTGTTCTGGGGTTGGAGAATAGTTGCTGCACCACGTCCTGCCCAAGGTTGACCTCAGACGCCGCCCGGGTCACCATGAGGCCCGTAGCGGTAGACAACATCAGCGCCGGAAGCTGGCTGACCAGGCCGTCGCCGACGGACAAAACAGTGTAGGTCTGTGCCGCTGTCTGCCACGACATGTGGTGCATAGCCATACCTATAATGAATCCGCCAATGGTGTTGACCACAATAATCAGGATGGTGGAAATTGCGTCGCCCTTGACAAACTTGGAGGCGCCATCCATGGCGCCGTAAAAATCCGCTTCACGCTCAATGGCAATGCGGCGTTTACGCGCCTGGTCTTCGTTAATCAACCCCGCGTTGAGATCGGCGTCAATGGCGATTTGTTTGCCAGGCATGGCGTCCAAAGTGAAACGGGCCGCCACTTCCGCGACGCGTTCAGCGCCCCGCGTAATGACGATGAACTGGACGATGGCGAGGATGGCAAAAACGATAAAGCCGACCACCAGGTTTCCACTAATCACGAAACTTCCGAAAGTATGAATGACGTCGCCTGCATTGCCCGTGGTGAGAATCAGGCGAGTGGAGGAAATATTCAGGGACAGCCTGTACAGTGTTGTGATGAGGAGGAGCGACGGGAACACCGAAAAGTCCAGGGGCTCCGTGGTGCCCATGGCCACCATCAACACAGACATGGAAACAAACAGATTGATAATAATCAACACGTCCAGAAGTGTCGTGTTGATGGGAACTACCATCATGACAATAATGCCGATGACGGCGCCCATGATGAATAAATCTGCTCGCTTCACTGTCTCACCACCCTAGCGCTTTTGTAGATTGAATACATAAGCCAAGACTTCCGCCACGGCCTTGTACAAGGTTTCGGGAATCACGGTGCCAATCTCCACCTCTTGGTACAAGGCTCTGGCCAAAGGCCTGTTTTCTACCATTGGGACATCAAAATCCCGCGCCCGTTCACGAATTCTGGCAGCCAGTTCGTCCTGCCCCTTGGCAACGACGATAGGCGCTGGCGCTTTATCCGTATCGTAGACCAAGGCGACGGCAAAGTGCGTCGGATTCGTCACCACCACATCGGCGGTTTCCACAGCTTTCATCATTCGACGCCTGGCCAAGGCCCGTCCGCGCTGCCGGATTTGACCCCGAATCACGGGATCGCCCTCCATCCGCTTGTTTTCCTCCTTGATGTCCTCTATGGACATTCGGATACTGCGCTCAAAGTCATAGCGCTGGTATGCATAATCAATGCCTGCCACGACCAGCATCAACACGACAATTTCCATGGCCATGCGAAAGACCAGGTTGCCTACAATGCCGGGATAAGCGACCACGTTGACGTCTGTCAACTGTGCCACGGTGCGAACCGAGCTTTGCACCACGCTGTAGGCAACGGATCCCACAAGCACCAGCTTCAGAATGGATTTCACAGCTTCCATGGCGGACCTGGCGCTAAACAGACGACGCATCCCGGAAAATGGGTTAATCCGCTTGAAATCCGGAACAATCTGGTTCGGCAAAAATACGGCGCCAACCTGAGCAAAGGCCGTGATGCCGGCCGCCAGAAACCCCATCAACAAGAGGGGCAACAGCAGCTTAAGCATGTAGGTCATCTGCGTCACCATCAGCGACGACACTTGCCGCTGGGTAAAGTCGTTGGCTTGTGCATTGGCGAAATCGCTAGTCATCAGGCTTTGCCAGCCGAGCCAGATACGGCTGCCATACACCCGTAGTCCCACGATAACTGCCAGGAGACCCATAGTGGACGAGAGTTCAACACTGTGGGGAATCTTCCCTTCCCTGCGCACCTCACGTCGCTTCTGGGGGGTAGCTCTCTCTGTCTTCTCTCCGGCAAACCTCTGCAGGTTGAGCTGCAACAAAACCCTAGCCTCCCAGCCAAATGAACATGGAATCCAACTGCGAAAACAGCATCTGAAACAGTTGTCCAAACAGATACACCAGACTGGGCATCACCACAGCAAACATGGTCAAACCCACAAACAACTTTGCCGGCAACCCAACGACAAACACGTTCATCTGGGGCACGGCCCGCGATAGAATGGCAAAAGTGATGTCGCTGAGCAACATGGCTACCAAGAGCGGCGCTGCAAACTCCAGAGCAAAGGTCATCACCAGACCCAACATCTGCGTGAGAAACTGCCATGTGTCCGTAGGAAAATGCAAGGTGCCCACGGGGACGGTCTGGTAGCTGTGCATGATTGCCAGAACCAATCCATCCAGGCCATTTTCCCCGAGAAAATACAGCGTAAACAGCAACGATAGAAAATTCCCTGTCAGGGACGAGACTCCTCCTGTACTGGGGTCAAACTCACTGGCCACGCTAAATCCTATTTGTAAATCGAACATTTGTCCAGCCCACAGAAACGCGGTAAAAATCATGTTTGCAAAGATGCCAATAAACAGACCGACGATGGTTTCCTGAAGGATGAGAACGATAAAATCTCCCGGCTGCGAGTACGGGTCCGGCACGGTCACCGACAAAGTGGGCGCCACCAGCAACGAGACGGATACAGCCAAACCCAGTTTTCCCCAGGAGGGCCAGGCCTGGACGGACATGACCGGACTGGTTGCAATGAAGGCCACAATCCGTACCAAAACAATTAGGAACAGACTAAAGTGGTTCAGCGCGAACTGTATCATAGGCTACTGAACAAACGCCATGAGATTCCCCAGGATGTGCTGGGAGAAATCAATCAGGCTGGAGAGCATCCAAGGTCCAAAGATGAGCATGGCGACAATGACGGCAGCGATTTTTGGAACAAATGCCAGCGTCTGTTCCTGGATTTGCGTGGTGGCTTGAAAGATGCTTACCAAAAGACCAACGACCAATCCAAATGCCAAAATTGGACCCGTCAACTTTACAACCAGCCACATCACCTGTTCGCCGAGCCCCACGATGAAATTGGCATCCATTCCATCACTCCCTTCCTCACTGGACTGGTGAAGCCCTGCCCGCTAAAGTCGTTATGTGTACCCGGCCAGCAGACTCTTGACCACTAGGTACCAGCCATCCACCATGACAAAGAGCAGAATCTTGAATGGTAAGGAAATCATTACGGGAGGCAGCATCATCATGCCCATGGACATGAGCGTCGTGGCGACAACGAGATCGATAACCAGGAATGGCAGATAAATCATAAAACCAATCTGGAACGCCGTCTTCAACTCGCTGATGGTATAGGCCGGCACCAGTGCCGACATGGGGATGGCGTC
>Ga0187809_10000920_pt1 | contig 14438 bp, 13 predicted proteins | sample NC_wetland_sal_i_8_FD_132415 | JGI IMG/M metagenome (GOLD analysis project Ga0187809, IMG submission 132415) | Wetland sediment microbial communities from Neuse River Estuary, North Carolina, USA - ASW_4 | ecosystem: Environmental > Aquatic > Freshwater > Wetlands > Sediment | place: USA: North... | reverse complement strand
TTATCATCCAGGTTCCGCGTATAGTTGAAACCGCCCAGGATGGAAAAGTGGTTTACACCGCTGATATCAAAATCATATTGCAGGATCTGGTCCACCATCAACTGCCGGTAATTGTCCGTATTTTCTGTTTTCTGCCGTTGCGTAGAGAACTGGATCGGATCGGGGAAGGCATCCCGGTGGAACCGGTAGAGGTAGTCCTGCATGACATACGACACGTCTGGCCGGTAGTGCAATCCGCGGATGATCGTCAGGTCGCCTGCCAGCCGGGACACCAGTCGCTCCGTCGATACATAGGTATGATCGTATTTAAGCGTGTGGAACCGGTTGCGCGCCGTCAGCACTTCGCCGGTCGTCGGGGTACCGTCATCCTTGAAAATTCGGATCAGGGGGGTGAGGCGCGTTCCCCTGGTCAGTTCATTCTGGTAGGCTTCAACATAGTTGGGCAGTTCATGGTCATAATTGATCATGGCCGTCAACTTGAAGTTTTTCGACACCTTGATCCCGAAATTGCCCAGCGCCCCATACTTGGTGTAATTCGTACCCACGAATACGCCGCCCTGGTCTATATAGTTCATGGAAACATTATAATCCACGCTTTCGCCACCGCCCTGGATGCCGAGGTTATAATTATCGGTAAGCCCGGTGTTCCACAGCATATCCTGGTAATGATTGTCAGCATACAGCAGCTTGGTACCCGGGTTGATGGGGTCATCCATCGTCTGCCATCCATGCGCCAGGAGGTTGTCTACATAATCCTGCCCTTCCACCTGGACGATGTTGTCATACAGCGCGGTGAGGTTAATGGCATTGCCATACTGGCCCTTTTGCGTGTATACTTTTGTGCCGGCGGAAAAACCGCCATTATTCAACAGGTTGTTCTTGTCCAGCGGATCGCTGGTATTTTCGACGGTGGTGCGCGCCAGCGTGAGATAGTCTTTTGCGCCCAAGTAATGATAACTTCTCGCCTGGGTCTCCCAGGTGTGCCGGTAATCCAGCGTGACGACCGGCCTGGAATTGAATTTCCCGCTTTTGGTCGTGATCACGATCACACCGTTCGCTCCGCGCGCGCCGTATATGGCAGTAGAAGCGGCATCCTTCATCACCTCGAAGGATTGGATGTCCGCCGGATTGATGTCATCGAGCGAACGGAAGACACCGTCCACCACTACCAACGGACTGGAATTATCTACGCCGCTAGTGGTCGTACCCCCGCTGTTGCCGATGCCCGTTCCGTATACGTCAAGCTTGGTACCACCCCGGATCAGGATGTTGCTGGCGCCGATCCCCGGCTGGCCGGAAACAATGGGGACAGAAACCCCCGCGATCTTCCCCTGGATGGCCTGGACGGGATCCGGGTTGCTGACGTTCTTCATTTGTTCCGGGTCGAGCTTGGATACGGCGGCAGTGACGTTCTTCTTTTTCTGTACCGCATACCCCACGACCACTTCGCTCAGCTGCACCTCGTTAGGAATCATTGTGACGGTGAGGTTGCTCCTGCCCTTGACATCGATCTCCTGGCTTTCCATATTCGCCGAGGAGAATACAAGGGTGCCATCGGCCTGAACGTCGATGGCGAACTGGCCGCCCGTACCGGTAACTGTGCCGTTTTGGGTTCCTTTCTCCAATACGGACACCCCGGCAAGCGGTTTTCCATAGGCGTCCGTGACCGTTCCGGTGACGTGTATTTTGGCGCCCTGGAAGGGATCAAAGGGAGCGGCGGAAGCGGTGGAAAACAGCATCAGGCCGGCAATAAAGCATGACAGCAGCCGTGTCACACTTCGCAGAAAGCAGCTTTTCATATCAAACATTTTTTAGGCGGGTGATTTGTGTAACAAAAGCAATGCTATTAATTACTACATAATAACGGGCAAAAGACCTACTCACCCATTTTTTTGTAATACATATAAAGCATAAATCGTTAATTTCGATGTGAAGATAGGAATTAAAACAATATTTTGTATTACTTAATAAAAATATTTTTTAACACACACTCCAATTTTGGCTTAAGATCGTTCTTAGTAGCTGAAAATAAGCTTAATTTTAATGGATTAAATACTACTTAATATGATTAAGGACCCTACGCTAACAGAACAGACAGAACAACGCATCCTTAAATATGTGACGGAAAAGGGATACCAGCTCGGAGATATATTTCCGAAGGAAAGCGAGTTCGCAGAGATACTGGGTGTAAGCCGGGTGGTCATCCGGGAAGCCCTAAGCAGGCTGAGAATGATGGGATTTATTGAAACCAAACGAAAACGCGGAACTGTCCTGCGCTCTCCGGATATGTTCTATGGGGTAAAGACGATCGTTAATTCGGGAAAACTGGACCTGGAATCCCTTAGGGACCTATATGAAGTGAGGATCATGCTGGAAATCGGCATGGCAGACTTTATTTTCCTGCGCAAAACAGATGAGTCCATCGCGCTGCTGGAGAAAATCGTTACCGATGAGGACAAAACCGATGTTAACGACCTGGAAAGGCTGGCGGCACTGGATATTCAATTTCACAGCACGCTGTATCAAATTTCCGGCAACAAGTCACTCGGAACATTCCAAAATCTCCTAAATACACTGTTCACGACTTACTCCCGTAGCAAAAACTGGCGCAGCCGGCAGATCATTTCCCACGCCACGCTGGTAGGTATACTCAAAAAAGGTACTACCGACGCTTTCCGGACGGCCATGCGCCTGCATTTGAATACCCGTTTCGAAGACATGGAAGTGCTGTTCTCCGCGAAGAACGCAATACGGGAACTTGGAGACCGCAGGATAAATGTAGTTCCCTTATCCTGACCTGGTCGGGCGCTATCGTGCCGGAATTCCGGTAACGCGGCTTACCCTGTAAAATGATCTCCAAATTTTAACCAATACCACTTTTTCAATAGCCCAAAATGTAGTTGCAGAAAATTATTTTTCATTATCTTGCGCTCCCAATTATTACAAGGATCGGTAGTTCAGTTGGTTAGAATGCTGCCCTGTCACGGCAGAGGTCGCGGGTTCGAGTCCCGTCCGGTCCGCAAGTCACTCAGCCAAAGTCGTTTAAACCCGCTTCAGATGCAATACTGACGCGGGTTTTCGCTTTTCGGGCGTGTCCAATCGCAATCAATCATGTCCAAGTATTCGGTCGCAATCCGGTTAGCAACCGGTCGCCGGTATTTTTGCTAACCGAATGAACAAAAAATAGCGCAAAAGACCTACACACATTAGCCCAAATAAGGGAATATTCTTCGAGGTACCTGGGATCGGCTATATCTTAGCGACGGGTGTTCCCTTAATCCCTTCATTAGTAAGATATCCCAAGAATCTGGCGAAAGGCTCTATGTCCTGCCCAACACTGGCCTTTTCCAAGGCCTGCATATATTCTTCGCGTCGCTGTACAGGAATCACCGTCCAGGGATACCCTCCTGAAGAAAGCATGACATTCATCAAGAATCGCCCCATCCGACCATTGCCATCCATGTAAGGATGAATGAATACAAATACAAAATGCCCTAAAACGGCCCTCACGGAAGCCTCTTTTTCTTCTGTTAATAATTCAAAAAGGACTGGCATGGCATCCCTAACGGCTTCTTTGTTCAAGGGCGTATGCATGGATCGGCCTATGTAGACCTGGTGATTTCGATATCCTGCAAGGTCAGATGGTTTTAGAAGGCCAGCTGTTACACTAGGCTCAAAAAGCGCAGCGTACCACTCACCATGATCTGAATATGCTACTTCGCCAGGGTTTTTCCCATCCAGAATTCGGCTGATGCTTTTTTCAACTTCCTGGAAAGCATTCCAATATCCTTTGGCGGCCATGGCATCTCGTTGTTTTCGATCTTGATCATTTGTTTTCGAATCCCAGGTTCCTTTCTTGACTCTTTCAATAAGTTCGGGGGTTACTTTGTATTTCTCGATTGACAGGGAATGGTAAGCATCGGTGACATATATCTTTTCGACTGCATCCAAATACACCTTCTTATCGGCGGGCAAGCCTGGAGCAGCCGGGAAATGAGGGAGCACTTTTTCACGCATCGATTGCCACATTAATCTTATTCGGTTGCCATAGGGAGAATGCACTCGGCCTGATAGCGGAATAATCAACTTAGTTTCAAAAGGGTCGGTTTCTCTTACATCATAACCAGCTCTCTGCATGGTTTTTATGATTGCATCCGCGATCCGTTCTTGATGATTATTCCGGAAAGCGCCAGCGATCCTACCGGCAATAGCGCTATGTCCTCCATCTAGTAATAGGGCCAGTACATCTGAGGCATCGCTTATCAGAGAAAGCGCGGTTCGGACATCGATGGGGTGATTGGCAAAGGTATTCGGTGCTGCTCCGATGAGCGCCGCAGGCAGTGAAAACATTTGAATGCCATCTTTCTCAATTCGCTCATTTTGAGGTGGTAAATTGGACCTCATTAAAAACAAGGAAGTATTATACGGAAAAGTGATACTGTAGTTGTTGCCTTCGGGGGATCGAATGATCATTTGAGATGGCACAGTTGTATTGCCGCCATGCAGTAATAGTGATTGCTCGGGAGAAATGCACCAATTCTGTCCGAATCTCTCTTTTAGAAATTGAGCACAGAAGTCCCAATAATTGCTATACCATGCGGTGCTGTCTCCCTTTATTGCTTCAGGTGACTCGGCAATATACCAGCCTTTGTGAACCTCCTCCAGGAAACCACTTTCCACTAGTCTTTCCCGATGGGTACGGCTTAGCGTATCCGATTTTATCGCTACTACTCCATTATCTTGTAATTCCTTTAGCTTTTCTAAGGAATCGGCCAGTTTTTCAGACGGTGTTGCCATATGCTTGTTTGTGAGATTATACTAAAATGACGCCGTGCATTTACACTAAATTAACGCCGTGTAAATATACTAAAATAAAGTTGTGTAAAAATACTAAAATAACGCCGTGCACCTACACTAAAATAGTGCCGAAATCAAGGCGAATATCGAACACTTCATTGAATATCAATTTATTGTGTTTATCAAAAGCAACCATAATAGTACCTAAAATAGTAAGCTTAAATTAGGACCTAAAAGTCAGTCTGTTAAGTTAAGGTTTGTTGTCATCGATAGGTTCATTATGCGGCAATTTTTCCAGTTTTTTGATATCTTTCATTGGGACTTCGTCTAGTTACAAGGTGGGTCTTACCGTTATAGTAGGCAAAATGTGCTTGAACTCTTTCATAGAGTTCAAGCCCGTCTTAGGCCGGGATTCCAGGTTTCACCTCCCATGGAAAAAGTATCGGCACGAATTATTATCCATTACCCACTAATTTTCAATAAAATAAATTCCATTTTTTCACATGATTATCAATCTATTAAAAAATTAATGCAAATAATCGTACATATTAATGCAGTGATCTCCATAAACTTGTACATAAAAGTGGCAGAGTTGGATTTCTTGATTCAGTTTTCTGGACAAGTAATTCCCGTTGAAGTCAAGGCAGAGGAAAATCTTCGAGCCAAAAGTCTTAAAGTTTACTGCCTAAAATACGAACCAAAAATGGCAGTCAGAACTTCAATGTCTGAATACCGAAACGAAGAGTGGATGACGAATGTACCATTGTATGCTATAAACACAATTTTTCAACTATCCTCATAAGATGTCAAGGTCAGTCTTCCCAATATTCCGGATATTTCAGTTAATGGTAGCTTTGCCGATCCCACAATTTCGAATTAAATATTTCTTTAATAATATTTTTGGATGTTATTCTTTGGCATTTACCTGAATTTATAAACACGGTAATAAATGATTGAACAAACTGAACTTATTGTAACTGAGTGGAGTTATCAACCTCCCATTAACTTTAATGAAAATGAAAATAAATTACTCAGTTATACATCCCTTGATGTTATGAAGAAAAGGGCTGCTACAAAAAAGGGTATTGCCTGCAGGTTCACATGTTACTTTGTTTTTGGTAATGAAACAATTCTAAGATATGTGGGAGAGGATTCTTATGTTATAGACTTTGAAGATGTGATAGATAAAAACGAACTGATCAAAATGATCAGGAATTCCTATTCCAAATTCAAAGAAAAATTCGACATGCGGAAATTAAGTACCGTGGTTCAAAACAGAACATTAGCTCCGTTAGAAGAAACAAATATTGACCTTGACGCGGTAATTCCTCTATTGATGTAGCAGAACTAACGGCTCAAACTCAAAGTGGTTTTCAAAGCAGGGCATCATCCCAATAATTGAATGATTTCAATTTTATTCCTGCTGGTGTTGAACTTAACAATAATTCTAGATTCGGTACATTAGCTGAACTTGCCAGTATCTTTGAAGTAAGCCGGCATTAATCTAACAACGGAAACCAGCCTTTATCTTGTTAATCAATTATATTCTATAAGTTGAAACAAATCGGGGAAATAAACCAGCTTGTAGACCATTTTTTCCGGCACGAATCAGGAAAGATGGTTGCCGTGCTAACAAAAATATTTGGAGCAGAAAATTTAGACTTTGCAGAGGATGTAGTCCAGGATTCGATACTAGCGGCCATCAGCCAATGGCAGTTGAAGGGAATCCCGGATAATCCTTCAGCATGGTTGTTTAGGGTTGCTAAAAATAAGGCTTTAAATATAGTAAACCGGGGAAAATATATACGACGATATTCGAGAGAGGCAACTCACTTTCTTCAATCTGAATGGACAGCGGAACCTGCATTGGATTATCTATTTTCAGAACAGCAGATACAGGATGACCAATTAAGGATGATTTTCACCTGTTGTCATCCTGCCATTACACCTGATTCACAAATTGCTTTGGCGCTTAAAACGCTTTGCGGTTTTAGCATACCCGAAATTGCAAAAGCATTTCTAACATCAGAAGAAAATATTAATAAACGTTTGGTTAGGGCAAGGCAAAAAATCAGGGAAGGTAAAATCCCTTTTGAAGTGCCGAAAGAAAGTGACCTGAAACACAGATTACAAACCGTATTGAATACCATTTATCTTTTATTTAATGAAGGTTACAGTGCTTCCAAAGGGAACGATATAGTAAGATATGAACTTTGCGATGAAGCAATACGCCTGGCAGAGATTATCAGCAACAATATATCCATTGAAGAAAAATCGACGGTATTCGCATTGCTGGCGTTAATGCAATTAAATGCAGCAAGGTTTAAAGCAAGGCAGGATGCCAATGGAAACATTTTTACATTAGAAGAACAGAACCGTTCTCTTTGGGATTATGCTGTAATGGAAAAAGGGTTTAATAACCTTGAGAAATCAACTGTTTTTAATCAAATATCTTCCTTCCATATCCTTGCAGCTATTTCAGCTTACCATTGCTCTGCCGCCAATTATGCATCTACGGACTGGAAAGCAATACTTGCTTTGTATGAGAAACTTTTGCAGATTGACAATTCGCCTGTTGTGCTACTGAACCGGGCTATTGCACTCTCAAAAGTAAATGGCGCTGCGGCTGCTATTATAGATTTAAAAAGTATTAAAGGATCGCCATCTTTTAAGTCGTATCATCTTTATTATTCTACATTAGGAACATTTTATATTGAAACCGGTGAATATGAAACGGCAATACCGATACTTGAAAAAGCTATCAATCTTGCGCCTTTACCGGCGGAAAAATCCTTGCTTCAAAAAAAGTTGGATTTCTGCCTTAAAAAAAACATCTAAAGCCGTGTCCCTTTTTTAAAATCCCATATGTCATTAGCGGCAACCAAAATCATCAATCTCAAAACAACAAACAATGAAGGATTTCTTATTAATTCTCAGAACTGAAGGTAGCGTTTGGACTGACCTTTCCGCTGAACAACTTCAAATACACATCAAGCATGGCATGGCTTATATTGGAAAGCTGATGGCCGAGGGTAAATTGAAAAGCGCCAGCCCAGTTGATAAAGGAAGCAAAATTGTAATCGGCAGCAAAGGGGTGCTCACAGACTATCCTTTTAACGAAAGCAAGGAAGTGATTGCAGGCTATTTCTTGGTCACAGCCAATGATATTGATGAAGCTATCGCCATTGCTAAGGGGAATCCAATTTTTAATGACATCCCCACGAAAATTGAGGTGCATCCTATGAAGCCGGTTGGCGGAAATTGATTTCTATATAAATATTTCAAAAAGTCACCGTTGGAAATTTATGGCAATTATTTTGAGTGATTGATCAGTTTAAAAGGCAGGTAATGCAATGAAGAAAAGAGATTCGAAACATTCACTTTATCTTACATTTTTAAGCATGTCTCTACAGAATATATAACGGATAAGCAAACTCTGTAGCAAAAAACCCGCCATGACTGCGAACAGAACGGGAATTGATTCAAGTAATAAACAAACTAATTAAACTAAATATGGAAAAGATAATTTCAAATCTAAAGCAAAATATTTACTCAAGGGTTAAAATACTCACCGCCGGTTTGGCTGTCATTGTAGCAATATTTCTTCTTCTACCTTCAGTCCTTGCCCAAATGGAGAATAAAAGTACTATGAAAGAACACATTAATAAAGCTGATTCAGGAATAACCATCCACCAGGAAATTTATTTTAGTGTAAGTCCGCAGCAAGTGTATGAAGCATTACTTAGTTCACAACAATTTAGTGATTGTACAAAAAAATCATTTGACATGTTCACTGCTTCCTCTGCAAAAATTGACGCCAAAGAAGGAGGGACTTTTTCTTTATTTGATGGCCACATTACCGGGCGAATCTTAGAATTGGTGCCCAACCAGCGGATTGTTCAGGCATGGCGAGTGGTAGATTGGCCTGCCGGTGTGTATTCTATCGTAAAATTTGAACTCAAGCAGCAGGGCTCAGGCACACTCTTAATATTCGACCATGTCGGTTTCCCGAAAGGACTGCTGGAGCATCTTACAATCGGGTGGCAGCAGCACTATTGGGATGCACTCACAAAATATTTTCAATAGCAATAGTTGAATATCAAAAGATGTGTCAGCTTGAAACCAAAGCACCCGAAAGGGCCTGCGGAACGAAGGGCCTTTACCATAGCTAACAACCCTAACTGTAAATTCATGGGCCATATTGGTTAAAAAAAGCAAGAGAGTACCTCTTTGTTTACTGAGGTAATTAAGAGTTTCCACTATCCCATAATTGTTTTCTTTAATCTGCAACCTGTGTACGCGTATATGAGCCAACATCCATTCCGATGAGACTGTTGATGGCCACCTGCAAAACCTTTCATAGTTTATGAATCCCGATCTTGACGGCATAAAGCGCCAAAGCGACACGGGTTTTAACACCCAATTTCTCAAACAGGGCATCCCGGTAGCTTTCCACCGTTCGGGCACTGCAATACATTTTCTCGCCTATCTCCTTGTACGTCAATTCAGAACAGGAATATTTCAGGAACTCCTTTTCACGTTCGCTCAGCTGGATCCCGGTTTGGTTATGATCATTACCGGAGGCGACATTGTGCAGCACCCGGCTGGTCGCCCAATCGGGATAATAAAATCCCTTGAGGAGTATCATATCAAGCGCCCTGGATAATTCCGCAGGGTGGACATTCTTGTGCAAATAGCCCTGCGCGCCAGATCGTATCATTTTGATCAGTGATTCGTCGTCACCTTGCATGGTCAATGCCATTACCAGAACCCCGGGGTAATGCTCTCTTAACCAGGAAGCTGTGGCAAAACCGTCCATGATTGGCATGGAAATATCGAGGAGAACTATATCGGGAACATTTTTGGGTTGTCCCAGCTTCTCCACCAAAGCTTGACCGTTTTCGCATTCAAACAACACCCGGTAATTTTCGAATTGCCCAATGATGGAAGAAATGGCCTTGGCTATCAGGAGGTGATCATCAACGATGCATATGGTATGTATCATTTTATTCAGAAAGCAGTTTATTATTGTCAATAAATATCTCCAGGAAAGTGCCGCGGCCGGGTTCACTGTTCAACCGGAAACTGCCACCCAGCATATGAACGCGTCGCTTCATGTTGTTTAGGCCGATCCCCTCCCGATGCAAATCCGTGCTGTCAAACCCGATCCCGTCATCGGCAATTTCAACGAGCAAGCCGCCTTTTTCTTCTGCCAGTCTAACCGTGATGATCCTGCACCGCGAATGTTTGAGACTGTTTTGAATAAACTCCTGGATGACACGAAGCAGAAAACTTTTAGTCGTGACGCCGATCTCTTGTGAAAAATTCGAAACTACCGTCATATTGCAAAGACCCATCTCGGCCACCTTTTCTTTTTCCCGGTTGACCAGTTCGTTCAGCGAATCGTTCCTGATGTCATACGCAAGTGTTTTAGCAAGTTCCCGCAATTCCAACAATGAATCGCTCAGGATGGCATTGATCTTCTTGAGCTTGCCAGCGATGACGGACGATCCGCTTTCATACTCCAGTTTCTGACAATAAATGGAAGCAAGCGTAATTTTCTGGGCAACGCTATCATGAATTTCACCCCCGATAAACTGCATCGTCTGTTGTTGCACTGACAGCTGGTTGTTGAGAAGATCAAGTTTATGCTGCTTTTCTGTCTCGAACTTTTCCCGTTCATAAGACAGTCTTTTGCGGCGGTATTGGAATATAAAAAGCAGTATCCCTATAATAAATATAAGAATGATGAGTGCGATGAGCACGAAGAATATTTCTATTTCTGTTTGCTCCATATAAAAGCAAGCGAAAAAAGTATGTACATCAGGTAATTCATTCCAAACTGGACATACCAATAAATGTAAAAAAGACCCGGGTACCTGTAATATAAGGACGTCCGTAGTCCGTAAAATGGCAGGCTACCGAGATAAAAGATAAGCATCCCCACGCATACCCAAAACATCATACTTGAACGATATTCCAAAATAGCTTCGCTGGCAATAAACTTTAAGAAAAACACCAGCAAAAGAACCAGCAACAGTATATTTCCAACCGTATATGAAAATGAATCGAAAAACAGCCGCATCTTCCCCACGAAAAACACGTCTGCGAAAAAACAAATGACATACGTAATAATGGACAATACGGGCCATTTCGCTGCCTTCGATTTCAGAAAATACATATAAAATAACCAGTATAAAAAAATGAACTCAAGGGGAATCCCGAAAAACCGGTAGAGATCATCGCTGAGTTTCAGGTTGTGCCGTGCATACAACAGGTACTCAGCGATAATTTCCGTCAAGCTAATGACAGCAAGGTACCAGGGAAACCACTTCCAGTAAGTACGCCTTATCTTTCCGAAGTAAATAAATCCTGTGATACAGGAAGAAATCTCCAGCAGATTCAATAATATGATGAACCAGGGTGGCATAAAATTCCGTTGAGGTGTCTTAATCTCCTAATTGGTCGGATAGGTTCCCGGTTGGGGCGGCGGCCCGATACCACCGTGGTTATCTGCGTTGCCCATGCTTGTTACGCCAAAGATCTTGGCATTTACGCTGTGAACCGGCCGAAAAACACACGGCGATTCAATCGTCTGGGTATAATCGAAATCATGCCATTCGCCATTTTTACTGTAGGCGGGAACCATTGCCAGTGAATGCTTATACAACAACCCGTTATGAATTATCCAGCTTCTCATCTCATCACGAGTATCCATTCCCGCCGTATCATATTTTATATAGTAAAACCGGATGCCCAGTTGAAGGGTGGAATCACAGTGCGCATTGCAGGCGGCCGTTTGAATATGCCAAACGAAGTTTTTGACCTTTTCCAGGTCAAAACAAACGGATAACGCATCCTGCGGACGCTTTGTAATGAAGCCCCCGTTGCACGGGTTGTAATTCACTTTTGATTTCCCCGGGTCTCTTGAATAGAGAACCGACATTTTTTCAAGCAACCTTCCGCTGATGATGCCCTCCAGGGGCATCCCGGAATAGTCTTTACATATACCGCAACTATCCGCCAGGGAAGAAAAGTAGTTGCTTTTGTAGACAATTCTGGCAGTGCTTTGGCTTCGTGCCTGGAAAAGTATAATTCCCAAAAACAGCACATTCGAAGCAATTAATAATTTTTTCATGATAGTCTGGTTTTGATTTTTGAATGGTGATTTAAAAGTATGCACAAATCCGGTTGATTATCGATATCCCTTCGAACGCCGGGCCCCCCGATTTGTCTGAACATTGTTTAACTCATTGTAATTGTAGCCATATTCCGGGATGCTTTCCTGCAAATACCGTTTAAACCACAGCAAAAAACCGTCAAAAAACGGGAGCTTTTCCAGTCGTCTCCGCCGGCAAATATGTCCTTTCAACCATTGACTTCCGCCCTGGGGGTATGCACATTTGCATAGTGGTCTCTTCAACTTCATGCATGGATTGAAATACACGCAAGGGTATGCTGAAAACCTTTAAACAGAGTAGGCAACATCTAAATTATAAAAACATGAAACAGTTACAACACCCTCCCCTTTCCAGGATCAGGAGTTTTACGATTCGGTTATTGGCAATAATCCTATCAGTTACCGGCACCACGGCGGCCTCGGCACAAACTGACCCTTATGCAAGGCTAAAAGCGCTCGCCAACAGCCAGGACAGCCTGACAAGCCAGGAATCAAAGATTACGGTCACCGCGTCCAACCCGAACTGGAAAGCAAATTCCCGGAAGGCAATTCCCTTTGTCCCCATACCGATGCAAGACAAAAACGGTCACGCCATTTCCGCGAACGATCCGGTTAAATTGGCTAACGGACGTACCATTCCGGCAGGCATATTTTTCACAAGACTAAATGAATTGAAGCGTAGCCTCAATGAAAAGGGTTTTAACCTGAACCAAAACGCCGTCGTATCGCAGTTGGTCACGCCTTCGGCAACCCTGAACGGTCAGATCAGTAAACTTCCTAAAGCAAAGGGTAAACTGAGAACACAGGCCCAGCTGGACAGCTTCCTGACCCCCGCCTTTAAGGTTGGTTCGACGCTCCTGCTCCCCCTGGGTAAATATGCGAGCGCCTCCGAAAGGACCAGGGTACAACAATCCGTCATTACGAAGACCGGCCCAGGGAAATTCACGCTGGCTCCCCTGATCTACCGGCCGGCTGTCCCGGTCATTTCCCGGTTGTTGCAGACCATTAATCAGACTACCTCGAGAGATTTGCATTTTGGCTCAGCCAGTACTTTTCTGGCCGGGCTTCGCGTAAGCCTGAACCGCTTTGCCAAAATATATGGTTCAGACGGGCAACACGCGGTTGGTAAACTTTCTGAATACAGGATCTCTGCTACCGGCCAGCTGTATGCTTCGATTTTAAATCACTCGTTTGACGTCCTGAACGCCACCGGCGAAGCGTATGTCCCTTCCGATACTTCTAAAAAAATGAGCCTGAAAGTCATCATGAGTGTAGTCGGCATTAATATCTTCAACATCGATGAGGAATACGACCAAATCAAGTCAATCACAGGTGAAAAAGCCAGAAACTTCGACAAGTCATTTGCCGCAAGCATCCCGATCCTCCCGTTCATTGACTTTACGGGAAAAATCGGAATCAAGGGAATGGTGGGATATGATTATTCCTGTGAACTGGACCATGCCTTTTTAAGTGCAGAATTTAAGCCTGTTGCAGATATTGAAGGGTACGCCGAAGTCGGTATCAGCGACCCGTATGATATCGGCACGGTGGGCGCCCGCGGCACTCTTACCTTCCTGAAAGGATTCTCCGATCTGTCGGGCTGGTTCGGGATTTTCAATGCCAACTCTGCTCAAATCGTTTTGGGATATGGCTATAATGTAAGTTACTATATAACATTTTTAAGTGGCAAGCTGGAGGCCTTCTACCGCGTCTGCGTACCGGACTGGGTTCCGTTTGTCGGTGGAGACTGCACGGAAGACGCCCATACGATCTTCAGCTGGACCGGGTTCACGGTATCAGGGACCTACGCCGATGACAGGAACCTGATAACGATCTACAACGGGCCCGTGGTAAAAGCTGCCGCAATGACCCAATAACCTTGTCTTACCAGTGAAGGATGCGCAGCCCTGATGATACTGCAAGCTACAGTGTCCTTCACTGGTAATTTCTAAACATTAAAACACTCATCATGAAACAATTACTCATCAGTGCGGTGTCCCTTTTTATAGCCACGTTTGTCTTCTGCTACTATGTCGCACGAACCGGTCTCGGAATGAAGCAGGCACAACAGGAAATTTATTCGTATCACAACGAAAGCATCGGTTTCAGTGATATCGGGCAACTATATGTCGCCGATACCAGTAAGGTCAAAAGATCTTTTTTTAAACGATCTCCGCGCCTGTTGAAAGCCTTCATCAGCTGCCATATTTCAAAGACGACCCTCGCGGACTACGGAGACTCGTTAAGCGCGGCTTTCCAGATAAGTCAACCGGAGGTCCGTATCGAAAACAGCCAGGGGTCACTGGATGCCGGTTCCTATGAAAATGAAATCACCCGGCCGGTATTCGTCACCCTGCTGAAAGATGGCAGGATAAAGACCCTGAGATGGGATACTTCCCTGAGCGTTGCTTCCGCGTCGCTCCTGAAAGAAATCCTGAGCAAATTTCAATTCGGGATATCG